>Ga0209541_10000393_pt1 | contig 85412 bp, 95 predicted proteins | sample RifCSPlowO2_01_FD_184027 | JGI IMG/M metagenome (GOLD analysis project Ga0209541, IMG submission 184027) | Groundwater microbial communities from Rifle, Colorado - Rifle CSP2_plank lowO2_0.1 (SPAdes) (version 2) | ecosystem: Environmental > Aquatic > Deep subsurface > Groundwater | place... | reverse complement strand
TGGCTTTGTCCGGAAAGGATAAATAAGTGATGTTAAATAAAAAAATGTTTGGCTGATTTTTTGGGGAGTAATTTTTATTTTTCTTTTGATGTTGTATAAAATAATGTTCCATCCGAATTCTCTTTTTTTCATGTAAGATTTCTTGCTTTTCAAGGAAGGTATCTGTGTTCTTTTTAGTACTGAATTTACTGTTTCATTTATGCTTCTCATTCCCTTAAATTCTGGAAGAATTAAGCATTCTCGACGATATTTTCCTTTTGGTTTTTTGTTTTTTCTTGCTTTTTTATCCATTTTTCTAACTGGCGCGTAAAAAGTTATTCCGTTTTCTCGTGCGATTTCATGTAATGGTTCTGAGTCATATCCTTTGTCTCCTAAACCTATTATGTTTTTGATTTTGTTTCTTTTGAATATTTTTTCTGCTCCTTTGACATCATGTTCTCTGAAAGTCATAAAATTAAAGTCTAGAACTATTTGGGTTTTCACATCGATAAATAAGTCTGCTTTTGCGTAAGGCATATGCGGTAAACTTCCTATTTCTTCTGCTTTTTTTTCATAATGCCTGCTTCTTTGCCATGAATCAAATCCAGTTCCATCAATTGAAGTTAATTCAATTTTGTTAGGCAATAACATTTTTGAAATATTTCTAATTATTTTCATATCAAATAATTTTAGCCAATCATGCAATGTACTTTTCTTCGGAATCTTTTTTAATCCTAACCAAGAAATCCATTTAGATTCTGTAAATTCGACGATAAAATCTCTTATTGACTTTTTGCTTCTCTGAAATAAAATGATTATAGAAACTCTCTGATAATTTGTAAACTCTTTATTTCCAGTCTTATTAAAATATAATGGCAATCCTGAAGAATGGAAAATATTAATAAATTGTTCTTCTAACTTATTATTGTACTTTGGTAGGATAATATTTTGAAACATTCTATCCTATCAGAGTACATTTAAAATAACTATTTTTCGGTTTTTAAATTAAAACTCCGGACAAAGCCTAAAACTTAAAGCAGTTTTAGATGATCTAAAGCCATGTAGGCTGCATGAATTGTTGTAGATTTTCCTTTCTTTATTTCGTTCAAGAAATCTTTTATAGATATTTTTACTATTTCTATGAATTCTTTCTCATCTAATTTTGGTTCACTAATTTTTTTGCATTTGACAGCTACAAAGCAGTATATTACTCCTGTTGAATATGGTGAATGTGGAAATTCTCCTACAAAATTGAACTCACCGCTATATCCAGTTTCTTCTAACAGTTCTCTTTTAGCAGCTTCTAAGGGCTCTTCATCTTCTTCAATGATTCCAGATGGTAAATCATCGCATATCATTTCAGGACCTGGCCTGAACTCCCTTGATATTATAATTTTGTTATCATCTGTCAAGGCAAGCACGCAGACTGTTGGTTTTCCTTTTCTAATTTCATATTCTCCAATTTTATCATTAGGCATATTGAATTTTTTAATGATTAACTTTTGGTGATTTCCAGAATAAAGAGGTATTTCTTCAATTTTTTTCCATTTATTTAAGTCCATAAATTAAGGCAAAAATTAAAGTTAATAAAACTTTCAGTCTCTATTTTCCTATTACTTTTACATTTTCGCATAACATTAATGGAAGGTAATGCCCTCTTCCGCCATGTATTAATTTATTTCCAAGTGCTAGTGTATTGTTTAGCATGTTGTATAAGTTTCCAGCTACCATAGTGTCCTTTACAGCATGCTTCATCTCTCCTTTTTCATATATATGCCCTTCAATTATGCCAAGGCTGAAGTCGCCGGTTGTAGTGTCCATTACATGAACTCCCATTAGCTGCTTTACATATATGCATTTGTCTACCGAGCTTATTATTTTTTCTTCGTTTTTTGTTCCTTTTTGCATTATTATGTTGCTTGGTGTTATTTCTGGCAATGAGCTATAGCTTCTTACAGCATTTGATGTGCTTTCTTTTCCTTCTGCATTTGCATGGTAAGTATCATATAAATAATTTTTTAGAACCCCTCTCGATACTATAACAGTTTTTTTTGCTGGAATTCCTTCATCATCGCAAGGTCTTGAGCATAGCAGTCCTTTAGTCGTTGAATCATCAGTTATTGTTATGCCTTTGTTGAATATTTTCTTGCCTATTTTTCCTGCGAGTATTGACTTTCCTGCCTGTACATTTTCAGAGTTTATGGAGTAGCTGAATGCTTCGTCTAATAATTCTGCTAGTGCTTCTGGGTGTATTACTAGTTTCATGTTTTTTGTTTCTGCTGTATCTTTTTTTGCGGTGCTTAGGAATCTTTCTGTGTGTTCTTTTGCCTTGTTTGCATTTAAGGGCTGTCTTCCTTGGTAGCTGAATCCTAAAGTGTTGCCTTTTTCTTTCATCATTTCAATCCAGAATGTATTTGAGCACGTTTTTTTCTCTGCATTTAGTCCTTCTGAGTTCATGATTCTTGTAAAGCTTACATTTTTCACAAATGCCCCGCTAGTTAGTGATATTTTTTCGTCTATTTCTTTGACGTTTTTTACATATTCATTGACAAATTTTTTTATCTCATTCATTCCAAAGTGTAATAGTTTTGAATCGCACCCTAAATTTTTTTTCAGTTTTCCTTTCGTGTCTGCAAATTTCTTGAATTTTTTGTCTTCATCATTTAGTTTTGCAATCTTTATGGCCTTGTCCACGCATTTTTGGTAATTATTAATATCAAGAGTGCTGCTAAATCCTAGTTTTTTGCCTAAAGACACTCTTATCCCTAAGCCTTCCATTCTTCCTTCGCTTGCAAAGTCTATTTTTTCCTTTTGTATTGCTACTTGTATATTGTCTGAACTATCCAGGAATATTTCATAGGTGTCTGTGCCTTTGCTTTTTATGTATCCTGCAATTTTGTTTATCACTCTTTTCCTCCAACTCTTGCAAGGTCTATTTTAACATGTGGTGATCCATCTCCTACAGGAACATGCTGTCCGTCTTTTCCGCACATTCCTGAGGAAAATTTTAAATCTTTTGCAACAAGGCTTATATTTTTTAAAGTATTTAATATGCTACCTGTCAATGATACTCCCTTTACTAGCTCCTTCAGCTCTCCATTTATTATTTTGTAGCCATATTGTGCATTGAATAGAAATTCTCCTGTTCCTGGGCTTACTTGTCCTCCAAGAGTTCTTTTCAAATAGTATCCTTCTTTTATTGTTTGAAGCATTTCTTTAAAGCTTGAATCTCCAGTGTCAAAGAATGTGTTTGTCATTCTTGGTATTGGCCTGCTTCCGAGGCTTTCTGATCTTCCATTTCCTGTAGTATCCATATTCATGAGTTTTGCAGTTTCTCTTGTATGCAAATAGCCCTCTAAGAATCCTTGTTTTATCAGGTATGTTTTTTTGCTTTCAGATCCTTCATCATCAAATGGTATCCATCCTGATAATGTATCTTTGCTTCCATCATCTATTATGTTCACACATGTGCTTGCTATGAGCTTTCTTAGTTTCCCACTCATTACTGATACTCCTTGTATTACTGTATCTGCTTCACACGCGTGGCCTACTGCTTCATGGCTGAAAACTCCTCCCAGTCTTTGGTCTATTATTACTGGATAGTTCCCTCCTTTTGATTCTTTTGCTTCTAGCATCTTCTCAGCCATGCTCATTGATTCTTTTACGCATTCTTCAGCTTCGTCAAATAATTCAAATCCTTTATGGTTCCTTCTTAAATCATGGAATTGTTCTATTCTATTACCTTCTTTTGCATGGCTTAATGCAAGATATCCTATTCCTACATCATCCCATTCTAAGTTCCTTCCTTCTGTATTGATAAAGGCAATATTTTTTACGCTGTCCCCATATGAAAACTTTATAGAATTTATTTTCTTGAAACTCTTTCTTAAGTCTAATTTTAGTATTTTTTTCTTTTTATCCTCCAGGCTTACATCCATTGGACTTATTTTGTATTTTGTCTTTATTTTCTTTTTAAGTTTGGGAAGCTCTGCTATTTTTGCTTCTTTTTTCATTGATCTTGCAAGTTTTACTGCATTGTCTATTAATTTCCTGAAGTCTTCGTTGTTAGAATAAGTTAATCCTTCGCTTCCTTTGTATATAACCTTAGCAGAGTACATTCTGCTGTCGCTCTGTGAAAGGTCTTTTATTTCATCGTTCAGCAGTTCTATGCTTGTTCTTGTTGATGAATAGCTTTTCAGTTCAAGGTAGCTGCACCCTCTTTTTTCTCCGTATTTTAGAAATTTCTCCATTATTGTTGGATAGTTTGCATTAGTATATAAAGATTTTTCAATTTTTTCTGGCCAAAGCTTTTGAATTTTGAAATTAAATTATTTTTATGGACGAAAAACCACTAAGATTGGAAGAAGCCCTTAACATTAGAAAAGGAGATGTTGTAAAAGTAAGAGATTCTTGGGAGACTAGAAGCTGGTCTGATGTCCTCAGCGATCCTATACTTCCAAGGCACGAGTACAAAGTTAAGAAAGTTAAGAGGCATTGTTCAAGAAATAACACAGTTGTGTTTCTTACAATTGAAGGAAGAAAGTATCCTTATTCTCATTACTGGTTTTCTGGCTATAGGAATATTAATCTTTGACAAAAAAGCTTATAAATTGACTTAAGTTCAAAAGCTGTATGTTTGGGACAGCTTATAGAAGCCATACTTGCGGAGAGCTTACAGCTAAGGATTTAAGGAAAGAAGTAAAATTATGCGGATGGGTAAGCTCGAGAAGAGATCATGGCGGAATAATTTTTATAGACTTAAGGGATAAGTATGGAATAACTCAGGTAGTTCTTGATCCTAAAAAAATTCCAGAAGCAGACAAGCTGAAAAGAGAATGGTGCATAAATATTGGTGGTTCAGTGAAGGCAAGGCCTAAAGGCATGGAAAATCCTAAATTAATTAGTGGCCAAATTGAGGTTGATACAAAGAATTTGGAGATAATGAGTGAGTCAGAAGTCCCTCCATTTGAAATTGATGATAGAACTGAGGCTAATGAGGATTTAAGGTTAAAGTATAGGTATTTAGACTTAAGAAGGCCTGTTATGCAGGAACATTTATTGATTAGACATAAAGTAGCCCAGGCAGCAAGGCAGTTTTTGTCATCACAGGGTTTTATGGAAATAGAAACACCAATTCTAGTAAAACCTACACCAGAGGGTGCACGTGATTATCTAGTGCCCAGCAGGGTAAATGCTGGAAAATTTTATGCCTTGCCTCAAAGCCCTCAATTATATAAACAAATTCTTATGGTTTCAGGATGCGACAGGTATTTCCAATTGGCAAGATGCTTAAGAGACGAAGACTTAAGAGCTGATAGGCAGCCAGAGCACACTCAAATAGATATAGAAATGAGCTTTGCTGCTGAAGGGGATATTTTTAATGTTGTGGAAAGCTTAATGGAAGCAGTATTCAAGGTTAAAGAAATAAAAATAAAAAAGCCTTTTGTTAGAATTACTTACAATGAGGCAATGTCAAAGTATGGAACTGACAAGCCTGATTTAAGGTTCGGATTAGAGCTTGTTGATGTCACAGATATAGTTAAGAATTCAAATTTTGAAGTTTTTAAGTCAGCTATAAACAATAAAGGAATTGTTAAATGTATAAATGCAACAGGATGCTCTAATCTTTCTAGAACAGAAATAGATGAATTAATAGAATTGGCAAAAAGGCATCATGCTAAAGGTATGGCTTGGGCTAAAGTTGAGAAAGGAAAACTAGAAAGTTCTATAACAAAATATTTTGATGAAAAATTGCAAAAAGAATTAATAAAAGCAGCAAAGGCAAAGAATAATGACTTGTTGTTGTTTGTAGCTGATAAATTTAAGGTTGCTTGCACTTCTTTAGGACAGGTTAGATTGGCTGTTGCTGAGAAATTAAAAATAATTCCGAAAGATGAATATAGATTCTGCTGGATTGTTGACTTTCCATTATTTGCCTGGAATGATGAAGAACAAAAGTGGGAGCCAGAGCATCACCCTTTTTGCATGCCGAAAAAAGAGCATATAAAACTACTGGATTCTGATCCTGGAAAGGTTTACGCAACACTTTATGACTTAGTAGTTAATGGAGTAGAATTATGTTCTGGAAGCTTGCGTATTCACAAGCCAGAAATACAGAAGAAAATATTTTCTATAATAGGGTTAAGTGAAGAAGAAGCAGGAAAAAAGTTTGGATTTTTATTAGAAGCTTATCGTTATGCTGGCCCGCCTCATGGTGGTGTTGGAATTGGAATGGATAGATTAGTAGCTTTATTAATAGGGCTAAATGATATAAGAGAAGTTATAGCTTTTCCTAAAAATAAGGCTGCTGAATGTCCTATGGATGGTTCTCCAAGTGATATAGGTGAAAAACAGTTGAAAGAATTACACTTAAAACTAGATGTTGTAAAAAAATAAACATTGTAGTCTATAAAACTTTATTAATATAAATTCATCCCAGCATAAATCCCAAGAACATAACTTAATGCTTGATTTGCTTTTAATGGTTTTTTTAGTTCTGGAGTTAATCTAAATGAATAATTCAAGTCATCTCTAACTTCTTGGCTTAATCCATAAGTGTCATTGCCGAAGATTAAGCAGATTTTAGAGTCCTCATTTTCCTTAAAAAAATTAATTAAATCAGTTTCATTATTTTTAGCGTGCTTTGTAAACCCTACTTTAATAAAATCTTTGGACAAATGAGGAATAAATTTTAAAAATAAATTATTATAGTCTATGCCTTTTGTTATTTCTTTTGCCTTTTTCAGTAACTTCTCAACTCTTTCTCGGTCTTTAGTTAATATAAATAAAGGCATCCTGAATATCCAGCATAACCTCAAGAAGTCACTAACTTCCTCAACCAATCTTGGTTCTTCCAAAACAGCATAAAGATTACTAAAATTTACATCAATTTCTTTATTGTTAATCATATTCTCTCTGATACATAATCTATAAAACCTTTTATTGTTTTCCTTCTTAAATTCTATGTAAAGAATAACTTCTGCATTTTTTTCATCAACAATCAAACCTTCATGCTTCAGATAGGGGTTAATGTGTTTATAAATGGATTTAGCTGATATTGGGATTTTATCTAGGAATCTTGTTTCTATTATGTATGAATGTATAAGTGTTTTGTAATTTTTTACTGCTTTTAATGAATTTTTCTTTAAAGTCTTAAAATTTAGTTCCTTCCAGTCTTCAACTATTTCATAAATTTTTTTTACTTCTTGCATGCCTAATAGTTCTTCAGAAATATCGTTTTTGGAATCTACGATTAGCCTTCCTATTTCTTCTTTTACAGATTCTGCTTTAATTTTCTGCTTTAATCTCTCTTTGTCTAGTTCGAATTTGTTCAAAAATAGCAGATATTTCATGGATTTAGGAACAAATAAAAGAATTTATATAACTAACTAAAAAAATAAAAAATAATTAAGCTTCTGCTAATCCTTCTACGTCCTTGTAGCTTCCATAAAGCTGTTCTGCTGCTGCTTTCTCCATTTCTGCTACTGAATTTTTTATTGCTATATTCAGCGCATTTCTTATATTGTAGTCTATCCCATATCCAGATACAGGCCCGTATGTTGTATTTATTGTCAGGCTTGTAAATACTAATGGCCTTTCACTTTTTTCAAACCTTTTGCAGTAGACAAGGACATCTACTATTTCTCCAGCTACAGAGTAGTTGCTTAGGTGTTTGCTCACATGCTTTCTCAGGTTTTCATGGCCGTGGCTTGCTAGTAATTTTTCATCTCCGCAGAACTCTATAGGCACTTCGCTTTTTAGATTCCCCACTATCATCTTTCCACCCCTATATTATTATATATAAGGTTACTATTAAATTTTTTTATAATTAGAAATCATTTCTGAGTGAAGAATAAAAAAGAAAACAATATAAATCAAGTTTTTACTTTTAAAAATCAATATATATAAATTCCTTTATATGACCTGCAAATAAAACAAGTATTATTACACTTAAGATTATGAAAATAGCTAATAAAATTGAGGTTAACAGTATTTTAGTTCTTGTTGTTGTAATCACCGGGTTATTAATCATTGATTTGCTAGTAATTCCTTGGTATATAAATTATTATTATTTGGATGATTTCAGGACAAATTTTATAGGTATTTATCCTAGTTTCATGACCTTTGCCTCATCCTATGAATATCCTAAAGTATATTTTTTTGGTGATTCAATTTTTTGGGGAGAAAAGATTGGGAGTCATGACACTATTCCTGCATATTTCGAGAAGTGTTCTGGAAAAAAGGCTTTTAATTTAGCTCTAAGTGGCGCTAGAATATATGACCTGCTTTTTATAATGAATAATACTAAAAGAGATGCCTTGATTGTTTTTGAAATAGACCATGCAATATTCAATGAAGGAAAGATTAGGACATTATATATTAATATGAGCAATTCTTCTTATATTAGCAATCGTTTCGGAAATTTCCCAAATCTATACACTCAAAGGCATGTTCTGCAGTTAATGTTTTTTGGAAAAAGCACAAAAGACAGAATATTAGAATATCTTCAGAATAAGCCTGATCAGAAAGAACCTGATTTCTTTAATCCTACTCCCAATCTTGGCATGACAAAAGATGGTTTAAAAGAATTAAATCGGTTTGACAAGTACAAGATACTGTTTGTCGCTGTTCCAATTTTTAATAACAATAGTTGGCACCCACCAATCATAAATAATGCCGATATACTTGATCTGTCAAACCTTAACCTTACACAGGATTATTATAAAGATTATCAGCATTTTTCAGAGAAAGGAAGCAAGCTCATTGCTGAAGAGATTTGTGAGGCAGTTAGATAATGGTATTGTTCACTTCTTGGGAATATATAATATTTCTAGTTTTTTCAGTGATTGCATTCTACATAGTAAAAAAGAATTTCAGGCCAATTGTGCTTGTATTGCTTGGTATAATTTTTTATTTTTATTATGCGAATTTATACGTGCTTTTGATAATTTTCGAAGCCAGGGCTTATTTTCTTGTAAGGCACAGGACTAAGAGATTATTTTTATTGTCTATATTAATATCTGTAGGTTTGCTAGTATATTTTAAGTACAGGTTTTTATTTTTCGGATTAATCAAGAATAATTTAGCAATACCTTTGGGGATTTCATTTTTTACTTTCGAGTTTATTCATTACATAGTTGATGGTTATAAGGGGAAGATTGAAAATCCTAACCTGAAGGATCATTTTGCCTTCATTTTTTTCTTTCCCAGCATGGTTGCCGGGCCTATTAAAAGGTATCAAGAATTTGTTCCTCAGATTTATTCTTCAGTATTTTCTTGGGATAATGTTTTAAGCGGTACGCTTCGTATAGTTGTTGGATTTGTAAAAAAAATTGTTATTGCAGACACTCTTGCTTTGTTTTCTGACAACTTGATAAATACTGATTTTTTAGCATCAGCTTCTCCAGAGCAGGTTGCTTTTAGGTTGTTGGCATTTTCCTTTAAGATTTATATGGACTTTTCTGGTTATACAGATATTGCTTTGGGTAGTGCAATGCTTTTTGGCATTAAGTTGCCTGAAAATTTTAACTGGCCTTATCTTGCTAGGAACATAGCTCAGTTCTGGAGAAGATGGCACATGACATTGACAAGATGGTTCATTGATTATGTTTACAAGCCTTTGGGAGGTAGCAAGAAGAGCATTTTATTTACTTTGCTGAATGTTTTGCTTGTCATGGCTCTGTCTGGGTTGTGGCATGGTGCTGCATGGAATTTTCTTATCTGGGGATTATATCATGGATTTTTCTTAATGCTTTATCATTTATACAAGTATTTTGAACTGCCTAGAATTCCTGCCATTATATCTATTCCCTTAACCTTTATTGTAGTTACGCTTGGATGGGCTTTTTTCCTTGCTCCTTTTCCTATTGCGAAAGTAATATTACTAAAATTAATATCATTTTAACTCAAAAGAAACTCTTATAAAGAATTTTCTTGTTTACTTTTATATGCGGAGGTTCCGGAGTGGCCAAACGGGATAGACTCAAGGCCATTTGGTGAAAATTTGTTTATCTTGATAATGAGTAAGTATTGTTGAGATATCTATTGGCTTAGTGCCTTCACAGGTTCGAATCCTGTCCTCCGCAAATATATCTCTTAAAATTTATCTAATCTATTTATTATAGCAGCATATTCAGCAGGTTTAATATAATATCCTTCTTCAAGCAGCTTAGTTAGTAAATCAATTGCTTGTCTTTTATTAATCATTTCTTTTTTATGAGCCATAAATATTACAGTAGTAGTTCTAATAATATTAACATCATAAGCCTTAGCAGCTTTTATAGCATAAGCATCATCCATAATCAACGTTTCTTTCTTTTCTTTGGCAAGGGCAACAGCATCATTTTCGTCCTTTCCCAGATTTAAGTCAAGTTTAGTTTTAGGATTTAATACTACAATCAATTTAGTTTCAATAGCTTTTTTTATTATTTCATATCCAGGCTTACTAGGAATTAAAATTTCTTCTTTTACAGATTCAGGTATTACAATCTTGCCAAATAATTTTTTAAGAAATTCAAGTTTATTAATCCTGCTTAATAAAATTAAAGGCGTTGAATTAGAGATCATTTTAAATAATCTAAGTCTGCTTCTAAGTCATCTTTAGTATATTCTGCCCAGTCTATATCTTTTTGTTTTACTAAATCTAACATTTCCCAGAGAGACAAACCGCACTCTTCAGCAGCCTTTCCAATTGATTTTTTATGCTGCCTTATCCCTTCTAATGCATTATCTATCTTCCATTCTTGAACAGACTTTACTAATAATCTCCTTATCGCTTCGCTTCTATCTGTCTGCCATTTATTTTCTACTTTAGCTAAATCTTTCAGCATAGAATCGTCCACTCTTAGAGATATAGTAGCCATTGTATTCAATGTAATACAACGCATATTTATAAACCTCTTGCTTTGTTGATCACTATATCTTCCAAAAATTTAAAAGTACAGACATATAATCTGAAGTTTATGAACTATCCAAAAGTCTTAGTAGGCGGCCCAGTTTCTAAGAATCATGAGTATGCAATGGATCGTTTTTTGGAAAGTATTAATAATTTAGATTATAAAAATTATGATATTCTACTAATAGACAACTCAGATTCAGATGAATTCTACAACAAATACAAAGACAAGGTAAATATTATTAGAGATGGGTCTCAGTTTCAGAGCATAAAGAAGAGAATGGTTTACTGCAGGAATGTTATGAGAAAAAAAGTTTTAGAGGAAGGTTATGACTATTTTTTTGATGTTGACCAGGATGTTTTAGTTCCCAAGGAAGCATTAAAGCGACTAATTGAACATCGAAAAGACGTCGTATCAGGAGTATACTATAGTTATTTCACGCATAATAATAAAGAAAGAAAATTACCAGTAGCATACGGATGGTTCACAAAAGAACAGGAGGAAGAAATACTAAAAAACAAAGAAAAATTAAAACAAGCAAATCAAAAATTCTACCAAACATTAGAGAAAGAAAACTGGAATTTCATAAGAATAAGAAGACAACTAACAGAAAAAGAAGTGGAAGGAGAAAAACTGATAGAAATAAAAATGTGCGGAACAGGATGCATACTAATAAGCAGAAATGTTCTAGAGAAAATAGAATTCAGAGAAAACATTGAAGGAGGCTTTGATGACGCAGTTTTTTGCAAGGATATATTAGAAAAGTTAAGCTTAAAAATTTATGCTGACACAGGAGTTAAGTGCGGTCACTTGGTTAGGGAAAGACCTTGGAAGTGGGCAACTGATGGAATCGAGCACATTCCAATGGATAAGGATAAAATAAAAACACAATGAGCTTAGAATCTATATATTATGAAAAATTATTTATTTCAAAAGAAGAAAATATAGAAGTTATAATACAAGAAGCTGACATGAAAACATCTATTTATTCAGGAAAAATACTAATAAATAGTAAAAATTCAACAAATACATACGGCTGGACAACAAGAAGAACAAAGAATGAAAGAGGCATCAAAATAAGAAGCACTAATGAAATAAATGGAAAATTCACTGATAGTACAGATGAAAATAAAGTAATTGAAGCAATTATAAGACGAGCAATAGTGGATTATTGGAAAGCAATTAGATCAGAAGAAATACAGGAGTTTGTAAGATGTTAAAAAAAATAATAATAGACCCAAAGAATGATGTGCATTATTACAAGTCAGGAGACTTTCACACTCAGTTTGGTGTTATAAAAGAAAAAGAAATTAAGAATGGAATGATTAAAAGCAATTTAGGAAAGGAGTTTGTAGTATTTGATGCAAATTTTTTAGATGAGCTAACAAAAATAAGAAGAGGGCCTGCAATTACTCACCCCAAGGACATAGGATTGATAATAGTTACAACAGGCATTGGACAAGGATCAAAAGTTTTAGATGCAGGTTCAGGTTCAGGTTCATTAAGTTCTTATCTTGCTAGAATTGGCTGCAAAGTAACAAGTTATGAAATCAATAAGGAATTCTTCAAGATAGCACAATTAAACCATAAAGAGTTGGGATTGGAAGTTGAGATAAAAGACAAGGATGTTCACAAGGGAATAGATGAGAAGGATCTAGATTTGATAATATTGGACTTGCCAGATCCATGGAACGCATTGAAGTATATTCATAAAGCTTTGAAGAATGGTGCCTTCTTAGTGTGCTATCTTCCTACAGTAACCCAAGTAGCTGAGCTCGTAAAGAAATTTGACAATAAATTCTATATGTGGAAGGTTTCTGAATTATTAGAAAGAGAATGGCATGTTGAGGATTTGAAAGTAAGGCCTAAAAATCAGATGTTGGGGCATACTGCCTTTGTTGTTTTCGCTAGAAAAATTTAAATGCCTTTTAAAGTTTAATATATAGAAGCACCGATATTTACATTAGATTCTGCATTGGTATTTTCTTGGCTAGAATAATTTACTTTTCATGATTGTCCAATTCCTATTTTTATTTTATCATTTTCTATAATAATATTCTTATCTTTGTCTATTTTTACATCCATACCTACATTTCCTCCAACATCCATTCCTACTTTTAGTGAACTCTTTACTTTTCCTCCATTAACTTCAACTTTATTATCAGATTTAATTTTTACATCAGCATTATCTCTAGTCTGAACTTCAACAACAGGAGCTAAAATATATTTGTCGTTTCCAGTAACATGTAATGATTCATCTGTTTTAAAATCAAAAGAAACTGCAGAAATTGAATCTGAATTTGTATCGAAAATATTTAAATCATTCCTGTCAGACTTAATTTTCAGTTCATTAGACGGCAGCTTAGCTGCATGATCTCCTTCAGCATCAGTTATCATAACATTAGATATAACTAAGCGAACTTGATCATAAGCGCCTTCTTTTAGCTTAACATCTGCCAATAATTCCTAGGAACCTTCAGTTTTAATAAATCATAAGTTTTTGGAGTTGAAGATATTGTAACCTAGCTGTCAGCATTGCTGTGAACTTCAATCTTATCTACAGTAATTTGAACTTTTGAAACTGCTTGCATATCTGCTGCATCATCGGTTATAGAAAACACAACTCTGCCTTTATTTTCATTAGCATCATCAGAATTATCTGTATTTTGTGAATAATCTGGTTTTGAACAAGAGGCTAATAAAAGTAACATAACCAATATTATCAAACCATTTAATTGTTTCATAAACAGTAAGGTTTGCTTGTATCTATATATTAATTGCCTATATATAATATAAAAAAAGAAATATAAAAATTCAGATTTTGAAGTAATTGTAAATGTGATTTACTCAGAATTTTTTTTCTTCATATAACATTCTTTACAATATACTGGTTTTCCTTCTTTAGGCTTGAAAGGTACTTGTGTTTGAGCTCCGCATTCGCTGCAAGTTGCGTCATGCATCTCTCTAGGGCCTCTGTTGAAGCCTCCACCACCGCCTCTTCCACCATCTCTAAATGCCATCTTGGCTTACCTCCTGGTAATTGTTATAAAAAAACGAGTAACTCGAGTTTATAAAGTTATGTGATTTAAAAAACCAGTATTTTACAGTTCTGGACAAAATTATTGTAAATCAAAAAATTATTATATCATTAATTCCAAATACTCAATATGGATATAAGAGGGTGGTTTCGGTCTTTATTTAATCCTAGTTTTAAATTTAGAATAAAAATAGTCGATGATAGTAAAATTTCCGAAAATATAAAATAGCTTATTAAGAAAGCAGTATATGAAGCTTATTTTAGCAATTCAAAATTTCTCCAAGTTCCTAAAGTAACTGTCAGTTTAACTGATCATTTGAATTTAGGATTAGTTGAATTTCACGCCGCAGCAGAAACAAACGCAATCTTTAATAAACTCAGATAAATCCTAAATATTATGGAAGAAAAAACATACGTGGCAGATACTTCAGTTATTATAGAAGGATTAATTTCTCAATACATAAAATCAAAGAAAATATCAGGAAAAATATTAGTACCAAAGGCAGTGCTGGCAGAGCTGGAGAATCAAGCTAATCAAGGCCAGGAAATAGGATTTTTAGGCTTGGAAGAACTGCAAAAACTGCAAGCTTTAGCAAAAGAAGGAAAAATGGAGTTGTCATTTACCGGAGAAAGGCCTAATCTTTATCAAATAACAAATGCAAAAACAGGAGGAGAAGTAGACGCGCTGATAAGGGATATAGCATTTAATGAAAGTGCTATACTTGTAACAGCAGATAAAATACAATCAGAATCTGCAAAAGCACTAGGAGTAGAAGTTATATTCTGCAGAAAAGAAGAACTAAAGCAAAAATTAGACGTAGAAGGTTATTTTGATCCTACAACAATGTCAGCACACTTAAAAGAAGACTGCACACCAAAAGTAAAAAAGGGAAGACCTGGAGAATGGAAACTGCTAGATTTCGGAAATATCCAGCTGCCTCAGTATAAGATACAAGATATTGCAAAGGAGATAGTTGAAAGGTCAAGAATAGAGCCAAACGCATTCATAGAAATATCAAGGCCTGGATCTACTATTGTACAGTACAAAGAATACAGAATAGTAATTTCCAAGCCTCCTGTTTCAGATGGTTGGGAGATAACAGCAGTAAGACCTATAAAAATTTTAAAAATAGAAGATTATAATTTGCCTGAGAAGATTTCAGAAAGATTAAAGACAAAAGCTCGTGGAGTTGTCATAGCAGGCACTGTTGGGAGCGGAAAAAGCACTTTCGCTCAAAGCCTTGCAGAGTATTATGCTTCGCATAATTTTGTAACAAAAACAGTAGAGAGCCCGAGAAGCTTAATACTGAGCAAAGAAGTAACACAGTACAGCAAAAACTTAGCTTCATCAGAAGAAATACATGATATATTGTTCTTGTCAAGACCTGATTACATAATATTTGATGAAATGAGAAACACACCAGACTTTGAGTTGTATACAGACTTGAGATTGGGTGGTAGTAATGTTCTTGGTGTATTGCATGCAGCAACACCTATAGATGCTGTGCAGAGATTTATCTCTAGATTGGAAGTAGGAATGATACCTTCAGTTTTGGACACTTTAATTTTTATTGAAAATGGAAACGTAGGAAAAATAATGACAGTGGGAATGATAGTAAAAGTTCCTTCTGGAATGATAGAAGCTGATTTAGCAAGACCAGTAGTGGAAGTAAGAGACTTCAACACAAACAAGCTGGAATTTGAGATTTATAGCTATGGAGAAGAAACAGTAGTAATTCCAGTTCAGGAAGAATTTGTTCATGACCCAACAAAAGCTTTGGCTGCAAAACAAATAGAAAGAGAATTCAGAGAATATGCAGACAAAGTAAAAGTTAAGGTTGTAAGCAATGGCAAGGCAGAAGTTTATGTTCCTGAAGAAAATATTGCAAGAATTATCGGAAAAGAGGGAAGCAATATTGACAAGATAGAAAAAAAGCTTGGAATTAGTCTTGACATTAAGGAGCTTTCAGGAAGCATGGAATATGAGCATAAGGAAAGCTCTGAAAAGAATGCAATCAATTACAAGATAGAGGAGTCAAAGAAGGCTTTGATTTTCAGGCTTCCTCAGGAATACGCAGGCTATACTGCAGAAATTTATGTTGATAATCATTTCTTGCTGATGTACACTGTTGGTAAGAAGGCAGAGATCAGGATAAACAAAAAGTCTAAATTAGGGCAGGAATTGTTGAAAGATTTGAATAGTCATAGGAATGTAGAAGTTAGAGTGTGATAAAATTTAAAAATAAGCTTATAAGTTTAAATTAAAAAATGAGAAAACCAAAATTCAAATCTAGTTCTATAGGCAGAGGTCAGAGATTAGGTATAAGAAGTAGTGCATCAAGAAGGGCAGAAGAATTAGGAATAAAGAAACCTGTACCTGTAGAAAGTATAGACAATGCAGTTAAAGAAAAACCCGACAAACCTGTAAGTTCATCTCTAGATGATATCATGCGCGATGGAAATGAGCACAATGAAGCACTTCCTCCTTATGCAGAGGGAAGAGAGGAAGAGTTTTTAGTAAGATCTAATTCTGGATATAATGACATAAGTAATGGTAAGGAAAACAGTAAGACATATGGTAAAAATAGTACTGCGTCAAAAGCAATACATGAATTGTTAGATCCTGCAAATCATTCTCATGAGAGTAATGGCATAGCTAAATATTCAGCTAGAAGAAGGGCAAGGGACAAGATGTATGCAGATATAGAAAGAAGAAGAATTAAAGAATTTATGGCAGAATCTCTACAAAATGGAGAGGCATTTTCATGTAGTTATACAAGAGATGTTTTTAGGTTGATGAATTCTAGAGGTTATCCGCCAACTTACAAAGGCTTTGCAGAATTTAGGAAAAGGCACTATTTTGATGTTAAGACAGGAATTGTGAGGGCAAGAAGAGACGCACAAAGAAGATATAGTGGTGGAAAAAGAATAAGTCCTTCAGAAGTGTATGCTGCTGCTAGGGCGAGAGAATGATCATAACATCAGATTTGATAACTTTTTCTTTGATAATATAGAATTCAGCAAAGAATTTCAATGTATTCATTTTTCGCTTAGGCTTTTCTTCACGTTCTTGAATGTTTCGGCAATATCAATAATATACTTTCCTTCTTCCAGCCTGTAAACCATCGGCTCTCCTCTGAATAGTCTTACAAGGTCAAGCTCAAATTTTCCTGGTTTTAGTATATTAACAGATGCTAAGTCCAAAATTATTGGTTTGTCTTCTTCTAACCCAATTATGTCCATTACATCTTTTTCTATTCTTTCTTTATCTTCAACGCTTAATTGGCTTGTTGCTTCTTTTACTTGCTCAAGCGATTCTTTTTTAACGAAGAAGAAGAATTTTCCGCCGCATGATAAACAGCCTTTCAGAATTTCCTTGCTTCCATCATCATATATTTTACTGCATCGGACGCACTGGTGTGGCATAATTGCTAAAGTGATTACATTAATATAAATGTTTTCAAAAAGGAGTTAATTATTGAAATCACTTTATAATAGTAAAATATATAAATAATTATTCATTCAGAAGACTTATGAGAGCTTTATATATGATACATGAAAGTATAAGAGTTCTTTATCTTCCAGACAGGAAAGCAGCAATAATAAAATGTTCTTTAGGCAATGACCTAGGAAAGTTCTGGTATTTAGGAAATAAAGCAGATTTAGAAAGGGCAGGAGAAATTACATGTTTATTGAAAGATGATCCTTCAGTAAGAACTTTAGATATTGATGCACAGACAGCAGAGAGGCTTGTAGCATTAGCTGAAGATCAGAGAGATCATAGAAGAAGATATTCCAGCGCATCAGAAGATTTGCAGGTAGCAGAAAAAAGTTCAGATAGCGAAGCAATAAGGAAAGAGCTTGAAAGAGATATGGATAAAGCAAGAGGGGCATTGCAAGAAAATGATTCAAGAATTAATAAATACCTTAGAGGCTTTGGTATTGAATTTGTTGCAACAAGGCCTTAATTTACTTTCTTTTCTTGTCCATAGTAAACAATTCTATCTTATTTGGATCTTTCTTAATTTCTCTTACAACAGTTGCAGGCCCGACTATTGTCAGCCCGGACCTTCTTCTTAGTAGCATGTAAGCAAGGTTCTTTTTTACTTTGTCCCATAACTCTAAGTTTTTGAAGTCATAGTCAAAGCTCGCTATTTCTATTCCCTTGAACTTCTTGTTTATCTCTTCCATTGTCCTCTTTATTAGTTCAGATTCCTCTAGTGGCTTTAGTCTTCCCTCAATAATCAGAATTTTGTCTTCCTTTACAGCTTTCAGTATTCTTTTCAGCTTGTCATCTATTTCCAAATATGCAAACTCGTGGTGCGGCAGGTATTGTAGTGTTAGCATTCTTCCTCTTTTTTTATTTTACTAGTTTAAATAGTTCATCATAAAATGATTCCAGGTTGTGCCCCTTCTCTGCTGATATTCCTATTGTTGAATATTGCGGGAACGCAGTTTCTATTCTTTTTATGTCAGACTTTCTTAAGTCCATTTTATTTCCTACTATTAGTACAGGTATGTTTCTCGCTGCAAGGTTTCCTATGATTGTAATATTGACTTGGCTGTAAGGATTCTGTGTTGAATCCAGCACAACTAGCACGCAGTCCATATTGTCAAGCCACTTTATTGCTTCTATTACTCCTTTTGTTGCTTCTTTTGCCCTTTCTTTTGCTTCTTTTGCAGTCATTTTGTATTTCAAGAAGTCCTCATAATCTATTTTCGTTGCTATCCCTGGAGTATCTACTAAATTGAAGGTTAGTTGTTTTCCTTTTGATTTTACTGTTATTTTTTCTTTTACTATAATTTCTCTTGTCTCATGAGGCATAGGAGAAGCCTTGCTCATTTCTTCTCCAAGCCAGTCTTTTGTTATTCTGTTTGCTAAAGTTGATTTTCCAGAATTCGGCGGTCCATAAATGCCTAATTTCAAGTTCTTCTTTCTGCCAAATAAACCAGAGAATAGCCTTCCGATAAACTTAAACACCATGCTTATTTAAGCTTTTAGGCTGTTTTTAAATTTTATGGTAGTGAAGAATATCAGGCGCTTATAGTATCTTGGCTAGTAAATGATTCTCTCTTTGTTTGTAGTTTTTCACTTATATCTTCAGCTTGTCCTCTATTGTCTGTAACATTTAATTGCCGCGCACACTCAAAGGCTATTTTATGTAGCAGAACACCATATGTAGCTATTTTTGCATCTTTTACTCTTCTCATTTTATTGCCTGCTTCTACTGCAAGATTTCCTGTAGTGTATAGCAGCCCTTCAGGCACAAATCCGTGGTTTACTAGGTAAAATAAAATTTCTGCTCCATCCTGAAAAAAGTCTGCTGCTGTTTCATATCTGTGTTCTTTTCCTCTTCTGCTTTTCCAGTTGCTGCTGAGCCATATGTTAGCCAGGGCAAAGTTTGCTCTCACAAAATGTTCAGTCATCTCCCATGCTTTTAAATTAAATCTGCCGTCATATTCTTCATTTACGCTGAGTATAGTTCTTAGCACATTCGCAACAAGCTCTCTCTCTATGTTTTCGTGTCTGAGTGCATTTCTCATGTCTCCCCTGTTCATTGCCTCTTCTGCTATAAGTCCATAGCATTCTGCCATTGCATCTACATCTTCCACTGATAGGTATCCTGAAAAATTCCAAGCGCTGGCATAAAGAGTCAGTGCTCCGCCATAATCTCTGGAATTAAAGGCAGCTCTTGCTCTGTCAATTGTTTCCACATCGCCAATATTAATATTGCTGTCTGCAACAAGAAATTCTAAGCCTCTGTTAAGGTATAGATGGCTGGTTTTCATATTTTTAATATAGTAGATTAATTTATAACAATTGCTATGCTACTTGGCATGAAACTCAACTGCATCTCCCTCGCTTAGTGTGTGTGAAAGGCTTACATTGCTTCCGTTGTGTTTTACGCTTTTTCCCCATACTCTTGCAAATTTGAATTTTTTTACAAAGTCTTTGTGCACTATAGATGCAAGCTGTTCAACGCTGCTTGCTTTTGTCAGTGCTACAGGAGGATAGTCTTTTTCTTTTCCAGGCTGCTTTGTATACACGTAAATTAAATCAAGCATCCTCCATGCTGCTTCCTTGAAATCATCAACCCAGCAAATAGGATACTCAGATTTGAAGTTAGTAAGTACTTTGTTTACTACTATAAGGCATTTTAGGCCTTCGCTTGACTTTATTTTTTTTAGTTTTATTGACGCATTTTCAAATTCTCTTTCTATAGCTTTTAGGTCTTCATTGCAGTTTCTTGTTCCGTCTAGGATTATTGTTATTAAGTCTGCACTTCTAGCTATTGCAAAGTATGTTGGCCCTTTCTCGCTTTCAGCAAATCTAGGAAATAATGATGGTATTTCTACTAGCTGTATTTTTATTCCGTTGTAGTCCATTATTGCTATTTCTGGGGTTTTTGTTGTGTATTCATATTCAGCAACTAACGGTCTTGCGTTCGTGAATTTTTGTATTATAGAACTTTTGCCTGAATTTGTTAAGCCGACTAAAACTATTTGTGCTGCTCCTTCTTTCTTTATTGACAGGCTGAAGCCTCCTGCTTTTTTTGCCCTTTCTTTTTCTATTTTTCCTTTAATTTTAGCAAGTTTTGTCTTTATCTCCATTAACAAACCTTCAGATGATTTGTGTTTTGGAGCTAAAGAATACATTTTTTCTAAAGCTTTAATCTTTTCTTGAGAAGTTTTTGCTTTTTGATACTCTTCTTGCGCTGCTCCGAATTCTGGTCCTGCATTTGTTGGCATAAGGGAAACAGGAACGTATTCATTTATTAAATTTATTGCTTAATCTGGGTTTTTATTTTTCAAACCGTATAAACATATAGTAGCCTCTTCAAGATTGTCTGTTATCTGCCTTAACAAAAATAAATATGGGTCATTATTCTTAAGCATTTTATCAAACAATTCATACCTTAACTGCTTTATCTTAACATTAATAGAATTAACATCACCTCCGAACAAATACAGACTAGCAAACTCACTATATAAACTGTTCACATTCTTAAATATCATAACTGTATCCTTCTCTATTTTTATTTTCTTGTAACAGCCAATCTTTGCTATGTCTATGTAAATATCACCAATAACCTCAAGATATATTACCAACGGTATCAATAAAGAAACATTATGACTAAAAGAATAGTTATTCAATAATTTCAAACATGTATCAACAGATATGTTCACATCATTATCAAAATATAAAAGATTCTTTAATTTTCCTTTATCATATGCAACTGTTGCATCATAAACTTCTTTAGTTATAGTGTCCAAAACCTTCAAAATCCTTTTCAAGTATAAATCAAAATCATCAAAACTTATCTTACTTGTTTCCTTTAATACTATTTTATTAGTAGAATGCTCCATAACCTCCAAAGTATTAAGCCTATCAGCAAGATTTCTCAGAAAACGATAAGTCTCAAGCTTTTCAGGGTCATCAGTAAATATTCTTCTAGAAGCGGTATTAATTATGTAGGGATTGTCAAAATTTACAGTTATCTGAGTATAACCTATAATATACAAGGCTCTGACCATACGCCATACTGAAGAAGTTGACATATTGGTTATATCTATTTCTATTTTCTTAGAACTTGAATTTATTCCTGAAGAGATAATTAATCTGTTTCCTTCTTCTTCAAGATTTATTTCGTCTCCCTTTTTTAAACTTGTTTTTTTTACCCATTTTGAAGGCAGAGAAACTGTCAAAGTGCTTGGTCCAACTAAATTTACTTTTCTTTTCATATAATTCATATATTATACTAATTTATATATTTTTCTAAAAGATAATTATGTAATTACTAATAATAATTATAATTAGATAATATATATAAACACACTTATTTTACTGATAAGGAGGTAAAAAAATGTCAGAAGAAACACTAAAAGAGAAATTTAAAATTGGAGAAAGGGCGTTTTATTATGAAAACAGAGAAATTGATGAAGTAGAAATTCTTGAAAATACAAGTAACGATACATATGAAGAATACAAACTGAAAATATTAAATGTACTTAGGAATGGACCATATACAAAAGTAAATGAAAAAGGAGAAGAGTTTGAATATCGCAAACTAAGAAATGGTTCTTGCCAAGGGATAGGATTTCTTTTCGATGCAGAATACTTAGAAGCATGGTTTGGGATAAAAACCCTTTCAGAACAAGAAAGTGTTGAACGTTTAGAGAAATTTAAAAAAAGAGCGCTGGAAAAAAGAAGAGAATACGAAGTTGAAAAAAAGAAAAAAGACGGTGTTATTAATTTATATAAGACTCATAGTGGGACAATTATTATAGAACTAGAAGATGTAATTTACAGGAATGGCAAAAAACTACTTCCAACAGAAGTGCAGATAGTTGGAGGAATGGAAAATAGTATTATAAATAACTTGCTTCAACATGGAATTTTTTATCAATTAATAAAAACACCAGATTTGGACTTTATCAATTATATCCATCCAATAATAAGTATAGGAGATCACATTGTGGCTTATAACGTAAATAATAACCTTGAAAAGCACAGTCATTATATAAGTACAGAAATAAGTTCAATAATTCATGAAGACGTACAGGACTTTGTAGGGTTATCTATAGAAAAGATAATAGAAATGCTAGACAAAAAATATAAATTTAGGTCTGTGCCTCTAAAAAAATAATACAGAATGAGCAATTGAAATGGAAAATATAAATTTTGCAACAGAACTTGAATGAAGTTTTATAAAATATAATTAATCAGGAGGGGAAAAAATGCAAAACACAATTTTAGAGCAAATACAAAAACATTCTAATTTTAATGTAAAGAAAAAAGGCGTTATTAGTAGATCAGTAAAACTAGAAAGATACAAAACTCTAGGAACAAATGAAAAATTGCTGCTAAAAAATTTAGATAAGTTTGAAGCCCCATACTTGCAAGAAAAATTATTAAAAGAAAAGATTCTTACATCTACAGAAGAATATCAGGAAGCATTTAAAGAGTTTAAGAAATATATAGCCCTAGTCGGGATTTATCATAAAAAACTTGCTATGACAAGTAAAGCTGTTGATAATATATGGCATCAATTTATTCTTTTCACAAGGCAGTATTGTAAATTCTGTGGGGATTTTCTAGGTTTTTACCTACACCATGTTCCAAAAACGTCATACACCCCATTAAATAAGGAAAATGAAAAGGAATTCACAAAGTTATATAAAGAAACATACACCCAAGTAAATAAACTTTGGAATATTAAACCAAACTGTTCTAGCCGCAATAGCGGCTGTTCATCTTCAGGAATGTGTGGCAGTAGTGACTGTAGTGGGGGAGGTTAATTTTTATATTTGGTGAAAAATGGAAAAAATATTGGATAAAATAATAACTAATTATAATTATAGACCTCTAAAAGTTAAACAGGCCTATGAAATACTCCAAGTATCAATCCAAAAAAGCTTGCTAGAACTAGAATCTCTAATGGGAACACAAGAAATTAAAGAAAAATATCTACCACAAATTCAGGAATTAGAAGAGAAAAGAGCACGATTGAAAGAGATATTAAAAGAAAATGAAGAAACTATTTCTTATTTAGAGAGTTTACTTGAAAAACGAGATGAGGAAAAGATATAATTTAGGAGAAAAAAAATGTTAGAACGAATTATTACTGGAATCTTTTTATCTTTGTTTTCATATAATTCTAGAATAATATAAGTTTTGTAAAAAACTAAAGACATCAAAATATTTGATTAATTATTAAATAAGTATATAAAATATAACATCCTTAAATTTTTATGGAACATTATTACACAAAAGCTCCAAAATCTGAACTTAAATTATATAGAACAAGATCAATACTAAGAGAAAAAGAAATAGAATATTATACAGCATCTGGAGTATTTGCAGCAAAAAAAGTTGACAAAGGATCAGAATTACTAATAAACAAATGCATAATAGAAAACTACTGGAAAGTTTTAGATTTAGGATGTGGATATGGAATAATTGGGTTGGCATTGTTATTAACAAATCATACTTTAAAAGTTACTTTTTCTGACATAAATGAGAGAGCAGTAAAAATTACAAGAATAAATCTAAAATTACATAAACTAAAAGCAGAAGTAGTACAAAGCGATAGATTTGAAAATATAAAAGAAAAATATAATACAATACTGCTTAATCCTCCTCAAACAGCAGGCAAGGAATTATGCTTTAGATTAATAGAAGACAGTAAAAAACATCTAAACAAAAATGGAACGCTACAAGTTGTAGCAAGGCATAACAAAGGTGGAAAAGAACTATCAAAAAAAATGAAAGAAGTATTTGGAAATATAATAGAAATTGCAAAAGGATCAGGCTATAGGATTTATGCAAGCGAAAATTTTATTAATACTTAGAACTAATTATATACATGACACAATCACAAATGCAGATAAAAAAAGATATGGCAATAGGAGAATTTGTAAATAAATTTCCTTCTGTAGTAGAAATGCTAATGGCAGAAGGAGTGCATTGTGTAGGATGCGGAGCTTCAGAATGGGAGACAATAGAGCAAGGACTAATGAGCCATGGAAAAACAACAGAAGAAGTAGATGCAGTTGTAGACAAGATGAATAATGCTTTAGCAAGTCATAAAGAAACAAAAGAAGAATTGATAGTCACAAAAAATGCAGCAGAAAAATTAAGACAAATTCTAAAGGAGGAAAAAAAGGAAGGAATGGGTTTAAGGATTAGGGTTTTTCCTGGCGGATGTTCAGGTTTCAAGTATGGTTTTGAGTTCGAGAATAAACAAAACGGTAATGATAAGATTTTTGAGGTTGACGGAGTCAAATTCTTTGTTGACCAAAACAGTCTTGCAATGATTAATGGTTCAAAAGTTGATTATAGTAGCGGACTTCATGGAAGTGGATTTAAGATAAGCAATCCTAAAGCCAGTCATACTTGTGGTTGCGGTGATTCTTTTAATTAAATTATTATTTTTCAAATCTTTCATTTACAACATTCCAGTCTACAGCCTTAAAAAAAGATTCTATATAATCTACTTTTTTCAGCCCATAGTCTACCATGTAAGCATGCTCAAATACATCCATTATCAGCAACGGAACGCATCCTGCCAAATGTCCTACATCATGTTCATTTACCCATGCATTGAATAGCCTATCTCCTAGAGGATCATAATACAAAACAACCCAACCAATCCCACGCATTGCACCAACTGCTTTGAAAGCGTTTGTCCAAGCATCAAATGAGCCAAAATCTTTTTCAAGACTTTTCATGAGCTTATAATTCTTATCTAGCTGGCTTCCGCCTTTTCTCATGTTTCCAAAATAAAGTTCGTGGAGCCTCATTCCGTTGAATTCCCACCCAAATCTTCTTTTCAGTTCTGCAAATTCTGGAGTATTGGTTTTTCCTTCCTTAACTATATTCATCATTGCGTCTGCTAGCTTGTTTGTGTTAGTAACATAGCCTTGGTATAAAGTAAAATGGTTCTTCAACAATGTATCAGAAAAACCCTGTGTTCCTAGTAGCTGATCAAAATTTTTTGCTTCATATGCCATATTCATTTTCCCCCTATTTTATATATCTTTTAGCATCTCTAATTTTTAGCTTTTCCATTTTTCTATTCCATGCTTCATGCAAGTCTATTCTACTAGTATTAGCTATACAGACTAACGCAAAGACTACGTCTGCAAGTTCCTCTCCCAGTTCGCTAGTCTCTTCTGCAGGTTTCTTCTTTTTGCTTCCATACATATGATTTATCTGTCTCGCAACCTCTCCAACTTCTTCTGTCAGACAGGCTAGTTGTTCATGTATTGGAAAATATTTTATATCAAACTTATTTATCCAGTCATCCACTTCTTTTTGATAATCTTTAAATGACATTTTATTTTTGTCTTTCTCCAAATACAGGCAATCTAACAATTGAACCTTCATTTTTTTGAACTCTTGAAGTCAAATTAACTAATTTATTCCTATCATCATGAGCTGTTGTTTCAGCACATTTTAATGCCCTTTCATATAATCTATTTTCTGCTAATTCTTTATAGTCATCTTTATAGTCATATATCCCAAACGGGCTACAAATTTCTCTAAAAAGAATATAATGTTCTTCAATAAGAATATAATATTTATCTAAAACTCTTGCTCTAAACTTAGATGAGTCAAAACCCTTTTTATAGCTTATCGGTACTCCAGGTAATGAACTTTTAATTGCATGGCTAGATCTAGTTATAGAGTAACTCGCCAATTCTCTAGCATCTCTACTTAGATGTTCTTCCAATAGCGTTACTAGTTCAAAGCTCATATTTTCCCAACCAAGTCTAGTCCAGGCTTCAAAGTTTTCTTTCCTGGCTCCCAGCTTACAGGGCATACTTCTCCTTTGTGCTCTCTTACATATATTGCAGCCTGTAATTTTCTCAGTATCTCTTTTGTGTTTCTTCCTAAATTATTGTCATGTATTTCCATGCTTTTTAATATTCCGTCAGGGTCTATTATGAAGCTGCCTCTTAATGAAAGTCCTTCTTCATCTATGTATGTTCCAAATTGTTTGCATATGTTTCCTGTCGGGTCAGCAATCATTGGGTATTTTACTTTCTTTATTGCTGGCGAATTGTCATGCCATGCTTTATGCACAAATACTGTGTCTGTGCTCACGCTTAATACTTCTGCATTTAATTTTTCGAATTCTTCATGTAATTCAGCTGCTTCTTCCAGTTCTGTAGGGCAAATAAAAGTAAAGTCAGCAGGGTAGAATATCATTACAACCCATTTGCCTTTGTAGTTTGATAGTCTTATTTTTTTAGTTTCTTCATTGTGAAATGCTTGTGTCTCAAAATCTGGAACTTGTTGATTTATCTTTAGCATTTTATTCTTTATCTCCAACTATTACTTTTAGGTTTTATTGCTTCTTTTTATAATTTGTTGTAATAAATGATTATGAATTGTGTAAGCAATATTTAAAAGTTTTTGTATTTTTTTATGAATTGTGGAACAAAGTAATTTTATACCATATAAGACTACGATTGCATCATTCCCAAATGATGATATATTTAGAGGCTATAAGTTATTGGTACCTATCCCTATAGAGATTAGGTATTATCCGGCAATAAATCTTTATTATGCTCACGTTACAGAGGCGCCTTTATGCAATCCATGCTTAGGCATTAACAAAGCAAAAGCTGTAAGCTACTTGTTGGAATACTTAATTGAAAAATTTGAAGATCCGGAGTTATATATTAAAAATTCAAGATCAAATGAAACTTTGCTTAGAATATTAAAAAAACATATTGCACGAATCAAATAATTATAGTATACAATGGATTTCTAATATAAAAAAGTTGTTTCTTGCTGCATTTAAGACTCTAGAATGCAAGGATATATGTGTCATATGATTTTTATCCATAAAATCTTTAATAATATGAGTACTAATAAGATTATTTTTATAATTTTGGAGGTACAAATGAGAAGTTCATGGCTGATTGGTACATTGGTGACATTTGCAATAGGATTCAGCCTGCTTTTTGTGCTAATAAACGACTTCATTTGGGGCGCTTCACTAATACTGCTGAGTTTAGTAATGCTATTAATAGGCTTGATACTTCCTGAGAAAGCTCCAAAAATAGTTCATAAGCATCATGACACTATAATAGAAGAAATGCCGATAGTGACGCGTGAAATAAGATCCATGCCGATAGAAGGATAATAAGGACATCAGCAAGAGGCGCAAGAAAAGGTTCTAGAAAGATGAGATAACTGCTGTTTCTCCACTGGACACAACAAACGCTCGCGCCAGATTTATAAATTGTTCTGAAATATCTTCTATAATATGATTAAAGTTAAGGAAAACCCAGATGATCAGAAAGATATTACAGAATTGCTGCACCCTTTTGTTAGAGATTGGTTTTTCAAAAAATTCAAGGATTTTTCTTTGCCTCAGCAGTATGGGATTATGGAAGTTCATTCAAGGAATAATATCTTGGTGTCTGCTCCAACAGGAACTGGCAAAACTTTATCATGCTTCCTAGCAATATTAAATGAGTTAATAGATTCTTCAGAAAAAGGTATATTAAAAGACAAAGTGTATTGTGTTTATACAAATCCGCTTAAAGCACTATCTCGAGATATTCATGTTAATCTAATCGGGCCATTAAAAGAAATTGAGCAAATAGCAGGCAAAAGTTTTGGTATAAGAATTGCAGTTAGAACAGGTGATACAACGCAAGCGGAAAAAGCAAGAATGTTGGCAAAGCCTCCTCATATTTTGATTTGTACGCCTGAAAGTTTGGCCATAATGTTAAATTCGATAAAGTTTAGAGATTACTTAAAGAATGTTGACTGGTGCATTGTTGATGAAATTCACTCTCTTGCTGAGAATAAAAGAGGAGTACACTTAAGCCTTTCGCTTGAGCGTCTTCAATATATAAGTCCTGGAATGTGCAGGATTGGCTTGTCTGCTACAGTTGCTCCGTTAAATGAAATTGCTAATTTTTTAGTGGGTTCAGAAAGAGACTGTAAGATTATAGATGCAAGATTCGACAAAAAGATGGATATAAAAGTTATAAGTCCAGTAGATGATCTAGTAAATTCTTCTTATAATAATTTAAGCAGTGACATGTACAAGTTAATCGACAAGATGATACATGAACATAAAACAACATTGATTTTTACTAATACAAGAAGTGCAACTGAGAGGGTTGTTTATCATCTTAAAACACATTTCCCTAAAAAATATATGGAAATAATAAAAGATGAACCACTAGAGATGACCAGCTTAATTGGTGCACATCACGGAAGCCTAAGCAGAGAACATAGGTTTGCTATGGAAGATGCTTTAAGAAAAGGCAGATTAAAAGCAATAGTTAGCAGCACTTCTTTAGAAATGGGTTTGGATATTGGTTATATTGATTTGGTTATATGTTTAGGTTCACCCAAAAGTATTGCTCGCCTATTGCAAAGGACTGGAAGAAGTCAGCATGCACTAGAAGGAGTTACAAAAGGTAGAATTATAGTCCTAAACAGAGATGACTTGATTGAATGTGCAGTAATGACAAAATTTGCTATTGAGAAAAAAATAGACAGGATTCATATTCCCGCTAATTGCCTTGATGTTCTTGCTCAGCAGATTATTGGTTTTGCTTTAGAACAAGTCTGGGATGAAAATGAATTATACAACTTGATCAGAAAAAGTTACTGTTACAAAAATTTAGACAGATCAGATTTTAACGAAGTATTAAGTTACCTTGCTGGAGAGTTTGCCTCTTTGGAAGACAGGTATGTGTATGCAAAAATATGGAGAAATGAAGGAAATATAGGCAAAAGAGGAAAGTTAGGGAGAGTTATTTACATGACCAATATTGGCACAATTCCTGATGAGTCTTTTGTGACTGTTAAAATTGCAGAACAAGTTATAGGTCATATTGATGAAGGTTTTCTAGGAAGGCTTAAGCCAAGTGATATCTTCGTTCTAGGTGGTAATACTTATGAATTCAAATTTTCTAGGGGAATGGTTGCCCAAGTGAAATCTGCTGAAGGACGTAAACCTACAATTCCTAGCTGGTTTTCTGAAATGCTTCCTTTGAGTTTTGATCTTGCTGTAGAAATACAAAGGTTTAGGAAGTTAATGGAAGAAAAATTTAAAGCTAAAAAACCCAAATCAGAGATCATTAAATTTATTGATGATTATTTGTATGTTGATGAAAAGGCTGCAGAAGCTATTTACACTTATGTCAAGGAGCAGTTTGATTATCTAGAAATTCCTCATTCAGAAAAATTAATTGTTGAGCATTACAAAGATGATTATGATAAGAATTACATTTTGTTTCACAGCCTCTATGGTAGAAGAGTGAATGACGTTTTAAGCCGTGCTCTTGCTTTTGCAATTGGCAAGTCTCAGCATAGAGATGTGGAGATAGGAATCAATGATAATGGGTTTTATGTTGCTTCTGAAAAATCTGTGAATGCATTGCAGGCTTTTAAGTTAATAAAAAGTAAAGAGCTGTATAAGTTGTTGGAGTTGGCAATTGACAAGAGCGAAGTTTTGAAGAGAAGGTTTAGGCATTGCGCTTCAAGGGCATTCATGATACTTAGAACTTACAAGGGCCAGACAAAAAGGGTTGGGCGCCAGCAAGTGAGCAGCATGTTGTTGATGAATGCAGTGAAGAGAATAAGTGAGAATTTTTGTATACTCAAGGAAGCAAGACGAGAAGTTTTAGAAGACATGATGGATGTAAGCAATGCAGTTAAAATAATAGAGGCAATTGAGAGTAACAAGATTAAAATTAAGGAATTTAATACCAGAATTCCAAGTCCTTTTGCTTTGAATCTTGTTCTTGAGGGATATTCTGATATTTTAAAGATTGAGGAAAGGCATGAGTTCTTGCAGAGGATGCATAATATGATTAAGGCTAAGATTTCTATCAAGAAATAATTATTTTGTTTCTTCTTCAGCTTCTTTTATTAAATCTGCAACTTGTGTAACAACATCTTCTGCGGCTGCTACTTCAGGTCTTAATGGAGATACATCGCCTTCTGCTGCTCCGGCATTTTCTTTCAGGTCATTAATTTCGTCTTCAGCTTCTTGTAATTCTGCAACATTTGCTTTTAATTCTTTTTTTGCCTTGCCTGCTTTGTTTTTAAGTGCTGCTTTCAATGCTTTTTGGTAGTCTTCTAAATCACTTTGTCTTATTAGTTTTCTTGCCTCTTTCAAATCCTGATATAATTTATCTCTTAAGTCTGTTACTTTTACTATAATTTCTCTAAGAGCTTTTCTTATTTTATCAACGCTTCTTCTTATGCTTTCATTATTTCTCTCAGAACTAGGAAATGATTCAGCAGTAGCTCTTCTGTAGGCTTTCGGCGCATAATGCATGCTCGCAGCCCCTATACCAAAAGCCGCAAGCAGTCCACCCCACTTTCTTCCTCTTCTCGACAAAGCCATTATTACTTTTATTCATTATATTATTAATAAACTTTACTGTTACCTTTAGAAATAGATGTTTCAGTTTAGCTTTTTTTAGTATACTTATTTTGATAATTATCTTTTAAGTCTCTAAGGAAAACATTTAATTGCATAATAATTAGTTCATGAGGAACATTATTTGTATTCCATTCTCTGAAATCATATGAAAAATTTCCGTTTTCATCCTTGAATACTCTAAACCCAACAATATATCTCCCAATATCAGTGTCTTGCTTCATCTTCATCCCAACCCCATTCTTCAAAGGCCTCTAATAGCCATATATCCTCTTTCTTAATCTTTTTTCTGAAAATTTTTTCCCAATATTCTATTTTTGCTTTGTTTATCATATTAATTATTTAGATTTCAAAGTTTAAATATTTAACGCATAAAATCAGCTAAGAATTTTCATATTTTACAGTTTGTTTTTTATTTCTTCCAAATATTTTTCATTTCTCTGCTTTTCTTTTTCTAGATTTTTGTAGATAAATTCTTTATCATCTATTATTCTTGGTGCTATTATTCTTAGTATCACTGAGTTTTGGAATGATGGAGAGGCCTATAAATTAAGTGAAGTAGACCTAGGATATAGAAAAGCAATTGATGATGCAAGGGAATCTAATGAAAAAGGAATAAATATAAATTTTTAAATTAAGCAACTAATTTTTTTAATTCACCATTATTTGTTAATTGTTCTGTAATATCACATCCTCCAATAAATTTTCCATTAATGTACAGCTGAGGTATTGTTGGCCAGTTGGCGTATTCTTTTATTCCTTGTCTTACATCTTCATCAGACAGCACGTCAAATGATTTGAATTCTATTTTTTGTTCTTTTAGAATCTCTATAGTCCTTGCTGAGAATCCACACATTGGTTCTTCTGGTGTTCCTTTCATAAACAAGAAAACTTTGTTTACCTTAACCATTCCTTCTATTCTTTTGAGTGTTGTATTGTCCATTTTTCTTATTCTTCTATAGTTTCTATCGATAATGCATGTATTTCTTCTTTGCTAAATGAATCTTCTAAAGCCTTATAAACCATTCTATGCTGTTCTAATAAACCTTTATTTTTAAATCCTTTATAATTTATTACAGCTTTCAAGTGTGTTCCGTCGTTTCTTGGATCTAATACTTCCACTTTTGAGCCTGGAAGGTTTTTTTCTAGTTTTTCTTTAATTTCATGAATGCTTAATTTCCTGTCAAATAAATGCTTGTTTTTTATATATTCTAGATTGTTCATATTATTTGAAAATTAGAATTATTTATATATTTTATTAATCAACCCATATATCATGCTTATACAATGGAACATTAGTTTGTTTGTACATATTCTCAAAATCTACTATATTTTCTATAAACAGAATCTTTAAATAGTATTACCCTAGTATTACTATTATGGAAACAGTACTTGCAAAAGTAACCCCAAAATTAGTAACAGACATGGATGAAATAATCCAAGAAGGATGGTATGCTAATAGATCTGAACTTATTAGAGAAGCTATTAGAGAAAAAATTAAAAAGATAAAATCAGAAAGAATGGAAGCTGCTATAAAAGAAGATGTAAAATGGGGATTATATGGAAAAAATAAATGAATCAGTATTTGATGCTGGACCATTTATACACTTAGAAGAAATAAACAAGCTTGATCTGACAAAATTATTCAAAGAAATATTAACAACTAAAGAAATTTTAGAAGAATGCAAAAATATATTAAAAGAAATAGAAAAATTAAATAATATAAAAAGTACAGAACTTAAACCACAAAGCAAAGACTTTGCTAAATATATAATTGAAAAATACAATTTAGATATTGGTGAAGCTACAGGAATTGCACTCTGCAAACAAGAAAATATCAAATTATTTTTTACCGATGATTTAGAAGCGAGAGAAATAACCAATTCACTTGGTTTCGAAGCTCATGGAACTCTTGCAATTATACTAAGGTCTTATAAAGAAAAATTACTAAGCAAAAAAGAAGCAGAGAATTCTATAGAAGAGTTATATAATAATTCATCGTTGTTTTTCACAAAAGACTTGATGGAATGGACAATAAAAGAAATAAGAAATTTTAAACATTAAATTAAGTATGCAAGAAAGAAGAATCTTGTTGAAGAAGTGGAGAGATTATTTAAATTCATCCAATAATTTATCCACATTAACATTAGAAATATCATGCTTATACAAAGGAACTTTAGTTTGTGGATAAAATTCTTCAAATGTTTGTCTTTCTTCTTTGTAGAATATTCCTACAGGTATTTTCTTTCCCCATTCCATCATACTTTTGAAAGCCTCTCCTTTGTCTCTAATATTATGCTTAGTTTTCTGTAGATCATAGCATTTTTCTTTCCAGTAATCATAGGTATTCAAGTAATTATAAGTAACACAAGGCTGAAAAATATCAATGTAAGCAAATCCTTTGTGTTTTATCCCTTCTGCAATCATCTTTGTAGTATGCATCATGTCTCCTGCAAAGCTTCTTGCAATGAATGTAGCACCAGAACTTAATGCTAAGAGTAATGGGTTCAATGGTTCTTCTTTAACACCGTCAGGACTTGTAATTGTAATAAAACCTTTCTCGCTGGTAGAAGTTTTTTGTCCTGTAGTCAAACCATAGACTTGATTATTATGAACTATCAAAGTAATATCATGATTTTTTCTTGCAGCATGAATAAAATGATTAACACCTTCACCATAAATATCACCATCACCACCAGCACTAAAAACTACGAGATTACGATTAGCTAGTTTAGCGCCTATCGTTAACGGTATCCCTCTTCCATGCGAACCAGAGAATCCGTAACTTGTTGTCCAGTAAGAAATTTTTGAGGAACAACCAATTCCAGAAGTGAAAGCTATTTGGTGTGGTTCTAGTTTTAATTCTACAAAAGCTCTTTTTACTGCATTCAATAGAGCATAATCAGCACACCCTAAACACCATGTTATCTTACCACGATTAAAATCTTTTATCTCGCTCATTTTAGCAGCACGGCTCCTTGTAACCGCAATTATTGCATATTGCATCTTTTCTTCCTGCTATTCCTATCATTTCTTCCCCGCAGTTTGGGCATTCTTGCAGTAGTTGTATTTTCATATATAATCCTTAAAACTTAGCTTTGCTTTTTCGTAAATTTCTGTTGGTGAAAATGGTACTCCGCTGTATTTTGTATATAAATTTTTTATCTTTACTCCTGTATGTTCGGCAATTAATCCACCAAGTTGTCCACTGTAGTTTTCTTCAAATAATAATATTTTCTTGCTTTTTTCTAGAACTTTAGTTACTTGTCTTGCTGGAAACGGACTCATGTATACTATTTGTAGGAAGTTTGTTTTTATTCCTTTATTGTTCAATTGTTTGACTGCTTCAAGTATTCTTCCTTTTGTAGACCCCCAGCCAACAAGCGTCAAATCTGCCGCCTCAGGTCCATAAAAGTTTACTCCTTTCGTTCCAATTAGTTTCTTTGCATATTCCAGCTTTCTCATCCTTCTCTGCATTATCCTGTTTCTGTTTTCAGGATCTTCGCATATTTGCCCATATTCATCATGCTCGTCGCTCCCGCAGCTGTACATTCCATTTTTTTGTCCAGGCAAAGACCTCCAAGTTACTGCTCCGTCTTCATGCTTGTATCTTTTAAAATCATTAACATTCTCTAAAGTCTTGTCAGATATAATTAGTCCTCTTTCAATTCTATATTTTAAGGTATTAAATTTTTCAACAGTTTTTCCATTGTTAGCTAGATACTGGTCGTGAAGTATTATTACTGGATTTTGTAACTGATCAGCCAAGTTGAATGCATCTAGTGTTAAGTAAAAGCATTCTTCTACATCTCCTGGAGCTGCAACTATTCTTGGAAATTCTCCTTGTGCTGCATTTAATACAAACTTTAAGTCTCCTTGCTCAGTTTTTGTTGGCAATCCTGTTGCTGGCCCTCCTCTCTGTCCCATTATAATCACCAAAGGGAGTTCAACCATGCCTGCTAGACCAAATGCTTCTGACATTAAGCAAAAGCCACCGCCAGAAGTAGCTACCATTGATCTTGCTCCAGCCCAGCTTGCTCCAAGTGCAGTATTTATTACAGAAATTTCATCTTCTAGCTGCAGTGCTACGACTCCATAGTCATTTGCTTTATTTATTAGGTATTGAAGTATTTGCGAGCTTGGTGTCATTGGGTATTGTGCATGGAATTTTAGTCCTGCTTTTATTGCTGCTATGCTTATTGCTTCATTTCCTGTTAGGAATATAGTATTTTTTCTTTCTTTTTTTATTACTTCAATCTTAAAGTCATTTCCGTAGTTTTTTCTTATATATTCATAGCCTCTTTTTGCTGCCTCAATATTCATCTTAAGGACATTTTCTCCTTTTTTGCTGTAAGTTTCTTTGATAATTTCATTTAGAAGGTCTATGTCCATTTTAAATAATGCAACGCTTGCTCCCAATGCCACGGTATTCCTTAGTAGTCTTTCTCCTGCTATTTCTCTTGAAATTTTCATAAGAGGGACACCAAATAGTCTAACGCCATTAACTAAATCGTCTAGTTTTGTTTCTTCATTGTCATATATTATTCCTCCATTTTCAGTTACTTCATTTTTGTGTAAATCTATTGTTTCTTTGTTTAGTGCAACTAGAATATCATAGTTGTCTGTGTGGCTTGTTACTTGCACATCTTGCGCTCTGACACTCGACGTATTATGTCCTCCCCTTATTAGTGAAGGATAATCATGAGTCATGAAAGCATATAATCCGGAACGCATGCACAGTTTTGCAAACATTTGTCCTGTGCCCATTATTCCATAGCCAGCTTCTCCGCCTATTTTCCATGCCAGCTTGTTTATCATCACCATCTTTTTATTTTATCTTGTTCTTTTTATATAAAAATGTATCTAAAGCAGACTGGCAAATTATAAATAATAGATAAATTCTAGAACTCTATATCAAAAAAGCTTGTAACAGTTTTAACTTGGGATATTGTCGAGAAATTTTGTGATAGAAAAAAAGAAGGATATATAACATTTTTAATCAACACAAATACTGAAGAAGTTAGTCCTGTTCCGAGAGATATTGAGCATCTTGATTTTGCTTGTTCTCTGCTAGGTCTTGATAACAGAGAAGAATTAAAGATTGAACCTGAATTAGCTTCTCATCTTGTTCCTTATTTAATAGAAATAAATGATGGTTATGTTAATCGTATTCTTACTGGTGTTTGCGGTCTGGAAATAAAATTAAATGTTAGGCCCACTAATGAAGACCTGTAAAGAGCACATGATTTAACTCGGGAATTAATCAACAGAAGTGATTTAAAAGTTGGGAAGATAAAAGAGAACAAAATAGTAACTAGATATGCTTTGGATAGAAATTTAGAAGATTATACTTATTAAAGACATTTGAGTAATTTATATAAATAAGATTAGTTCTAAAAGTTAATGGAAAAAAGAGAAAATGTAGTAACACCATGGGAAGTTAATGGTGAAGTAGATTATGACAGGTTAATAAAAGAATTTGGTGTTGAAAAAATTAATGATGAGTTGCTAAATAGAATAAAAAAACATACTAAAGACTTGCATTTCATGCTTACTAGAAAAGTTTTTTTCTGCCACAGGGATTTTAATTGGTTATTGAATGAGTATGAGAAGGGAAATAAATTTTATTTATACACAGGCAGAGCTCCTTCTGGTCCCGTTCATATAGGTCATTTACTACCTTGGACTTTTACCAAATGGCTTCAGGATAAGTTTGATGTTGAACTTTGGTTTCAATTTCCAGATGAAGAGAAATTTTTGTTCAAGAATAATTTAAGCCTTGAAGATAGCGAGAAATATCTTAATGATAATATGCTTGATGTTATTGCTCTTGGCTTTAATCCTAAGAAGACTAAGTTTTTAATAGATACTAAAGATGCTGGTTTAATGTATAAGGAGGCCTGCAGGGTTGCTAAGAAAATTACTTTCTCTATGGTTAAGTCTTCTTTTGGATTAAATGAACAGAATAATATTGGTTCTATTTTTTATACTTCAATGCAGACCGTTCCTGCTTTTCTTCCTTCTATTTTGAAAAAGAAAAATATTCCCTGTTTGATTCCTCATGCTATAGATCAGGACCCGCACTTTCGTCTCACTAGAGATATTCTTCCTAAGTTAGGCCACTTTAAGCCTTCTAGTATTCAATGTATGTTCCTGCCTCCATTAACAGGTTCTTCTGGTAAGATGTCTGCTTCAGAAGAATCTTCCGCAGTTTACACCACTGATAATGCTGATGTTGTTAAGAATAAAATTATGAAATATGCTTTTTCTGGAGGGAGGACAACTTTAGAAGAGCATAGAAGATTGGGCGGAAATCCAGACATTGATGTTAGTTATCAATATTTAAGAATGATGTTTGAGCCTGATGACAAGAAATTAAAAAAGATTTATGATAATTACAAATCTGGAAAGCTACTTACAGGGGAATTGAAAAGTATTTTAATTGAAAAAATAAACAAATTTTTGAAAGACCACCAGAAGAAAAGAGAAAAAGCTAAGAAGCATGTTGATAAATTTTTATTATAAATCACTGCATTTTCAAAATCTTTATTAATCAATAAAAAATAATTTTTCTATGAATGAGTTAGACAGATTAAATATTGCTTATATTAAAGGCAAAGAAAAAATAGCCAAGATATTTCATGACAAATATAGTGAACAGTCTAAGGATAAACGTTTGCCTCCTGGCCAGTATGTTACAGAAAAGTTTTCAGTTCTAGATCTTGGAATTCATCCTGATTTTGATCCTAAGGCTTGGAAGCTTGAAGTTTTTGGAGAAGTTAAAGAAAATAAGATACTTACTTATCAGGATATTCTTAACATGCCTAAGACTTTCATTGCGTAACAAAGTGGAGTAAATATGACGTAAAATGGGCTGGAGTTTCCTGGAAAGATTTCCTGAAATATATCAAAGTTAAGCCAACAGCAAAAGCAGTTATGTTTTATGGTGCGGATGATTATTCAGTGAATAATTTATTGGAAGATATTAAAAATGATACAACACTTTTGGCTTATGAACTAGAAGGCAAGCCAATACCTAAAGAGCATGGCTGGCCCTTGAGAGTTATTATTCCTCACTTGTATGCTTGGAAAGGATCTAGATTTTTGAACAAAATAGAGTTCATAAAAAAAATAAGCCTGGTTTCTGGGAAGTGAGAGGTTATCATATAAGAGGAGATGTTAAGTTAGAGGAGAGATATAGCTAAGTATTTTAAAAATTTATCAAGAAGAAATAGCATCAATGTTGTACATCTTCTATTTTATATCCCTCAACTATAGCATGGTCGCAGGTCCCACTTGCTCCATTTATAGAAGAACTATGTACAGCAGCGTAACCTCCTTTATTCCATATGATTCTCTTTAATCTTCGTTTGATGGATTGTTACGATGTAATTATCTTAAATTGACTCATCGATAAATTTTTATTAAAAATAATTTTAATATAATCAGCCGTTGTTTGAAGAGAATCCCATTTATTTTTTAACACTCCTCATTGCTCCCCCTCTTTTGTAAGGAGTTCCTTTTCCTCCTTTAGAAGACCTAGATTCTGGATAAACATCTAGCAGTTCTTCGCTTTCATCGTATCCGCAGTTCAGGCATATTAAACACTTGCTTCCCATGACTTCTAAATTGTCTATATGCTTGCTTTTGCATTTTGGGCATTCTGTTTTCATATATAAATTATAGATTTAGAAATTAATAAACTTTTAGATTATTTTCTTTTTTGTTTCTTTGTCTATTATATGAATCACAGTTACAGGGCAGGATTCAGCAGCATCCTTATATTTGTCTAGTTCGCTTTCATCTATTTCCTTTATGAATATTTTGCCTTCTTTCTTGGAATCCTTCAAGTCTGCTTTTCCATCATCAACTATACTCCACTGGTCTGGCTGCACTGCAACGCAGGCAGCAGCTCCTATGCAAGCATCTCTGTCATATTCTATCAGGTATTTTTTTCCCATAGAAGTTCAATTAAAATGTTATTAATAAAGTTTTCTTAAATTTAGAATTTTATTTTTTCTAGTCTATTAAGTTCTTCAAGAATAATGGCAATTATAGGGGATAATAGTATTAGTACAATTAGTATTTGCATGAATATTTCAAAGATCATTTTAGTGCCAGCTTGATGTCCCCTGCTTTTACTGTTTTTCTTCCAGAATGCTGTGATATTTTTGCTGCCATTTCTCCTACTTTTTCTGCATAGTCTTCAAGCGCCTCTCTCAATGCTTCTTTTGCATCTTCGCTTACTCTTGGAGCTCCGCAGTTTTTGAGCAGTTTTTCCATTGCAGCCAAAGGCAGAACTTTTTTGTCATTCATGTTGTTTTCACCTCTTTTTTGAGGTTTGTTTTTCTTATATATCTTTTGGTCACTTTAATTTTAATTTTGCCTTCTCAAACAATGCGACAACTGCTATGATTATTGCTATTAGTACAAGAAGCGCAAATACTGCAGATATAAATAAAAATAAAAACATTAGTACAAGCATGACTATTGCCGCTATTGCTATTCTTCTGCTGAGCTTTACTCTTGTGTCTATTTTAAAAAAAATTATCAATGCAATTATTAGTGCTGCATAAAATATTATTTTTTCAACAAAGCCCATAACAACATTTATATAATATTCAAGTTTTAAGCTTTTCTATGCTCAATGATAAGGAAATTAATGAAATTAGAAAGTTCTTGGATGATTCTTCTAACCCTGTTTTTCTTTTTGATGATGATTGTGACGGCACTTGTGCTTATTTGCTGCTTAAAAAATATTGCAAAAAAGGTGAAGGAATTATAGTGAAGAGTTCTCCTGTTCTTGATGTTGATTATGCTGGCAAAGTTTTGGATCTTAATCCTGATCTTGTTGTTGTTTTGGACAAGCCTATGATCAGCCAGGAGTTTATTGATAATGTGAACAGAAAAATTGTCTGGCTTGATCATCATCCTGTGCAGAATATGGGAAAAGTCAATTATTATAACCCAAGAAAGAATAATGATTCTGATAACAGGCCCACTACTTATCTTGCTTATTCTGTCGTAAACTCTAATTTGTGGATTGCTGCTGTTGGATGTATTTTTGATCATTACATTCCTGACTTTATAGAAGAGTTCATAAAAGAATATCCTGAATTATTAGACAAAAAACCAAAGCAGCCGGGCGAAGCCTTGTACAATAATAAACTAGGAAAAGTAATAAGGATATTTTCACTAAATCTGAAGGGAAAACCGAGAGAAGTAAAAAAATCAGTTAGCGCTCTGGAAAGAATTAGTACTCCTTATGAAATTTTGAATAAAGAAACTAAGGAAGGAAAATTCTTGTACGAAAGATACGAGAAGCTTAACAAAGAGTATGAGGAATTGCTTGTTAAAGCAAAGGAGCAAGTTTCAAAGGAAAATGTTTTTGTGTTTACTTATCCATCTTCAAGGACAAGTTTTACTAGTGAGCTTTCTAACGAGTTGATATATCTTTATCCTAATAAGCTTGTGATTGTAGGAAGACATAAAGACGACAGTATCAGAATGAGTTTTAGAAGTACAAGCATTAATGTTCCTGAACTTTTGAAGAAAGCTCTTGTTGGCATTCGTGGTTATGGTGGAGGTCATGATTTAGCTTGTGGCGGTGCAGTGAATGCTGAAGATTTTGAAAAGTTTGTAGAAAATATAAGAAATATTGTTAATGTTAAGACTATAAAAGCTAAATAAAAATGACTTACAAATTAATATGTCTCGATATGGATGGAGTTATTTTTAAGGATGTTAATTTCTGGCTTGAACTGCACAATAAATTTGGAACATTAGAGCAAGGAAAAGAATTGACTAAAAAATATCTGCACATTGATTATGACAAGCTAGTTGAGGAAGTTGTTGTTAAGCTTTGGAAGGGCAAGGATGCTAAACCTTATTTTGAGTTGGTGAATTCTTTAGATTACCTTCCCGGAGTCAAAGAAATTTTTTATTATCTAAAAAAGAAAGGTTTCATTACAGCAATAATTAGTGCTTCAAGCATTGATGTTGCTAGAAGAGTGCAGAAGGATTTCGGAGTTGACCATATATATGCAAATGAGCTTGTAATTAGAGACGGAAAAGTTGCTGGCGAATTTGTGTGGCCTATAGGTGCTGGCAATGCAAAGAAAGCAAAGATAGTAAGGGATTTATGTAAAGACTTGAATATTAAAACTTCTGAAGTTGTTTACATTGGCGATAGTGATACAGATATTGAAGCTTTCAAGGAGGTTGGATTAAGCATTGCTTTTAATTCTTCTTCTGATAATCTAAAGAAAATAGCAACTTATGTTGTTGACAGTAATAACTTATTTGATGTTCTAAAATACTTGCCAGAATAGATTTGCAATCTAACCTTTATTTTCAGAAGGTTTGTCAGTTACAGCAGGTATGCTTAATTCAGTAGGTTTTCCTTGTTTTGCTTCTTCTCTGCCTCGCAGAGTGCGCACTATTCTAGCGTATTCCTTAAATGCTTCTACATATGCTTCAGGTGTTTTTTCATTTAATTGAGAAAACATTATTCTTGCATTAAAAGAAGGAACCTTAGTGGCAGCAGTAAAATATAATAAAATCTCCCTGCAAAATAAATGTATAGATTCGCATGCTTGAGAAACAGGCATGTCTGCATGATATACTGGTGCTAATCTTTCTATGCTTTCTTCCATATCGCAATAAGTGCCGGTTCTGATGTTAGGATTGCCGAAATATGCCATCATTTTCGGGCCAAGGCTTCTTGGAAGTTCCTCATTAAATCTTTCAAAATAATTACGCAATACTGCTAAGTCTAGTGGTTCTCCCATTAAGTTGGAATTACATATAATTATTAAAACATTTCGCTCAGATAGATTTATCATATTTTGTATAAAAAGTGAGCTGTAAAATAGACGTTACTTAATTAGTAGATTCTCAAATTAGAAAGATTTAAAATTTTATAGGTTTTATTTATAATATGTTTGATAAAGTTCTTCTTGTAAATATTAAAGAATCAGATTTGACAAGAGCTTATTGGCATAGAATAGATTTGATGGCTAAGAAAAAGGTTTTTATTCCGAGAGACAGCCCTCAGATTATACAAGAACTAGAAGATACTGATTGTTTATTAGTTGGTTTTGCCATCCCTGTGACGAAAGAATATATTGACAATGCTCCGAAGCTGAGATATATAGGGACTTCAGCTGTGGCTTACCATAAAATAGATGTTGAATATGCAAGAATAAAAGGCATTCCTGTAACAAACATTGCTGGTTATTGTACAGAAAGTGTAGCTGAATTTGTTATTGCTGCAATCCTAAATGAAATAAGACAATTAGATGAAGGAAGGAAACGAGCACGAGATAAGAACTACAATGTTGTAGGTATATCCGTGTCAGAGATTAAAGGCAAAATCTTTGGTGTATTTGGTTTGGGTAATATAGGAACTAGAACTGCCGAACTTGCTCAAGGTTTTGGGGCAGATGTTAGGTACTGGAGCAGAACCCGAAAGAAAGATTGCGAGGCAAGGGGGATAAAATATGAAGATAAAGACACTCTTTTGGAAAAGGCTGATTTTATTTCAATAAATTTTGCTTATACTCCCGAAACTGCCAATTTTCTAAACAAAAGGGCATTTTCCAGAATAAAACGTGGGGCAATTGTGGTAAATACTATTCCTATGGAAACTGCTGATTTGGAAGCTTTAGAAGATAGACTTCAGCAAGATGATATGATTTTCATTCTAGACCATTCAGATGAAATGAAAGAGGAAGACTTGGATGGGTTGCATAAATACAAAAATTGTAGAATTTATCCACCTATTGCATTTATAAGTAAAGAGGCTCGTATAGAAAAACAAAATCTATTTGTTGAAAATATTGAGAATTTTTTGAAAGGAACACCGACAAATGTTGTGAACTAAATTGCAGTGATGTACTCAAACTTATCTGTGCATCTCAAATCACGTCATGCGAAATTTATCCGAATTCTACAAAAGATCTGCTGTTAATCACTTACATTTTAGATGACATTTATTTAACAGCTTAACAAAAAGAAACATTTAATAACGAATTTCACAGCTTTATTTTATGCGTAAAAAGAGGTTTGTAGCTTTATTTCTAGTAGTATTAATCTTAAGCATGAATTTTTCAGCTGCTGAAGAGCAGGTTAATGATTATAATAGTTTTAGCACATTGGATTTTGATTTTAGCATTAATGGAGGCTTTACTCTGGAAGCAACCAGCGACAGGTCAAAGATTAGTGAAGTTACATCTTATCTTACATTTTTTCCTAGGGAGGATACTCTTCAAGAGATCAAAGATCTAAATTTTAATTCTAAGCCTTTGGGCACTATAAGTAAAAATACTGATGAAGTAGTATTTAACTGGGCGTCTCCAAAGCCTGGTGCTTTTGAAATCTCAGTTGATTCAAAAATTAAGATTCATAATGCTATGATGACTGTTGATAAGAAAATTGACTTTCCCTTGAAGAATGTTGAGACTTTTTACACCCAGCCTACTGAGTTCATTGACATTACTGACGAGATCAGGGCAAAAGCTGATGAGATAGCTAATGGCGAGGATGATCTTTATGTTGTTTCCTTCAAGATTGCTGACTGGATCCAGGAGAATGTTAAATATGATTTGACTACTTTGACTGCAGATGTTGTCCAGAAGTCCAGCTGGGTTCTCAAGAATAGGGAGGGTGTTTGTGATGAATTGACTAACTTGTTTATCTCGATGATGCGCTCTCTTGGTGTTCCTGCAAGGTACGTTTCTGGAATTGCTTACACTAATGTTGGCTACAAGTTCGGCCCTCATGCATGGGCTGAAGTTTACTTTCCTGACAAGGGATGGGTTCCTTTTGATATAACTTACAAGCAGTTCGGCTGGGTCGATCCTAGCCACATAAAGCTGAAAGTCAGTGCAGATTCTGGCGATCCTACAATAAGGTACACTTGGAAGTCTATTGATACAAACATCAAGGGAAAAAGAATTGATATTGATGCTCAGGTGACAAATAAAGGTGATATTATATCGCCTCCTGTTGTTGTAGAAGTGAATACTCTTGCCAATACTGCAGGCCCTGGAAGTTATATCCCTTTTGAGGTTGTGCTGAAAAATCCGAACAATTATTATTTTCCCATGCTCATAACTGTTACGAAGGCTAATTCCTTGACTGAAAAGAATTCTAAGGAAGTTTTGCTTAAGCCTGGTGAGACTAAAAGAGTTTACTGGACTTCTGTAGTTCCGAATAATTTGGAAACAGGATACATCTACAAGTCAACTTTTGAGGTTGAAGACCAGTTCCACTTCAAGTATGCTACAAACATCAGCTATTCAAAAAATGTTAAGACTTTGTCAAAGGAAGAGGCTGAAGCTATAATTAAGGAGGAAATGTCTAAATACTATTCTGATGTTCCTTCAATAAATCTTGTGTGTTCCTCAACAAAGTACAGCTTCGTTTATGAGGCACCGTCTATCATCTGTAAGATAAAAAACAAGTCCTCAAGAAATCTCCAGAATATGAGAATTTGTGTTGAAAAAAACTGCAAGTCTGTTGCTCTTCAGGATAATGAAGAGAAAGAAATAGAACTAAAGCTTGCAACTCTCAAGGAAGGAATCCATGACTTGGAGGTTTCTGCTGTTGCTGACGGCTTTACTGACAAGGATATTGTTTCCATTGAAGTTTTGTCAAACCCTGATCTTGTGATAAGTGACATCTTTTATCCTAATGAAGTTGATTATGATACAGAGGTCCAGTTTGATACTGTGCTTAATGTTAAGGCTCTGGTTAAGGATGTAAGGATATCTGTAAATAATAATGAATTAGTCAAGGTTCAGTCTTTGGAGGGTTCCAAAAAGGCTTCTTTGAAGTTTAATTCTAAAGAGTTGGTAAATAATGAAGCTGTGAATCTTAGGATAGATTTTAAGGATAAAAATGGAAAGGAGTATTCTATAACAAAAGATTATCCTGTAAAAGTCGATAATGTTCCTTTCTTTGTTAAAGTTTTGAAATGGTTCAAGCTTTAAGTAAATTTTATTAACTTTTCTAAAATTAGTTAATGTATGAATAGAAAAATTCCTCCTGGACAGCATTTGACTCATGTTAGCATGTTTATACATAAAGATCCGGCAATGGCAGCTATAGAAGAAGGAAGAGGTTTAGATACTGTAGCGTTCAATGAATTGGAAAGAATTGCTCACCAAGCTTATGAGGGCAGAGAGTCAAAACCTTATAGAGACTATTTGGATACAGAACCTGTATACCAGGCTGCATTTAAAGAGGCGTATACACATCCTGATAATGAAAGGATCGGAAGATTTGATTTATGTGCTAGAGATTTAAAATTAAGAATTCCTAGAATTGCTAAAAATCCTGCTATAAAATTTAATTTAATGCTTAAGATAATGATGGATGAAGCGCTATTAAAACTGAGAACACTAAGAGGTAGGCAGGGGCTGATTATAGATGATGTAGCAGAAGTACTGAGAGCTTATCAAGAAGCAGGAAGATACTATGTTCAAAATGTCCAGAATGATGCTGCAAATGCACAAATATATCAAGCATATGTGCCATTAAAGAGAACTGCTGATCTATTGGGCAGAATACAGAGAGATACAAGAGAACTATTGCCAAAAACAAGATAAAAGTAGTGAGCCCAGAGGGATTCGAACCCTCATCTTTTGGTTACTTCTAAATCATCCAAAGCAAAAATGCTTTTTGTCATCGAAGTTTTTCTATCCGAAGCCAAAAATTCTGTCCATTATACTATAGGCCCAGTTTTCTAGCAATTGTAGTAAATAAAAAACTTTTTATATTATATAAACCAATAATTGGCTATGATAAAAAAAGAATTAGTAATTTTATTCATAATTTTATTGTCTATTCCTACTGTATTTGCATATAAAAAAGAATCTTGTATTATATCAGGCTCAGCTTCAGATTGTCCTGAATGTACGGTTTATAATCTTAAGGACAAGAATCTTGTTTGTGCTTCTGAAGATTCTGGCTTGATATCTAAGCCTTCTTTGACTTTGGAAAGATTCAATGATAATATGGTTAAGATTAATCTGGCTGACGGAGAAGAAACTGCGCAGCTTACCTTAACTACTGTTGATGATAGCGGACTGGAAAAGCCTAAGCTTGATGTTTTTCTTGACGTGAAGAATCTTGAGAAGATTCCTTATTCTGTTGATGCTTCTTTTAATAATTGGAATGTCTATCCTCTTCTTTTAGCCTTGATTGCTGTTTTTGCAGTTATTGTATTAATACTAAAGGACATGTCCTCTCCTAGAAGAAGAAGCTTTCATAGCAGAAGAAAACATAAGAAATCATAGCATTATCCTTGGCTTTGCCTCTCCATATTCACTAAAATTATTTTTCTCTTCGTACCTAAATCTTAGAGGATTAAATCCGTCTCTTTTTTTCATTGTGCATAAGTTTCCATAGTGTCTTAAGTAATGTTCTTCTCTGCTCACTCCAAAACTTGGCTCTGCTATTATTCCAAGCCTAAGCCTGGCAGACGACCTGCCTTGTGTTTCAAATGAGACAAATTCAATACCTTCAATTTTTATTGTTGATGAAGGTGAAGATGATAGTCTTTGTGTTATATCTTGTTCAGAAGTTATGAATCTGCATAGCAGGACCCTATCATCCATATACATGGCAATCACTTTTATTGCAGCTATTATGTCTCTCGGTGTTTGTTGTTTATAGATTAGTATTCTTCTGTCGAGAGACCTTTTCGGATTTATTACTAAAATAATAATCTAAAAAAACGGCTTTGTTTAATAAGTGCTCAAAAATAGCCTCAATTAAATTTTTTTCCCAGTCATAACATTAGAATAACATCAAAGATTTTACTTTTTACACAAAGCCTAAAAAAACAAATAGTTTATAAGTTTAGCGAGCCCGGCAGGATTCGAACCTGCACCCATCGGTTTCAACTTTTAAATCCGTAGCCGATGATTCTATCCGTTAAACTACGAGCCCATTATAATTTTTATTCGCTGTGAATTTATAATGGTTTTCATAAGCTTTTTAAGTTAATGAAAAACTTATTTTTATATGGGAGCGTGGTGAAACCTGGCTATCATTGCTGGCTCCAAATTTATGGAGCGATGAGCTACAGAATACGTAGTGATGAATTAAAAAAATGGTCTGTTGAAGTTTATTTGCTTCAATGAAGAGACCAGCCGTTTAGGGTTCAAATCCCTACGTTCCCATTTTCTTAAATTAAATTTATAATAAAGCTCTAGTAAACAATTCTTACTTCATTATAATATCATAATGTTACCACTCACCGAAAGGTATATATACATGTCTGCTCCACTCTTAACTTCATGAAAAGCAAATTCACAGCTTTGATTTTGATGCTTACTTTGTTGCTGCCTTCTTCAGTTCTTAGTATTCAAAACACTAATAATGATGATGTTAGCCTGGATACTGCTACAGACCAGTTTACTGATGATCAGGACATAACATGCATTCTTAACGGTGTTTCTGGTCCTGCAACTGATGATTACAAGTTTTACTGGCTTGTTAATGGCGTTAGAAAAGATCAGGGACTTGCAGACCAAACCGTATTGCCTGCAAGCTTAAGCAATGTTAATGACCAGGTTGCTTGCATGGTTGTCGACTTTGATTTCAGTGTTCAGGGCATAGAAGTTGTAATTATACAGGCAGCACAGCAAAACCAAGTGCCAGTTGTAACCCTCCAGAATATATATGTTGCAAAAAATGGAGTTCAAGTAATAAACCTAAATAATTTTGTAGCAGATGACACAACACCTGCAGCACAAATAATATGGGTATCAGCAGGAAATATAAATACACAAATAACAATAGACCAGAACAATGTCGCAACAATAATGCCTGGCCGTGACTTTTCAGGAAAAGAGCAGGTGACATTCACTGCAACAGACAGAGAAGGTCTTGCTGGAAGTGATACTTTAAATATAATTGTATATGAAATAGAACAGTTGCTTGCATTCAGGAACGGATTTGTAGAGCAGACAGACAGCTTCTACAGAGGAGAAAGAATATATCTTGGGTTCCAAGTAAATGCAGGGAATGAAGGATTAGAAGGAATAGATCCTGCGAGAATGAGTGTTATACTAGAAGATCCAGGAAATATCTTGCTAAACTTTCAAGAATTCACAGGAAGCATAGATGGATTTTTTGTAATTAATGGAGAAGAATGCAGAAGAAGCCTGACAGACCCATTCTGCGCAAATGACCATCCTGGTGTATATTATTATGTCTCAGATAATGCCTTGTCATTAGATGATTCTGTTTTAGGAGAAAAAGAAATAGAAGTAAGGGTTATAGATTCTGAAATGAATAAGCAAGTAAATGTCTTGAACAATAACCCTCAGGTAGATCTCGGAAATGACTTTTCCATACAGCCGGGAGAAGAATTCAGCTATAATGCACTTTCAGTAGTAGAGGATATAGAAGACAATGATGCACAACTATTATATGCATGGGATTTTGACAATGATGGAGTAATAGACAGCAACCAGGCTGAAGGAATGTTTGTATATGATGCAGAAGGAGTATACACGCTAAGGTTGACTGTAACAGACACTGATGCTGGTCGAGGAACAGACACAATAATTGTGAATGTGGGAAACGAATTCCCTATAGCAAATGCAGGACCAGACAGGACAGCAGCTGTAAATGAACAATTACAATTTGATGGATCTTTGAGCAGTGATCCTGACGGGAGAATAGTAGAATATGACTGGAGCTTTGGAGATGGAACAGGATCAAGAGATATAAGCCCGGCACATTCATATTCACAAGAAGGACAATATAGAGTATTATTAACTGTAACAGACAACAACAGGGCATTCAGTTTTGATGAAGCAATAATTACTGTAAGTTCAGATGTCGCTCCTAATCAGCATCCTATTGCTAATGCAGGTGAGGACAAGAAGACTGGAGTGTTGATGAGTATAAATTTTGATGGATCTTTGAGCAGTGATCCTGACGGGAGAATAGTAGAATATGACTGGAGCTTTGGAGATGGATTTTCAGCTTCTGGTCCTCAAGTTTCACATAGTTATAATAGGGAAGGAACATTCACAGTTACTCTTACTGTTACAGATAATGACGGATCTCAAGACACTGATACTTTATTTGTAGTAGTTGACAGTTCTGAGAATAGGGGTGGAGATAGAGACAAGAGATCTGATGTTTTTTCAGGTCATAAAGAGATTCATGATATTAATTTAGGAAATATTAGGGATCTTAGCGGCAAGTCTGTTTTCAAGCAAGGTGAAGTTGCAAGATTATTAATTAGATTAAATAACCAAGGTGATTTCGACGAGAGGGGAATGCAGCTTAAAGTTTATGCACCTGGTTTAGGAATTTATAATTTTGTGAATAATATTAATCTTGATGTAAGCCAGGTTAAGGTTGTTCAGGCTGATTTGGTAATTCCTGCTAGTGCAAAGAAAGGTGCTCATCTTGCTAAGTTGACTCTTAAGAATGCAAAAGGAAATCATAAGGAGGCTTATTGGCAGTTTATAGTGGTTTAATTGCAACTACCAAAAAGTTTATAAATAAGTGTCTACTACACAATGATAACATTTTCAAATAATATTTATGGGAGGAAAAAAATGAAAAGTTTAAGATTGTTCGCATCTGCATTTTTGGCAGTTCTAATGCTAGTGTCTAGCGTAGCAGCAGCACATGATCCTAGAGGTCAGTTGTTCGGCCATTTCGGTGATGTGTTTGGCAATGCACAAGCTAATGTTCCAGATTTTTTTATAGAAAAAGTTGAAGTTGACGGCACTCCAGCAAGCACTTCTGGTGCTATTTTTGTTGAGAGAGGATCAACTGTTTATGTTGATGTTTGGTTAAGAGGAAATAATGTATTCAGAAATTGCAGGGATAATAATGCAAGATCATGCTATGATGTTAAGGTTAAGGCATTCATAGGTGGTTATGAATATGGTGATGTTGAAGATTCTACAAGCTCTTTTGAGGTAGAACCTGGTGTTAGATATCATAAAACACTAAGATTGGTTATACCAGAAGATATAGATGCTTCAGATGATTATACTTTAAGAGTTGAGGCTTTTGATGATGATCAAAGCACAGATGACAGCTCATCTACTAGAATAGCTTACAAGCTAAGATTGCAGGAAGCTAGGCATAGTGTGAGTGTATTTGATGTATTGTTCAATCCTTCAGCTAGTGTTCAGGCAGGCCAGCCTTTGTTCGCAACTGTCAGGGTTGAGAACCTTGGTGACAATATTGAAGACAGTGTAAGAGTTAGTGTCAGCATTCCGGCTCTTGGTGTTCAAGTTCAAGAATATGTTGATGAGCTTGAAACAAACCAGAACGAGAGGGAAGATGACATTAATGATGCAGCAACTACTAATGATCTTGTCTTGATGATACCTGAAAGCGCTAAAGAAGGCGACTATGATGTTGTTGTAAGACTTGACTACAACAGGTTCCACAGCTTTGAAGAGCAGAAGTACAGCCTTCATGTTGTAGCTTTGCCTCAAGTTGCTGTTGGTACTGCACAGGTTAATGTTGATACTCTTGGACATAAGGTTAGTGCTGGACAGGGAGCTGTTTACAAGTTCACTGTTGCTAATCTAGCAAGCCAAGCTCAGTCATACACTGTAGAGGTTGTTGGAGCTAGCGATTGGGCAACTACTAGGGTTGACCCTATGGTTCTGAACGTTCAGCCAAACTCTGTTGGCGAAGTTAATATATATGTATCACCTAAAGAAGGTGTTACAGGTGGAAAGAACTTTGCTGTAAGGGTCAAGAGCGGAAACAGCCTTGTAGCAGAAAAGAATTTAAGTCTTGAGGTTACTCCAGCTTTAAAAGGCAGCGACAGCGTCAAGAAAGTATTGACAATAGTATTCATAGTATTGTTGTTGGTTCTTGTATTGCTTGTGGTTGTCTTGCTTATCAAGAAGCTTACAGAAGACAAGGAAGAAGGAGTAGAGGGAAAGACCTATTACTAAAAAAAGATGAAAGGTGATATGATTGAAGAAGGATTTTAACAACATTTTTTCATTATTTTTTATATTTCTTTTAGTTGTTTCTACAGTTAATGCTTTTGAAATTTTTCAGGAAAGCTCTAGCTCTCCATTATGTCCGAGGGATACTGGTCTTTTTGTTGATGTAATTAAGAACTCAGGCGTTTCTAGTGAGGATTATAATATAAACTTAAGAGGCTCTGCTTCTGGATGGGCAACTACCGTTCCTAAAAGTTTTGTTTTAGCTCCTGGAGATTCTAAAAAAGTTTATACTTATGTTACACCTTCGCAGAATGCTAATTCTGGCAGTTATATCTTGGAAGAGGTTATAAGTTCTAGCAGCGGAACCAAGATAGCAGCTCATACTATTATAGTTAAGGATTGCTTTAGAGTAGGGCTTACTGCTCCGTTTGCTGGGCAGGAATCATGTCCCGATGATAATCCAAAATATGAATTTACTCTTGTTAATAATGGCGAGTTTAGGGAAACTTTCACTCTTAGTGTTGAAGGCCAGCTGAAGGATGCTGTGACTTTAAGCGATAAGATTATTATACTAGATAAAGGCGATAGCAAAAAGATTATTGCATTCTTGAAAGCTCCAGCCAAAGATGCTGAATATGGCTTTACTGTTATAGCAGTTGGAAGTTCAGGCAGTACAAGAAATTCTATTCCTTTTCTTTTGAAGGTAAATCCCTGTTATGACTTTAAATTTGCAGTTCTGGGAGATACTTCTCATAGTATATGTGAAAGAAGCTATGTTGTTGTTCCATTAAGGCTTGAAAACAAAGGCACTACTATTAATGCTTATAAGATAAATCTAGACGGCCCTGTTTGGGCCCGTGTAGAAAGAAATGAGTTTACTTTGCTTGCTGGTGAGTCAAAAAATTTTAACTTGGTTTTTGCTCCAGCTTTTGGTGTTGAAGGAAAGTTTAACGCAAAGCTGGACGTTGTTCCAGATAGGGGATATTCCAAGTTCTCTACAATTTTTGATGTTGCTGTTAGAAAATGCCACGGTGTTGGTGTTGATATTCTTGATAATAAAGGACAAGCTTGTCAGGGTGTTTCTTCTGAGTTCAAGAGTTTGATAAAGAATTCTGGAGAAGTTAGAAAATCTTATGCCTTGAGTTTGGATGCTCCTGCATGGACAAGTATAAAGGAGGGTATTATTACTTTAGAAAGCAAAGATGTAAAGACTTTTGATATTAAAGCCCTTCCTACTTCTGATGTAAAGCCTGGTGTTTATGATGTCAAGCTTGATGTTAAATCCACAGATGATAGTGGGATTGCAGCTAGCGACAGTATCAAAGTTGAAGTTGTCGCAGTTGATGATTGTTACAAGCCGAAACTTAGGCCTCTTTATGATAATGTTGTTGTCTATCATGATTCTAGTGTTGCCTTACCTGTAAATATAGAAAATGCAGGTGTTAGAAAGGCAACATATAATCTTTTCTTAAGCGGAAGTTCCTCTGTTTTTAGCAGGCTTAATCCTGACGAGATTAGCGTTGAGCCTGGAAAGACAGAAACTGCTTATTTGTACATTGCTCCTAAGACAAATGTTAAGCTGGGCAAGTATGATGCCAGGATAAGATTAAGTTTAAAAAATGGCCCCGCTCTTGATTCTAAGGATATTGAGATTGAAATTACAGATGTTAGGAGCAGGGCAACAAAGATTAATTTGGGAACTTCAGGCGAAGATGTTAATGCAAGTTCTTTTAGTGTACAAGAGTCTGGATCATTTTTTTCTGGGTTGAGGAATTGGCTCGGCAGAGACCAAGTTGAAGAACCTGCTAAGGAAGTTGCTGACACTGGTGCTGAAAGATTTGTCAATCAATATAGGTATCATATTTTGGGAGCTATAATATTGCTTGTGCTTGTTATATTATTTTTCAGCTTTGGAATGCACAGCAGGGTTGTTGAGTTTTTTGAGGAAGAAGTTGAAGATTCCAAGCCTGTAAATAAAAGAAAGCAAGTTAGAAAAAATAAAGTTAAAACCAGGAAAAAGATCATTGCAAACGAGCAGCAGGCTGAGCAGGAAGAAATTAAGGAAAAAGTAAATGAGCAATAGTTTTATATATTTCTAAGATAATAATTTTTATATGGATCTTAAAACTTTGCTTAAGATTAATATTGCATTGTTTTCTGTAGTATTTCTGGTTCACTTGTACAGAATTATATTCTACTTTCCTGTAAGTATAGGAAGCTGGGAAGTCCCGGTTTGGTTTAATGTTTTATTCTTGTTGATTTCTCTTGTGCTGATACTCTTGAATTATAAGCAGATGAAATAAGGTATTAAACTTTCAGGCTCACAACTTTAGATATTCCGTCCTGCATGCTAACACCATAAACATATTCTGCTTCGTTTATTATGTGGTCGTTGTGGCTTATCACTAGATATTGTGCTTTATTGGAATATTTTTGTATAAGCTTTGACAGTAGTTCTGAGTTTTTCTTGTCAAGCGCTGCATCAACTTCATCTAATAAATAAAATGGTGATGGCTCATGTTCTTGTATTGCAAATATGAAAGATAATGCACATAATGTTTTTTCTCCTCCTGATAGGCTTTTCAAGTCTAGGTATCTGTTTCCTACAAGCTTTACTTGTATGTCTACTCCTCCTTCGAATGGGTTTTCCTCGTTTTCTAGTGTTACATATACTTCTCCTTTGGTTGTCAGGCTGTTAAAAATTTCTTTAAAGTTCCTTACTATTTCTTTGTATGTTTTCATGAATATGTCTTTTTTCTTGCCTTCAACTTCTGCCATGACATTTAAAACATCATCTTTTTCTGATCTTAGTTTTGATACCTTTTCCACAATTGCCTGGTATTCTTTGTCTATGTTTTCATATACTTCCAGCGCTCTTAGATTCACATTTCCTATTGAGCCTAGTAATTTTTCGTTCTCATGTATTTTCATTTTGAGGTCTTCAAAAGTCATTCCCCTCTTTATTTTTGCTTCCTTGTAGTTTTCAAAGTCCTTGTTGAGCGCTTCAAGTTCTGCAATCACCTTTGCCCTGTCTATTGAAATGTTATTAAGCCTTTGTTCAAATCCTTTTGTTTTTTCTTCCTCTCTTGCAAGGTTTGTTTCAAAGTTCTGTATTTTCTCTCCGTATTTGTTTCTTTTTGTAACAAGGTCCTTGAAGTTTGCATAAAATTTTTTCTCCTCTGCTTCCTTGCTTTTCAGATCTGCTTCCTTTCTCTTTATTATTTCCTTTACTGTGTTGAGTTCTTTGAAGAATTCTTCGTTTTCCTTTTCCTGCTGTTTTATTATCTTTTCAGTTTTTTCCTTTTCTGGCATGAGCATTGACATTACCTGAGTTTCCGCATTTTTTATATTGCCTCTAAATTCAAGCACGCTTTCCTTGATTTTTAGTTTTTGCTGTTCTAGTGTTTCAAGATTTCTTATGACTTCTGGATCTTTCAGTTTTTCTCTTAGTTTGCTTTTCTTTTCTTTCAGTTTTTCTAGGTAATTATTCAGATTCTTTATATTCTTATCAAAGTTCTCTATGTCCATGTCAGCAGACTTTAATGCCTCTGCCAGTTCCTTTTTCTCTTCTGCTAAGGAATTCACGTCTAGTCCTTCTATGTTCATTGATTTTTCTATTTTTATTATGTTTCCTTCTAGTTCAGCTTTTCTCTCTCTCAGGCTTGTTATCATTACTTCATTGTCTGTTTTCTTTGTTTCAACATGGCTGATTAGTGTCTTGAGTTTTTTTATTTCTTCTTCAAGTCTTTCTATGTTTGTGTCTATTTCTTTTTCTTTGAATCCTAGTCCTGTCCTATGTATCCTGTATCCTCCGACCATTGCCCCAGAAGGTTCTAGTAAGTCTCCTTCAAGCGTTACCATTCTGGCTTTTCCTATTCCTATTCTTCTTCCGGTTTCTATGTCATCTATAATTAAAGTGGAACCCAGCACATACGAGAAGATTTCTTTGTATTTGTGGTCATGGTTTACAAGTTCTACTGCTAGGCCGTGAACTCCTTTTGTTTTTAGCAGTTCTTTTACTCCATGCTCAATTATTCTTGATTTTATTTTGTTTAGCGGCAGGAATGTTGCTACTCCCAGCTTGTTTGTTTTTAGGTGCTCTATGCATTTTTGTGCTGTTATGTCGCTTTCTACAACTATGCTGTTCAACCTTTGTCCTGCTGCAACTTCTAGTGCTGCAGAGTATTTTCCGTCTACATTTCCTAAGCTTGATACAAGGCCGTGTATTCCTTTCATGCTGTTCTTCAATTCTAGTATTTTTCTTACTGCTAAATCTGACATTGTTCTTTCTTGTATTCCAAGCTGTCTTGTTGTAAGCTTTGCCAGCTCTTCGTTGTTCTGCAGTAATTCGTATCTTGCTTTGCTTAACTGTGCCGCAAAGCTAGAATCCTCGTTTAAATTTCTAGCTAGTTTCTCAGCTGCTTCTCTGAACTCTTTTTTGTAGTTCTTCAAATTCTCCATATCTTTTCCAGATCCTTTCATGCTGCTTATTTTTTCTTCTAGAATGCTTAGCTTGAAAGCTACTTGGTCTTTAGTTCTTAGTAGTTCTTGTTTTTGTGCTATTATTTTATTTATTTCTTCTTGTTTGTTTTCTGTTTCTAATTCAAGCTTCTCGAGTGTATTGTCCTCACCTTCAACGCCTGCTTTTGCTTTTAATGAAAATATTTTTTTTTCTATTTCCTTTTCCTTGCTTGACAAGTTGCTTATTCCTGCTTCGTGCTGCTTGCTCTTCAGGTTTAGTTCTTTTATTTTTTCTTGTATTTCATTTATATTTGTAAGAAGCTGCTCTTTTCTTGTCTTTATTTTTGTAATTTCATTTGTGCATACTTCTGCTCTTGAGTCTGCCTTTACTATTTCTGTCTTCAGTTCCTCTATTTCTTTTCTTATAACCAGCTGGTCTTTTTCTCCTTTTACTTCTATTTCTTCATTTATTCTTTTTATTTCTTCTTTGAAATTATTAATTTGATTTTTGTATTCTGCTACCTGCAGGTTTATCTTTGATATCTTTTCTTCTGCTTCTTTTTTTCTTGACTCTACATCTTCTAGTTCCTCGTTTTTTTCTTTTATTTGTAAATGCAGGTAAGTTGCCTTGTCATCCTTTATTGTTTCCTGTATTTCCTTGAATTTTATTGCCTGGTCTCTTTCTTTTTTCAGTTCTCTTAGGTTTGCCTCTCTTTCTGTGAGTATTATTTCTGCTTCGTTTAGCTTCGAATCAACTTTTTCTAGCTCTTGCAGGCATTTTGTTTTTTTGTCCTCATATACAGATATTCCTGATATTTCTTCTATTACCTGTCTTCTTTCAATTGGCTTCATTTCCATGAAGTGGATTATGTCTCCTTGCAGTATTATGTTGTGCCCGTCAGGATCTATTTTTGCTGCATTCAATAAATCTAGAACTTGCTGCCTTGTTCTCACCTCATTGTTTATTATATATTCGCTTGTTCCGTTCTGTTTCACTATTCTTGTTACGCTGACTTCCTTTCCTTGTATTGGGAATTTTCCTGTTGAGTTGTCAAATTCTATTGTTACTTCTGCTTCTTTTGCCGGGCTGTGCTTTTTTCCTCCATTGTATATCAAATGGGAGCTTTTTTCAGCCCTCATTTCTCTTGCTGAGGACTTTCCGAGAACAAAGCATAATGCATCTACAACATTGCTATTATGAGCAAAAATACCATCGGCTATAAAATTATGATTCTCAGGTACAGTTAAATCATAGACATAAGCTTCTTTCTCTGTTTTTTCTATTTTCAAAACTTGATCCCAAAATAAATCAGAACTAGCCAAGTTATATAACACTTGCAGGTTATCTTTTATAAGGTTTAACCTAACTGTTAATGCATTCCTAATAAATGCGAAAAACTCTTTAAGATTTTCTTTTCTTGCTTGGAATTTATTTGATCTCCAAAAATTATTTATTGTATCTTTATTTAATCCTATTTGGACTGATGCCATTCTTCCAGATATGTTTAATATTTCTAATCCTTGTATTAATTGATTTTGATCCATTCTTAGATAATTCTCGTAATACTCATAATACACCTCTAATTTTTCTTTAAACAATACTAAAAGTTCATTTATTCCGTCTCTCGATGGTGCGCACCTATTCTCATAGTATGAAACTAGTCTTGGATATTCCTTTTTCAAATTTTTTACTTTCAATCCTAACAACTTAACCAATTTTCTAACATAATAATTTGTTTCTTGCGGTAATATATCTACATTAGGATTAGAGTTTTTAATTTTTTCTACAATTTTTTGTAATCTTGTTTTTTTATGATTGCATTTTAATGGTATATTTATATAGAATCTCTTTAGATTTTCATAACCATAAATATTCAAATAATAATACCATCTTTTTATTTTTGCTTCAGTATTTGTTGCACATTTTAGTTTTTTGGAGACGTGCGATAAAATATCAAATCTTAACAACAATCTTTGTACTTGATATATAAATTCTTTATTTTTGGACGATAATTCTATATATGACACATCTTCAGGTACATAACCATCAGTATCGTAAATTCCTGCTAACAACTGGCCTATAACTTCATTGGAAGTTCCTAATAATAAGTCAGGTATCTTTTTCACTTCTCCGGTTATAGATCCTTTATAATCCTTATAAAACAAATTTCTTAATTCCGAGATTATATTTTTGTTCCAAGTTGTTATTGTCTTTGCATTTGTACCCTTCTTTTTGTATTCTTTTATATTCACATTTTCATATAATTTATTTAGTATTCTTTTAAAATCATCTATTATTTCAATATCTTCATTTGTTAAATCTATTCTATCTACTCCCAAATAGCCATCTCCTATTAAATAACCTATAAGTTTTGCTTTTTCTTTATCAAAAATTATATTCGCTTCTGTTTTAATTTCTCTTGGTGTAGCTATAAAGTCATTAGATTTTAAATCTTTTATCAGTATACTCTTTAAAATTCCTTCCTTAAATATCATTATTGGATGACATCCGGTAGCTGTAATTTCCTTTCCACTTCTAGTTTTTATTTTAAATAATTCTTCACCTTCTCTTTTAATAAACTTAGAAACTAATTTTTTTCCTGATTTCATTGTTAAAGGATTTACTGAAATTACATATGTACCACTCTCCTCGCAATAAATTCCGTCTTTTAATTTTTTAATTTCTTTGGCATTCTTTAATTTCTCTTCAACCAGTTTTCCTATTTTAATTTCTTCTCCATTAGATAAAGTTATGATACTATTATATGATAAACTCTTGCCAGCGCCATTTGGGCCTATTATAATATTAAAACCTTTCCCAAATATTAGGTCTGTCTTGTTTGCAAACGATTTAAATCCCTTACTAGAAAGCCTCTTTATTAATGTCATTTTTTAATTGTTCTTAACAATATAGGATATTTAAAGGTTTTTATTTTTTTGGCTGAATTTTAGGCTTCTAAACGCTTATTTTAATAGTTTATAGTAATATCTTAGAAATGTTACTATTTTTAAGTGAGCACAGCCGAAAGCTTTATATATTAGTTATCCCTATATATTTCTATCACCTCTTTTTCCCAGGGAGAAGATTCTTCGGAATTTTCTTCTTGGGTTTTAATCATAATTTGCTAAATATTACTTCTTAGAAGTCCATTCAGCATAATGGCACTTCCCGCAGTAAACCCTGTCCTTATGCACTGCTAAGAACATTCCAGGTCCGCATTTAGGGCAAGTTTTTCCTCTTTCAATTTTATTTCCAGAAATTTTATATTTCTTCCAACGTTCTGATGGTTTTCTATTTTTTACTTTTTTCTTTGCCATAGTTCAATTACTTTGATGCTGCCTTCTTTTTAGGCTCGCTTTTCTTTCCTTTTGGAGGTTCTAAAAATTTTAGATTATTGCTGTCTTCATATATGTGTGCTATTATCTTGGATTTGTTCATTCCAAATTTTGTAAATATGTGCCTTATTGCTATATTTTCCTGAAGCACATTGTATTGTTTGCATAAATCTTCTTTCAGCGATTGTCTTGATGGTGTTGCGCTTCCGACATGCTCAATTTCTAGTGTAAGCCTTTTTCTTTTAAGTAATGGCGATTCAGTTTCCTTTAAAACTTTAAGGTTCATCTTGTCTTTATTGCATATTCTCCTTTGACATTTATTCCAAGAACTTTTCCTATCTCAGATTTTTCAGCATCCAGCACAACTATTCTTCCTTTCCAACTTGTTGTAAATTCAGATCCTTTGCATAATGGGCATTCATTGCCTTTTACAAATATCTTGCATTTCTTGCATGCCTTCTTCTTTACCACACTAAAAACCTCCACTAGTTTTTGTACACAAAAGTAATATTTTCATTGTTTATTTTTCTCCCTTGCCCTTCTTCGACGCTGCTTTTTTCTGTTCTTCTTCAATCCACTTCAAGCTGCCTAAAGCAGGCTGCCTCATTGTCAGTCCTATCTTTGGGTTTGCTATGTCTTTGTAACTTACAGCAATTATTCTTGCCCTGCATTTGTCTCCTACTTTTAACACTTTTTTAGATTCTTTTCCTGTTAATGTTTTCTGCTTGCTGAATCCTATAAAATCATCCATTGTTTGCGATACATGTATCATGCCGTCAACAGGGCCTATATTTATGAAAGCTCCAAAGTTTGTTATGTCTGTTATTTTTCCCAAGACTAATTCCTGTATCTCTGGAATGTAAGTTAAGAACTTGAATTCTGTCTCGTAAAATGCAGCTCCGTCGCCTGGAATTATTATTCCTTCCCCAATATTAAGCACTTCTGTTACGCATATTATAAAGCCTACATCATTGCTGATATGACCTTCAAATTGTTCATTCAGCCTTGTAAGCACTGCTTCTTCTGTTTCCTGTTCTAGCAGCGTTGGTGGCACTCTTACATGGCTTTTTGCTTTTATTTCATAGAACATTTAAATGAGCACTAGTGTAAAGTTTTTAAAGATTTTGGTTATCCTTAATTTTATGAAAAACAGAATTATAAGAGAAGAAAACAAGCTAAATATCCTCATAGAAAAAGAATTAGATCTGAGCAATGTTTTTGGAACTCTTAAAACTAAAACTTATGGGCAAAAATTTAAGAACATATGAAAAAAGAGCGCTGAATAATGACGACATTATTTTTAGATACCTATGCAATATTTGAATTTGTAAAAGGCAATTAATTTATTAGCAAATAATAAAAAACTTATTTCAATTCCAGATATTTTTCTTGTCTTATCACAATGCAAGAATCTTTTAGTCTTTTTTTCAGTTCTCTGTCTTGTGTCCCTATTATGCATCCCTTTTCTGAATATTCAACTAAAGCATCATCAACATTTCCTTCAGATGGAATTACATTAAATTTTGTAAGATATTTTTTTATCAGATTCAATTCTTTTGGTTTTACTTTTTCTAGTTCTTCTATAGTTCCGCTAAGCACATTTAAGCTGTATGAAAAGGAGCATATTCTTTCTATTTCAGAAAATAAGTCAATTTGATATTTTGCAATGTAGATCAAAAAATTAGTGTCAAAAACAATGTTTTTCATGTTTAATTAAAGAAATATCAAAGAATAAAAAACTTGTCTTTATAAATAATTGTAAAATAGCTTTATACAAGCTATAAACACATTTAAATGCATTTTAGACTTAGAAAGGTATATATAGCAAAAAAACTTCTCATTAATATAAGAAAATTGAGGATATGAGGCTTAAAAAGGCATTTTATGAGGGTTTAGAAAATTATGACTAATGAACAAACAAATAATAAAAAGTATACTGCTGAGAATATACAAGTCCTGAAGGGTTTAGAAGCTTGCAGATTAAGACCTTCGATGTATGTTGGAAGCACAGACTCTAGAGGGTTGCATCATTTAGTCAAAGAACTTCTTGATAATTCAGTAGATGAATTTTTGGCTGGGTTCTGTAATAAAATAAAAATAATAATCCACAAAGACAACTCAGTAACTGTAGAAGACAATGGTAGAGGAATACCAACAGACATTCATCCTACTGAAGGAAAAAGCGGAGTTGAAGTTGCCTTAACTGTTCTTCATGCTGGAGGAAAATTTGACAAGAATGTATACAAAGTATCTGGAGGACTGCATGGTGTAGGTGTGTCAGTTGTAAACGCATTGAGCAAATTATTGATAGTTGAAGTAAAACAGAATGAAAAATTATATTTTCAGCAATATTCATATGGTAAGCCTGCTAATGACTTAATAGTTATGGGAGATGCAAGTGATACTGGAACTAAAATAACTTTCTTGCCTGATGAAAAAATATTCTCTGAAATAATATTTGATTTTAGCTTGCTATCTAACAGAGCAAGAGAAATAGCATTGCTAAACCCAGGATTAGACGTCTCTATTGAAGACGAGAGAGAAGAACCTCATAATGCAAAGAATTTCTTCTATAAAGAAGGTATTAAGGAATTTGTAGCTTACTTAAATGAAGGAAAGCAAGTGCTGAATAAAGAAATAATTTACATGAACAAGCAAAGTGATAACATAATTGTGGAGATAGCTATGCAGTGGAGTGACTCTTATAATGAAAGCGTTCACAGTTTTGTAAACAATATTAACACTCACGAAGGAGGAACTCATTTGACAGGTTTCTCAACTGCCCTGACAAGAGTTATTAATAATTACATTAAGAAAAAAAAGATTTCTGACTTGAACTTGTCTGGAGATGATGTGAGGGAAGGCTTGACTGCAATTTTGTCCTTGAAAGTTCCTAACCCGCAGTTTGAAGGCCAGACAAAAACAAAACTAGGAAATTCAGAAGTCAAAGGAATAGTAGACAGCTTAGTTTTTGATTATTTAACAAATTACTTCGAAGAAAATCCTTCTGCTGCGAAAATTGTAATAGATAAATGTGTAAACGCATTCCAAGCAAGGGAAGCTGCAAGAAAAGCTAGAGAGTTAACAAGGCGTAAAGGCGCGTTATCAGGAAGCGGATTGCCTGGAAAACTTGCTGATTGTCAAGAAAGAGATCCTGCTAAATGCGAATTGTTTTTGGTGGAAGGAGATAGTGCTGCTGGTACAGGAATTTCTGCAAGAGATAGAAAGTTTCAAGCTATACTTCCATTGAGAGGAAAGATATTAAACGTTGAAAAAGCAAGACTTGATAAAATGTTCAAGAGTCAAGAGATATTAAATATTATAACAGCATTAGGAACTGGAATAGGAGATGAGTTTGATATTAAAAAATTAAGATATCATAAAATAATCATTCTTACTGATGCAGATAGTGTTGCTGGAGACACTCCATTACTTTTAAAAAATAAAGAAGGTAACTTAGAATTTAATTATATGGGCAATTTTGTAGATAATTGTATAAAACCTGAAGACTTTGAAATTAGTTCTTTTTCCATAAATCCTGGAGAACATAAGTTAAAGAAAATTGCAAATTTAGTTAAACATCCATTAAGAACCACATTATATAAAGTTAAAACTTATTTAGGATATAATATTACAGTTACTCCTTACCACAGCTTATTTACTTATTCAGCTGGAAAGATTGATGTAAAATCCGGAAAAGATATTAGTGAAGAGGATTATATATTAATCCCTAAAAAATTACCGAGAACAGATAAAGATATTACTATTGATTTAACTAATTACGTTGATAAAAATAGAGTTTATGCGCGCGTTAATAGGAATAAATTAGATTCAATCCCTGAAGAATCTTATATTGAATTAGACATTAAACAATGGAACAAATTAAAGTTTATGAGAATGAAAAATGGAATATCTAGAAAAAAAGTTGGTAATTTATTAGGAATTTATCATACCATACTAGAACAATGGGAATTAAAGATAGATAACGTAATGCCTCAATATAAACTGTTTAAAAAGTATCTAAAAATATTAGATTACAATGAAAAAAATTTAACATTTAAAGTCCATATTCCACTAATTTTATGTAAAGAGAATTTGGAGTACGAACTTTTTTATTTAGACAATTCCAGAACACCATTAAAATTAAAAGTTAATTTAAATAAAGATTTATGTTATTTGCTCGGCTGGTATCTTGGTGATGGAAACTCTTCAAAAGGAAAGAAAAATCCATACAGGTACAGTCTATCTTTAGGTGAAGATAAAAAGTATTACCTCAATAAATTAGTAAAATGTATTAAAAATTCATTAGGCGTAAACGTCATATTAGATAAAAATAAAGATAATTGTCTTGTTATTCATATTAATTCTTACACTTTTGATAAGTTGCTAGAATATTTTAATCTCAATGGTAAACAAGTTTACAACAAATTTATCCCAAATGATATATTTAATTTAAAAAAAGAACTGCAAATTGCATTTTTGCGTGGTTTATTACAAAGTGACGGTTCTGTATTTGTCGGCAAATCTAATGGTATTGGAAATAAAGGTGTTATTGTTCATGGCACAAACTCGAAAAAATTAATGGAAGGAACTGTATTTTTATATAGGCAGTTAGGATTGCTTCCTTCAGTAACGAAAAGAAGATCTAAGGATCATATATATAACGGAGTTTTGATTAAATCAAATTATGATGGGTATATTATTACTATAGGTTCTATAAAACAGTTAAAAAAAGCTCGCCAAATATGGAAGGATCATAAGAATGTTTATAAATTGAATAATTTTATTAAAAATGCTTCTAAGAGTGAAGACAGGAGACATGTAATTGAGATTAATGATGATTTCCAAGCTGTAAAAGTTTTAAATTCTGAAAAAATTAAAAGCAACGATAAATTTGTTTATGATATCTCAGTAGATTTAAATAGAAGCTTTGTAGGCGGTTTAGGAGGATTGACATTGCACAACTCAGATGGAAATCATATATCATGTTTATTGCTCACCTTCTTTTACAGGCACACTAAACAACTTATCGAAAATGGAAACATGTTTGTTGCACAGCCTCCATTATTTAAAGTTTTAAAAGGAAAACAATCTTATTATGCAAGAGATGAGAATGTTTTATCTGAATTATCAAAACAACTAGGAGAGAATGTTGTAATTTTAAGATTTAAAGGATTAGGAGAAATGGACAGTGATGAACTCAGAGAAACAGTAATGAATCCTGAAACTAGAATACTGAAAAAAGTCACAATAGAAGATGCAGTAGAGGCAGAGAGAATGTTTTCCATGCTTATGGGAGATGAAGTGGAACCTAGAAAAGAGTTTATAATGACTAATGCAAAGTTCGTGAAGAATTTGGACGTATAAAAATGAAAGGAGATAAATATAAATCTAAATTAATAGAAATTATTGATGATACAGTGATAGCAATTGGGAAAAATGATTATGAAAAGGCTAAATATAATCTTGATAGTTTAAGTGTAGAGTTTAACTCAATGTCTCCTGATGCTTTTATGGGCAGTAAATCAATATTCGCAATTATATTATATGCTAGCTATTGTGCTTTAAAAATCCAATTTGATAAAAGTTGTGAAGAGAAATATTTATTGGGGTTGTCGTAAATGGCAGTTGAAGAAAATCAAAAGATAAAACTAATAGTAGTAGAACAGCAGCTGAGAGAGGCTTATCTAGATTATAGCATGTCTGTAATAGTGGGAAGAGCATTGCCTGATGTAAGAGATGGACTTAAGCCTGTGCATAGAAGAATTTTATTTGCGATGCATGATATGGGCTTGTCTCATAACAAATCTTTTGTGAAATGTGCAAGAATAGTTGGAGAATGTTTTAAATATCATCCTCATGGAGATGCTGCTGTATATGATTCATTAGTTAGAATGGCTCAGGATTTTAGTTTAAGATATCCACTGGTTTCTGGCCACGGCAATTTTGGTAGCCAAGATAGTTTTGGCGAGCCAGCAGCCATGAGATATACAGAAGCAAAGTTAAGCAAAATAGCGCAAGAATTACTAGAGGATCTAGAAAAAGAAACTGTACAATTTGCTCCAAATTTCGACGGAAGCATGCAGGAACCTTTAGTTCTTCCCTCAAAGATACCAAACTTATTATTGAACGGTTCAAGCGGTATTGCTGTAGGTATGACTACTAACATTCCACCTCATAATATTAATGAAATTTGTGATGCAACAATTCTACTTTTAGAAAATGAAGAAGGTGAATTTAACAAAATACTAGAATGCATAAAAGGACCTGACTTTCCAACAGGAGCACAGATCATAGGGACAGAAGGCATCAGACAGGCGTACAAAACAGGAAAGGGAAGAATAATTGTAAGAGCAAAAGCCAACATAGAAAAAGATGTAATAATAATTAATGAAATACCTTACCAAATAAACAAGTCAGCCTTGATAGAGCAGATAGCAGATTTGGTAAAGGAAAAGACTATTGAAGGAATTTCAGACATTAGAGATGAAAGCGACAGGGAAGGAATGAGTATAGTTATTGAATTAAAAAAAGCAGCAAATCCTGAATTAATACTCAACCAATTATACAAGCACTCACAGCTACAAACTACATTTGGAATAATTAATCTGGCACTAGTCAATAATGAGCCTAAAGTATTGAGCTTGAAAGAACTAATTTTAGAGTTCATAAAGCACAGGAAAAATGTAATTGTAAAAAGAACAAAATATGACTTAAGAAAGGCAGAAGAACGTGACCACATACTGCAGGGACTATTAACGGCATTAAGACAGATCGATGATGTTATAGCATTGATAAGAGCAAGCAATGATGTTGATGAAGCAAAAACAGGATTAATATCAAATTTTATTCTAACAGAAATTCAAGCAAGTGCAATACTAGAAATGAAATTATCTAGATTAGCAGCACTGGAACAGCAGAAAATACTAGACGAACACAATGAATTATTGAAGTTTATACAAGAAATGAAAGACATTTTAGCATCAGAAAAAAGAGTAAAAGCAATAATCAAAGATGAATTAATCTATTTAAAGAATGTTTATGGCGACAAAAGAAAAACTGAAATTATCCAAGGTGAAGAAGAAGTTATAGATAATGAAGACTTGATAGAAGAAGAGCAAGTAGTAATAACAGCAACGCATTCTGGCTACGTAAAGCGACAATCGCTAGACGTCTACCGCGCCCAGCGTAGGGGTGGAAAAGGAATAATTGGAACTGAAATTAAAGACGAAAATGATTTTGTGGAACACTTATTTATTGCCAGCACTCATAGCTATATTTTAATATTTACGGATCAGGGAATGGTTCATTGGTTGAAATCTTATCAGATCCCAGAATCAGGAAGGTACGCAAAAGGAACAGCAATAGTCAACTTGATAAAACTCGGAACTAATGAGAAGATTGCAGCAATGATTTCTGTAGATAGTTTCGAAGAAAGCAAATTCTTGTTGATGGCAACTAAAAATGGAGTAATTAAAAAAACCCAGCTGTCAGAATATGGAAATCCAAGACAAGGAGGAATCATTGCAATAAATCTAAGAGAAAATGATAAATTAATTGGTGTAGACATTACTGACGGAACAGGACAAATAATACTAGCTACAAAAGATGGAAGGGCTGTAAGATTTAAAGAAATTGATTTGAACATAGTTGGAAGAAACAGCATTGGTGTTAGGGGAATTAATGTAAGAAACTCTGAAGTTGTGGGAATGGAAATAGTGAAATCACCATATATACTTACAGTAACAGAAAGGGGATATGGAAAAAGAAGCAGGGTTGAAGACTATAGGCTGATTAATAGAGGAGGAAGCGGCGTTACCAATGTCAAGATTACAGAAAAGAACGGAAAGGTTGTGAGCATAAAAATTGTCGATGAAAATGATGAAATATTGTTAATAAGCAAGAATGGAGTTATAATAAGGACAAGTGTCAAGAGCATTTCGACAGTCGGTAGGAACAGCCAGGGAGTAAGAGTAATGAATTTAGATGAAGGCGATAGGATTGCAACTGTAGCCACTATTCTTGGAGAGAATGGAGATTTGGAATTAAAGAAAGAAGAATATAAACCGAGCGAAAATAGGGCGGATGACAACGGTCATGAGGCAGCAGATATTTCTGAAACAGATATACATAATGGAAATGAGATTATAGAAGATGAAACAGGCAATGAAAATTTAGACGAAGAAAATATTTTAGAAAAAAATGAAATAAAAAAAGAAACTGAAAGCATAAGAATAAATGAAAATAAGATTTTAACTGAAGAAGAAGTTAAAGAATTCTTAAAAGAAAATTTAGAGGTAGATAATTCTGAGGAAAAACCTTCTAAAAAAGATTTTACTTTGGAAGGTTATAAAGAGAATTATTAGAAAAGTTACAGCCGCCTTAGTCGCAGGATTAATAGGAATAAGTTCTCAGAATTCAGCATACGCAGAGGAGAAGGTAAATAAAGAAGCCGGACTAGAAAATATAGTTGAACAAGACACATTGACTATATGGAAAATCTATTTGCCTCTACCCAAAAAGATTTTTTAAACTTTATGGACATCCAAATAAAATAATAAACTTAAGCAGAAAAAAGAAAGTAAAAATTTCGCCAGTATTTGTAGGCTCAAATGATGAAACAGCACAACAATTAAGACAAGTCGCAAAAAGAACAGGAGGAGAATATTATATCAGAAACTAATCATAATATTTATCCTTATTCACTTTCTTAATAAACACAAACAATTTTCTAGAAATCTTGTCAATATTCTCATATAACAATTTAAAATCAAATTCATTAACATACTTCAGATCCTTACACAACAACAATAAGACTTCTAACTCTCTCACAGATCCATAAGCATAATTCAAAAACTGCAAATAACTTCTTTTTGTATATCTTGCAGATCCTTCAGCAATATTCAAAGGCACAGAAACAGCAGCTCTTCTTATTTGAGAAATCAGGTTATTTACTTCGCTTTCAGGAAATGATTCAGTAACTCTATAAAGTTCCAATACTAAAGCATAACTTAATTGCCACACTTCAAGTTTGTGAAAATTTCTAGCCATAAATATCAATGATTATTAGAATTAAAATCTCTTTCCTAAGTTTTTCCAGAAACTTTCTAAAATAATCCGAGAAAATTATATAAATAAGTATTGCTATATATTTATAATATGGAAACTGTAACAATATCAAAAAAGGAGTATGAAAAATTAAAGAAAAAAACAGAGGTAGACTGGGAGCTAGTAAATCACTTAAAAAGGAGCTTTAAAGACATCAAAAATGGCAGAATAAGAGAATGGAAAGGAAAATAATTAACCTCTTAAGTTTTTTAATACATAGTGTTTATAGTCTTCCAGGTTTCTTATAATTTCATTAATCGTTGCCTGCTGAGTTTTCTTATCGCTTATTCCAACAACCAATATAACAGATAATTCATTATAAACTAGAAAATAGATTCTCTTGCTGTTAAGATATTTTTCCCTAAAATAATCCAGTCCCGATAACGGCTTTCCAATATTATCCCCTTGTTCTCCAAGCCTATTAATTATTTTATTAATCCTTATTTGTTCTGAGTTATCCAAAGCATTATATTTACTATAAAATTCTTCTGTTGTAAAAATTCTGAACGTAAATTATATTTGGTTTTAAATTTAAAAAGCCTTTAGCAAAAAATTTCGGAAACCTTTCAATAAGTTCAGAAAGAAGGTGCGGAAACATATGGTTTCTGCCCAGAAAGCTTCAATTATGAAAAATTAATTCAAAGCTTTCCTAAAATAATTAACAAATTAATTTCATATTTCAATCCAAAACTTTTTAAATTAAAGTAAATTCTAAAATATTTATGAAGAGATCAAGTCGTAGATGGAAGAAAAAAAGGCAAATGCGTTGGAAGTGGCAGCGCAAAAGAATGAAAAAGGAAAAAAGAAGAAGAAAAGCAAATAGATAATGGCAAGCTTTAAATATCAGTTTTTATTTCTTTGGATGTAAATGAAGGATATAAGCAATTATATCCTGAAATTTCAATATTTTACAGAGATGTGAATACTTAAAATTTTTTAAGTATGAGAGAGTAAATCGATAGAGTAGTGATCTCTTTTCAATGCGACCAGAAAATTCCCATTGATCCTGTGGGAGATTGCTGCTATTGGAATCCGATTTAGCCATGCAAGTCAGGGGATTCGCAAGAGTCACCGGCATAAGGCTCAGTAACACGTCGATAATTTGCCCTTAGGTCTAGAATAACCTCGAGAAATTGAGGCTAATGCTGGATAGAAGATAGATACTGGAATGTTCCTTCTTCAAAAGGTAACGCCTAAGGATAAGTCGGCGGCTGATTAGGTAGTTGGCGAGGTAATGGCTCACCAATCCTAGGATCAGTAGGGGGGATGAGAGTCCTAGCCCCGAGAAGGGCACTGAGAAACTGGCCCTAGCCCTAAGGGGTGCAGCAGGCGCGAAAACTTTACAATGCGCGAAAGCGTGATAAGGGGATTCCAAGTGCTTTGTCTTCGGATAAAGCTTTTGTCAAGTCTAAACAGCTTGGCGAATAAGTGGTGGGTAAGACGGGTGCCAGCCGCCGCGGTAACACCTGCGCCACAAGTGGCAATCGCATTTATTGGGTCTAAAGCGTTCGTAGCCGGCTCATTAAGTCTTTTGTGAAATTGTTGGGCTTAACCTAACAGCGTGCAAGAGAAACTAATAAGCTAGAGACTGGGAGGAGGCAGAAGTATTCTAGGGGGAGCGGTAAAATGTTATAATCCCTAGAGGACTACCAGTGGCGAAGGCGTCTGCCTAGAACAGGTCTGACGGTGAGGGACGAAGGCTAGGGGAGCAAAACGGATTAGATACGAGAAATTTTCTAAAAGTAAATTTCTGTACAAGCAAGTAATATTGACTAATAAAAAACTACATTACTTGTTCAGCAGAAACTATTATGAAAATTTACTTGCTAATTACCCGAGTAGTCCTAGCAGTAAACGCTACGAGCTATGTGTTGCATATTCTTAGAGAATGTGCAGTGCCTAAGTGAAGACGTTAAGCTCGTCACCTGGGAAGTACGGTCGCAAGACTGAAACTTAAAGGAATTGGCGGGGGCTCACTACAAGGGGTGAAGAGTGCGGTTCAATTGGATTCCACGCCGGAAATCTCACCAGGGGCGACGGCAGAATGAAGGTCAGATTGAAGGTTTTACCTGACAAGCCGAGAGGTGGTGCATGGCCGACGCCAGCTCGTGCCGTGAGGTGTCACGTTAAGTCGTGCAACGAGCAAGACCCATATCCACTTTTACTAAAAGGCCCTACGGGGTGTCTGAGTACAATGTGGAGACTGCCTTCGTAAGGAGGAGGAAGGTGTGGGCAACGTTAGGTCCGTATGCCCCGAATCTCCTGGGCTACACGCGCTCTGCAATGGTGGAAACAATAGGATGCAACTCCGAAAGGAGAAGCCAACCCTCTAAATTCCATCTTAGTTTGGATTGAGTATTGTAACTCATCCTCATGAAACCGGAATCCCTAGTAATCGGGTCTCATCACGGCCCGGTGAATAACGTCCCTGAGCCTTGCACACACTGCCCGTCAAACCAACCGAGCAGGGCTTAGATGAGGTGCAGTTCATTGATTGCATCAAATCTGAGTTCAGTAAGGTGGGTTAAGTCGTCACAAGGTAACCGTAGGGGAACCTGCGGTTGGATCACCTCCTTTTATATTCATAAAACACTATTCTATCGCGCTCATTACTCATATTTAGAAATAAGGGCCCGTAGCTCAGTCTGGTAGAGCATCGCCCTTGCAAATCTTTTCGGAATATTTTCTTAAAGAAAGATTCTAGAAAGGCGGGGGCCTCGGGTTCAAAACTGTGGAAGAATGCTTTCCTAGTGAACGTCCCGACGGGTCCACATTATATCTCTGTAAAACATGAGGCTCTACAAAATATTATTTTTTAGGGCTGATTGGTTAACTTCATATTTGTTAACCAGTGCATAGGTTCTTAGTAGTTTGATCCTACTAAACCATTAGGTGGATGACTTGGTTCAGATTTTGATGAAGAGCGTGGCAAGCAGCGATATGCCTTAGGTAGGCGCAAGCAGCCTTTGATCTAAGGATTCTTGAATTGGACTTCCTTCTCTTCGGAGAATTCCGCAAGGAATAGTCACAGGGGGAATTGAAGCATCTTAGTACCCCTAGGAAAAGAAATCAATTGAGATGCTGTTAGTATCAGCGAGAAAAAACAGCGTAAGACAAACTGAATGTTCTGTAGCAATATAGAATAGATGTGGTGTTTGGACTTGTTTTTAGCCCAAGTAGCTGTTCTAAAGCTTCTGGAAAGAAGTGCCTTAGAGGGTGATAGTCCCGTAGGAATAATGAATTGGGTGTACAAGTATCCAGAGTAAGGCTTGTTGGATATCAAGCCTGAATATGGGAGACACAAAATTCCAATCTTAAATATAGGTCTGAGTCCGATAGTGTACAAGTACCGTGAGGGAAAGTTGAAAAGAACTCGTGGCAGAGAGTTAAAAGCGCCTGAAACCTAATGGTGAAAGAATGTCACTGCTTTACGAAGTTGTGACGTACGTTTCGAATAACGGGCCATGGAGTGTGCTTTAGTGGCGAGGGTAAGGCTTTGTGCTGTACCCGAAGGGAAACCAAAAGCCTGCAGTTCACAAGAGGCAGTGTATGAAAATGCACTTAGTCACTTGGGCACGACCCGAAACCAGGCGATCTAACCCTTAGCAGGATGAAGCAGGAGTAAAATCTTGTGGAGGTCCGTAGAGGTTCTGTGTGCAAGCGTTCTTCTGACTTAGGGTTAGGGGTGAAAGGCCAATCGAGCCTGGTGATAGCTGGTTCCTACCGAAATGGGCCGCAGTCCAGTCTTCTGGAAGATAACTGGGGAGGTAGAGCTACGGATTAGGGGTTTAGGCCTCGAAAGGGGTCGATTCCTTGTCCAACTCAAAATGCTCTAGTATTTTAGAACAGAGGAAACGGCGCTACCGGAGTAAATTTGTAGTGCTAGAGGGGAACAACCCAAGACTGCAGTTAAGGTCCCTGAATTTCAGTTAAGTGTTAAAGGGCGAAAGGTGTTTATTTCCTAAGACAATGGGGAGGTAAGCTTAGAAGCAGCTATCCTTCAAAGAAAGCGTAACAGCTCACCCATCAAGGGGATATGCCCTTAAAATGGACGGGGCTAAACTGGATACCGATACTGCAGATGGCTACTTTTGTAGTTGATGGTAGGTAGGTATTCTGCATTGGCAGAAGTTTTTACGTAAGTAAGAATGGACAGTGCAGGAATAATAATCATGGTAGTAGTAGGATCTAAACAGAGTGAGACTCTCTGATACCGAAAGGGCAAGGGTTTCTTGGCGATGTAAGTCAGCTAAGAGTTAGTCGATCCTAACCTTGTGTCGTAAATGAAGCAGGGGAAAGGGAGAATGGTTAATATTCCATTACTAATTGGATACGTGTGGTAACACAAGACAGGTTGCTATGCTTTGGGCTAGACTAAGATTCACCGTCGTGAATTTTAATAGAGATAAATCTTGGGAGTGTCGTAATGACGGGAACAAGATTAAACTTTAGAATAGCAGGTGTATGCTTGTTTAGTTGATGCCTTGAGTCCGTGAAAAAGCATCTTATAAGGATTCCAATTAATCGTACCCAGAACCAACACTGGTGCCCCTAGGTGAGAAGCCTCAGGTAGGAGGGAGTAATCTAGCTAAGGGAACTCGGCAAATTAGTCCCGTGTCTTCGGTCTAAGGGATCCCTGCGATTGTGTCTGTATAGGTGCAATTACAGGGCTCAGTGACTAAGGGCGCCCGACTGTTTAACAAAAACACAACCTCTCGCAAGTCTGTGAAGATGTGTACGCGAGGTGACGTCTGCCCAGTGCCAGTAATTCAAACTTCTTTTCAAGGGAGCTAAGATCTGGTAAACGGCGGGAATAACTATGATTCTCTTAAGGTAGCGAAAAGACAGCTGGTTCGTGCAATTTAATCTGCGAAAAAGTTTTGTAATTCGTGCGTGTAAGAGTGGAGTTATCCAAAGTTTTTTGTTTTCTGGGCTGAAAAGATTTGTTAAATATAAGCAGTTCTTTATAATCATAGAACTAGCTGTTGCGCAGTACCTTGTCGTTTTAATGACGACGCGCATGAATGACGTAACGAGGTGCCCACTGTCCCTAGCTAGAATCCCCCGAACACATCCTTCTGGTGCAAAGACCAGAGACTTCCAATGGGAAGTAAAGACCCCGTGAAGCTTTACTGTAGCTTGTTGCTGCGATGTGGGTCGGGTTGTGCAGTGTAGGTAGTAGTCGTTCGATGGTTTAGACGCTAGTTTGAACCTAGACAACAATGAAACACTACCCTTCCTGTTCTACGTCGCTAACTTCAGCAATGAAGAACAACAATTGGCAGACAGTTTGGCTGGGGCGGCACCCTGCTGAAAAAGTATCAGTAGGGCCCAAAGGTCAGCTCAAGAGGTTTAGAAATCCTCTGTAGAGTGCAAAAGCAAAAGCTGGCTTGACTGTGTTCCTAAAAGTATGGAACGCAGGATCGAAAGATGGGTTTAGCGAACCCTTATGCCTTCCTTGTGGGGGCTAAGTATGACAGAAAAGCTACTCCGGGGATAACAGAGTTGTCGCGCCTAAGAGTTCAAACTTTTGTTCTTGATAAAAGTCATGAATGAAATGAATATATCGACGGCGCGGTTTGCTACATCGACGTCGGCTCTTCCTAACCTGGCTGTGCAGAAGCAGCCAAGGGTGGGGGTGTTCACCCATTAAAAGGGATCGTGAGCTGGGTTCAAAACGTCGCGAGACAGTTTGTTCAATATCTGTTGGAAGTGCTGGTGTCTGAGAGGAAGGATCATTTAGTACGAAAGGAACGATGATTCGAGGCCTCTGGTGTATCGGTTGTCTGACAAGGCAGGCCGAGCAGCTACGCCTCTCATGGATAACAGCTGAATGCATCTAAGCTGGAAGCCATCCTCAAAAAGAGACACCGTCTAGAGCGCTTGTAAAAGACAAGGTTGATAGGATCGGGATGTAAGCATCAAGGCAACGAGATGTTTAGTCTGCGGTTACTAATAGCTCGATGGATTAAACTACTAAGAATACTAGCACTGGTTTTCAATACTTTTTTATTTTCTTTATTTTTTCATTTATAATCTTTTATAGAAAGAAGAATATTATTTTAGAGAGAAATTGATATGTTGTAAAATTATTTTTATTTTCGGGAAAGTTTAAATTAATTTTTTATAATGAACTTTCTTGGCAGAAACAAAGTTTCCGCACCTTCTTAATTAGTAAAAAGTTATAATAAAATAATGAATAAAAAATCTAATCTTTAATTTTATCTATCATTTCATTAAGTTTAGTAAGTATATTTTGTAAATCAGCATGATATGTATATTTTTGTTTTTTAATTTCTCTAACAATTTCCTTTGTTTTTTCTTTCTTTCCAAGTGTATCACTTAACTGTGCTAGTCTAACTAAATTATTTATTGTTTCTATTTTATGAGTAACCTTAACAATAGTCTCCTTTAGTAATTTAGTATCTATAGAATTAATCTTAGAAGAAATACGAGTTATATAATATCCTGCATCCAATTTAGTAATAAAATAAGAGGGAATATTTGGTTTTCTTTTGTTTTTTACTTTTTTATTAAATTCTTTTATCTGTCCTTCTGCTTCATTAGAAATTATTTTTAGAGTGGTATTCAATGATTCTAATAAATCATCTTGAATTCTTTTTCTTTCATTCCTAATATATTTTCTTTCTAAACAGAATGTAAGTATCATTATAAGTATAGTTACAATACCTATACCTGCCGTCCATTTAACTGCACTTCTTGATGTTTCTATAGATTTCTCTGCCACCTGTAAATTTTTTACACTAACTAGATCTTTAACTAGAAAATGTTCCGGTACTGGTAAGGGTAGTCCTTGACTTGTAATTGCATTTTGTATTTTTTTACCTTCACTATCAAAAATTTCTATTTTCCAAACTCCAGGAATATAAAGTTTCTGTGTTTGTTTCGCTGCAAGTGCATTTTGAGGCAAAGAATTATTGATAAGATATGTAAAAATCTCTTTACCTATTCCAAAACCTTTAATCCAATCATTTTCTCCTATTAGAAAACCTTCAGAAAAAACCATGTTGGATTCAGAAAATGTAATATACCCATCAATAACTTTACCTTTAGGATCTGTTAATCTTACATTTAAATAAGTAATATTTATTTCACAATTAGCTTCATTTACAGTAATAAAAGAACTATTTATATATAAAATATCTAGCTCCTTAGCGTACTCATTAGGCTGTTCATGGCTCAATATTAAATTATCAGAACCTACTTCTTTTTCATATGTAACAATATCTAAATTCATAGAAAGTCCACACTTTTCTTTAAGTGAAGCAAGATAATTTTTATCAATGATTATTACATCTGCCGATACTAAAGGAATTATTACTAACATAAGTATAATTACAAAAATCCCAATAATTATATCTTTTTTACCATTCATTTCAAGCTTTGCTCAATTATTTTTTTTTCTTCGGCTGTTATTCCATAAATTTTGTAAACTAACTCATCAATTTCGTTATCTATTCTTTTGATGTCTTCTCTCAACTTTGAGGTTTCTGAAGTATAATAAGCTTTTTGTGGTTCTGCCTTTTGAGATTTCATAAAATGTTGTATTAACCTATCATTTCTCTTTGGAATTGCCATATAAATTCAGCTTAAAAGAAATTTATAAGCTTTTTTAATTGAATTTTCGATTTTCGTCAGATTTAAATAAAACTATATTCTAATAGATTTTATGAAATTTAAGAGACAAGGGAAAGAGTATAATTCAATAAAGGAAATTAAATTAAATGATGGAACAATTATAGGTGTTTTTGAAGGGAGCAGGGGAGCTAATCCAGACCATGCTATTCTTATTAAATATCAAGAAAAAGGTAAGAGATTAAGAACACCTAAACACATCCATTGGGTAATTGATTTACTTGTAAAAAAGGAGCATAATAGAGAGCTTACACTTAAGTTTATGAAGTATCTTAGAGAAATGTATGAAAGAGTATACGCTTTCAAGAGTAAAGAAGATAGAGCTAACTGTTTCTTTAAAGAAACAACACATGAAAAATTAAGACAATTTCAAGAACTAAATAAATATGGAGAATATAAAGTAGATTTTATAGGACATTTAATTGAATTAATGATTAAAATGGAAAAAAATACACTGCCTGAAAAACCTGCAAGAGTGTTTAAGGAATTAATGGATGCAATGATTGAAGAAAAAGAAATATTTGTTATTGTTAGTAAGGCTACACAAATAGGTAATTAATAATTTGTAATAACAATTTCATTTACAGCACCACGTTTAGTGGCATCACAATTTATCATTCTGTTTGCTTTTACTATATGAAGATTAAAATTTTCATATAAATTTTTAATAAAATCAGTATCGCTATTGCTTAACATTACTTTACAACCTCTTTTATCCAATTCTTTAAAAACCTCTGCTAATCTTATTTGTTCTTTCTCCAAAAAGTTATCTTTTGTATAAGTTGTAAAACTTTGTCCTTTCTTAAGCGGATAATAAGGTGGATCAAAATAAATAAAGTCACCATTTTTAGCATAATCTAAGATTTTTTCAAAATTCATCTTTAATATTTTAACATTCTTTAATATTTTAGATAATTCTCTTAAATCCTCTTCTTGGAATATTGATGGGTTATTATAGCTACCAATAGGAACATTAAATTTACCCTTGGAATTAACTCTATACAATCCATTAAAACAAGTTTTGTTTAAATAAATAAATATTGATGCCCTTTCAATATTAGACAATATTTCAGGCACTAATTCTCTAATGGCATAATAATATTCTTTATTATGGTTTTCTCTATGAAATTTTAGTTTAGATATTAACTCTTCAACATTATCTCTTATTACTTCATAACAATTTATAAGCTCTTCATTTATATCAGAAAGGAAAATTTCTTTTAAATTGTTTTTTTGTATAATATAAAATGCAACTGCTCCGCCACCTACAAATGGCTCAAAATATCTTTCTGCTTTTTCTGGAAAGAATTGTTTAAATTGTTCTATTAATTGCTTTTTTCCACCAGCCCATTTAATAAATGTAGGTATGTTATTCATTGTTTCACTCTCTCTTTATTAAACTTAATCATTTATTTTGTCGACAATTGTAAGACATATTTATATTAATTTCAGAATTCATAAAGCTTTCCTATTTTTTTTCGCAAATCTTCCAACAAAAACCCTTAAATCCTCCAATCTTCCTAAATTACTCTAAAGTGTCTGAAACTAAACAGATAAATTCAAGCTTTCTCTTCCTTCCATAAATTCTTCTTCATCTTATCCATCATCTTTTTCATTTCAGGGTCTTTCTCCATTTCTTTCATAATTTCTTTATCACCAATATCCACCATTCTCATATAAGTAAGTATTCCAAACAAATACATTCTCTCAGCAACTTCTTTTTTAGAATATTCTTTCATGTCTTCTTTTACTCCGCTCCATAATTTAGGAAATGTTTCTTTTACTATGTCTTCTGCTTCTTTTGTTATTTCAATCTCATATTCTTCAGATTTAAAATCAGGAGTTTCTTCAGAGTCTTTTCCATAAATTTCTTTATACATCTCATTCGGTGTTTTACCAGTATCACTTTGCTTTCTTAACTCCGAAAGAAAATGGGGGATATTTATCAGACTCCTTGCCCTCTTCTATTAAGCTAATCATTTTATGTCCTTTATATTCTCCTGTTTTTGTTGTCATTTTTGTATCTCCTTACTTATTATTCATCCTTCCTCTTACTCAAATTAATTCTATAATCCTTCTCTTTCTTAACTAGACTTATAATAGCACTGTCAATCTGGTTTTTTAATATGCTCGGACTTAATCTTTGGTAGCATATCATTGAATACTTGTCATACAACTTCATTTGTTTCAATAATTCTGTTAACTCAGTTTTGTCTTCAGGATATCCAACCTTAGTATATTCTTTAATTGAAGCTTTTTTATTAGAGCCCCATACAACGCTTACAGCTTTTTGCTTTGCAAACTTAATTAGTTTATCCTGTATTTTTTCAATTTCATTTTCAAAATTTTTCCTTGAACTTTCCAAGCTGTCCAATGCATCTACCAATTTAACACCATCATCGTCCTTGAACTCTTCTTCAGTTTTAGCCTCTAACTCTATTTCATGCTTCCAAGCAGGGCACGTGGGTTTATAATTACACCAGTCGCATAATGCAGATATAGTAGTAGGAAAGTTTTTGCAGTTTTCAATTTCTTTGATTATATTTTGCACATCATTTCTAAGTTGTAACAATTGTTCTTCATTTCTTTCAGATATCATTTCCTTATCAAAAGCCAAAAAATACCAGACTAATTTAATATTTTTACAGTCTTTAAAGTTGTTTTTAACCCATAAAGAATACATAGCTAGTTGTCTGTCTTCATCCAATTCGCCTTGAGCTTTTAGTTGATTATTGGTTTTATAATCACAGACATAGTAATTTCCTTCCTTGTCACAGCTTAACCTGTCCATTCTAACATGATACTGATTTCCATCATCTAAATCTAGTCTATATTCTGTTTCTATTCCTAAAGTTGTTAGATTATTGAATGGTTTATAGTGTTCATAATAATCAGAAATAAATTTAATGCCCATGTTGAAATAATTTTCTTTAGTATAGTCTTTTACAATCAATATTTTATCATACCATTCTTTATTCCAGCATTCTTTAAAGAAATTTATTAATTCTTCTTTTGTGTTTAATTTTTGGAATTTTAAATCCTTATACAATTTTTCCAATGTTTTGTGGACTAAGCTTCCTAAGAATGTTTCAATAGTATCTTTAGACTCTAATTTTATCTTGTCTATATATTGGAATTTATATTTCTGCTTGCACTGCTGGAATGTTCCTAATTTTGAATGTGAGTAGGTTGTCATTTTACTAATTTAAGTATGAATAACATTTTTAAGTGTTTCTAGATTTATGAAAAATTTTATTTATCTATAATAATCAACACTATCTTGCCTTCTTCATCGTAAATTATCTCTTCTATTCCACTCTCTCCACTTATCCTCATACCTCTTAGTTTGTGCCTCTGATCATATGTATATTTTATCTTCTTATCAATTCCGTCCAGCCCGTTATCATAATTAGCATGTGCAGGTAGTCCCCACCCGTTGTACACAGTGTATCTTGCAGTTGTTGGCTTTCCCCCTTCATCATATAATACGCATGCTTCTAGTTTTCTTCTGTTGTTTAATTTCCATGTGTTGCACAAATTTCTTGTTTCATGCACGCAAGCTTCTAACCCTAAAGCAAGTCCTAATGATACAGCTGTTATTTTAATTAAATCTCTTATTTTTGCCATAAAGAAATTACTAGAATTTAAAATTAAAAAAGCTTTACCAAAAATTTCTGAAAACCTTTCAAGAAATACAGAAAATTTAGTTATAATTCAGTCGGATGTAGCAATAATCCTATTTTGGTTACGCACACGTCTATGTCTTTCTCTGCTTGTGTTAGTATTTTTTCCTGTGCTGGTGTTAGTTTTGTTTTTCTTAGTTCAGAGAATTTTTCGTGCTTAAGCTCGTTTAGTATGAATGTTGTTTCTTCAAGTACTGCTACAACGCTTTTTTCATTGTTGTTTTTCATCTATAATAATACCTACTGTTTAGTATAAAAGTCTATCTAAGATAAAAAATTTTAGTGCAGATTTTTAGTCTGCATCTAGTTGTTGAACACAAAGTCTGAAAAATAACCTTCTCCTAGGCATTTCATCTTCTGTTTCATCCCCGTCTGGAACATTATCATCATATTCTGTTGGCACATCCCATTCTACAGGCATGTTTTCATCAGGATTTTTCTTGCCAGGTCTAATTTTTTCTCTCTTCTTCATTTAAGCCCACCCCCGCACAATTAAAATTTATTAGTTTAGTATAGTCATTCTTGTCAATTTATATAGCCTTTGTATAGAGTTTATATAATTTGAATTGTAAATATCTTGCTTTGTTCCCAAAAAGTTTATAAAGTATTTAAGAAGCCCTTGACTAAAATGGCAGATGTTGTTGAAAGATTTGGGAAGGCTATGAGAAAACCTGAAAATATTAGGAATATTTGCACTAGCGCTCATATACATCATGGTAAGTGCATTAGTAAAGACTCTAGAATATTACTAGAAAACGGCAGTATAATAACTGCTGAAGGATTATTTGATATATGCAAAAAAAATGGCATTTTATTCGAAAATAATGAGTATCATGTTATCTATGATGTTTCTAAACTTAACCTAAGAGTTTTTTCAGTAAATAAAGATAGGGCTTCTATAGAGGTTAAGCCTGTGTCATTGACTTGGAAATTGGTTGGCGGCTCAACTATTAAGCTAAAGTTGAGAAATGGTTTGAGTATTTCCACAACTCCTGAGCATAAGTATGTTGTTTACAGAAATTCTGAAATAGTTAAAGTTGAAGCAAAGGATTTGAACACTAATGATTTAATCGCTTGTTTTAATACTGAGTATTTTAATTTTTCAAAAGAAGATTCTATTTTCATGGAATATATAACCAAAGAAGTAGAAATTGATGGACAAATACAATTACAAAAAATTAAATGTGACAAAAATTTATTATTTAGTCAAGTTGAAGAAGTGAATTATGGTTATGAGGATGTTGTTTATGATATAACTGTTGAAGACAATCACAATTTTGTTGCAAATGGAATGTTCATCTCTAATACAGCATTTACAGACAACTTACTAGCAGCTGCTGGCCTCATGTCTGAGAAATCTGCTGGCGATTTAGATAAGGGAATGACAACTTGGCAGCATGCTGATGAGCAGGAAAGGTTGATGACTGTTGATGCAGCTAATGTTAGCATGATTCACGAATTTCAAAATCAGGAATACTTAATTAACTTGATTGACACTCCTGGCCACGTTGACTTTGGCGGAAATGTAACTCGTGCTATGAGAGCTATTGATGGAACTGTAGTTTTGGTTTGTGCTTCTGAAGGAATAATGCCCCAGACTGAGACTGTATTGAAGCAGGCCTTGAGGGAAAGAGTTAAGCCTGTTTTGTTTATTAACAAGGTTGATCGTTTGATAAAAGAGATGTTGTTCACTCCAGAGCAGATGCAGAAAAGATTTGTTGAAATCATTATTGAGTTTAATACTTTGATTGAGCAGATTGCAGAACCTGATTTCAAGCAGAAGTGGAAAGTGAATATTCAGGATGGTAGTGTTGCATTTGGCTCTGCTCGTGATAACTGGGCTTTAAGTCTTCCATTCATGCACAAGAAAAATGTTAACTTCAAGGATATTTTAAAGATTTATGACGAGTCTATTCCAGAGGATGAAAGGAAGAAGTGGGTTTGGGATAATGCTCCTCTGCATGAAGTTATTTTGGACATGGTTATAAAACACTTGCCTGCTCCTTTGGATGCTCAGAAGTGCAGGATTCCTAAGATATGGCATGGTGATTTGGAAACTGAGTTTGGAAAAGATTTGTTTTCAGGCAATAAAGATGGAAAAGTTGCCTTTTGTGTCACTAGAGTTATGATCGATCCGAAGTTCGGAAGAGAAATGTCAGCTGGAAGATTATTTTCTGGAACTATAAAGACAGGCATGCAGGTTTATTTGAATAATGCAAAAAAATACGAGAGGGTTCAGCAGGTTTTGATGTATAATGGTATCAAGACTCAGCAGATGGAAGAGGTAGTTGCTGGAAACGTTCTAGCGATCGTCGGCATTAGCGGCGAGGCTGGTGAGACAATTACTATAGAGCCTGAGCAGCCGTTTGAAGAGCTGAAACACATTTTCGAGCCTGTAGTTACTAAAGCTATAGAGCCAGTTAAGTCTCAAGATCTTGCTAAGGTTATAGAAGTTTTAAGGACTGTAAACAAGGAAGATCCTTCTATAAAAATAAAAATCAATGAGGAAACTGGCGAATGCCTAATGAGTGGTATGGGAGAGCTGCATTTGGAGATTGTAGAAAATAGGATAGTTACAGAAAAAGGGGTTCAGATCAAGTCTTCTCAGCCTATTGTTGTTTACAGAGAAACAATCTCTAGGTTAAGCAGGGAAGTTGAAGGCAAATCCCCTAATAAGCATAACAAGTTTTACATGACAGTTGAGCCTTTGCCTGAGGGAATCTCAAAAGCTATTAAGGAAGGGGAAATATCTAATGGAAGAATAAAGAAAAGAGACGAAGCCTTATGGAAAAAATTAGTTGAGTTAGGCTGGGAGATGAAGGAAGCCAGGAAGGTTGTTGAAGTTTACAAGGGAAATATGGTTGTTGATGATACTAAGGGTATTGTTCATATTGGTGAAGTTCTTGAGTTGGTTTTAGATGGTATTGATCAAGTATTGGATACAGGCCCTTTAGCTCGTGAGCCTTGTTATAATTTATTGGTTAGAATTAAGGATATGAAATTGCATGAAGATTCTATTCACAGAGGTCCTGCTCAGGTAATGCCAGCTATTAGAGAAGCTGTTCGTGAAGCTATGGCTGATGGTGGTGCTTTGATTCTTGAGCCTTTGCAGGTTTTGTTGTTGGAGAGCGTTGCTGATCACATGGGCACTATTTCAAAATTAGTTGCTAGCAAGCGTGGCCAGTTATTGGATATGCAACAGGAAGGTAATTACATTTCTGTAAAAGCCAAGCTGCCTGTTGGTGAGATGATTGGTTTAAGTGCTGATTTGCGTAGTGCGACAGAAGGTCGTGGTACTTTTTATGTTGTTGAACAGTCTTTTGAGAAACTTCCTTATGAGTTGCAAAGTAAAATAATACAGCAGATTAGGCAGAGAAAGGGTTTGAGTGAGAACGCTTAATTTTCTTTCATTATCCCCTCTAAATTTTTATTGAAAAGTAAATTATATTTTACAATTGGAAGATTCTCAGGATTTTTTTAGAGAACTTTGATTAATTAAATTTTAAAAATTTAAAAGACTTAGAAACATAAAATTTGGCAGTTCCACAGGAAGAAATCATAGAAAAAGTGAGTTATTCAAACTTCTCTTTAAAAAGTAGAAGGAAAAAATTCTAAAAATCGTATTATCAAAGGCAGAAATCTTTGGAATAGCAGATAAAGAAATGCAATCAGATATTTAGAAAAGTAAATATGTTTTGCAGAATATATATTACATCAGACACGACGGCCACGTTTTCCATATTTCTTCCTACAACTATCAGTTGGGAAAGTAGTTACATCTTCTATAACTCCAATTCTGAATCCTGATCTTGACAATGCCCTTACAGCTGCATTAGCCCCTGGCCCCGTATTCGCTGGCCCATTATGTCCTCCAGGCGCTCTTACCTTTATGTGTAGTGCGTTTATTCCTTTCTCTCTTGCTTGTTCTGCTGCTATTTTTACAGCGTTCAGTGCAGCTGTTGGTGAGCTTTCCATTCTATGTGCTTTTACTACCATTCCGCCTGATGCTCTCCCTAAAGTTTCTGCTCCAGTTATATCTGTTATGTGAATTATTGTATTATTATAACTTGAATAAATATGCGCAATTCCCCATCTTAGTTTTTCGTCTCTCATGTTTAAGCTTCTACAACAGGCCCTATTACTTTTTCTATTTTCTCAAGTTCTTTTTCAGTGACTTCCATAGGAGTTTCTTTTGTTTCTTCTAACTTAGCTTGTTTCATTTCTTTTCTCTTCTTTTCTTTTGCTCTTTCAGGATGTTCTACGCTTGCAATTGTTGATATCGGGTTGAACTCCACGTTTGTCTCCTCTTCTCTTGTCAACAAGTATGATGGCACAGTTATTTTTCTTCCTTTTACTAATACATGTCCGTGTGTTATGAATTGTCTTGCTTGTTTCATTGACATTGCTAGTCCTTTTTTGTATGATAATGATTGCATCCTCCTGTCCAGAAGATTTTTTGTTTCTAGTGCTAGTACATCTTCTAAATGCGCATTCTCTTCTAATAAGCCTAGCTTGTTTAGTCTTCCCATCAGTTGCTTTTCTTCAGTTGCTGCTTGTTCCTGCCCTCTTTCTCTTATTAGTTTTTTTGCTTGTGCGTTTAATCTTCTTAATTCAGAAACAGCTTTCCAAATTTCTTTCTTGTTTTTTAGCCCATATTCTTTTTGCAGCTTGTTTTCTTCTTCTATTCTTGTTTTTCTCCAAGGATGTGCCGGGCCTTTGTATTTTTTCTTTGTTGTCCTTGGATCTCCCATTTTTACTTGGCTTTTCCTCCCTTTTCAGGTTTTGCTGCAGCTGCTGTGATTGCTGCTTTTGCTGCTTTTGTTTTCTGCACTCCTACTGCTCTTCCATGTCTGAAGTGGCTTCTTGTTCTTTGCCCTCTTGACGGCTGTCCAATCGCATGTCTTATTCCCCTGTATGATCTCATTCTCTTTAGCTTCTTTAAGTCTGATTCTCTTGCAAATTTAAGGTCTGATCCTACTAAGTGCGCATCTTCTCCTGTAACATAATCTTTTCTTCTGTTCATCATCCAGCTTGGAAGTTTTGCTTCTTTTACTAGTATTTCTATTTTTTTTGTTTCTTCGTCATTTAGGAGTCCTGCTTTCTTTGTTTTTTGTAGTTCTAGTGAATTGCATATTGCGTTCGCCATTGAGTAGCTTACTCCGCTTATTTTTCTTAGTGCCTGCCATATTGGCCTGTTTCCATCTAGGTCTGTATTCAAAACTCTCAAAAATGGCTTTATTTCTTGTTTTTGTTCTGTCATTTTTCCTAGAGAATTAGGCTTGGATTTATAAAGGTTTTGTGCACTATGCTGTGTTGCATGACTACACAAACTAATTAATAATGTTTGTTAATTTCTTACTGTTATGTTACAATACCATCATTGCAGATCTTTGGATAGTATAATTTATGGAAGAGTAAGAGCTAGTCCTGAACACGCTGATGAGGACTTCAAAGGTGCATATTCATGGTTAGAAAAAGAAGTTGGTTTTTATCCAATATTTTTGTCTGTTGGTACAACTGATGGTGGTATCCGAATGACGGGTTATCAGAATCAGTGGAGAAGAATTTTGTCATATAGACCTAAAGAATACAGAAAAAAAGGTGATTTTCTGAACAAAGTTCTTTTTTCATTCAAATATATTGATGGGATTTTTATGGATTATAATTATTGGCATATCGCTTTGAGTGCAAGTTATAAGAATTATCAAATGACAGATTATGAAAAAAGACTAATTTTCAAACCATCTTGGCCAAAATCAAAATGGTTGAGAAAAGCAAAGAAGAACCAACATTTAGTACAATTAGTAACACCAGAATTATATCTACCAGATGCTGAAAGAATTTGGGTCAGGAATCGGCAAACTAAAGAATTATTAACATCAATAGGGTTTGACAATGTTGAATCAAGAAGACTTGTACTTGAAGAGCCCAAACGCAATTGAGTTTAATTCCTGTTAGCAGACCGAAGGTCGTAAAACCTACGGCAAATGCGAAGCATTTGAGTCACGCCGTATTATCTAAAATTGTGAGAATATCAATTTAGTTTGATTATGAAATTCAGTTAATATTCTCTTATCTTATTCCAAGGCGTGATTGCACATAACGTTTTGTTAGGCGAGTCTGAGTGAAACGAAGACCAAAAATCGAAGATTTTTGAGTTCTGGCACGAACGGGCTCTGGTGCATTCCTAAATTTTAAGTAGTTAAGGAGGCATAGCCTCCTTTATGCTGTGCAAGCAATAAAGGAGAGTGATACTATGCCTCAGAAGAAATCAGAATATGAAGATTACTTAAAATTTGTGAGTGAAGGTTTAGAGCTAGCTAAAAAGATTCCCAAATATTTTAGTAAGTTTAGTAATAAGATTTACTGCAATC
>Ga0209541_10000390_pt1 | contig 86198 bp, 78 predicted proteins | sample RifCSPlowO2_01_FD_184027 | JGI IMG/M metagenome (GOLD analysis project Ga0209541, IMG submission 184027) | Groundwater microbial communities from Rifle, Colorado - Rifle CSP2_plank lowO2_0.1 (SPAdes) (version 2) | ecosystem: Environmental > Aquatic > Deep subsurface > Groundwater | place... | reverse complement strand
TTTATTGGCTGCTGCGCACTTTTTTTACCGGCAAAGAATGGAAAATATTTTTTTCCATTTCTTTAATAGTAAGTTTATACGTAGCTTTTTACGGCATTATTCAACATTATCCTGACGTTTTCGGCATCAAAGTATACCAAGCCGGCATCGGCCGCATTATCAGCACTCTGGGCAATCCGGCTTATGTGGCGATTTATTTAATTTTTAACGCTTTCTTTGCCCTGTTTCTTTGGAGCCGCAGCCACAGCCGTCTGATGAAATGGTATTACGCGGCAGTTATGGCGGTAGATTTATTCGCCTTTAATTTAGCGGGCATTCGCGGCACGACTTTAGCCGTTTTAGCGGCCGCGGTCGTTGCCGGATTAGTTTACATAATTTTGGGGCATAAAAAAAGCTATAAAATAAGCATCGCCGCTCTTTTAATCATTGCTCCATTAATTTTTACCTACGCTTTCCTGCATCCGGAAGGAAAGTTAGCGCAGAGCAATCCGGTACTGCAAAGAATAGCGACCATTTCTTTATCAGGCGACACTACCGAAACGCGCCTGATTGGCTGGCGGGCTTCTCTTAAAGGTTTTTTGGAACACCCGATTTTTGGGGTAGGAATGGATAATTACTACGTGGTGTTCAATAAATATTTTAATTCAAACTATTATCTTTACGCGGCCTCGGAACCGTACTTTGACCGCTCGCACAACGCTTTTTTGGATGTATTGGTAATGAACGGCGCCGTCGGTTTCATTGTTTTTCTGGGGTTCCCGATCGGCATCGGCTATTATCTGCTGCGCGGTTATCGCGAGGATAAAATTAATTTGGACGAATTGCTGATTTTTTTAGCTTTGACCATCACCTATTTTGTCCACCTCTTTTTTGTCTTTGACGATTTGAACTCGTATTTATTTTTTATAATTTTACTCGCTTTCGTTGAATACCGCTACCAGCGAGAGCCGCTGGTAACCTTTGGCGAGCAACGCGCGCCGCGCTCTTTAGTTAATTTGAGCGGCGGCGCCGCGGCAATTATCATTATCATTATAATATATAGTTTAAACATAAAAGTGTTGCAGGCATCAAACGCCGTCATTGACGCTTTTTCCTATCGCGATGATATTATGGCCACGACCGCTACTTTTCAGAAGGCGATTGATTATCACATTATTCCCTCCCGCAATATCGTTACTTCTTATGTCAGTTATCTGACGGAAGTAGCGGGGAATTTGCCGAAAGTAGCGAGCGACGCGCAGAAAAAGGCGGCGCTAACGGAAGGAATAAAAAATATTATCATTGCTTTAGATAAAGAAATAAAGAAAGACCGCTTTAACGCTTTGCTTTACGATCGCCTCTCCATCATCAACAATATCGCCTATTTGCTCACTAATGATAGGGCGTATTTACAAAATTCCTTTGATGCCGTTCGCGAAGCGATTGCCTTAAGTCCGGAACATCTGCATTATTATTACACGCTGGTTGACACTTATATTATCGCCGGCCGGATGGCCGAGGCGATCCAAACCGCTGGGGACGCGCTCAAGATAAACAGCGAGTATGCGACGGGGTATTTTTATTTAGCTAAAGCCTATACTGCCGCCGGGCAGTTTGACCAGGCGTTAATCGTTGTTAAACAACTAAAACCGCGCGGGTATTTTGCCACTAACAACATACTGTTTTCTTATCTGGCTAATAAATTTGAAGAAAATAAAGAAGAGCTGAAAGCAATTGAGGTTATGGCAGAAGCAACAAAAGTTAACCCAAATGATGCTCAATCACTGGCGCGGCTAATAAAACTTTATCTAAAAACAGGGCAAAACGATAAGGCAATTGCCACGGCCCAAAAATTGCCGGCGGCGAACGCAAGCTTTGCCAAAGACGCCGACTATATCATCGGTAAAATTCAAGCCGGGCAGGCGCAGGAATTATTGCAGGAAATTGCCAGTAGGGAAAATAAGTAAACTCCGTAAGAAAGGTGTCGCTTGGCGGTGGCATTAAACTATCGCCCGCGACTATTTTTACACCGCCGACTTCGTCAAGCGGCTTTCTGTACGGAGTAAAAGTTAAAAAAATAAAAGCCGCTCTTGGGCGGCTTTTTTGTTACTAATAAATTTAACGGCTATACAAATTGGCCGTTTCTTTTATCATAGCCCGTAAGGCGTATTTAGCGATTACTTGTTTATTAGCCTCAACTCCTATTTGTTTACTAACGGACAAACGGTTTAGGGCGTAACTTAATTTATCCGCTAAAGCGGCGGCGTTGCCAGACTTAACCAACAGCCCGGTTTGGCCATCGGTAATTATTTCCGGAATGGCGCCAACGGGCGTTGCCACAATCGGCAAGCCCGCTTGCATCGCTTCCAAAATAGAATAGGGCAGGCCTTCTTTAACGGAAGAACAGACATAAATATCAAAAGCCGACAGAAGTTGAGCGGCGTCGCCAATTGAACCCGTTAGAATTATTTTATTTTGTAATTCGTAATTGTTAATTTGTAATTGCAAATTTTTTTGTTCAGGACCGGAGCCAATGATAATTAACTTAATATTGGATATTGGATATTGCCTGCCTGCCGGCGAGGCAGGGATATTGGATATTTTTATTGCTTCAATAAGATACTCGTAGCCCTTATTTTTATAAAGATTGCCAATGGAGCCGATAAGTATCGTTTGGTCGTCAATTTGCGCACCAGCTGTTTTTGCCAGTTGCGCGCGCGCTTCCGCGCGCGGTAAAAAATTAATGGGCGCGATGCCGTTATAAATGACGCTTATTTTTTTTGCGGGCGCAATTTGGCGCCGCACAGTATTTTGTTTTTCCCATTCCGATAAGCAGATGATGTCTGTTTTAAAACGGGCAGTTAATTTTTCTAATATTTTATAAAAATATTTTTTCCCAAGCGGCAAATCTTCACTAAATACCCAGCCGTGCACCGTATAAATTATTTTAGGCACTTTACACCACCACGCGGCCAGCGAGCCGAGAATGCTGATTTTAGAGCTGTTTAAATGGACAATGTCCGGTTTTTCTGTCTGAATTAAATGTACAATTTGCCAAAAAGCTGACCAATCATGCCAAGGGGAAATAGCTCGTTTTAAGTGTGATAGCGGTAGATAGCGGATGCCGGACTTATTGAGTTTTTTTACCAATTCTCCCTCATAACCTTGCTCACCACCGGCGACTACAATAGTAAAATTTTCGCTAAGGTTAGTAGCTAAATCGTAGACATATCGTTGCGCTCCGCCAAAGTCTGATTGGGTGACAAGGTAAAGTATTTTTAACATATGATGATTGACTTTTTTGTCTATTTATTAAATAATACCTTATAGAATAGCTAAATTCAAGTATGCTATTTAAACTAAGATATAATCTTAGTTTATTTTGATATTATTAAATTTTTTTATGAAAAAATTAATCGGGTTTATTGGGCAGGGCTGGATTGGCAAAAATTACGCCGACAATTTTGGGGAGCGCGGCTATGAAGTAGTGCGTTACGCCATGGAAGAGCCGTATGTTAAAAATAAAGAAATGATCAAAACATGCGATATCGTTTTTATCGCCGTGCCGACACCGACCACGCCCAAAGGATTTGACGACGGCATTTTGCGTTCAGTCGTGCCGTTAATAGGAGAGGGAAAGATTGCCGTCATTAAATCAACAGTATTACCCGGCACGACCGAATCAATTCAGGCCGAGAACAAAAATATTTTCGTAATGCATTCGCCGGAATTCCTGACGGAGAGCAGCGCCGCCTACGACGCGGCTAACCCCAACCGCAACATAGTCGGCATTGCGGAAGATAGCGATGAACATCGGGCAAAAGCGAAAGAGGTAATGGAGGTTTTGCCATACGCGCCCTACCAGCTAATTTGCCGCGCGCGCGAGGCGGAATTAGTTAAATATGGCGGTAACTGTTGGTTTTTTTTCAAAGTTATTTTTATCAATATGCTTTATGACTCAGCGCAAAAATTAGGCGTGCAATGGGAAACAGTGCAGGATGCGATGGCCGCTGACCCGCGCATTGGCCGTACGCATCTTAACCCGGTGCATCAAGGCGGGCGTGGCGCCGGCGGGCATTGTTTCATTAAAGATTTCGCCGCTTTTACCGACATCTACCAGCGTCAGGTAGGTGATAAATTGGGCATGGAAGTGCTGGAAAGTTTAGCGAAAAAAAATATAGATTTACTTATTAAGAGCAAAAAAGATATTGATTTGCTAAAAGGGGTGTATGGCGATAAAGTGATCGGTGATAAACTGACCAGTAATCAATAACCAACTAATTTTTATATTAAAATTATGAATAAATGCCTTGTTACGGGAGGGGCGGGGTTTATCGGTTCTAACCTCGTTGACGCTCTTATTAAGCGCGGCGACGAAGTCATTATTTTGGATAATTTATCTACCGGCAAGCGGGAAAATATTAATCCGCAAGCGCAATTTATTGAAGTTGACTTGCGCGATTTAGAAAAAATAAAGCCGTATTTCAGCGGCGTGGATTATGTTTTCCACTGCGCGGCGCTGGCGCGGGTACAGCCATCAATTGAGGACCCGGTTAAATATAACGACCATAATGTCAACAGTACCCTAAACGTGCTCGTCGCCGCGCGCGACGCGAAAGTAAAAAAAGTAGTTTATTCCGCTTCTTCTTCCGCTTACGGCAATCAAACGCAAATGCCGCTTAAAGAAGACATGCCGCCACAGCCAATGAGTCCCTATGGACTGCAAAAATACATCGGCGAAGAATATTGCCGTTTGTTTTCCATAGTTTATAAATTGCCAACCGTTTGTTTGCGTTACTTCAACGTGTACGGGCCGCGAATGGCGACCGTTGGCGCTTATGCCTGCGCGATTTCAATTTTTGGCCAGCAGCGCAAACAAGGCCAACCAATGACGGTCGTCGGAGACGGTCAGCAGCGCCGGGACAACACGTTTGTCGGCGATGTAGTGCGGGCCAATATTTTAGCCGCTGACAGTGGCCTTGGGGACGGGCGCTCGATTAATATCGGTCGAGGCAAGAATAACAGCGTCAATGAAATGGCCGCGATGATTGGCGGGCCAACAACGAATTTGCCGCCGCGCCTTGAGCCGCGGGAAACGCTCGCTGATAATTCGCTCGCGCGCGAATTGCTCGGCTGGGAGCCGAAAGTCAATTTAGAAGAGTGGATTTTAGAATATAAAAAGGAGTTAGGAATTTAGCTATGAAAATATTAATAACCGGCGGCGCGGGGTTTATCGGCTCTCATCTGTGCGAAAAGCTATTGGAGCAAGGGCACACTGTCGTTTGTTTGGATAATTTTTTTACCGGCTCCAAAGATAATATTAAGCATTTATCAGCTGATGAAAATTTTAAAGTGGTTGAACAAGACGTAGAGAGCCCGTATGATTTCGCCGTTGACCAAATTTATAATTTAGCTTGTCCGGCGGCGCCGATTTGGTATCAAAAAGATCCGGTAAAAACCGTACGGACAAACGTGTTAGGCGCGATTAACGCTTTGGAATTAGCTAAGCGCATCGGTTGCCCGATGCTGCATACTTCCACCTCGGAGGTATACGGCGACCCCGCAGTGCATCCGCAGTCGGAAAGTTACTGGGGCAACGTGAATCCCATTGGCGTGCGCGCCTGCTACGACGAAGGTAAGCGTTGCGCCGAAACTTTATGTTTTGATTATTACCGCGAACGTCAGGTCGGCATAAAAGTAGTCAGGATTTTTAACACTTACGGACCGCGGATGGCGATAGCCGACGGACGGGTAGTTTCTAATTTTATTATTCAAGCGCTGCGCGGTGAAGCCATTACTATTTATGGCCGGGGCGAACAAACGAGAAGCTTTTGTTATATTGCTGATATGGTTGAGGGATTAATCAAAATGATGGCCAGCAGTTTTAGCGGGCCGGTTAATTTAGGTAACCCGGCTGAATTTAGCGTTCAGGAGCTGGCGGCTAAAATATTAAAGTTAACTGACGGTCGCTCCCAAATTATCTATCAGGATTTACCCGCCGATGACCCAAAGCAGCGGCAGCCCGATATTAATTTAGCTAAAGAAAAATTGAATTGGGAGCCAAAAGTTAACTTAGACGAAGGTTTACAGAAAACTATTGAATACTTTAAAAGAGTTTTATGAAAATTTTAATTTTGGCTACCGCTTATTTTCCTTATGTCGGCGGCGCGGAAGTGGCGGTTAAAGAAATAACTAAGCGGCTGGGACACCAGTTTGAAATGATTACGGTGCGGCTGAAAAAAGCGGATGCGGCTGAAGAACAGGTAGGCAACATCAAAGTTTATCGTTTGGGTTTTGGTTTAGGCAGAATTGACAAATACTTTTTTCCTTTCCGGGCGGCTCGGCTCGCAAATAAATTACATCAGCAAAATCATTACGATGTCGTTTGGTCAATTATGGCGAGCTGGTCCGGCTTTGCCGCTTTATTTTTTTGCAAAAAAAATTCGCCGGTTAAATTCCTGCTGACTTTGCAGGAAGGGGATGATTTGCGCGTGCCGGTGCGGAAATCTCTGATAGTGCACCATTGGTTTAAACAAATTTTTACTGCCGCGGATTACATCCAATGTATTTCCAGCTATTTAGCCGATTGGGCGAAAAAAATGGGAGCGACTTGTCCGATAGAGGTAGTGCCGAATGGAGTCAACCAAATTTCAGATTTTAGATTTAAGATTTTAGATTTTAAACAAGAATTGGGTGTTAGCGCAGATGATAAAGTTATTTTGACAACATCTAGATTAGTGAAAAAAAATGGCATTGAAGATTTGATAGGGGCGATAAAGCTACTAGTTACCAGTTACCAGTTACCAGTTACTTTAGTAATCTGCGGTGATGGGTCTGAAAGTGAAAAGTTAAAAGTTAAAGGTAACAAGTTAGGCATTGCCGACAAAGTAAAATTTATAGGGTTTGTGAAGCCGGAAGAATTGCCAAAATTTTACGCGGCTGCCGATGTATTCTGCCGGCCGTCTCTTTCCGAAGGGTTAGGCAACTCTTTTTTGGAAGCAATGGCAGCGGGCGCGCCGGTGGTGGCAACGCCGGTCGGCGGCATCCCCGATTTTTTACAGGACGGTAAAACCGGCTGGTTTTGCAGAGTTAATGATCCGGCAAGCATTGCTGAAAAAATAAAATATATTTTGGATGAACAAAATAAACATAAAGTTACAGAGGTAATAAATAACGCGAAGCAAATGGTTTTAGAAAAATACAGTTGGGATGGCATCGCCGCTCAAATGGCAAATATTTTTAAGACACTTAAATGAATACGGCTATCAAAATTTATAAATTTTTAAAGAGATGTTTTAAACGTTTCGCGCCCCGCCGCGTAAGTTTGCTGGTAGAACAATACAAAATTGGCATAAAATATGTTATCTCCGGCGGCACCGCCGCCGTCGTTGATTTAGGATTACTGTTTTTATTAACGGAAATTGCGGGGATATGGTATTTGCTATCAGCCGTGATAGCTTTTATTTGTTCTCTTTTTACTGCTTTTTTGTTACACAAATTTTGGACTTTTCGCGAACATTCTTTACACCGGATAACAAAGCAGTTTGTTTTTTTTACTTTAGTTGCCTTGTTTAATTTAGGATTGAATACACTGCTGCTCTATCTGGCGGTTGAGGTATGGCATGTTTGGTACCTTGCGGCTCAATTTGTGATTATGGGCGCGCTGGCTTTTATGAATTTTGTCATCAACAAAACAGTTACCTTTCGGCACGAAAACAAGGACGGCAAAAATATTTTAATCGCCACTGGAATTTTTCCGCCCGACATCGGCGGGCCGGCAACCTACACTAAAATATTGAGCGAGGAACTGCCTAAACTGGGGTGGGAAGTTAAAGTTGTCACTTATAGCGATGAAGACATTAAAACATTAAAACATAAAAACATTAAAACAAACGATGCGGCAGTTTTTCAAATCAGCAGAAAACAGCATATTTTTTTACGTTATTTTCAATATTTTTGGCAAGTTTTGAAATTATTAAATTGGGCGAATATCGTTTACGCCCAAGGCCCGGTGAGCGAGGGATTGCCAACATATTGGGCGTGCAAATTGCGCGGACGCAAATATGTTTTAAAAGTAGTGGGGGATTACGCTTGGGAGCAAATGCAAGTATCAAGAAAACAAGAAAACAAGAAAACAGAAAAGCAAGGCTTTATTTCATTAGATGAATTTCAAAATAAAAAATTTGATGCGCGTACGGAACGAAAGAGGCGAATTGAAATATTGGTTGCCCGCAACGCAGATAAAGTTATTGTACCGAGCCAGTATTTAAAAAAAATTGTTAAGGGATGGGGCGTGAAGGAAAATAAAATTAACGTTATTTACAATGCGGCGGAATTTAAATCAGTTTCACCTCTACCTAAACCGGAAAATGAAAAATGGCTGGTATCTGTCGGCCGGTTCGTGCCTTGGAAAGGCATGGACACACTGATTGATATTATGCCGTCGCTAATACGGTCAGAACCAGCCTTAAAATTGATCATTATCGGCGAGGGGCCGGAACAAGAAAAATTAAAAATTAAAAGTGAAAAATTAAAAATTGAAGGACAAATCAAAATGCTGGGTCGGTTGGGACACGAGCAGACTTTAGCATATATTAAAGCGGCGGACGTATTTGTGCTGAATACCGGCTACGAGGGGTTGTCGCATGTATTGGTAGAGACCTTGTACTTAGGCACGCCGGTTGTCACTACTAATGTCGGCGGCAATCCGGAAGTGATTAAAAATGGCATTAATGGGTTGTTGGTGGAATATAATAATCAAACGCAACTTAAAGAAGCGATTTTGCGTTTACTTAATTCGCAGGAATTAGCACGCCAGTTTGTATTAGCCGGCAGACAAGATTTAACTAAATTCAGCCAAAAAAAAATGATTGCAGACGCCATAGCGGTAATAAACTATTAAATCAATAAATTGATTGTAATGAAAATTCTAAACATCAGTTTGGATAAAAATATACTAGATAAAGATTCAGCCGCGGCCAAACGGATGGTTGAATATGGAAATTTGGTTGAACGATATACGATATTGGTTTTGGCGGATAGAAACCAAGAATTTGGTTTATCAGACAAAGTTAAAGTTATTGCCATACGAAAAAGCAATAAATTTTTTAGCTTATTAAAATTAAAAAGGAGAGCCGCAGAGGTTTTAAATTATGAAAACTATAACATCATCACCGTACAAGATGCATACTTCATCGGTTTGATAGCGCTAAAATTAGCAAAAAAGTTCCATCTCGGCTTAGAGGCGCAGGTGCACGGGTTTGAAAAATTCAGCGGCGTAAGAAAGTTGCTGGCCAAAAAAGTTTTGCGAAATGCAGATGCAGTGCGGGTCGTCAGCCAAAGATTAAAGCGTCAGCTAATTGGCGATTTTGGCGTGGCGGAAGAAAAGATTACGGTAGTACCTATCTATTCAGAGCATAGTACACGCAACACGCAACACATAACATATACAAATGATAAATTTATTTTTTTGACGGTTGGGAGGTTAGTGCCGGTGAAAAATGTTTCCTTGCAAATTAAGGCGACGCGACATATTGTAAAACAATTTCCACAGGCAGAACTATGGATTGTCGGCGATGGCGAGCAAAGGCAGGCATTAGAGGAATTGTGTTACCCGTTACCCGTTACCCGTTACGTGAAGTTTTTTGGCTGGCAGGAAAATGTGGAGAAATTTTATCGGCAAGCCGATGTGTTTTTACTTACTTCCAACAGCGAAGGTTGGGGGTTGACCGTGGTTGAGGCGGCGACGCAGGGTTTGCCGATAATTATGACCGACGTCGGCTTGGCCGGCGAAGTTATTAAAAATAACGAAAGTGGGATCGTCATTCCGGTTGACGACCAAAAAGAATTAGAAAAGGCAATGATTAAATTAATAGCCGATGCAGAATTAAGGGAAAGGTTGGGTAGGAGTGCGGCGGAAGCAGTGAAAAAATTGCCGAGCCAAGAGGAGACATTAGCGCTGTATAAAAAATCATGGCAGACAGCCATAGATAATAAAATATGAATGCTTGGGATGCGTTTAGCAAAGAAAAACTGAAAAAAATTTTTACGGAAAAAAAGACCATAATTGATATTGGCGGCGGTCTTCGTATTGACGGCGCGCGCAGCAACCGGTTTGACAAAAAGAACGAATGGCTTAACGAATACCTGCCCCAAGTTGAGTACAAAGTGTTGGACAAGGTCGCCGATTATCATCCAGACATCGTGGGAGACATACATAATTTACCGCTTGAAGATAATAGCATTGACGCTATCCTTTGCATTGCTGTTTTAGAGCATGTGGAAGAGCCGCAAAAAGCTATGAAAGAAATGTACCGAGTGCTCAAGCCCGGGGGATATTGTTTTATTTATGTGCCCTTTCTATACTACTATCACCCTCTGCCAGGGTATTACGGCGATTTTTGCCGCTTTACTTACGACGGGGTACGGTATTTGACTAAAAATTTTAAAGCGACAGAAATACAGAATGTGCGCGGCGCTTTGGCAACGGTGGCAAATCTACTGCCTTTTTTTTCTAAAAAAACCGGCATATTAAACTGGCTGGATAAAGTTTTAGGCAAACAGGCCAGCAATCAAACGAGCGGCTATAATATTTTTTGCGTTAAATAAGTTTTAATTTTTGATTATATCATTTATATCATTATGCCCAAAGCTCTCATCACCGGCATCACCGGACAAGACGGCTCTTTCCTAGCAGATTTACTACTGGAGAAAGGCTATGAAGTCTATGGCATCGTGCGGCATGTGGCCCAAGAAGACCCCGAGCGGCGGGTGGAGCGGTTGCGCCATATAATTAATAGAATTAAGTTGTACTCGGGCTCATTGGAAAGCTACGCGAGTATTTTTTCTATCGTGGAAAAAGTCAAGCCTGATGAGTGCTATCACTTAGCGGCGCAAAGCTTTGTTTCCATATCATTTGAAGATGCATTTTCAACCATGAATACCAATATCAACAGCACTTTATACATCTTAGGCGCTCTGAAAGAAAAAGCGCCGGAGTGTAAGTTTTATTTCGCCGGCTCTAGTGAAATGTTCGGCAAGGCGCGCGAAACGCCACAGAATGAAATGACCCCGTTTCATCCCAGTTCACCATACGGCATCTCCAAAGCAACTGGCTTTGAAATTACTCGCAACTATCGTGAAGCCTATGGTATGTTTGCTTGCAACGGCATCTTATTTAACCACGAATCCGAGCGCCGCGGCATGGAGTTTGTAACGCGCAAGATTACGAGCGGCGTCGCGGGAATTAAAGCGGGTAAACAAAACAAGCTCTCCTTAGGTAATTTGGACGCACGCCGCGATTGGGGTTACGCGCCGGAATACGTAGAGGCAATGTGGTTGATGTTACAGCAGAAAGAGCCGGATGATTACGTTATCGCTACCGGTGAGGCGCATAGCGTGCAAGAGTTCGTGGAAGCGGCTTTCGCCACAGTTGATTTGGATTGGCGGCAATACGTCGTCATTGACGAGCGTTTAAAGCGGCCGACAGAGGTTGACCTGCTGGTGGGTGATACTACCAAAGCAAAAAAAATACTGGGCTGGCAGCCGCGAATATCTTTTTTGGAGTTGGCAAAAATTATGGTCGCGCATGATTTAAAGCGGTTAACATCGTAGCGCCTTAATATGAAATTATTGATTATTACCCAAAAAGTTGATAGCGATGATGACGTACTGGGCTTTATGCATGCTTGGATTTCGGAGTTTGTCAAAGCATGCGAACTGGTGACGGTTATCTGTTTGCAGCAAGGGAAATATCATTTCCCGGAGAATGTTAAGGTTTTATCTTTGGGCAAAGAAACTGGCAAGTCCCGACTAAAGTATCTGTTTAATTTTTATAGATACATCCGGCAAGAGCGGAAAAATTACGAGGCGGTGTTTGTCCATATGAACGAGATCTATGTTATTTTAGGTTGGTTATGTTGGAAATTATGGCGTAAAAAAATAAGCTTGTGGTACGCGCACGGGCATGTTTCTTTCAGCCTGAAAATAGCAGCTAAATTGGCTGATATTATTTTTACTTCAACCAAAAGCGGCTTTCGTCTGCCGAGCAAAAAAGTTCAAGTCATCGGGCAGGGAATAGACACTAATAAATTTAGAATTAAGAATTATGAATTAGGAGTTACGAATGATAAATTTAAAATTATTTCAGTGGGGAGAATTTCGCCGTCCAAAGATTATGCCACTCTAATTAACGCCATTGCCATTTTGACTAAAGAATATGTGGGAATGGAAGTCAATATTATTGGCGGTCCGGCTACTGCCGCTGACCAAAACTACTTAAAGGAGATGCGGCAATTGGTTAAAGATAAAAATTTAGGGCAGATAATAAAATTTATCGGTTCGGTAGCCAATAAGGATTTAGTTTCTTATCTGCAAACAGCCGACTTATTTGTTAATATGGGCCGTACCGGCAGCTTAGACAAAGCGATGCTGGAAGCGGCTGCGTGCGGGTTGCCCATATTGACCTGCAATGAGGCGATGCTGGAAGTATTAGGCCCTTATACAGATAAACTAATGTATGAGACAGGCAATAGCCGGCAGTTGACTGATAAGATAAAAAGTTGCATTATGTGGGGGGAGAAAGAAAGGCGAAATCTTGGCTATGAGCTGCGTAAGATAGTAGTGCAAAAGCACAGTTTGCCGGAATTTATAAAAAAAATATTATCCATTTTAAACAATAATGTTTATGCAGAAAAAGAAAAATAAAGGCGCATTTAACAACGGGTCTTTAAAAATTTTAAATAAAAAATTTTTAGTTACCGGCGGCGCCGGATTTTTAGGCTCTCATATGTGCGATGCGTTGGTTAATCAAGGCGCCTCGGTAATTTGCGTTGACGATTTATCCAACGGCAAATTAGCCAATATTACTCATTTAAAAAGCAATCGCCAGTTTAAATTTTATAAAAAAAATGTTAATGATATTAAACAGCTTAAGCCGGTTTTTAAGCGAGAGCGGCCGGATTACGTGATGCACTACGCGGCGATGGTAGGCGTCAAGAGGACGGCCAATAATCCGCTCGCGGTCTTTGAGGATATAGAAGGGATTAAAAATATTGCCGGATGCTCAAAACAATATCAAGTTAAAAAAATACTGTTTACCTCATCTTCGGAGGTTTACGGCGAGCCGGTTAAATTGCCGATAGCGGAAGACGATACTTTTAACGGCCGATGGCCTTATAGTTTGGTTAAAATATTAGGCGAACAGTATTTCCAGGCATATTACGAAACTTACGGCATACCGGTAACGATTGTTCGGTTTTTTAATGTCTACGGGCCGAGGCAGGATTTTGGCGATTCCGGCTTTGTCGTTTCCATATTTCTGCGCAACGGCTTAGCTGGCAAACCCTTACTAATTTATGGCGACGGGGGGCAGACGAGAGATTTTGTTTATGCCGATGATAATATCAGATTAACTTTAAAATCATTCTGCAACGACAAAGTGAACGGCCGGCCGATGAATATCGGCTCCGGGCACTCAATGCGGATAATTGATTTGGCTAACGCAGTAAAGAAAAAATTCCCCAAAGTTAAAATATTATTTCAACCCGCGAGAAACAAAGGAGAAATAAAATACCGCACGCCGGACGTTAGTTTTATGAAAAAAATGCTGAAAGACGAGCCGCAAGTCAGCTTAGCCGAAGGTTTAGATAAAACTTTAGCATCTTTACAAAGTAAACGACAATAAGTTTTATTTATAACAATTACCAAATGAACGAAATAAGCAATCCATATTTATCAATAGTTATTCCTCTTTTCAACGAAGAAGAAGTCGTGCCTAAATTATTGCCGGAGTTGGGCGCGGTTTGCGACTCCTTAGGGCAAAGCTACGAAATTATTTTGGTTGACGATGGCTCTAACGACCGGACGCCGTTATTATTAAAAGAAGCGGCCGCCAGAGACAGCCGCTTTAAAGTTTTAAAGTTTTCCAGAAACTTTGGCCATCAGGCGGCTTTTAACGCCGGGATTGATTTTGCCCAAGGAGAGGTGGTCGTCACCATGGATGGAGATTTGCAGCACCCGCCGTCCTTAATTCCTGAATTTATTAAACACGCCCAAGCCGGCTTCGACATCGTGATCGGCGAGCGGACGTCAAACCAGCAGAATTCTTGGTTGCGGGAAATAATCGGTAAGACAATCTATCGGGCGTTAAGCGCCATGTCCGGCCTGCAATTTAAAAATTCTTCCGACTTTGCTTTATATAACCGGCAGGTGGTCGCCGTTTTAAAGCAATTGCCGGAAAAAGAAAGATTTTTAAGGGGGATAGTGCAATGGGTCGGTTTTAAGAAATATTATATTCCCTACGCGGTGCAAGCCAGGCAAGCCGGCGAAGCAAAATATACTTTCAAAAGGTTAACCAGCTTAGTTTTGAGCGGGGTAACCTCTTTTTCTGCCGCCCCGTTGCGGCTCGCTTTTTGGGCGGGGTTGTTGGTTTTAGTGGCCAGCATCTTTTTTGCAGCTTATGTAATTTGGGACCATTATACTCGCCCCAACCCGCTCATTGCCGGCTGGGCGACACTGGTGGTATTAGTTTTATTTTTAGGCAGCATTCAATTAATAGTTCTGGGCGTAATCGGAGAATATCTCTATAAAATGTTTTATGAAATCAAAGGCCGCCCTTTATATATAATATCCGAGACTATGAATATTGAACGAGGGCAGGCAGAGCGCAGCCTCTACGGCATACACAACTTTTAAAATCGTCAATGGTATGTTAAAAATAATTGCTGATGACTTTGGTCTTGCTACTTGCGTTAACGACGGGATTATCTATTTATTAACAGCAGGTAAAATTAACGGAGCAGCTTTAATGGCTAACGGCGCTGCTTTTGACGACGCGGTTTCCAAAATAAAATCCGGAGCAGTCAGCAATTTAAATATCGGAGCGCATTTAGTTTGGGTGGAAGAAAAATCTCTAAGCGGCGTAAAGTTGCCCGGCAATTATAAATTATTTGTTATTAAGTATATATTAGGATTAATCAAGTTGATGGAGATAGAACAAGAAGCAAGGGTCCAGTTAGATAAAATTATTGCTAGTGGAATTAAGCCCCAATTTATTAATAGCCATCAACATTTACATTTACTGCCAAGTATTACAAATATTGTCATTAAGCTTGCCCAAGAATATAACATCGCCTATATTCGAACCGTGAACGAACCGATTAATTTTGGGGGCGGTAAGTTATTTAGAAAGTTTCAACTATTGTTTCTGCGCTGGCTGTCAAGGTCGGCTAAAATTAAAATAAAAACAGCCGGCCTGCAAATTAACGATTTTTTCGTAGGCGTTGTGAACGCTGGCAATTTAGATAAAAGCTACCTAGAATATGCCAATCATATCGCTAACCAATATCCTAACGCAACGGTTGAACTGGGATGCCATCCGGGCATTGAGGACGAAGCATTAAGAAAAAAATACCAACATTGGGGCAATTATCATTGGCAGCAAGAGTTTGAGCTATTAAAAAATCACCACCATGGATAAATTATCATCCAAAAATTATCTTGCAGATGAACAAACCGACAGCGCGATAGATATTTCCATTATCTTGCCGATACATAATGAAGCTGAAAATATTAACTTATTATACCAAGAGACTAAAGATGTTTTAAATGCGTTAGGAAAAAGCTACGAAATAATTTGTGTTGAAGACGGTTCTCAAGACAGCAGCCTTGAAATTTTAAAGAAATTATCATCGTTTGACCCGTCGTTCAAAGTGATTGTTTTTAAGCATAATTTTGGCCAAACCGCGGCACTGTCGGCGGGAATCAGCGCCGCCCAGGGTGCGGTCATTATACCCATGGATGCCGATGGACAAAATGACTCGCGCGACATCTCTCATTTTTTAGAAAAAATTGCGGCGGGAGCGAGCGTAGTTTCCGGTTGGCGCAAGCATCGCCGGGATAAATTATTTTCCCGCGTCATTCCTTCTAAAATCGCTAACTGGTTAATCGGTCTTATTACTGGCGTTAAAATCCACGATTACGGTTGTACTATGAAAGCGTATCGCCGGGGCGTAATCCAGGGAGTTAGCTTATATGGCGAAATGCATCGTTTTATCGCGGCGTACGCGGCTTGGCACGGCGGCAGAGTAGAAGAAATTGTGGTTAACCATCGCCCGCGCGGCAGCGGACAAACACACTACGGGATATCGCGCACCTTTAAAGTGCTGTTAGATTTAGTCGTGATTATTTTTTTATCAAAGTATATTAATCGCCCGATGCATTTTTTTGGCGGTATTGGCTTCATCTCTTTTTTTCTCGGTCTAGTTGCCGGCATCGCTTCAGTCGCGCTTAAACTCTTTCATATCCGCGATTTGGTAGCGACGCCTCTGCCGACATTTTCCGCGCTTTTGCTCATTATTGGCATTCAGTTAGTTGTTTTAGGTATTATCGCCGAAATGATTATGCGCGTGTACTATGAAGCGCAAGATAAAAAGCCATATCAAATTAAAGCTAAAATTAATTTTTAGAATAATGTTTGCTATTCGTCAATACGTTGCTAAATACATAAATTATCATACGGCTTTGATTGCTATATTGGCAATTGCATTTTTGTTGCATCTTCCTGGTCTATTTTATAGCTTCCCCCTTAAAAATACCGTTGGCGACGAAGTAACGACCATGGGTGCGATTTTTAAAATGATGAACGACCAAAGTTTGCGTCCCAATTACCAATCGTTTTATCATCTGCCGGTAACCGCTTACGCGCAGTTGCCGTTTTACGCCGCGCTGGGTTTGTTTTTGAAGTTTTCCGGTTTATTCGCTGATTTTACGGAATTAAAAAAATTTGTGATTTTGGATTACGGCTACTTTTTGCCGTTCGCGCGGCTTATTACCGCTTTATTCGCCACGGCGGCCGGTTACCTAATGTACAAATTAGCGAACCGCATTTTTGTAAATAAAAAAGTAGCCATACTGGCGAGTTTTTTACTCTCTTTTAATTTAATGTTTTTTCAGGTAACGCATTTTGCCCGCGCCTGGGCTTTGCAGATTTTGTTGTTATTAACAGCCGTCTATGTTTATTATGTTTTTTTCACCAAAGATAAACCCCAAGCGAAGGACTATTTTTTTATCAGCCTAGTCACCGCTCTGGCGCTGGGGGTACATTTAGCGAGCGCTTTAATTTACTTAGTTTTTTTAATTTTATATTTTTATAAATATAATTTGAGGGATTTTATAAGCTTTGGTAGGGGGTGGTGGAGTAGGTATCGCCAGTTTATTTATTTACAATTTTATCTGGTAGTTTGGCTTGGGTTTTGGTATTATCTTAACCCCACCGGATTTCTTATTTATCTCCAGCAACCCGGCATTGAAAGCGTAAACCGCGACTGGACCCTATGGAGCAACATCGCTTTTTACGGCAAAGTATTATTTAATTATGACGCCTTGTTAGCGGTAGCAGCCATGCCAGCTTTAATTTTATTTTATAAAAAATACCCAGCGCTTTGCCTTGGTTTTATCGCTTTCATTTTGGCGTGGGTGATTTCTATTTCCTATTCAATCCATTCGGAGCCGCGCTTTATCATTGCGACCATTCCTTTTTTGATTTTGCCAGTGAGTTATTTCCTAGTTTGGCTGGCGGATAGATTGGCAAAATCATGGCAACGTTTATTATGGTATTTAGTGGTGATAGTGATAATAATGTATCTGCCGCTAGTATGGACAAAAAATATACTTAAGCCGAATACTTTGCTCTTGGCGCGGCAATGGATTTTTAATAATGTTCCCGCTGATACGGTGATACTATCAGGCAACCCTTATCTTGATTTGCCGGAAAATAAAGCGGCAGCGCTCTATCTTAAGGGTTTGAGCCCTAAAAAAGACACGGTCGAGCGGCGGTTTATCATTGCCGCTGACCAGATAGATTTGCCCCAGCCGCGCTATTTTGTTGTCACGGCGCAAGGGTTCGGCGGCATCGATAGTTTTAAAGATATTTTGCCGGATTTTCAGTACGCCGTTATTTCTTTTTGGAATAATGAGGAGCGCGCAGTTTTTAGGCGCAACGCAGCCGTGCTGAACATGAATTTACTGCAGGCATACTATCCTTTACCGGCGCCGGCAGACGCAGCCGACATCGCCAACAACATGCTTCATCCTTACGCTGACTTGCGGCAGGTTGAAAAAACAGGGCCGTTTGTGGAAATATATAAAGTTAATTAAGAGATTAATATGTGCGGCATCGCCGGTTATTTTGGTAGTGGCAATCAGGAAATTTTAGCAAAGATGACAAACGCACTTCGCCATCGCGGACCCGATGACGAAGGTTTTTATTTAGACGGCCCAATCGGTTTGGGGCACCGGCGGCTCGCTATTATTGATTTATCTCCCGCCGGGCATCAGCCCATGACTAACGACAGCCAAGACATCTGGCTGGTTTTTAACGGCGAAATTTATAATTTTCAGGAATTAAGACTGGAACTTGTTAACCAAGGATATAAATTCAGGGGTAATTCCGACACCGAAGTCATTATTAATTTATACGCTGCCATTGGCGTTGAAGCGTTTAAAAAATTAAACGGCATGTTCGCTATCGCTTTATATGACGCGCGTCAAGATAAGCTTATTTTAGCGCGCGACCGCTTAGGCAAAAAGCCGCTGTATTGGGGAATTTTTGGCACTACTTTAATTTTTGGCTCGGAGTTAAAGGCATTACTGCAACATCCTGATTGCCGGCGGGAGATTAACTTAGAATCATTAAATAAATACTTGCTTTATGAGTATGTGCCGACGCCGCACTCAATTTTCAAAGGCATTTATAAATTAGAGCCGGGGCATTATTTATCTTATGACGGTCGAAAAGTTGTTAAAACAAAATTTTGGGACATAATTTTTGAATTACGAATTACGAATTACGAATTACGAATTGAAGAAGTCATTAATGAATTAGATAAGCGGCTAAATGAAGCAGTTAGAACAAGATTAGTGAGCGACGTGCCGTTAGGAATTTTTTTAAGCGGCGGCATTGACAGTTCAACCATTGCTTACTACGCGCAACAAAACAGCGTCAAGCCAATAAAAACTTTTTCTATCGGCTTTAAAGAAGACAGCTTTGACGAATCAAAATACGCCCGCTTAGCCGCCAAACATTTAGGCACCGAGCATTATGAAAAAATATTAAGCGCTAAAGATTCTTTGGATTTAATCCCGCGCATCGCTGATTTATTGGATGAGCCGCTCGGGGACGCTTCAATACTGCCGACCTATTTATTGTCTGAATTTACCAAAGAAAGAGTAACGGTAGCTTTGGGCGGGGACGGCGGCGACGAATTATTTTGCGGCTATGATACTTTTCCGGCTGAAAAATTCGCGGCAATTTACGAAAAAATTCCCATATTTATCAGGCAGAAAATAATTGAAGCAATTGCGCTCAATTGGCCTGTTTCTTTTAAAAATATCAGTTTTGATTTTAAACTAAAAAAATTTATTGCCGGTGACGGAGAAAAAAACATCCTGCGGCGCCACGCAAGTTGGCTTGGCTCTTTTAGCCGCGAGCAACGCGCGCAGCTTTTCGCCCCCGAAGTTTGGCGCGAACTGCAAGCAGTTAACGAATACGAAGAGCTGGATGCTTATGAGGCAAACGTCAGGCAGCAGCCCGACTGGAATAAGTTGATTTATGCTTATTTGAGAACATATCTAATGGATGATATACTGGTAAAAGTTGACCGCGCGAGCATGGGCAACGCGCTGGAGGCGCGGGCGCCTTTTTTGGATTTTCAAGTTGTTGATTTTGTTAATAACCTGCCGCTTAATTTGAAAATCAGGGGGCTGACGACCAAGTTTATTTTAAAGAAATTAATGCAAGATAAATTACCGCCCCAAATTGTGCGCCGTCCAAAAAAAGGTTTTGGCATTCCGCTGGCGCAATGGCTAACGGCAGATTTGCGGCCGCTGCTGGATGAATTATTATCGGAAGGTTATCTACGGCGACAAGGTTTGTTTAATTCCGTTTTTGTTTCTAAATTAGTCAAAGACCATATTGAGCGCCGGGCGGATAATAGAAAGCCGCTTTGGACATTACTTTGTTTTCAGTTGTGGCAGAAAAGGTGGTTAAAATAAAAATAATATGGATAATAATTTAACCAAATTAAACTTAGGCTGCGGCGAAGAAAAAAAAGCCGGCTATGTTAATTTAGATTGGCAGTCGCTGACAGAGCCGGACGTCAGACATGATTTAAACAAATTTCCTTACCCGTTCGCGGATAATACCTTTGATTTGATTGAGGCCTCGCACATTTTAGAACATTTAGACAAGCCATTCGCCGTAATGAAGGAATTGCATCGTATTTTAAAGCCCGGCGGCAAATTGTTAATTAAAGTGCCGCATTTCAGCCGCGGCTTTACGCACGCCGAGCACGCGCACGGTTTTGACGTTACTTTTCCGCTTTATTTTAATCGGCAATTCACTCGCTCCGGCTTTTACGGCGTGGAGTTTAAATTAGCCAAAATGCGTTTGCACTGGCTCGCCTTTTTTCACCTCTTACCATATTTGGGCTACGGGAAAATCAGCATTTTTATTCTGCGGATGATTAATGCAATAATTTCTTTTCTAGCTAACTTGAATCAAGGATTTTGCAGCCGAATTTGGTGCTATTGGGTGGGAGGCTTTGATGAAGTAGAATTTAATTTTATTTGCGTTAAGTAACTTATGACCTTCACCACTGACCAATCAACCGCCGCCGCTTTTGCCCAATCATGGAATAATCTGCCGGCGGGATCAATTTATACTCATGAGCAATTTATTGACTGGCTCACGCCTTTAACTAAAGATGACGTTCAAGGAAAAAAAGTGTTAGAGTTAGGCTGCGGCAACGGCAGCTTGCTTACGCACATGGCTAATTGGCAGCCGTCACTGTTGGTCGGCGTTGACTTGGGCGATTCAGTGGCGGCGGCCAAAAAAAATCTGGCGGCTTTGCCGTTCAAGCATTGGCAAATCATCAAAGCCGATTTGGTTGAATGGCAAAGTGATGGCTTTGACGTGGTATACTGTATTGGCGTGCTGCATCATTTGCAAGAGCCGCGGGCGGGATTTGCCGCCGTTATTCGTAATGTTAAGCCGGGCGGCCAATTCCATATTTGGGTTTACGCGCGCGAAGGCAACGGCGTGATTATATGTTTAGTTGACCCATTGCGCAAAATAGTGTCCCGTTGCCTGCCTTGGTGGATGATAAAATACGGAATAGCTACACCACTGGCGGTGCCATTTTTTTTATACGCTAAGCTGTTATTTTATCTGCCGCGCTTAACTTGGCTGCGCAGGTTGCCGCTTTATCAATACTGCCTTTGGATAGCCAAGCGCGAATTTTCTTTTTTTCGCCATGTTGCCTTTGACCAACTCATAACGCCGCAGACAACTTATTTAAGCCGCGAAACTATTGAGAGTTGGCTTAAAAATAACCGGCGCGTAGATCAAGACAGCGTTTACATTATTAGTCGTAACGGCAATTCCTGGAAATTCGGGGGACGCGTTAAGTAGCCAGCAATAGGTAGAGCTACTTGTATAGACTTGAGTTAGACTGGGTTTTAAAACCCAGTCTAACCAGAATGACAATATTTAGCTATGGACGAAATTTTGCATACAACCTATCAAGAAGTAGAAGAAAGACATTGGTGGTTTGTCGGCCGGCGATTGCTTATCTGGCAGCTATTAAAAAAATATTACGGCTCTGGCAAAAAAGCGGTGATACTTGATGTCGGCTGCAACAGCGGCTTTTTGGTGGCGCAGCTGCAGACGGCAGGATATGACGCTGCCGGCTGCGACATATCGGCGGAAGCCGTCAGCTACGGGCAAAATCAGGGCAGAAGGGGGCTATCAGTGTGCGCCTTGCCCCAGTTACATTATCCAAATGGACAATTTGACGCCGTGCTGTGCTTTGATACTTTGGAGCATATTCGGGACGATAAATTGGCTATCAGGGAAATAGGCAGAGTTTTAAAACCGGGCGGAATTGCCATCGTTACGGTCCCCGCTTTTATGTTTTTATGGGGTCTGCAGGACGAAATTTCCCATCACTTTCGCCGGTATACAAAAAAGGAATTATTAGTTAAAATACAAGCAGCCGGCTTTAGCATAGAGCGCGTGGGTTACTTTAATTTTTTTCTTTTCCCGCTAATTTATTTAGTACGGCAGGCCGCTAAAATAATGCCGCTGCGCCGTCGTTCCGATTTTGACATTAACAATAAGTTAATAAATTATGTCCTCAAAAATATATTTTTATTGGAAATATGGCTATTAAAAATTATTTCTTATCCGTTCGGAGTTTCTTTGTTAATAGTGGCAAAAAAGAAATAAGCATCGTCTTGGGCTTGTTTGTTTTATTTTTACTATTCCGATTGCCGCTGCTTGATTTTATTTATCATCAGGATGAACATAAATGGGCGCGCATAGTTAATCCGGTTTTTAGTTTACAGGGAGAAAGCGTGCATCCGCCCCTAACGGAGATCACCTTCTATTACTTTGGCGAGTTGTTTGGTTATGATCATCTGCGCTGGCTGATATTGTTGTTCGCCGCCGCCTGCTTTTGGCTGATCTTTGCAATCGCGCGCGAACACTATGGCCCCAAGGCAGCTTTATGCTCACTATTGTTATTTGCCATAGCTCCTTACAGCGTAATTGCCTCCATCCAGATTGATATTGACGGCGCCATTTTGCCGTTTTGGATTTTGTTGACGCTTTGGAGTTTTGCTAAAATTGATTGGCCAAATTTTAATCAGAGCGTTGCTAATCGCCGCTGGCTGATAATTTTTAGTATAGCCATTTTGGGCGGGCTGCTATCAAAAATCAGTTTTATTCTGATAGCGCCGGGATTATTTTTTTATTATTTACACCGTTACCAAGCAGCTATTAACCGCCGTTTGTTCGCGCGGGTGTTTTATGTCAGTTTGGCCGTACTGGCCGCATTAACCATAATTTTATTACTACTGCATTGGCTGTACCCGCCGCTTTCACCGGTCAGATTTTTGGAGTATACCAGAAATTTTTCCTGGTTTAATTTTTCGAGCCGCAATTATTTCCAAGTTTTATTTTTAGTCACCAAAGCCATACTGCTTTTGTCTCCTTTTTTGTTGTTGCTGTTAAACTTAAAAAATTTTGGGCGGCGGCACGAATTTTGGGCATGGTATATTATATCCGGGTTGTTTTTTTATTTGGTGCTGTTTGATTTCAGCAACCGCACCATTGACCGCTACATGATGTTTTTGATTTTACCGTTAGTGTTTATCGGTGGAGATGTGTTAGCGCATTGGTTTAATGAAGCAAAGAATTCAGCTGGGCGTTCTTTCATAACAAAAAATTTAATAGCCAGCGGCATAGTTTTATTACCGCTCGGGGCGTGGCTGGCTTTATCTTATAATAAGATCCTGCCACTCGTGCCCAAAATCGCTTACCTTGAACAGATAAAAAATTTAGATTTTAGTTTTCTGTTGCCGTTTTCCAGCGGTTCCGGCCCGTTAGGATTTTATATGTCGGTTAAGTTTATTGTTTTATTTTGGCTCACTTCCTTAGTAGCGATGGTTTTTTGGGACATCTATAAGTCAGCTAAGTTTAAAATTATAGCCAATAGCGTGTTTTTCACAGCCGCCTTGATATATTGTGTATTCTTTAACGCTGAATTGGCTTACGGCTGGTTATATGGTTCCCCGGACAAAGTTGCTAATAGTTTATTTGAGGAGGTAGTTAATAATAATGATGTAGGAAAAGTCACCACTTACAATGATACTGGCACCTATGAACTAGACAGGGCTGGCAAACACGGGGGACGTTTTTATACTCAGCCGCTATTTGAGGATTCCAGCCGCCGAAAAATGCAACAGTATCAAGGATATTATACCGTAGTTGATTTTCCGGAAATTAATAAATACTCTATATTCTGGAAGTATTTGCAGAGCTGTGGAACTGTTTTTCAAACGCAGAGTAAGAAAATAAACGGTTATTTGTTTGATTGCCGGGCAGGGGATAAAAATTTATTTAATAATTGACAGCAGTAGTTAGTGGCATTATTATTTAATAATAGTTAACTTTTTTATGGAAAATCCAACAAATCCTATAATCTTTGTTACTGGCGATAATGGTTATAGCTTACCACCCCCTTACGGCGGAATTATGAAGCGTTGTCTAATGCACGCTAAACATTGGCGGTCAAGAAGCGCTGAAGTGTATTTGCATGTTTATCATCGGCATGAACAGGAAGATGATTTAGGTGCTAAAGTAAATTACATTTACGATTTTTTTACTAAACCTTCTCGGCTTGATAAAGTTTTTTTTGTCGGCAAAAATTTTTTAAGGAACCCTTGGTTATTTTTAAAGTTACTTTGGGTTCAGATTAAAGTATCGCCAAAACTTCAGCTTCTCCCTTTATTTTGCGCTGGTCGTGGAGTATTTCTAGAAAAGCAGCTCAAGCTAGTTAGGCCGGATATTATTATTACTGAAACCGCTGGTTACCAGAGCCTAGTTTCCTTAATTATTGCGAGGAGAAATAAATTGCCAGTTATTCTTATTAATTCAGCCGAAGTTGTTTATAAATTAGGCAAGGGCGGAGAAAATATTGCTGACCGATACCACAAACTCTGGCGCAAGCTGTTGAATGAAGTTGATTTAGTTATATCTTCCAGTGAGCATTGTTCTCAAGGTCCAAAGAAATATCTCAGAGACACTTCCCGCTTAAAAATTGTGTACAGCGGAGTTGATTTTGCTGTTTTTAACCATTACTGCTCTGTGAGTGATAAAAAAATGTTGCGTAATAAATTTAGTTTGCCCAAAGATAAATTTATAATTACCGCCGTTGGCGCTTTACGAGTGCGCAAAGGGCATGATCAATTATTTGAAGCCTTACTACAGTTGCCGGATTATTTAGATAAAATACACCTTGTTTTATGCGGCACGGGCAACATGGAGGAGATAGAGCAAAAAATAGCTGAATTAAAGTTTCCCCGGAATAAAATAAATTTTTTACATGGTTTATCAGAAGATGATTTGGCGCAGTTGTATGCCGCTTCAGATTGTTTCTGCTTTCCTTCAGTAACGCCGCGGGAATGCATGGGCCTTGCCCTAAAAGAAGCAATGTCTGTCGGCCTGCCAGTGGCCGCTTATAATGCTGGCGGTATCGGCGAAGCTATTACCGAAGGAATTAACGGTTTTTTGGCGCCGATTGACGACCGCAAAGCTCTGGCTTCGGCAATCCTTTCAGTTTTTAATTTGTCGGCTGAAGAAAAAGACAAAATGCGTTTGGCTAATAATGAAAAGGCCGGCCGTTTATTTGATATTAAAAAAACAGCCGAACAGATTTATCAAGAGGCCTTGCAGTTAATTAATAATAAAAATTAAAGTCTATATTATGAAAATAGGCTTTTTAAAACCAGCCATAACCAATCAAGACATCAAGGTCATGAATAAAATTATTCGGTCGGGTTGGTTTGCGCCCGGAAAAGTAACCGAAGAATTTGAAAGTAAATTAGCTCGCTACCTGCAAATAAAACACGCGGTAATGACCAGCAGCGCCACCGCCGCTTTGCATTTGTCGTTAATTATGGCCGGAGTGCAAGAGGGGGATGAGGTGATTACCACGCCTCTCTCTTATGTAGCTACCAGTAACGTTATTTTATACCAGCGGGCAGTTCCGGTTTTTGTTGATGTTAACGCCGAAACCGGCTTATTAGATTTAAATAAAGTTGCGGCAAAAATAACTAAGAAAACCAAGATTATTTTACCGGTGCATCTTTACGGGCAGATGGTTGATATGAAGAAGTTAAAAAAAATAGCGACTAAACATAATTTAATTATTATTGAAGATGCCGCCCATGCCATTGAGGCGCAAAGAGATGGCGTTCGCCCGGGGCAATTAAGTTTCAGCGCCGCTTTGAGCTTTCATGTGGCAAAAAACATTACCTCGGGGCAGGGGGGCGCTTTAGTAACGAGTAATGGCGGTTACGCTCAAAGGGCCGAGTTATTGCGAAGAGACGGCGTGCGTAATGTCAATGGAAAGAGGCATATGTTCGAGCTTGGTTATAAATACGATGCTACCGAGTTTCAAGCCGCGATGCTGCTTAGTCAGTTGAAAAGAATAGAGCAACAGCACCAAAAAAGAAATTTATTGTTTCAAAGATATGCTAAAGCCTTCAGTGGGATGGGAGTTGATTTTCCTAAAATTGCGCCTCGCACGAAGCACGCCTGCCACATGTTTGTGGTTTGGATTGATCCTAAAAAAAGAGATAAAATCAGAAAATTTTTAGCTAAAGCCGGCATTGACACCTCAATTCATTACGACCCCATCCATTTGGAACCGTATTACCGCAAGCAATTTAATTATCAGAGAGGCGATTTTCCCATTGCCGAAAAACTTGGTTTTTCAACTATTACTTTGCCGCTTTACCCCGCCCTGACAATGGAGCAGCAGGGCTATATTATAAAAAAAGTAAAGGGAGCGCTATGAAAACCATCTTAATAAAAGTGGGCGCCATTATCACCACTCCGTTAAAGTTATTTTTGAACCATCCTTGGGTGCGAAATAAACTTATTTTTTCTGATGTCATTAATGCCCATCCAGACGAAATTATGCTAAAAAATGCGCTGGAGTTTGCAGCGCACGCAAACTTAGCAGGAGACTATTTGGAATTTGGCGTTTGGAAGGGCCGTTCTTTTGCCCGGGCCTTTAACATTTGGAAATGGATTAGTAAAAACAGCAACCGGCTTAAAGGCATGAAATTTTATGCCTTTGATTCTTTTGCCGGCTTGCCGGAGATAACGAGCGCTGAAGATAAGGCAACCGGAGAATTTACTAAAGGCCAGTACTCATGCAGCGAGGACGAGTTTAAAAAAATCATTGCTGGCAGAGGAGTTGATTTAAATAAAGTAATAACCACAAAAGGATGGTACGATAAAATTTTAAACAATGAGACTAAGCAAAGCTTAGGCATAAAATCAGCCGCAATTATTTTTATTGACTCCGACCTTTATGATTCGGCCGTGTCGGTTTTAAATTTTATTACTGATTATGTTGAGGACGGCACTATTTTAATTTTTGACGATTGGTTCTGTTTTAAGGGCGATCCAGCGAAAGGCGAACAAAAAGCTTTTGCGGAATGGCTGGCAAGGAATCCGCAGCTTAGAGAAACCGAATACCAAAAATTTAATTGGAAAGGCAATTCATTTATTATGCATAAGAATTAATATGATTCAAGAAATAATAGCCAATGCTAGTAATTTTGAAATTTTTCCAGAAAATAAGAGAAAATATTTTGAGCATTTAGCGTTTAGCTATTTGCCAGAAATGCGTCTTTTATTTCGTGGCGGAAAATTGTGGGGAAGAGATAGCTGGCGCAATGTGGTTGAGCATTGTCTTACTGAAATTGCCGCCGCCGATGCTTTTAGCGATCTGCTAGGCATCCCTGAAGAGGATAAAGAAAAGATGATGAAGGTCGCGGCTTGCCATGATTGGGCTAAGCGGTTGGAAAAGTTTCCTAATGATTTTAACAAAGAAGAAAGGGCAAAAGCTGAACAATTTTTAAAAGCCGTTAACCCCGATGAAGAGCAAATGAAGGCTCTAACTTTTGATTTTTTCCCGGAGTGGTTTAAGAAGAAATGGATGTTTTTACAGGAAGTGCAGTTATATGTTGATGATATTTGTTCCGGCAGCAGCATTGTTACCTTGCAAGAACGGATAGACGGCTCTGAAAAGCATGATCCGCAGTTAAACGAAGACCCTAAATTTACTCAAGCGCTTGGCGGTCGCTATTTTGACAAAGAGCGGGAGTTTGGACGCAAAATAGAAGATAAATTTTTTAAAATTTTACAAGATAAGGGAGTTAACATTTTTTTGCCGGATAAAATACCGGAATTAATACAACAAAAAATTGACAGCAATATTTTTAATTTTGCTCAAAAAAATAAGCAATGATGAAGTTAATGTATCTATCCAATACTCGACTGCCTACCGACTGGGCGCATGGTATCCAAATAATGAAGATGTGCGAGGCTTTTGCCAAAACCGGTTTAGCGGTGGAGTTGGTAGTGCCTCGTCGTTTTAATAAAATAAAAAAAGATCCTTTTGCCTACTACAACGTGCGGCAAAAATTTAAAATTACCAGATTGCCGTGCGTTGATTTAATGCCGCTGGGAGCCGGCAAATTTATTTTTTTGCTGGAAAAATTCAGTTTTTTTATTTCGGCTAAATTTTATTTATTATTTAAGCAATACGATATTATATATACGCGCGAGACTTTAGCCGGATTTTTTTTTAAAAATTTTATTCTAGAGCTCCATGTCATCCCGCAACGCCTAAAAAATTTTCATATTAACATCTGGCAAAAAGCCGCCAGGCTGATAGTATTAACCGATATAATGAAAACTATTTTAGAAGAGAATAAAATTAAAACTAAAATAATGGTAGCTCCGGACGGAGTTGATTTAGAACAATTTTCGCCAAGCGTTAAGGTCAATGAAGTTAGAAAAAAATTGCGTTTACCGCTTGATAAAAAAATAGTTATGTATGCCGGCAGTCTTTATCTATATGGCTGGAAAGGGGTGGATGTATTGTTAGCGGCCGCGAGCTACCTATCCCCAGACGTAAAAATAGTTTTAGTTGGCGGCACCAATTCTGAAATAGAGCCGTTAAAGCAAAAAGCTAAGGCAACGAATATAATATTTATTGGCCGAAGACCTTATCAGGAAATCCCTGATTATCTGCAAGCGGCCGATATTTTAGTATTGCCAAACACGTCCGGCGAAGCCCATTCGGAAAAGTACACCTCGCCCTTAAAATTATTTGAATATATGGCATCCGGCCGGCCGATTGTCGCCTCTAATCTTCCTTCGTTGAGGGAAATTTTAAATAAAAAAAATGCCTGGTTGGTAAAACCTAATGACGCGCGGGAGTTAGCCAATGGCTTGAAAGAAGTTTTGGATGATGGCCAAAGAGCTATCAGCGTGTCGCAACAAGCGCGTCGCGACGTCACGCAGTATACGTGGCAAAAGCGCGCGCGGCGCATCATAGATTTTATAAGCAAATAAATGAAGAATGTAGTTATTATTCCAACCTACAATGAAAGAAAGAATATTGTCCCCCTGATTGAAGAAATTTTTTCTACCGCTCCAGACATACATATTATGGTCGTGGACGATAATTCGCCTGACAAAACTTACGAAGCAGTGCGCGAGCTTAGCCGTCGGTTTCCTGGTTTAACGCTTTTGTTGAGGGAAAAAAAAGAGGGCTTGCGCAAAGCATACGTACAGGCATTTGAGAACGTGCTGCGCGATTCCGAGGTGGAACATATAATTATGATGGACGCTGATTTTTCACATAGCCCGAAGTATATACCAAAATTATTGGAAACATTGAAATATTTTGATGTGGCCGTCGGCTCCCGATACGCACTGGATGGCAGTATCGAAGGCTGGGAAACATGGCGGCGTTTTTTGAGCCGGTACGGCAACCGGTACGCGCGATGGGTTATCGGTTTGCCGGTACGCGATTGCACAAGCGGTTTTAATGCGATGCGAGCAGTCGCCTTTAGAAAAATAAATTTAGACGATCTTGATATGTCAGGGTACGCATTTTTAATTGAGCTAAAATACCTCCTGTGGAAATCCGGCGCGCGCATCACCGAAGTGCCCATTCTTTTTAAGAACCGTACGGAGGGAAAATCAAAAATATCCCGCCACATTATTAAGGAAGGATTATTGGCGCCTTGGCATATACGAAGAAAAAAAGTCTAATCTCATCGTAAATAACACTAATATGCAATTGCGCGCACAGTTTCAAAAGTACCGCTATCTGATTGCCCTTTTGGCGGTTATTACCATTCTGACGGCCACAGCCTTGGGTTTAATTTTTTCAGTCGTCGGTCATAATTGGGAGGGGGTGCCTCTGCAGTTCACCGGCGATAGCTATTTTTATTATGCCCGCCTGAAAGAAATATTTGATGGTCACCCATTTGTTGGCAATCCGTTTTATCTTGAACATAATGGCGAGTTAGCACTATCTTTTTTCGTCGCCGACTGGCTGGCGGCTTGGCCTTTATTTTTAGGTTTTTCTATCAGCAGCACGGTAATATTTAATCTGTTCTTTTGGTCATGGTTGTTCACGGCTATTTTTTATTTTGTGCTGCGATGCTGCGCCGTGCCAGAAAAATTGTGTTTGATTGGCGCCTTATTGGGCTATGTCACCTCCTTTTCCATTTTAGCCAGAGCGGTTTCCTTGCAGACAGTTCTGCCAGTATTTTTGATTTTTTTGCTGGCGATAATTATCTGGCAAAAATACCCCACCAGCAAAAAGGCAGTGTGGCTGGTAGCTATATCCGCCACACTGTCCGTGTACGTATATACCTACTTGACGCAGATTATAGCGGTTTTTATGCCGCTGATGATTGTATATTTATCCGTCAAACATCGTCGTCGGGAGGCAACGTATTTAGCAGCGGCTTGCGCTTTAGCATTCATTGCCTCCATTCCTTTTCTGGCATATACTTGGCAGCAGATACAATCGCCATATTTTTGGGAATCAATGAGGCGTGTCGGTCTTGTTTATACCCACCTGCCAGCCACTAATTTTTTTACTTCCGGCTTTTGGGTGGCGGCGGCGCTAGGTCTATGGTTTTTCTTATGGCGTTGGGTGGAAATTATCAGGCAGGACGAAACATACAAAAAGACATTGCCACTTTATGCTTTAAGCGGCGTCGCCATGCTCATTACCTCTGGCAGTAACATTTTAAGCGGTAAAGAGTCGGAAAATTCCCAGCATATTGAGCGGTTTATGGTAGTGTGGCTGGCAGCAGTTTTTACTATTTTGGTGGCGTACGCTCTTAAATATCGACAGCAAATAAAAACAAACGGCTTAGGAAAAAAAATAACATTAAGCGCATTATTATTGATAGTTTCAGCAGGGGTTTTGTTATATGCCCGCGAAGGATTCAGTCTGGTGACTATGGTGCGAGAAAATCGGCAAACTGTGGTAGAGAGGCAATTTTACGCAGCGCCGTTAAATTGGCTGGAAGAACAGAGAAACGAATCGGTTGTTATTTGGACGCTGGGCACTGACGATATTAATAATTACATTCCCATATTGACAAAGCACTATGTACTTTTCGCGCCTTCTGGGTCGGACTACTTATTTCCAGATACGGAGCAGGTGCAACGTTATTTGACATCTCATTATTTTGACGACCTAACTCAAGCAGACATTGAAGCTGATTTTTGGTCATATGCCGGAGTAGCTAACGCTGTCCATCAATATAAAGTTTATAACCGCCGCGTGCGCGTTTGCCGCTTGCTATTTTTGGATAAATTAGGTTACAATTGTGGGGAGCTTGTCGCTAATGCTGTTACTTTCCGTGGAGAGAATTTTTTCAGTAATTTATATCAACAGTACACGCAGGAAATTAAGCCTAACATCAGCGAGAAATTGCGGCAATACCATGTTTCCTATGTTTTAGTTGATAATTTATACTATCCAGCGTTGCAGACTAATATTATTATCATCGGTATTCAGGCTGATATTGGGTATCAAGATTCAAGATTTACCATTTATAAATTAACTAACGGATAAATAGTTAGATTTATGTCTAACATAAATTCTATATCCATTTTTTTCCCTTGCTATAATGATAAAGGTACAATAAAGAAACTTATAGATGACGCCACGGAAACTGTCCATAACTTAAACATTAATGATTACGAAATTATTGTAACTGATGACGGCTCAATCGATGGCGCTCGGGAACTATTAGCGTCATTGCAAGAGACCAACCCTCGTCTTAAAGTCGTCTTCCATGAACATAACCAAGGGTATGGCGCAGCGCTCAAGAGTGGTTTTGCTCAAGCTACCAAGGAATGGATTTTTTACACCGACGGGGACGCGCAATACGATGTTAAAGAATTAGTTTTATTAGCTCAAGCCGCCGAGCCAGAAGTTGATTTGGTAAACGGTTATAAAATTAAGCGCCAGGATACTTTTGATAGAATTATTATCGGTAAGATTTATCAATGGGCAATGAAAGTTGTTTTTTTGCTTAAAATTAGAGATGTAGACTGTGATTATCGTTTGTTTAAAAAAGAAAAACTAGACCAAATAACGCTCAAAAGTGATGATGGTAGTATGTGTGTTGAGTTGTCACGGCGTTTGCAGAATGCCGGTGTTGTTATCCGCGAAGTACCGGTGCATCATTATTCTCGCACTTATGGTCAGTCGCAGTTTTTTACGGTACGGCGAGTGAGTCGGACACTAATGACTTTATTTAAATTATGGTGGGAGCTGGTGTTATTAGGTAAAGCGAAATAATATTTATGGTTAATAAAATTATTGATTGGGTAGTGCAACGGCCGGTAATTTTAGATTTTGTCCGCCGGATATTAGAAAATAATCATCAGGGCGAGAAGGAAGTAATCTCCCAAGAATTGCCGGAGCGTCAATCGCAAATAGTATTGGATTTAGGGTGCGGTACCGGCGTATTTTCTCCTTGGTTTGGGCCAGGCTATGTAGGGATTGATATTTCCCAACCTTATATTAACTATGCTCGCTGGCGTTATCCTAGTAAACAATTTCAGGTGATGGATGCAGGCAAAATACAATTTCCGGCCCAATCTTTTGACGCTATTTGGGTTAATGGTGTTCTCCATCATCTTAATGATACTGCTGTTAGTTTGGTAGTAGCCGAGATGAAGCGGCTATTAAAACCGGGAGGAAAAGCAGTAGTAATGGAAGATATACCAGCCCAACAAATCATCTCTCGGTTTGTTCGGAGTTTAGACGCGGGGGAACACATTCGTACGCCGCAGGGATATCGTAATTTGCTAGCGGAACAATTTTTAGTGCAAAAGGAATATCCCTTGCGGACAGGCGTTTGTGATTACCAAGTTTTTATTTTGGCTTAATGTAAACATATGGTTAAAAAAATAAAAGTAAAAAATGCCAGCATCATCAAGCTGCAATTTTTTAATGACTTTCCCGACGGTAATTTAGTGATCGGCGAAGAAAAAAAGAGCGTGCCGTTTCCCATTAAGCGTTTTTATTTTATTAATAGTTTATTCAATAAAAAAGCCATTCGCGGTTTGCACGCCCATAAGAAATTACAGCAGATAATTTTGTGCATCAACGGTTCGTTTGAACTGCACTTGGACGATGGGCAGACAAAACAAAAAATTTTAATGAATGACCCCTACACCGGTGTTTATTTAAGAGCGGCAGTTTGGCGGGTGATGAAAAAATTTTCATCGGATTGCGTCATTTTGGTAGTTGCCAGTGATTATTATCGGGAAAGCGATTATATCCGTGATTATCAGCATTTTCTAAAATATATAAAAAATGATTAAATTTATCGATTTCGTCCGCGAATATAGCTATTTGCGCAAAGAAATAAGTCGGGCATTGACCATGATGTTTAAAGGCGGTTGGTATGTTTTAGGTCCAGAAGTAAAAAAATTTGAAGATGAATTCAGCCGCTATTGTGGGGCAAAATATTGCGTAGGCGTAAATTCCGGTACCGATGCTTTGTATTTAAGTTTATTAAGCGCCGGTGTTGGTCAAGGAGATGAAGTCATTGTGCCGGTGAATACCGCTATCCCCACCGCCATAGCGGTTTTAATGAGCGGCGCTATTCCAGTCTTGGTTGATTGCGACAATTCTTTTTTAATTGATATAGAGCAGATACCAAAAGTGATAACAAAAAAGACTAAAGCGATTATTGCGGTTCATTTATACGGCCAAGCATGCAACCTGCGTGCCTTACGCGCCTTAGCTAAAAAGCGCCATCTTTTATTAATTGAGGATTGCGCTCAGGCTAACGGCGCTTATTGGGAGGAAAAAATAGTGGGGGCATGGGGAGACTTTGGCTGTTTTAGTTTTTATCCGACAAAAAATATAGGGGCTTACGGCGATGGGGGGGCAATTGTTACTAATAATCAAAATTATTATAAAAAGTTATTGCAACTTCGTTTTTACGGTCAGAAAAATAGAACGGAGAGCGTAAGATTCGGCATTAACAGCCGTTTGGACGAATTGCAGGCAACCATCTTGCGAGTAAAATTAAAATATCTTGACCGTTGGAATAAGCGGCGCCAGCAAATCGCTGAATTATACAGAAAATCAATCAATAATCTCAATATTACTTTGCCATCAACGGCAAGCAATAGCAGACATGTTTACCATTTATTCGTGATTCGTTCAAAACAGCGGGACAAGCTAAGGAAATTTTTACAAAAAAACGGGGTAGAGACTTTAGTCCATTATCCTAAGCCGTTAAATAAACAGGCGGCTTTCAAGCGGTATGCGCATGGTTTTTTTCCGCGGGCAGAGAAGTATGCCAAGGAACTGCTTTCTTTACCGTTATATCCGTTTTTAACCGACGCTGAAGTTAAAAAAATTTCAGCTATTATTAATAGGTTTATTTAAATTTTATGGAACATTTAAGAAGTTTTATGAGACATTAGTATGTTATTAAGCAGATTTTATTAAGAAAAGGGACATGCGGGCATCACGGTTGTTGCAACGACTCCCCATGTTTTTGGCTATTTACTAAAAGATGCCTTTCGGGGAATGATTGTTTAAGATGGAATAATTTACCATTTTACTGTCTGTTATATCCAATAGATGAAAAAGATAAAGCGCCTAAGACAAAAAAATATTGCAATTTTTATTGGGGATGATTATATGGATAGCATAAAAACATTTTTTGGTTATCTACAAACAGTGGTTGCCAAGCACAAATTAGCATTAGCCGGCGCTTTAATCGTGGGGCTCATTTATCTGGCGCCTCATATTTTTTTTGTATGGTCTTTAGGCGATAAATATCAGGGTATCCCCATGATGGAGACAGCCAATGAAGATTTTTATATCGCCAGAATGCAGGAGATTATGGACGGGCATCCCAGTTTAGGTTCATTCGCTTTTTATGAAGGCAAGGACCAGTGGCCTTTAACGCCGTCTTTGGGCGAGATGTTTTATGCTCTGCCCAGTATGGCTTTGCGCCTGCCCTTAATTACAGTCGTCACCGTTAACCGGTTCGTCTTGCCGGCGGCGTTGTTTGTGCTAATTTATTTTTTAATATATAACTTAACTATCTATGATAGTGAGGTGTCAAAGAGATTAAATGCCGTTGCCGGCGCGTTGTTAGTTACCTTGGGCTACGATTTGATAGACTATCGGACCGTTTGGCTGTTTTTAACCGGTCAAATACATAGCAGTTCGTTTTTGGTATGGTCGCGTCCGGTTAACCCAATTATCGGCGGCGTTTTGTTCTTTGCTTTTTTACTGTGTCTTTGGCGCATCATGCAAAATCATCAACATGCCAAAACATTCGTTGGCGTTGCCGGCGTGCTGTTGGCGCTGATGGTAGGCAATTATTTTTTCAGCTGGGGGTTGGCGGTGTCAGTTATGGGGATACTATTTATTGTATATGTTATAGAAAAAAAATATGTGCCCGTTAAGCGTTTATTGGCTATAGGCGTATCGGCTACGCTGCTGACGGCGCCCTATTGGTATATTATGCTGCGGTTGCGCGATAACCAGTGGTATGAAGACGCGATGCTGCGCAACGGGTTGCTTTACACTCACTACCCTTTGCTTAACAAGGTTTTATTGGCGGCTTTGTTTTTTTATGGAGCGCTGCTCTTATTTTTATTTTGGCAGAGAAACTCTTGGCCGTTATGGCGAGAGCGAGTTGTTAATTTAGCGTACAAAACGCGCCTGCAAGATTGGCATCTCTTTTGTTTAGCTTTAATTTTGGGCGGTCTATGGGCATTAAACCAGCAAGTCATTACTGGCCGGGCCGTTTGGCCGTTTCATTTCGTTCAGTATACCATTCCGATTGCAATTATCGTTACTTTTGTTTCGGGGTATGTTGTAGTGGGCAAGGTCATGCCTAAATTGTGGTTTGCAGTAATAGCGCTTGCAGCCGCATCTTCACTCGCCTGGGGAGTATTTACGCAGGCAAACGCTTACCGCGTTCATTTTAATTATTATGCCGGCCTGCAGGAGTACGGAGCGGTTTTTGCTTGGCTGAACGAGCGGGAAAAGGACTGCGTGGTGCTGGTGATTGATGATTCCAACGATATGTATAATTTAGTTGGTCTGGTGCCTGCCTTTACGCACTGCAATGTTTACAGCTCAACTTGGGCTTACAATCTCTTAGACCCCGCCCGCCGCTACCACAGCTACCTGATTTTATTGCGAATGAAAGGGGTAACATCGGATACCATTGAGGCATATTTAGCTGATAATCAGCCGGAGGTGGTTAGCAATCTTTTTACTAATTGGAAAGATGTTCATGGCGCGCCGCAGTTTCCTGATTTTTCCACTACAACGCTGGCGGAGAGCTTACAGCGCTTGCCCGATGACTATCGGAATTTTATGCGGCGGGATTTTGCGGATGCGTTGCGCGCCTATCGTCTTGATTATATCGTTTCCGTCGGTCCATTGCGCGAGCAGGTAGCGGCGCAATTGCCGCAAATTGAATTTATCAATAAATTTAACGACGTTTACGTTTATCAATTTTAGTCAGAGTTATTTTAAGATTCGTTTACTGTATCGGAACAAATTTTATAAATAGTCACGTCCTCGTTTTGGTATACGGTTTTTAGACAGCCGGGAAAGTTTTTGGCTGTAAAAGAAAAAAATTTTTTTTCATAGGGGCCAAAGTAAACATATTGCCAGGAGTATTTTTTTAGCCAGCTAGCTTTATCACTATCCCAGCTTTTGGTAAAATTATCCAATGTTTTCTCTACCACTTCAAGTTGACGATAAGCAGTAGCATTATTATATATGAGGCTCGGATTTTGGACATTAAAGCCACCATGCAATAGCGCTTTGGCAACTAAGTTCTCTAAGGTAGCTTGTTCGTTTTCAGGCTCGCCGGTTGATTGCGCTAAGATGGCGCTGATGTAATTAGGGTTGAACAGCTCCTGTAAGCGGCTGTCGGTTGCGCCGAATAGTTTAGCCGCAATCAAATAGCGTTCAACAATTTCGCGGTTAGGGGCTGAAGTTACCAAGCCGGTCGGAGGATAAAAAACTTTGACCGGCGTGGCGGTCATTAGGTAGGAGTTAGTGATAAAAGACGGGCTTAAGACGACGTCAGTTGCCGATAAATTAGTTCGCAGCCAATTAAACGACTCATCAATTGTTTTAGCGTTTATATAGCGCCATTCGTTATTTTGAGCATAACTTATTTGGGATTGCACCGCTCGCGTTGATACCAGCAGTGCCCCAATGCCAGCCATGGCCACGAGGCATTTGCCATATTTTTTAAAACGCTCTCTATATTCTTCCCATAATTTTAGACCGCAGATATAATAAGCGATAAAAAGGGGGATAGCGAGGCTAAATTCTAAAAAATGGTAAGGTTGGGGGACATAGCCGACTACAAGCTGTGTATTAAGCGAAACAATAGAGGCGATAAAAATCGCTGCCGCCAGATAAAGCAGTGGGTCGCGGTAACGTTTAAATAATATCCAACCCGCCCATAGCGCCCAGAAGAGATAATGAGGCCAATGTGACCAGCGGAATACTCGTCCGACTTCAAGACTGGCGCGCAGGCTGATATCTGGGTATTGCGGCAGCTGCAGCACGCGCCAAAAATTCAGCCAATAAAATACTGATACCGCCAGCCCGATGATGCCGGTGAGCAGAATTTTTTTTGCCAATTCTTTATCGCGCCTTAAAACGGCGATTATTAACATCACAGCTAAGACAATAGTTGTTATCACCCAATCGTAGAAGTAAGTATAAAATAAAAAGCCATAGGCTAAACCGGCTGTTATATAAAATATTTTTTTATTTTTTATTAGCGCCGTAACTAACAAGAGGAAAAAGACGGCTAAAGGAATAAATGTCCATTCCGGCGAAAACATGCGGTCAAAAGGCAAAAACGAATTAACGGGACGGGAAAGAAAAGGTTTAAAAAAAATCAAAAATTGCCGCAGCTGTTCTAGGGTAGAGAAAGGGATTAAAGCCGCGAGATTGCGGGTAAATATAAAAATAACGCTTAATAGAAATGACAGCCAGATATTGGCGCTGATACGGTACATGATGGCCAAAAAGAGTAAAAATATAAGGGGAGGCAGAATAAAATCAACGCCAATCCAGAGAGATTCAATGCCTATTATGCGCGTTAAAGCGCCAAAAATAATCGGGTTGGCCGGGGGGAGCATCAGCGGCGTAGACTGATGTTCCAATAGCGCCGGGTCAGTTTGTCGCCACATACGGGAGGCCGTTGCCGTGAGCGGCACATAGACTAAAGCCTCGTCCCAGTCGGCAAAAACGGAAATAGGATGATACGAAATATTTTGTGTCGCCAATTCTTTTTTAATCAGCAAATATGGCAGGCCATAAATAAAAGAAACTGCCAATGCGCCTATAACAGCGCTCCAAAAAATTTTTCTTGTCATGTTGCTTAAAAATAGTGTATTAATCTGGCTTTTTAAGTTCTTTATGCAGATTAAAGAGATATTTATTTATTTCTATAAAAATGTTCCATATTTTAATGAAATTGTGGCTGGTTTTGCCATTATTTCTTTCAAAATGTTGTACTTTTATCTCGGTTATCTTAAGATGAGCCTTCTTGGCGCGGGCATACAGCTCCGGGTTGACCATGTTTATCCGGTAGTTAATGGTAGCGACAGCCATAAATTTCCTGTCAAACATGCGAAAACCAGCGTTGAGGTCATGGAATGGGAATCGGATCCATAGTTTGCCCAGCATATTAAATACGAAAGATATGAACAGCCTAATTTTGGAATCGTGGCGCGCGTAGCGCCACCCAAAGACAAGGTTCATTCCTTCTTTTTCGAGCTTATCAATAAATTGGGGCAGATCTTCAGCTGTAGCTTGGCCATCTGAATCCATAATGGCTACGTATTTACCTTTAGCATTCTGGATGCCTGTTCTGCAGGAGCCGGAATACAGAAAATTACTGGTGTGTTGGATTATTCTTATTCTTGCTTCTTTGGCAATGAAGGCGCGTACTACCGACACAGTGTTGTCGTTGGAACAATTGTCAATGACTATTATTTCCCACGGGCGATTCGTTGCATTCAAATAACGAGCCGAATTTTTTAATACAATGGCGATATTTTCTCCTTCATTATACGCCGGCAGGACAAGACTTATTTCAGGAGGCATTTGTTCGGTTTCCATAATCAAGATTTTTTTAAGTAATTTTTTATCATGTCGGCCGTTTGTTCACCAGAACGGAAGGCAGCGTCGGACCACATATATTTCCAATTACCATACAATCCCATTGTATAGATATTGTTATTTTTTAACCAAGCAGTAATATGTTCCACCGCCTTTTTTCGGTTGTGGTCGGAAATTACGTACGCATAGGGAACATGAACTGAAGTGGCAGATATAACATCAGCTTTACTGTCAAATTTTAATATTTTTGCCATATCTTTTACGGTTTGATTGCACACGGCCTCGCTATCTATTATCTCATTATACCTGTAAAAGATCTCAGCTTGGATAGCGGTTATGTTTGGCGGCACTGAATGGGGAGCAAGATTGCTGGGAACAGATACCCGGGCTGCGCGGATAGCTTGATCATAAATGTAAAACCAATGGTAGGGAGTTACTTTGGGCTTATTGATTAGTATGTTTACACATAAAAGCTGGGTGTGGCGCAGTAGTTTAGCCGCTTCGCGTACTTGCGAAGGGGTTTGTTTAATCATTGCGACAAGCTTCGGTAGCGGGATGGAGCTGGCGATAACTTCAAAAGATTCGCTCCGGCCGGATTCAAAGTTGACACACTTTTTTTCCAAATCAATTTCTCTAGCGCGTTGGTTGTATTGGACGAGGTGCGTGTCATAGAGTAATTTAAAAAAATTAAAAAACCCACCCTGGGCAGGATAACGGAAGGTCGTGAAGACAGCTTGTTTTTCCGGCCTTGATTTAAAGGCGCCTAGTATAATATTAGAGATCTGTGATGGGATTAGCCGTCCGGACAGCCAATCGGTGGCTAGTTGCTCCATTTCAACGCGCCAGTATTTTTTAGTAAATTTAGTATAAAAATTTTTAGTTAAATAATTGCCATATTGATTTTGGCACCAGTCTGAATAGTTATTAATTTCTTTTTTATTTTTTATGCGAGCTGCCAAGAAACTTGTTAAAGCGAATATTCTGTCCTTAAGAGGAAGCTCGTTTATATTATTTTGTATTGGATACGTCATCCATCTTGTGTCCCGATAATTAGCAACCCGGCTTGACCTGATTTCCTCTACCTTTTTTGCTCGATTGCAAATTAAATCAACAAAGTCTTTATCTTTGGAATGTGAAATATGAGCGCCTTCGTCAAAAAAAACGCCTCCAACCGGGTGTGAATAAGCGTGCCCGCCGGGGTGCGGTAAGGCTTCAAAGATGCGCGCTTGCGGCAGGGAGCCGGCACAGCCCAATCCGGAAAGACCTGCTCCTAAAATAATAACGTTTTCCATTTTAAGCTACTTAATATATTCTTTATACAGCAAGGATAGCCCCTTTTTGATAGAGATAGTTGGTTGCCAATTGAGTATCTGAATAGCTTTATTAATATCAGCTATTTGTATAGGTGGGGCATTTGGTTTTTGGGCGATAGCCCCCAGTTCAAATAAAGATTGAACTTGAAAATGTACGGCGATAGATTCTATAATGTCTTTCACTTGGGTTGGTTGCCCGCTGCCAAGATTAATAGTATTAAATTTCTTCGGACTTTTATGCAGAGCAAGTATGATCGCGGATATAACATCATCTATATGTATAAAATCACGTTTTTGCCGCCCGTCAGTAAATTGCGCCGGTTCTTTGGCGAGCGCTTTGTTAAGCGCGTAGGGGATAAGCATCTGGCCGGTTTGACCGGCGGCGCCATAAACAGTAAACGGGCGAAACCAGGTAACGGGGATATTATTTTGTTGCGCCCATGTTTTAGTGAGAAGATATGCGGCATGTTTGCTCCAGCCGTAAGGAGAAAGCTCCCCGCTCGGCCCATCATCTTCTTTTAAAGTACCTGCCCGTTGACCATATTCTTCAGCCGATCCGGTGACTATTAAGTAAGTAAGCCCTTTATCTTTCCAATAATCTAATATTCCGGCTAGATAGCTAATCTGCTCTGACTGGGGCTGGAACAAAGCATTTCTTTGCGTGTTCCACGCCAAATGAATAAGTATAAACTGTCGCCCTTCTTCATGATCAGGCATGAGATCGGCCGGATGAGAGAGGTCGGTTTGATGATACATAACGCCCCCTAGAGGTTTGTCTGGAGGCTGATTTTTGTCCACGGCGATAATGTCAAAATTTTTTTTTGCCAGCCGAGTGACCAAATTAGTGCCGATAAACCCTTGTGCTCCGGTGATAACTACTCGCATAATGATTGTTTTTATGCCGCCCGCACCCTTTAATTTTTGGCTGCGGCACGAGCGTACTCAGTTATTTGCTCAATAGTTTTTTCTCGTATCTGACCGGCGTCATTAAAATATGTTTTATACCAATCAACAGTTTGGGCCAGGGCTTTTTGTATATCCCAGACCGGATGCCAGAGTAAACGGCTACGCGCTTTGGCGCAGTCTAATTTTAGGTAGGCTGTTTCGTAGGGATGGGGCTGATCATCCGTTGTCCAGCCGGCAGTAGCGCCCCAGCTTAACGCCATTTGTTCGGCAATCCATTTCACCGGTTTTTCATCGGATTCTTGCGGTCCAAAATTCCACGCTTCCGCAAATTCAGGACCCGCTTCGTACAGTTTTTCACTTAGGGTTAAGTAGCCGCTAAGCGGCTCCAGCACATGTTGCCAGGGGCGAATAGCGTTGGGATAGCGTAGAAAGGGAGCCTCATTTTTTACTAAAGATTTTATGCAATCCGGAATAATTCTGTCCGCCGCCCAGTCGCCGCCGCCAATAACATTTCCCGCTCGGGCTGAAGCCACGGCCACGCCGTGTTTTTCAAAGTCGTCAGAGTTAAAAAAAGAATTTCTAAACGCAGACACCACTAATTCGGCGCAGGCTTTACTGCTGCTGTACGGATCAAAACCGCCTAAAGCGTCAGTTTCAGTGCGCCCCGATGGTTGGTTTGAATTTTGGTAACATTTATCGGACGTAACTACAACTACCGCTTTGACGGACGACGTATGACGAACGGCTTCCAGGAGATTGAACGTGCCCATTATGTTAGTTGAGTATGTTTCATCGGGGTTGGCATAGGAACGTTTCACTAGTGACTGGGCGGCCAGATGAATGACTATTTCCGGGCTGAATTGATTGAGAGCTGATGCCAAAGCGTTATAATTGCGGACGTCACCTATGACAGAAGTCATGTTCTTTCCTACATCGGCAACAGTAAATAAATTTGGTTCGGTAGGCGCCGGCAGTGAATAACCGATAACCTGCGCCTGCAGTTGCTGCAGCCAAAGAGACAGCCATGACCCTTTAAACCCGGTATGTCCGGTGATAAATACTTTTTTATTTTTCCAAAAGTCAGCGTTAGGCGTCAATTTAGTCGGGGTATTTTTTAGCCAGGGCGTTTGTTTGGCGTTATAGAGCTCCTCAAGATAATTTTTTTCCCGCAGAGTGTCCACTGGTTGCCAAAAACCGTCATGTAAGTAGGCGCCTAACTCGCCTTTTTTGGCCAAGTTTTCCAGCGGCTGTCTCTCCCAATCAGTCTCATCGCCTTCTATAAAATCAAAAATGGTTGGCTCAAGCACAAAAAAACCACCATTTATTCTGTTGCTTGGTTCAGCTGGTTTTTCTGTAAAATTAATCACTTTGTCAGCATCAATATTTAGGGATCCAAAACGCCCGGGCGTTCGCACGGCGGTTACGGTAGCGGAGAGATTTTTATGACGGTGAAAATTAATCAGGTCAGCAATGTTAATGTCGGAGACTCCGTCGCCGTAGGTTAAACAGAATGTTTCATCTTTGACATATTGTTGAATTCTTTTTATTCGGCCGCCGGTTCTTGTCTCGAGACCGGTATCTACCAAAGTTACCTGCCAGGGCTCGGCATCATTGCGGTGCATTTCCATGACATTTTTTTTTAAATTAAAAGTCACATCTGAAGTGTGGAGATGATAATTTGAGAAGTATTCTTTAATATAGTACCCTTTGTAACCGCAGCATATTATGAATTCATTGATGTTATAATAAGAATAAATTTTCATAATATGCCAGAGCAGTGGTTTGCCACCGATCTCAATCATGGGTTTTGGCTTCAGATTAGTTTCCTCTCCTAATCGGGTGCCAAAACCGCCGGCCAGGATAACAGCTTTCATATAAAATAAGGTAGTTATTAATTTTAGGACTTACGCGTTTGGCGTCCTAAATTTATAAAAAGGCTTCGTCTACAAAACACCATAATATAACGGCGAAAAAGTTCAAGCATTGCCAAGCCGCTTAATTTTGCCCTAAACTAGCGGCCAAAATAATTTTTTATTTCTCGGCAAACCGCTGCCACATCCTCATCGGTAAGGGTAAAGGCGGAAGGCAGCCAAAGCGAACGAAGTGACATTTTTTCGCTATTGGGGAATTGGCCTGACGGCAGGAAATATGGTGGTTGCGTATGCAGAGGGAACCAGTACTTGCGGCTGTCTATATTGCGCGCGCGTAAATATTGTTCTAACGCATCCCGCTCATCGGTAGCAATATCGGTCCATTGCGGCACTGCTCCGCCGGCTAAATCGCAAGGAAAGATTGATAAGCCCGGAATATTTTTTAATTGAGCAGTATATAACTTATAATTTCTTCTCATGCGCTTTACTCGGGCGGTTAAATAGCGTAGCTGTCCCAACCCCAGCGCAGCTTGAATGTTAGTCATTTTAAAATTGTAACCGATAGTGTTATGGATATCATTACCGCCCGTACCTCTGGTCGGTCGGCCTTGGTCTTTTAAAGCGCGTAATTTTATTTCCAGTTCATCACTATTAGTAACAATAATTCCGCCTTGTCCGGTTGTGATAGTTTTATTAGGCGAAAATGAAAAACAGCCCGCATCGCCCCAAGCGCCTAAATATTTTCCTTTGTATTTTGACATTAAAGCTTCGGTTGCGTCTTCAACTACCGCCAAATTTTTTTTATTAGCAATTTCTCTAATGGTTTTCATATCTGCCGCTCTTCCTGTAACATGAACCGGAATTATTGCTTTAGTTTTGTCAGTTATTGCTTTGGCAAGCGAATTAATGTCTATGTTTAAATCAATTGGATTAATATCAACCAACACCGGTTTGGCGCCGCATAATTCAGCCGCGTTAGCCGTAGCGATAAAAGTCATATCCGGGACAATAACCTCATCACCCGGCCTTATGTTTAGCGCTTTTAAGGATAAAAAAATAGCCGCCGTGCCGCTAGTTACGGCAATAGCGTGTTTACAGCCCACTAAAGCAGCTATTTTTTTCTCAAATTTTTTTGTCACTTCGCCCTCGTTGATGTAATTGCTGTCCAAAACCTCTTTAATTAAAGTGTATTCTGCAGTACCGACTTGAGTTTGCCACCAAGGTATTTTTTTAGATATTTTTTTACGCTGCATAAATTAGATATTATCCACCACGCGGGCTTTAGGCAGGGGCATAATAAACTTACCTTTATAACCTAACTTTCTCATTAATTGCATCATTTCTTCACCGATATGCCATGACAATATTAAAGCATATTCCGGCTGTTCCAAAAATAATTTTTTTTCATCAACCACTGGAATATGCATTCCGGGAGTAAACATACCAATTTTAGGGGAGCGGGATTTTTCACAGATATAATCTAAGAGGTAAGGGTCAATTTTAGCGAAATTTAGCAGGGTGTTGGATCGACCCGGGCTACCGATGCCTGCCAGACGAGCTCCCGAATTTTTACAGCTTAATAAGAGCATTTGCAGGTCATTTTTGGCTTTAATCATTTGAGCGGCGAATTGCCGCATCGCAGCGATATCGTAAAGTCCGGCTTGTTTTTCCGCGGCGATAAGTTCTTCAATTCGCGGGCTTTCCGCTCTTTGCCCTTTCATGGCATAAGCGCGGATTGAACCGCCGGCCGCCGCTATTCTTTCCGCGTTTACCAAACTAAAACCGCTGCGGGCAAACAGTTCTCGCAATGGCCGCACCGAGTAAAACCGCAGATGTTCATGATAAATTGTGTCCAGTTCAAGCGTGGCCATCATATCCAATAAGTATTGCGATTCGGAAATAAAAACGCCGTCTTCATCTAGCATCAACTTTATCCCGCGCATAATGGCAAAAAGATTGTTGATATGGGCGAAAGAGTTAGTCATCACGATTATTTTCGCTTTGCCGTATTGCGATACTGCTTGGCGTGCGACATCTTCATTAAAATAAGCTTGAATGGTGGGGATGTTTTTTTTATTCGCCACTGCGGCGGCGTTAGTCGGTTCAATGCCTAAAACACGCAAACCCTTTGCTTTAAACCCTTCTAACAGCGTGCCGTCGTTGCAGCCGATATCAACGACAAGATCCGCGCTTTTTAGTTGATAGCGTTGTTCTAAATTATCAGCTAGGGCGCGGAAGTTACGGATTAACATATCCGTTAAACCGGTACGGTAAGGGTAATGAGGCGGAAATACGAGTTGCGGATCAATAATATAATCAAGCTGCGCCAGCCCGCAGATAGGGCAAAGACAAAAATTAAGCGGATAAGTTGTTTCCGGCTCGTGTCGCTGTTCGGCGGATAGGTAATTTTGAACAATCGGCTGGTGGCCGAAAGTCAAAATAGTCTCTAAGTTTTTGTCAGAGCAGATTTGGCATTCGTCAATATGGCCGAGAGGAATTTTATTGGGCATAATCACGCGCCGCTAAAATCATTTGCGGTCAAAACCTTTAAAATATTTTTTATTTATAATAACCATTTTTTCATCGCCGATATTAAAAGCCGCCGGGGGGAAGGGCTTAAAAGTCAGGGCGCGGATAAAATTTTTTATTTTTTGGCCGCTCCAAGACCAGTCAATTTGTCCGTTATTAGGCAGGCCTTTGGGAAAATAGGTAGCTTTTTTTTCATCTTGTCGGCGGCTATGAATTTTTTGGCCGCTTAACCAAAGATTTAAAAAGCCGTTAAATAATTCCGTTCCGGTTTCGTTAAGCACTTTTTCGTACAGCGTTTTGCCAGTGTCACTTTCGGCTATTTTTACTTTTTTTTGCATAATGATTGGCCCGGAATCCATCCCGGAATCCATCCAGTGCAGGGTGACGCCGGTATATTTTTCTCCGTTAAAAATGGCGTGTACGGTAGAGTAGCGGCCGCGATATTTCGGCAATAAGGCGGGGTGAATATTTAAACATCCCAGCGGAGGTATTTTTAAAATAGCCGGCGGAATTATTTGGGTGCCGCCGATACAAAATATTATTTCCGGCTTAATTGATTTTATTTTTTGGATAATATCGGGATCGGCCACTCTTTTTTGCGCAATAGCCGGCAGCCCCTGTGTTTTGGCTAATTTAATCAGCGACTGGTGCCAGCTTTTGTCCCGGCCATCATCATCTAAATTGCCGATCACTAATTTCGGCTTTACCCCTCTTTGCGCCAATTGTTTTAAGCAGTTAACGCCTATTTGTTTGCCGCCGATAAAGACGCAAATTTTATTCAGCATAGTTGACTTGGATCTTTTATGTTGTATTATATTGTTGTATTATATAAAGATATGATAAATAACAACTGATGTCAAATAATTATGAGCGCAGATGCTGGCGAATTAAACTCTCCGCAATACGATAAATCAAAGCTTAAATCAGTGGGCGAGGATGTTTTTATCAGCGCTCAAGTGGAGATCAGGAGATCGAACTTAGTTTCCATTGGCAATCATGTAGCTATTGACAGTGGTCTGTATCTTACTTGCCAAGCTGAAATTGGTGATTATATTCACATTGGCCCCGGCGTAATTATTATCGGCGGCCCAAAGGGATTGTTGCAGATGGGGCATTTTACAAATATCGCTTTGGGTAGTAAAATTTTATGCGCTTCCGATGAGTTTTTGGGAGATAGTTTAATTACCACTCCGGGGATACCATTGGAGTATACCAAAGTAATCATCAAACCGGTGATTTTTGAACGATTTGCCAATGTTTGCGCCAATGTTGTTATTTTGCCCGGAGTTACTTTGGGCGAAGGTTCGGTGGTTGGCGCCTGTTCGTTAGTAACAAAAGACACTGAACCCTGGACAATTTATGTTGGCATCCCGGCCCGTCCGCTGAAGATGAGGCAAAAGGAAAAGATGCTGGAGTACGCAAAAAAATTAGGATATTTTAATTGATTTAACAATAATTTTGTGAGGATTTTTTTTATAACTTCCAAGCTAAATTTTCAAACTTCCGGCGGTTCCATTGAGGAAATAGATTTTATCATTAAAACTATGGCTGATTTAGGGAATGAAGTGACGGTCATAACCGTTTTTTCTTACATGAATTATATACAGGCGGCATTGCCGTATAAAGTGATTGAAGAAAACATCACTGCCAAACGTTTGCTGGGGATTCAGGCAGGTATTTTTAAAATTTTAAAAAAGTACGAGGGACGGGCGGATGTTTTTCATATTGATGGCCACATTGCTTTATACGGGGCTGGTTGGTATCGTATGATAGGGGGTAAGGTGCCGGTAGTAGGCCTTTTCAACCAATTTTTGATTTGCTGGCCGCAATGGATTTCCAGTCTTTTTAAGCAGCCAAAACAGAATTTGTTTAATAAAATTAAACTAAAAGTTCGATGGTGGCTGGAAAAACATATTGGCATGCCGTTAGCCGGTAAAATTGACCTTTTTGCTTTTGTCAGCCCTACTATGCGAAAAATGTATGAAGACTTTGGCCTGCACAGCGGCGAGAGGGGTTTAGTCATCGGCGACCCGATAAACATTAAAAAGATAATAGCGGAAAATAAAATTAATGTTGATTCTTATCGCCTTAGAAATAAAAAAGCAGAGCCTGTTACTTTGTTTTTTTCCAGCCGCATGTCGCCTGGCAAGGGGTTTGATATCTTATTAGCTGGTTTTGCCAAAGTCCGCAACAAAAAAAATTTTCGCTTAATTTTAGGGGGCGCTGGCCCGGAAGAAAGCCAAGTGAAACAAATGGTGATAGATTTGGGCTTGCAGGAATATGTCACATTGCCCGGCTGGGTAACAAAGGAGCACTTATTCCGTTATTATCAAGAAGCGGATATTTTTATCCAAGCCGACTGGTGGCCGGCCGGGACCTCAATTTCCTTATTGTACGCTATGGCTTTCGGCGTACCGTCTATTTTGCCGGGCGGCGGCGGTTTGCAGTGGCAGGCAAAAAATTCCGCTTTATATTTTAAATACCGCGATACTGATGATTTAGCCAGAAAAATTGAGCAGTTGGGAAGCGATTATGAACTAAGGGCAGAACTTTCCCGTCAATGCTATGTCAGGTTATCGGAAGACGACTTGAATTATCGAAAAAAAATCGAGGAGTTGTGCGAAAGGATAAAAAAAATTGTAAAAACTTGACAAATATTATAAAATAGCGCTAAATACCATATTAGAAGTTTATATCAAAAAAAAGGAGGTATGGTCCTTTGAAATTATGGGAAAAATATTCAACGTTAGTTCTTATGGTCAAAAATGACCATAGTACAAAAGGGGTCGTTGGCGGACCGCATGATTTTTATCACGCCTTGATGGTGGCCCAGTATGGACAAATGATCGCCGAAGGTGAAAGAGTAGGAGAACTGGCTTGGCTGGCTGGCCTGTGCCATAACACCGACTACATGTTTGGCGAGCAAACGGAGGAAAGGATAGAGCAATATCTGGAGGTTGTGCCGGACTTGTCGGGCAAAGAGAAGGTGCTGATTTTGGAGGCGGTACTTAATCATTCCAAGAAGAATGATCCCGCTGACAATCCCATTACCGTTGCCCTCAAGGATGCCGACCGGTTGGCAAATAGCGGCGCTATCCACACTATCCGCGCCGCGCAATATTTCCCGTCTCTGCCGCCGGTGGATTTGGTCTTTCTATTCTGCAGCCCCACCGGTACGTTTCGGAAACCCAATTCAGTAGCCGAACATCTTTACTACTGTTTGGAATGGGAAGGTTGGTTGCGCCTGCCCAAGGCCAAAGAGCTGGCGGCCAGATATTTTCGGGAGCGTCAGGAGTTTCTTAAAAACATAAAAGACCAGTTGAGAGAAACTGGTCTTTACCCGCTTCCGGCTGAACTTTTATAATAGTTGTGCCACTATCACGGAATGCGGCGTATGCCTTATATACGCCGCTTTTTTTTCTAATTACGGATAACGATAATGCCCAATTTTTTTAACTCCGCGTCCAGCATTATTCTCGCCAATTCTTTGAATCTTATTTTTGGCTCCCAACCTAATTTATTTTTTGCTTTGGTGGCATCCCCAATCAGGGCGTTGATCTCGGTGGGGCGATAATAGATCGGATTTTTTTTAATATATTTTTCCCAATTATCAATGCCGGCTAAGCTGAATATTTCTTCAGTAAACTCTCCTACGCTGTGTGTTTCTCCGGTAGCAATAACATAATCATCGCCTTGTTCTTGTTGCATCATCAGCCACATTGCCTCCACATATTCTGGTGCGTAGCCCCAATCACGTTTTGCCTCTAAATTTCCCAGATAGATATGGTCGCGTTTACCGGCAACGATTTCAGCTACGCCCTTAGCGATTTTACGGGTAACGAAATTTTCCCCTCGGCGCGGGGACTCATGGTTGAATAAAATGCCGTTACAGATAAAGAGTCCGTAAGCCTCGCGGTAATTAACGGCTGTATGGTAAGCGTATACCTTGGCGCAACCATAAGGGCTGCGCGGCCGGAAAGCAGTAGTTTCTTTTTGTGGCGTCTCTTCAGCATTGCCAAACATTTCACTTGATGAAGCTTGATAAAATTTAGTTTTTATTTTGGTTTCCCGGATAGCCTCTAATAAGCGGACAGTGCCAAGACCGGTAATCTCACCGGTATATTCCGGTATATCGAAACTAATCTGAACATGGCTTTGCGCGCCTAAATTGTATATCTCATCCGGCTGAATCTTGGCAATCAAGCGGGCCAGACTGCTGCCGTCTGAGAGATCGCCATAATGTAGAATCAAATTGCTTTTTTGTTCAATATCAGTGCCATATTCCAAAAAAGATTGGGCGGAGCGGCGCGTTGCCTGGTAAATATGTTCCAATCTTTGACGGTTAAAAACACTGGAATGTCGCACCAAACCATGGACTTCATAATTTTTAGCTAACAAAAAGTCAGTTAAATAAGAGCCGTCTTGGCCGGTAATTCCGGTAAGGAACGCTTTTTTCTTAGCTTGGTTTGTGTTTTCCATATAGATTACAAACGCTCGCCCCCTTGCGCCTATTATTGATTGAGCGTAATTATGTTAATAACGGTAGATTTAATTTTTTAGCCATTAAATCAACCAGCCTTGTTAATCTTACTTTTTCGGCAGCTGGCTCTACGCCAACCTCCCAAATTTCATTTAAGCCCACATCAGCAGATTCTTCCATAATGGCGCCGATAAAATTTACTAACTCTTGCTCATTATATTTAAAATTGGCTAATTGTTTTTTAACTATTATTGGGAGCTCGTCTATTTTTTCACATTTTATCACCGTAGACAGTTTATTATAAAAGGTGTCGCCAAAAGTAATAACCGGCTTTTTTAACAGCACCGCCTCCCAGCCGGCCGTGCTGGTAATGGTAGCAATCAATTTGCTTTGGCGGATAGTTTGGAAAGAGCTGACATCAGGGTCTAGGAGCTTAACATTGGGTATTTTTTTCAGTTCTCGATAGTAAGCGTGTGGCCGGTAGCCTACCATAGCCGGATGCTCTTTGACGTATAATTTAAAATGCAAAGGCAGGGATTTGGCAACTTGCTTAATTAAATTAATTTGGTCTGACCAAAAAGGGGCGAAGAGCAGGGTGGCTATTTCCGGTTCATAGTGCAAGGCAAAGAAGGCAAAATCTTCGTTAAAGTCAATTTTATCATAGAGGTGTTTAAAGCCTATTAATGTTCTGGTTTTACGTCTTATCCTATCAATGAGGTAACCTAGTGGTTTTTCGTCACAGTAGCCATCCTGCCGGCCGGCAAAATAACGATAGCAAAGTATTGTAAACCACCGGCAAGAACCCCATAAATTTTTTGGCGACAGCCATTTTAACGGACGGAGACGATACAGCCGGTTTTGATTTTGTAGTGAGGCATATAGAGGGCTGGTATCTTTATGCCTGAATTCATTTAGATATTGTTCAGCTTCTTTTATTTTTTTACTTTCTTTGTTATCCAGCATCAAATCGTTAAATAAGTTTTCCGCATAGCTAAGTTTTTTATAACTTATAGATAAGCTGTGCAAGCGATTTATTCTGGTCAGGGCGATAATAAAGACTTTAATGTTTTTCTTTTTAGCGATATGATAAAGCAGCATAGCGCCGATGCCGCCCACCACCGTAAAAAAAATAACATCCGGCCTAGCTGTTTCCAAAAAATTAATAATCGCCTTTGCTTTTACCTGCAGGATCCTCATCATCTCTTCATGCGTGTAAGGAGGCGTATCGTACGGATACTCGCGCGCCAGCATATTGTACATCACAACGCGGTCAACGGCGATGTAAGGCCAGAGGTTAGGCAGGCCATACTCTCGTTCCAGCCAGGCGATATAATCAAGATCAAGCGGCTCATTTTTATAAGATTTGTGGATTTCTTCGTCCAGCAGGAGCGAGGTATAATTGATGTCAGTCTGTTTTTTTAGGAATTCAAAGCTGGCACGAGTATAAACATAACCGCAAAATTCATTGATGCCGTATTTTTCTTTGAAAATCAAGGCCATTTTATGGCCTACATAGGCGAACCTTCTTTGCAATATAAAGCAAATTTTCATAATTTTTGCTTACGGAATAGTAACTATGTTTTTATGTTAATATATGCGCTCAAATACGTCAATGGCACTTATTGACACCCATTGATACCTTTGATATACTAGAAATAGCATGGATTAAGAGTTAAAATTATGAACGAAGAAATACAACGCAACGCAGTCTATACTACCGCCGAAACGCAGGAGTTATTAAAGGTCAGTAAAAGCACTCTTAAGCGCCTCTTAAAAAAAGGATTGCTTAAAGCCAATAAGGTAGGCGGGCAATACCGCATTTTAGGCAAAGAAATTTTGCGTTTAGTTTCTCCGGCGGCGGAAAAAAGAGCTATTCATTCGTATTTGAGTTTGAAAAATAAAGTAGTGAATAGAATTAATAGATGGTAGATAAGCAAATGAATAGAAATTAATCGCCTAAATTTTACCGTAGTATATGAGTAAAATAAAAACAACTATTGTCGGCGAACGGCCGTACTTGATAAACGACCTCCTTTTAGTGGAAGGTATTTCTCGCGCCGGAAAATTTTTATTAGCTAATATTTTGCATGGTTTCAAGGGAATAGAGCCGACGCAATATTGTGAACTGCTTGAGCAAATTCCTTACTTAGAAAAGTTTAACCTTATTGCCAACAAAGCGGCGCGCGAGCTTTTGCGCGCGGAGGTTGATATTAATGGCTATAAAATGTTAATCGGCAGAAACTTTAATCATCGGAAGTTAGACAAATCGGCCATTTTCAACAATCCCCGGTATAAACAATATTTAAAAAGGAGCGCCATCAAAGACACAAAAGTCATTCTGCGGCAGTTTTATCAAGCCAGACCCTACAACCCCTTTATCGTGCATGAAATTATGCCCGCCATTTCAATATATTTAAAAACTTTTCCCCGAATTAAAGTCGTCAGTATCCAAAGAAGCCCGCTAGATTTAGTATATTCTCATTATGTTTGGTATTTATCTTATAAAAAGAAATTTAAAAAAACTCTTTGGCCGCTGGCTATTTTATTAAGACAAGGCAATAATTCTATTCCCTGGTATACCTTAGTTTACCAGAGGAGCAAAAATAATAAGCAGTTAATAGATAATATTATTTTGGCAATAGCCAGATTATTGGCCGATTATCAGTCAACTTATAAAAGTTTATCTCTTCTAAATAAAAAAAAATTTTTATTTGTTCGCTACGAAGACATTCTGGTTAATCCCCACGAAGTAATTGATAAAATATCTAAATTTTTAAAGAGAGAGGTGTTGCCGGAGATGAGTAAAATTATTAAAGCAGAAAAGCTGCCCAATAAGGAATACAATAATTTAAAAGAGGAAAAAATAAAAGAAATCAAAGCGATCGCCTCTCCCGAATGTTTTAACCATTTATTAAAAATAGAAACACAATATATTAAAAATAAAAAATATGATTGAAATTTTAAAAGACAAAACCATTTTAATTACCGGCGGTACTGGATCTTTTGGCAGAAATTTCGTTAAATATTTACTCGTACATTCGGAGACAAAAAAGATAATTATTTTTAGCCGAGACGAATTCAAACAATTACAAATGCAAAGAGAAATGAATGACCATCGACATCGTTTAAGATTTTTTCTAGGAGATGTTCGGGATCTGCAACGTCTACAAAGAGCTTTCAGCGGTGTTGATATTGTTATTCATGCTGCTGCTTTAAAGCAAGTACCAACTTTAGAATACAATCCTTTTGAAGCAGTTAAAACCAATATTTTAGGCAGTCAAAATGTAATTAACGCCGCGATTGACCAAAACGTAAAGAAAGTGTTATTAATTTCAACTGACAAAGCCGTTCAGCCAATTAACCTTTATGGCTCAACCAAGCTTTGTGCGGAGAAACTATTTGTCAGCGGCAATTCTTATACTGGTGGACGGACTAAATTCAGTTGCGTGCGTTATGGCAATGTGCTTGGCAGCCGTGGCAGTGTCATTGATTTGCTTCTCAAAGACGGTAATTTAAAGAAGGTTTTTATCACCGATGAACGAATGACTAGATTTTGGTTAACTTTAGAACAAAGTTTTGCTTTGGTATTGTTTGCTTTAGACAACATGGAAGGAGGAGAAATATTTATTCCTAAAGCCGCTAGCATGAAATTAGTCGATTTATTTACTACGGTAGCTCCCGAGGCATCAAGAGAAGTAATTGGAGCCAGACCAGGAGAAAAGATGCACGAAATCCTACTAACAACTGAAGAGGCAAAACATACTGTTTCTTGCAACGACTACTTTGTTGTATTGCCAGAATACAATATTTTAGATATAGAAATTTTTAAAAAATATTGGCAATTTGGTAGTAAACTGCCAGTAGGTTTTTTCTTTGCCAGCGATACTAATCAAAAGTGGCTGACGCCAGAGCAGTTGCGGGAATGGCTGCGGCAATCAAAATTTTTGCAAGCCTAAATTATATTTTTATGATTCCTTACGGTCATCAAATAATAGATGCAGCTGACAGGAAAGCAGTAGATAAAATATTACAATCAGATTGGCTAACGCAGGGACCTAAAGTTTTAGAATTTGAACAGGCTTTAGCAAAATATTGCGGCGCCAAGTATGCGGTGGCGTGCACTAATGGCACCTCTGCCCTTCACCTTGCTTATTTAGCAGCTGGTTTAAAGCACGGCGATGAGGCCATCACAACGGCTAATACTTTTGTGGCTACTGCCAATATGTTGTTGGTGGTAGGCGCTAAGCCCATTTTTTGTGATATTAGAAACGACACCTATAACATCGACGAAAGTAAAATTGAACGGCTGATTAGTAAGCGAACCAAAGCGATTGTGCCGGTGCACTTTGCCGGCCAGCCGTGCGAGTTGGCGCGCATTAAAAAAATCGCAAAAAAGCATAGGCTACTCGTTATTGAAGACGCTTGTCACGCGTTGGGAGCAAAATATAAAAATACTAAAATTGGCAGTTGCAAATTTTCTGACCTGACTATTTTCAGCTTTCATCCGGTTAAATCAATCACCACCGGAGAGGGCGGCGCCATTCTCACTAACAGCAAACATTACTACCAGAAGCTGCTGTCGTTGCGCAACCATGGCATCCACAAAGATGCGCACGGCAAGAATGTGATGACGGCATTGGGTTATAATTATCGTTTGACCGACATTCAGGCGGCGCTGGGGATTTCACAGTTAAAGAGATTAAATTTATTTATCAGCCAAAGACACCAAGTAGCTGCTTGGTATAATGACGAATTAGGCAGTGTAAAAGAAATTATTCTGTCGAAAGAAATAGTTGGTAATTACTCCGCTTGGCATTTGTACGTTATTCGCGTCAGAGAGCCGCAGGCGCGTGATAAGCTGGCGGCATATTTAAAACAGCAAGGCATTGGCGTTAATTTTCATTATCCCGCGGTATACTCCCATCCCTTTTATCAAAAAAATGGTTATAAAAGTTTAAAATTAAAAAATACTGAAGAATATCAAAAAAGCTGCATTACCATTCCCTGCTATGTTCAGTTAACGCGAGCTGACGTAAAGCAGATAGCTAAAGTAATTAAAGATTTTAAAATTTTTAAATAATAAACACTATGAATTTTCAATATTGCGCCAAATGCGTAATGCCTAATACTAAGCCGGATCTTTATTTTGACGAACAAGGAGTTTGCGATGCCTGCCGTTCAGCAGAAAGTAAAAGAGAGGGGATTGATTGGGGAGTTAGAAAAAAGGAATTTGAAGAAATTATTGAAAAATATAAAAGTAAAAGTAATGCTGGCTATGACTGCTTAATCCCGGTCAGCGGCGGCAAAGATTCTACTTATCAGGTGCACGTGATGAAAGACGTTTACGGTTTTAAGCCGCTGTGCGTTTGTTTTGAACCAACCATACCCACGGAGTTAGGCCGGAAAAATTTAGACAACCTTAGCAAGATGGGAGCGGACGTCATTTTATTTAAAAAGAACCATCGGGTGTATAAAAAAATGGTCATTGAGAGTTTACAGCGGGTAGGAGACAATGAATGGCCAAACCACGTGGGCATTTTTACAGTGCCGGTTCATTTCGCCGTTAAGTTTAATATCCCTCTAATCGTTTGGGCGGAAAATTCCGAATTGGAATTTGGGGGTCCGGAGGAAGCTAAAAAGTCAAAAGTTTTAAACCGGAGATGGCTGGAGGAGTTTGGCGGCTTATTGGGCAACCGAGTGGAAGATATGCTTATGCAAGGCATAACTAAAAGAGACTTGGAGATGTATTTCTATCCTACAGACGCAGATTTAGAAAGAGTAGGAGTTACCGGTCTTTTTCTCGGCTACTTTTTTAAGTGGAGAATCAGAGAGCAGTTGGCGGTAGTGCAAAAATTAGGGTTTAGCGTTAAAGAGGACGGCCCGATGGAAACAACTTATACTAATTTTGAAAATCTAGATTGTTACTCAATGTCTATCCACGACTATTTAAAGTGGGTAAAATATGGATTCGGCCGGGCGACTGACCATGCCTGTTCCGATATTAGGAATGGAGTTATTACTAGAGAAGAGGGTGTCCGCTTAGTGAGAAAATACGACGGCAAGATACCGTCGATAGCTTTGCAAAAGTTCTTGGAATATACGGGAATGGATAAAAAAGAGTTTTTATCTATCGTAGATAAATTTGCCAACCCGATTATTTTTGAGAGAAACAAAGACGGAAGTTTAAAGAGGGATATTGATGATAATTTAGTGATGCCAGAGCAATTTTTAGTCCATTAAAATATTATGAGGATAGTTATTATTGATTACAAAATGGGGAATATCGCCTCGGTGAGTAAAGCCTTTGCGTCTATTGGGGTGCCAGCGGTTGTTTCCGGTGAGCCAAAAGATATTGAGCGGGCGACGCATTTAGTTTTACCCGGCGTGGGCGCTTTTGGCGACGGCATGGAAAATTTGCGAAAGCAAGGATTGATACCGCTGTTACGTAGAAAAGTTTTGGAGGACAAAACGCCTTTTTTTGGTATTTGTTTGGGCATGCAGCTCTTAGCTCAAACAGGAACTGAATTTGGCGAGTATGAGGGCTTAGGATGGGTGCGGGGTTCTGTCATCAAGTTGCGCGGCGATAAGAATTTACGTTTACCGCATATCGGCTGGAACAATATTTCTGTTAACCATCAGGATGTTTTGTTTCGCAACATCGTCGACGATAATTTCTATTTTGTGCATAGCTACCATATTGATTGTGCGGACGCGGCGGTTGTTTCGGCAATGTGTACATATGGGCAAACGTTCGCGGCGGCGCTGCACCAGGGAAATATTTTTGCCACCCAATTTCATCCGGAAAAAAGCCAGGCGGGCGGCCTGCGGGTGCTACGCAATTTTTTAGAACAGAAATAATATGCTTAAGACACGCATTATTCCTTGCCTGCTTTTTAACGGTTTTTGTTTGGTTAAAACGATTCAGTTCGGCCGGGAGAGAACGTTAGGCAACCCAATACAGTTCGCCCGCGTGTACAACAGCCGCAACGTTGACGAACTTATTTTTATTGACATTACGGCCAGCCAGGAAAAAAGAGATCCAGTTTTTCATTTAATTGCCGACATTTTTAATGAGTGTTTTATGCCCCTAGCAGTAGGAGGGGGAATTCATACCATGGAGCATGTTGACCGATTAATGAGGATTGGCGCTGATAAAATTATTATTAACAGCGAGGCGATTAATAATCCGGCGTTTATTACTAAAATAGCAGGCAAATACGGTAGCCAAAGCGTAGTAATAGCAATTGATGTTAAGTATGACCATAATGAACATTTTGTATTTTATAACCGGGCAGAAAAAAATACCGGGCTAAAAGTTGTTGATTGGGCGCGCCAAATTGAAGCATTAGGAGCGGGCGAGATATTTTTAAACTCAATTGATAAAGACGGAACAATGCGGGGATACGATTTAGAACTAATTAAAAAAGTTGTTCAGGCAGTATCTCTGCCGGTTATTGCCTGCGGTGGAGCCGGAACCATCCAACATGTTGTTGACGCTGTTCAGAAGGGAAAAGCTGACGCCGTTTCTTTGGCCAGCCTTTTCCATTTTACCGGTGAAACTCCTAATCGAGTTAAAGAAGCATTGGATCGGTCCGGAGTGCCGGTCAGATTGGTCACCAATTAAAAGCCTCGTATTATGAAAAAAATCAGAACGGTGATTATAGGTTTAGGCAAGATCGCGCATGGCTATGAAGATAATGCCGGTGTGGTAAAAAGAATTAAATATCCAACCCATTTAAGCGCAATTAAAAAAGATAAAAGATTTATTTTGGTGGGCGGAAGCGACCTAAGCGTTAAAGCTCAAAAAGTTTTTGCCAGTAAATTAAATAAGCCCGTAGCTTTGTACGCAGACTACCGAGAAATGATTAAAATGCAAAAGCCCGATTTAGCCGTCGTCGCTACTCCTACCGGAACTCACGTAAGAGCTTGTAAGGATATAATCAAACTGGGAGTAAAAAATATTTTATGCGAAAAACCTATTGATTATTCTTTAATGGATGCTCAGTCGCTGATTAAATTGGCAAAAAAGAAAAGGATAAAATTAGCCTTTAATTATTTTAGAGTGTATGATAAAAGATACAAAAAATTAATTAATTTAATCAAAAATGAAGAATTCGGGAAAATACAAGCTATTAAGATTCAATACTCTAAAGGTATTTATAATAGCGCCACCCATGTAATTAACCTTTTGGAGAAAATTTTCGGTCCCGTCAAAAAAGCAGAAGCAACTGCCAAAATTTCTGGGGGACAAGACCCGAATGTTAATTTTACGCTTGAGTTTAAGGATGTAACGCCGAGCTTCAGGTCTTTTGCCGGGAAAAGTCTTATTTTATCAATTGAGATGAAGTTTGACAAAAAAAGATTGAGAATAATTAAAGATAAGTCAAAGGATTTTAACATCCAAATCGGCACCAGCCTGCTTGATGTTTATAACAATTTATATAACTTTATTACCGCAAACAAAAAAATTGCTTGCGGCGGACAAGAAGCCCTACAGACCTTAAGGGTGGCGGATGCAGTAATCAAGTCGTTTAAATTTAAAAAAGCCATATCACTTTAGTATGTCAAGAATATTAGCCATTAACGGCGGCAAGCCAGTTTTAAAAAAGCCATTAGATTTTTTTCCGCCATCGCCGATGGATAACAGGGAGCAGAAGGCGGTGTTGCGAGTGCTAAAGTCGGGACGACTGTCCGGCTTTGTCGCTGGTTATAACGAGCATTTTTTAGGCGGAGTTGAAGTAAAACGCTTGGAAAATTTTTTTTGTAAAAAATTTAAAGTTAAATACGCTGTTTCTTTTAATTCCGCTACGACCGCCCTGCACGGCGCTATTATCGCTTGTAAAATCGGCCCGGGCGATGAAGTTATCGTTCCTCCCTATACTATGCCGGCTACTGCCAGCTGTATTTTGATGAACGGCGCAATCCCTGTTTTTGTCGACATTAGTGAAAATACCTTTTGTTTAGATCCTGAATTGATCCGCCGGAAAATAACCAGACGAACGAAAGCCATTATGGTAGTGAATCTTTTCGGCGGGCCGGCTGATTTTAGAAAAATAAAAAAAATAGCCAGAGAATATAATTTAAAAATTATTGAAGATAATGCCCAGTCTCCAGGCGCTAAATACAGAGGAAAATTTACCGGCACCATCGGTGATATCGGAGTTTTTAGCTTTAATGCACACAAAGTTATTCAAGCCGGCGAAGGCGGCGTTTTAGTAACTAATAATGAAAGTTATGCTTTACGAGCGCAGCTGGCTCGCAATCACGGCGAAGCTGTCGTGGGCCAAATAAAAAACTTAAAAGACAAGACTATTTTAGGAAACAATTATCGCTTGACTGAAATACAAGCGGCCATTGCGTATGAACAGTTAATTAAGCTTAATAAGTTAAACAGCCAAAGAATTAAACTAGCAAACTATTTAACTTCCAAATTGAAAAAAATTGCCGGAATCGAATGTTCGATTGTTAATATAAAAGACGAGCATGTTTTTTATGTTTATCCTATTAAAATCAAAGAACGGGTTTTAGCCGTTAGCCGCGATAAGTTAGTAGAGGCGATGCTGGCTGAAGGATTCCCTATGTCCAAAGGATATGTAGAACCCATTTATCTACTGCCTATTTATCAGCAGAAAAAAGTTTTTAATGACACTCATTTTCCTTTTGCCGGCAAGCACTATAAAGGCAGCTCAAGCTATCAAAAGGGCATTTGCCCAGTAGCGGAAAGAATGTACGAAAAAGAGTTGACTTTTACAACGATTTGCCAGTACCCATACACTAAAAAAGAAGTAGATTTATTTATTAAAGCAATAAATAAAATTATCAATAACAAAAAGGAGTTAAAATGAAAATTTTAGTAAGCGCCAATAATCCCGGCGGGGCTGACTCACTTTTACCGGTTGTTAAGAAGTTAGTTGACAAAGGTGAAGAGTTGACAATAATTTTAGAGGGTAAAGCTAAGGGCGTTTTTGCTAAAGGCGGCGTTAATTTTTTAGACGCGGAGAGGTTAAACGATGTTAAATTAAAAAGTATTGTCAGTGATAATAATTTTGACATTTTTTTAGCCGGTACCAGTTTAGGATTTACAGTGGATAAAAAATTACTTCAGTATTGCCAAGAATATAAAATTATTTCCGTATATATTTTAGATTTTTGGTCCAACTACTGGCAGAGATTCAGCGTCGAGACCAAGGATTTTAAGTTTTTGCCAGACTATATCTGTGTCATGGATGAATTAACAAAAAAAGAAATGGTGTCCGAAAATTTTCCGGAAAAAAAAATTATTATCACCGGCAATCCGCGCTTTGACCATTTTTTGGATAATATCGATAATAGCCGGGAAGATAAAGATAGAATTTTATTTATATCACAGCCCCTGAAGGAATGTAAGAACTACACTGACGCACAAAGTTCGCACGATGAATATGTTGTTTTAAAGGATGTTATGCAAACGCTAAATTCAATAAAGAGCAGCGCGAACTTGGTTATCAGACTGCACCCGCGCGATGTCAAGGGAAAGTATGACGTGATTATGTCTAAAAGTAAACGCGCTGTTGTTTACGACAGCGTGTCTGATGTAGCTGAATCGCTTTCCCGCTCGGGATTGGTTATCGGCATTAGCTCAGTAGTATTATTTCAAGCGGCTTTAGCCGGCAAAAAAGTAATCAGCTACCAGCCGAATTTAGAAGGCAGAGACGCGTTAATAAGCAACCGACTCGGCATAAGCAAGTTAGTTGCCAATAAAGAAGAGCTAAAAATTTGTCTGGAAAATTATTTAAATGAATCAGCGGGGCCTAGCTGGCATATCAACCGCCAGAGCAGTAAAGACATTATCATCCCCGGCGCCGCCGATAACGTTATGAAGTTTATTGATAGTGTAAAAAAATAGTATGTTAAAAACCGGTGAAAAAGTCGTGGCCATTATCATTGCGCGCGGCGGCTCAAAGTCAATCCCGCGCAAAAACGTCCTGCCTGTGGGCGGCAAGCCGCTGGTTGCCTGGCCGGTTGACTTGGCAAAGTCGGTAGACAGGGTTGACCGGGTAATTATTACCACTGACGATGACGAAATTATGGAAATTGCGCGGCAGCACGGCGCCGAAGCCCTGTTTAAACGGCCGGCTGAATTAGCGGACGATGAAACTCCTACTTTGCCGGTTTTACGGCATTGCCTAAAATATTTAGCCGAAGCAGAAAATTATAAAGCAGACGTTGTTTTGTTGTTGTATCCGACGACGCCGTTTTTAAAAAAAGAAAGAGTAGAAGAAGCCCTAGACCTGTTTGAACGGCAAAAGTGCAATAGTGTTATCAGCGTAGTTAAAGATTGGGGACGTTTTTGGAAGTTATTTGAAGATGATCGTAAATATAAACCATTACATCCGGAACAAAGAGTCAATCGGCAGTATTATAATCCCTTATTCAGGGAAGACGGGGCTGTTTATTTTTCCCGTTACGAGGTTTTAATGAATATGAATAAGTTAGTTGACGAAAATAACGTTGAATTTTTAACTATGGCCGAAGGGGAAAATATAGATATTGACGACCCTAAAGATTTGGCTAAAGCAAATAAAATAGCCGTTAATAAATAGCATAATAAAACGCGAAATCCATGACTAAAGTAAAAAATAAATTTATCATTAGCGGCCCTCGCCTGTCATTGCGCGCATTGTCACCAGCTGACGCCAGCAACCAATATTTGCATTGGATGAATGACCAATGTATTCAAAGATACACCAGGAGAAGAGACAGGCGCATGACCATGAAAGATTTAAAAAGCTTTTTGATTAATTTTTCAAAGTCCGAAGATAAGCATTTGGCAATAATTATTACTAAAGAAAATAAACACATCGGCAATATTTTTATTATTTTTCTTGATAAACCCAGTAAGTATGGAGAACTGACTATTATGATTGGGGATAGTGATGAGTGGGGCAAGGGCTACGCTCAAGAGGCAATAGCTTTAGCAGCCGATTTTTCTTTTAAACAATTAGATCTATATCGTTTAGAAGCCAACTCATCTAACCCTGCTTTTAATCGCCTGATTAAAAAGCTGGGCTGGACCTTTGAAGGGTATGCGCGCCAGGCATTTTTGGAGAAAAATAAATTTTATGATGTTTGGCGCTGGTCGATTTTAAAGCCCGAGTGGCAGAAATTAAGGCAACAGCATTTTAGTAAGAAATAATTTTTATGGGAAATAAACAGGCGATATTTATTTTAGGCGGCGGCTTGGTAAAAAAGAATGGTCAATGGCGAACTACTAATTTTGACGAAAGAGATAACTTTGGCGCTAGCGGCGATAGATTAAGAGTGGATGCGGCTTATGTTCTATATAAAAAGAGCCGCGATCTGATGTTAATTGCTTCTGGCGGCAAAGGGCAATACGGCGATATGCCGGATGCGCCGACCATAGCGGAAGTGATCAAGAGGGAACTTATGGAGCTCGGGGTTCCGGGAAAAATAATCTTAAAAGAAGAAGCATCAGGTAATACTTGGCAGCAGTTGCGGCAGTTAAAAAAAATTGTTAAAAAAGATAGTTTAGATAAAGTATATATTTTATCCAACCGCAGCCACCTGCCGCGCGTCCAGGCGATGATTGAAGTTGATAAAGAATTAGACGGTATATTTAAAAAAGAAACACTAGAATTAATTTCAGCCGAAGAAGTCTTAATTGAACACGATGCGAATAAATGGCAAGCCTACATTGACAATGCCTACCAAAGCGAAACCATGAAAAAAAGAATAGCTTTGGAAGAGCAGGGCATAAAACAAATTAAAGACGGCACTTATAAATTAAAATAATTTATGCAGTACATTGAAATCAAAACTCCCAAAGGAAAAAGAAAAATAGGTCCTGGTCAGCCAGTATTTATCGTTGCCGAAATGTCCGGCAACCATAATCAGTCGTTTGCGCGCGCCAGAAAAATTATTGACGCCGCCGCTAGTGCCGGCGCAGACGCCGTTAAGTTGCAAACTTATACGGCCGACACTTTAACTATCAATTCCAATAAAAAATGGTTTCAAGTTAAAGTTAATGACGCCTGGAAAGGGCAATCCTTGTACAGTTTATATAAAAAGGCGTATACGCCATGGGATTGGCAGCCAAAGCTCAAAAAATACGCCGAGCAAAAAGGCATGGTGGTTTTTTCCACACCCTTTGATTCAACCGCAGTTGATTTTTTGGAGAAAATGAACGTAGCTTTATATAAAGTCGCCTCTTTTGAAATTGGCGACATCGCCTTGCTTAAGAGAATTGGTCGGACCAAAAAGCCGGTCATAATATCGCGCGGCTTAGCGTCGCTTGACGATATTAAATTGGCAATTAAGACGTTAAAGGCGAACGGCGCGCCAGCGGTCGCGGTTTTGCATTGCGTAAGTTCTTATCCGGCCGCGCCGGAACAAATGAATTTAGCGACCATTCCTGATATCGCCAAAAAATTTAAGGTGGTGGCTGGACTTTCCGACCATACCTTAGGCATCACCATGCCGATTGCCGCCGTTGCCCTTGGTGCTGGAATTATTGAAAAACATTTTACTTTAAAGCGGGCTGAAGGAGGTCCGGACGCGGATTTTTCCCTGGAACCGGCTGAATTTAAACAGATGGTGCTATCAGTGAGAGACGCGGCCAAGGCGTTAGGAAAGCCGACTTACCAAGTGGGCAAGAAAGAAGCGGCCAATATCGTATTTCGGCGCTCGCTATTTGTCGTCCAAGGCATCAAGCGCGGCGAAAATTTCACCGTTCAAAATGTACGCTCCATCCGCCCGGGGTATGGTTTGGCGCCAAAATATTACGAGCAAATTATCGGCAAAATCGCGGCGAGCGATATTTCTAGTGGCACGCCACTGAATTGGAAACTAATTAAAAGATAAAACTATGAAAATTAATATCGTAATGGATAATAAAAATAATTGGTATTACGGGCGGGTGGCGGAGATTATGAAAAAGATAAAGAGTCTGGGGCACGGCTGTAAACTTTATCAAAACCAAAAACAGGTTCCGCCAAATTCTGATGTAACTTTTTATCTCGGCCATGAAGGTTACGTTACTAAACAAAACAGGCAAAAGAGCAAATATAACATTGTTGCGCACGCGAGCGATCTGCCGAAGGGCAAAGGCATGTCGCCGGCCACCTGGCAGATTTTAGATGGTAAAGTCAAAATTCCAGTAACTTTATTTGAAATGGCTGATAAAATTGATGCCGGCGATTATTATTTAAAAGATAGTTTTAAACTTGACGGTACTGAATTAATCATTGAATGGCAGGATAAGTTGGGTGCCTGTGTGGACAAAATGATAATTAAATTTTTAAAAAATATAAAAAATTTAAAGCCGATTAAGCAAACGGGGCATTCAAGCGTTTACCCTTGGCGTCATCCTGAAGATAGCGAGCTGGACATTAATAAAGCCATAAAACAGCAGTTTAATTTATTGCGTGTGGTTGATAATGAAAAATACCCAGCTTTTTTCAAATACAAAAATAATAGATATATAATTAAAATTTATAAAGAGTAATATTTTAAAGATGATAAAAGTAGACCAGTCAGCCGGAACTTTATCTAAATCAATCCACAGCGGCAAATGGATGACTTTAAGTATGGTGACGCAAAAAATTTTAAGCGTTGGTACTTTTTTTACTTTAGCGCGTTTATTGACGCCGGCGGATTACGGCGTCATAGCCATCGCCTTGATTATAACGGCTACGATTGACAAATTTACGAGCCCAGGATTAGAAACGGCTTTGGTCCAAAAACGGACTGATATGGAACCATATTTAGACGCCATCTGGACGGCGAATGTTTTTAGGTCGTTCCTACTGGGTTTAATTATTTTTTGGGCCGCCGGCCCTTTAAGCGATTTTTTTGATATGCCCGAAGCAATTGATGTTATCCGCTTAAGCAGTCTGTTAGTGATACTGCCTAAATTAGGCAATACGCGCCTGATATATTTTTTTACCGAGCTGAATTTTAAAAAAATTTTTTGGCGCGACTTATCGGGACAGATTGCCTACACAATTATAGCTATCGCTTGGGCTCTTTTCATCAGCGCATCATTTTGGGCATTATTCTTGGGGCATATCAGCCGCTTATTAATATCTTCTTTAATTTCTTACATATTGTATCCCAGCCCGCCCCGTTTTTCCTTTAATTTTAAACCTTTGCTGCCGTTAGTTAATTACAGCAAATGGATAATGGGCCAAAACATCCTGGATTATTTTATTGGACTGCTGGACCAGATTTTTGTCGGCAAATTATTAGGGGTGGAGCGGTTAGGGTTTTATTCAAAAGCGCGCGACCTTTCTTTTATGACCACCTCCTCGCTGCTGTCTATTATCCGCAAAGTAAGCTTTTATGCTTATGTCAACATTCAAACTGAATTAAAAAAAATCCAGGACGGATTTATTAAAAGTTTAGATTTGGTTTTAATTGTAACCCTGCCGTTTTGTTTTTTACTGCTCGTAGAGGGCGGAGCCATCATTTCAGTTCTGTTAGGGCCTAACTGGCTGGGGCTCGTGGTGCCTTTAAAGATTCTGGCGGTGGCTAATATTTTTAAAGCTTTAGCTAGCCCGGTTTACCCAATATTTAATAGTATGGGCCGGCCGGAAATTAATTTTAAAATTAACATAATTAGATTAATATTTTCCATCCCTCTATTTTATTGGGGGATAAAATTTTGGGGCACTGACGGGGCTGCCTGGGCTTTTAGTTTGATAGCATTAATAGTATTATTGTATTCAGTTTGGCAGGCAAGAGGTGTGCTGAAGCTTAACTGGGGCAACATTATGCCAAGCATATTGCACATTAGTTTTTCGCTCGCGCCCGTAGTGCTGTTGGCAGTAGGTTTGCGTCCGTTTATTCATAGTTTTAATGACAACTATTTAATTTCCGCCTGGGTTATTTTACTGAGTTTTATTTACGCTGGTTTTGTTTGGTTTTTGGGCCGTTTTTTTCCGGGAGGGCCAAGCAGTACTTTAGCCGCGATTTTGTTAGAGTTGAGGGCGAAGGAGAGACATTAAATTTTTTAAAAATGGATATAAAAAATAACTTAATTAAGTAAACCCCGTGAAATCCTGAGTTCTCGGGATATTTAACGGGGTAAATTTAAAAATATGATAATTACCGTTGCTGGCTATGTCAAGAGCGGAAGTACCTGGCTTGCCCGACTGCTGGGAGAAGCGATTGACTGCCCCATTAAGGGGTACAAAGCCGAAAAAATGAGCCGGGCAAACGAAACGGCCATTGAGGGTTTGAATCGTAAATCCGAGCATGAAATATGGAAAAGCCATTCGCCGGCTCCGGAGCACGACCCTAAAAAGACAGTTGTTATTCAAAGGGACCCCAGAGACATAGCCGTGTCCGGCCATCATCTTTATACCGTCAAGCCGTCAATTAATGAAATGCTGGACTGTCTGGCGGAAGGCAAGGGCGGATTTTTAAAGCCCACCTATTGGACGCCGTATAAAAAGTATTATCAAGATTTTCGCGCCGCCGGCTTTCACATCGTGCGGTACGAGGATTTGATTGACCGGCCGGTGGCAGAACTGGAAAAAATGATCAGGCATTTGGGGATTGAGCCGGATCGCGACCGGATTGCCAAAGCCGTGCATAACCAGTCCTTTAAGGTAAAAAAACGCAAATTTTTGTTTAGACTGGAATTAAAAAAGTATTTTTATATGCGCAAGGGAGTTTATGGGGAGTATAAAAAAGAATTTAGCGGGGAAGAATTAGCAAAAGCCGAAAGATTATTTTTTAGTTAAAGTTAAAACAGCTCAATTCAGACAAGAAAAAAGTCCCAAGAAATAATGGGACTTTGGAGTAAAATGCGATAGCAAAAATTTTGAAAGGTCTTTTTAGCCAATAAATTCAGTGAGATACTTTATGAGAGTATCTTTAGTAATTAGTGTTTTGAGGGTAATGCCGCAGACATCATCCAAGCGACCACCACCCCTAAATGCAGGAAACCGTCCTTTGGAAAAATTTTTTCCATCAAAGGCGCTGTTTTGAGTGATGCAAATTTTAACCTCTTCCGAAGAGATTAAGATGTATGCGTCAATAATAATATTTTCAATATACCGATCGCGCAGTGCCCGAACAACTTGTTTATCCATGAGTAGCGGGTGAGCGTTGGCAATCACGAATGTAAATTGACCGATTTGAAACAATTCTTGGTTAGCAACCGCTTTGTATTTTTCTGCGGAAACCAAGTTTTCATAGCAGTGCAAATCGTGAGCCATGCCTTGGTTTAGGGTATAATCGCCCTTGTACCAGTTAGGGCACCAACCACTCTCTCTTAGCGTGAGCACAAGATCACGCAGGGGACAGAAACCATCCCCATCTCCATTGTTTGAGTTATAGAGAGTGATAATTTTTTGCAAATCATTCCCTAACTTCAGAATGTCAGGGGTGGCGCTTAGATCCTGTGGAAAATCATTGCCTTGGGCTATAGTGGACAGCCATCGCGCGTAAGGATCGTTAGGAAACAATTCATTACAAATTAACTTCGCGGTACAGAGTTTTGCACCCCAAAAGAGCTTTATCCCAAGCCCTTTGATTTGCTCCTCATATTTTTTGGTTGTGGCATGATGATCAAAAATGGTGAAAGACTTTGCTACTTGGATTGTCGTAGCAAATAATTCACCAACCACAGGATTTTCAAAGGGGTCGGGAAGCATTGACAAGTCAGCGACAATAATGTCATCATTAGCGAATGATACCGAATTATCATCGCCATAGCATATATGCCTTTCTCCCTTATTCAAAAGCTGAAACGTAGGGCATTGCTCTTGATGCTTTAAGAGTAACAGAGAGCAACTTGCCAGGCCATCAATGTCAACTGCGTCAGAGAATATTTTCATCTTTTCAGTACCTCCAGTTCAATCGGATTTTATTCAATTGTTACAGAACAATTTTGTTAGCTAAAGTAAATCATACAATTTAAATTATGTCAAGCGCTGTACGGAACAAAATTAAAATAATCGTAACGCTAGGTCCTGCCACCCATACCGAAGAATATTTGCGCAAAATTAAAGAGAGGGGAGTGGATTTTGCGCGCATTAATATGTCGCATTCCAGTTTGGATGATTTGCGCTACTTTATCGCGCTAGCTAAAAAAATAGGCATTCCTTTTATTATTGACACCGAAGGGTCGCAAGTGAGAACCGGAGAATTAAGTTCCGCCGCCGTCAGTATTGATGAAAACGCGGCGGTCAAAATCTACGCTCGCCCAATAATTGGCAGTTCGCGGGAAATTTGTTTAAGGCCCGCTGGCGTTATTGAACAGTTAGAAAAGGGCGATTTGATTCATATTGATTTTAACGCCCTTGTTTTACGAGTCTGCGACGCCTCAACTATCGCCCAAGGCTATATTACCGCCCGCTCCGTTACTAGCGGCGCGTTAGGCCAGAACAAAGCGGTCGTGATTGATTCCGGCTCCAGGAAAAAATTAAACATCGCCCCGCTGTCAGCCAAAGACTTGAAGTCTATTGACTTGGGATTGCAGGCAGGGATTGGATATCTGGCTGTTTCTTTCGTGCGCTCGGGCGAGGCGGTTGATTACATCAAAGCAATCACCCAAGGAAACATGAAAATAATTTCCAAAATAGAATGCGTTGACGCTCTTCACAATCTTGACGAGATTATTTTAAAATCAGATTATTTATTGTTAGACCGCGGCGATTTAAGCAAAGAAATACCGATAGAAAAAATACCGTTAGCGCAAAAAACAATCATTAACCGCGCCCGTAATTTAGGCAAAGAAGTATTCGTCGCCACTAATTTGCTGGAAACAATGGTTACTAAGCCACGGCCTAACCGAGCGGAAGTCAACGATGTGGTGAACACAATTTTAGACGGGGCGGCTGGGTTGACCCTGTCAGCGGAAACAGCCATCGGCCAATACCCGCTGGAAAGCATCAATATGCTGAATAATTTAATCAAAGAGGCGGCAGTAATTGATAATTTTGGAGAAATAAATCAGGCGCGGGAAAAAGTGGCGCAGAAATTAGAGCGGATGAATTATTTGTCAGCCGCAAGTTTAGTGTCTTCTTTAATTGCGCCGCACGGCGGAAAATTAGTTGACGGCATGGCCAAAGAAGTTCCTAACGCTACCTATTTGAATTCTTTGGAAAAGATCGCGCTTAATCAAAATTTACAGATGGATGCCGAGCAAATCGCTATCGGCGCCTTTAGCCCGCTGGAAGGGTTTATGAAGAGAGATGATTTGCAGAGCGTGTTAGATAAGATGTGCCTTACGAGCGGCATTGTTTGGACTGTACCAGTAGTATTAGACGTCAGCCCGGAACAGGCCGATAGAATCAAACTGGGGGAAGAAGCGGCGCTGATAAACGAACGAGGGGAAATAATGGCTACGCTTTTAGTAGAAGATAAGTATCAGATAGACAAAACCGAATTTAACCAAAATATGTACGGCACTAACGACCTTAAACACCCCGGGGTTCGTTGGGTTAATTCTTGGCAGGAAGTGTTGCTGGGAGGAAGAATAAATTTAATAAAGAGGAGAAGCTCCCCCTATAAAGAATACGAATTAACTCCTCGGCAGGTAAGAAAGTTATTTGCGGAGCGGGGCTGGAATAAAGTAGTGGGCTTTCATACCAGAAACGTCATTCATCGCAGCCACGAATTTATCCAGCTGAAAGCGTTGGAACAAGGGGGTAGCGATGGTTTGTTTGTGCACCCCGTAATTGGTCAAAAAAAGGCGGGGGATTTCCACACGCCCTATATTATAAAAAGTTATGAAAAAATGATTGACAGTTTTTATCCTAAACATAGGGTAGTATTTGCGACTTTTGCCACCTTTTCCCGTTATGCCGGCCCGCGGGAAGCGATTTTTACCGCCATTTGCCGGCAGAACTTTGGCTGCAGCCACTTTATCGTCGGGCGGGACCATACCGGAGTGGGAGATTTTTACGGCCCTTGGGCGGCGCACGAAATTTTTGAGAAATTTCCCGATTTAGAGATTAAGCCGATAAAATTTGGCAAGATTTTTTATTCCCGCAAATATCAAAAACATATTCATGAACTTGATGACACCGAACATCAAGCGGAAGAAAAACTAGACATCAGCGGCACGGAAGCAAGAAATATGTTAAAGCAAAAACAGACGCCCCCGGCTTGGTTTATGCGTCCGGAGATATCTAATATTATTATTGAAGCAATTGAGCGGGGCGAGGAAGTTTTTGTGGGAGATAAAGAAGATAAAAAAGATAAGCAGGGCGCAGTGATTTGGTTCACTGGCTTAAGTGGTTCCGGCAAAACTACCGTTGCTTTAGCTTTGAAACGGCAATTAGCGTCAGCCAATAAAACCGTTGCCATAATTGACGGCGATGATGTGCGCGCTAATTTACACCGGCATTTAGGGTTTTCCCGCGATGACATCAAGCAGAACAATCGTTTGGTGGCGGAGTTAGCGAAAGAAAAGGCCGCTGTCTTTGATTTTGTATTAGTGCCGATAATTTCGCCTTACCAAGAAGACAGGGTTATGGCTAGAGAGACTGTCGGCAATAATTTTATTGAAGTATTTAGTAACGCTTCTTTAGAAACATGCGTTGCCCGAGATACTAAAGGTTTGTATAAGCAAGCTTCGGCCGGAGAAATCAATAATCTTATTGGCGTCAGCGCCGCTAATCCGTACGAAATACCTGACGATGCCGACCTTGAATTAAAAACTGATCAGAAAACAGTTGATCAGTGTGTTGAGCAGGTGATTGAGTATTTAAATAATCACGGCTGGTTAGTAGCCGAGTAGTATTGGCTTTAGAATGATTTTAAATCTGAAATAATTATTTACACTCCTTTTCTTACCAGCACGGTGCGGATGGTTTTGAGAAGAATCAACAGGTCCAAAAAAAGCGACCTGTTTTTTATATAGTAGAGGTCATATTGCAATTTCTTTAAAGTATCTTCTTTACTCGGAGAATGGTACTCGCCGCAGACTTGGTCCCAGCCGGTAACGCCCGGCAGTAACAGGGTGCGTTCATTGTAAAAAGGAATTTCGCGCTGCAGCTGCTGCGCGATTTCCGGCCGCTCCGGGCGCGGGCCGATAATGGACATCTCGCCTTTGATGATGTTTAATACCTGCGGCAGTTCGTCTAAGCGCGTTTTACGCAACAGTTTGCCAAAACTGGTAATGCGCGGGTCGTTAGGAACGGTCGGCCGGCGGGTGTTGCCTTCCTCCGCCATGGTGCGGAATTTTTTTAGGTAAATTAATTTATTATTTTTGCCGACTCGCTGTTGCCGATAAAATATCGGACCGTAGCTTTCCCAGCTAATCACGAGCGCCACCGGCAGCCAAAAAGGCAAACTAATAATAAATACTAACGCAGCCAAAATAACGTCAATTAACCTTTTTAATTTGTCAAACCAAAGCTTCCCGCCTTCGTGCAAATTTTCTAAAAACCAGGTTTGGCTTAAAGATTCCAGCGGCACCTTGCCGCTGATTTTTTCGTAAAAATGGGGGAGGTTGATGAAGTCAATTCCTAAATGCAGGCAATTAAAGAGGTGGGAGCGCAACGCGTCCGCTTTCCTCATGTCATCCACCAAAACCACCGTGCTCGCCCCTTCCTTAATCAGCCGCTCTTTTATTTGCGCCGTATTTTTTAAAAGCGGGACGTTATAAAGACCCTCTTCGTAAATGTCTTCATCGTAGAAGATAAAAGCGATGTTAAAACCCAAGTGCGGGTGGTCGTTGAAATATTTAATCAGCTCTTTTACCTGCCGGTTAAGCCCGATGATGGCGATGTTATTTTTCGGTAAATAAGATTTTAATATTAGATTATACAATTGCCGCCAGCTTAAAAATAAGACGGCCGTAATGACGATATCAATCAATAAATTGCGCTTGGGGGCGATTCCCAACTGCGGCATTAAGTAAAAAAAGGCGGCTCCCAAAAGAAAGCTGAAAAATAACGCTTTCGTGGTGCGGGAGTAGAACTTAAAATTATTTACCGCCAAGGTTAGGTCGTAAAGATTGCTGATGTACCAAATAATCAGCCACAATAAAAAGAGCGCGGTAAACGGCCATAAATGCTGCGACCAGGACCGCCCCATGTCCAGATAACCGTAGCGGCCAAGCAGGGTTAAATATAGCGATAAGTATAAAGTGATGACATCGCCCAGCAGAAGAATGTATTTTTTAATGTAAAGCGATTGGTAGCTCATAAAGTTGATTGATAGCTTAGATTATAGTAAATTTTTATAGTTTAGGCAAGTAGCCGTTCCCCACGTCCGTAAGGGCATGGGGATGTACCAAAAATTAATTTCGTAGTATGATAAAAAATAAGTTAGCTCTTTTTATTTCAACCTCGCATCTCATTACAAAAAAATAAATCCAAACACCTTCACCGCCGGGTTTACCCCCACACCAATTTTGGTGTAGGGGTAGTCTGGAAGGTGTATGGATAAAGATGGGAAAGGAAAGGTAAAATGGTAACTTTAGCTAATACGCCAGCGGAAAAATTGGTGGTGATTTTAATTATGCCCAGTTCGTATGACCCGGAAGGTTACGTTAATCGCTACGCGTTGGGCGTACTGCCCTCAAACAGTTTGGTGGTGATGGACACTTTGACTCGCGCCGCGCTTCAAGATATGCAATCGCCGTCCGGCCAGAAATTAACTACTGAAGTGCATATGCTGGAAGACGGTTTGTGTTCAGACGCGCGTGAACTAAAAGAATTGGAACGGCGCTTTCTTAAGCAGCGGTCCGGAACCAAGCTCGTCGTGGGGTTAGTCGGCGTGCAGACGCGCCAATTTCCTCGCGCCTGCGACCTGATCGCCAGATGGCAAAACTTAGGCGCGACTTGCGTCATCGGCGGTTTTCATGTGAGCGGCTCCATTGCTACTTTGCATGAAGGCATTTCCGCTGGAGATATCAGCCGGCCGAAAGTGCCTTGCCCGCATATTATGCCGCCGGAAGTGCAGCAGCTCATGGATAGCGGCGTAATTGTTTTTAGCGGCGAGGCGGAAGAAAAGTGGCCGGAAGTGCTTGGGGATATTATGCGCGGTCAGCCGCAGGCGCTTTACCTGGGCGGTCGGCCAAAGCTCATTGATGTGCCCCTGCCGCGTCACCTGCCCGCTTATGTTCAAAAATTCGCTACGCGGCTCACGACTATAGATACCGGACGCGGTTGTCCGCATCCCTGCACTTTTTGTACGATTATTAATGTGCAGGGGCGCGATCCGCGCTGGCGTAATCCACAGGCAATTATCGCCTTTGTGCGCGAACAGTGCGAACTATACGGTCAGGCGTCATTCTTTTTTACGGACGACAACTTCGTCCGTAATCCGGAATGGGAAATTATTTTGGATGGGTTGATTTCGTTGCGGCAGGACGGACATAAAATCAGCTTTATGCTGGAGGCGGATTTGCACTGCGGCGATGAGCCGAGATTTCTGGAAAAAGCCGCCGCCGCCGGCTGCACGCAAATATTTATGGGCGTTGAATCCATGAATAAAAAAAACCTGAAAAGCGCGAGAAAAAATCAAAATCACGTTGAAACTTACGAAGAGCTATGGAGGCGATGTCGAGAACTGGGGATTGGCGTACACGCCGGATACATCGTTGGTTTTCCCTACGACACGCCAGCTTCCGTGGCGGCTGACATTGAGCAATTAACCGCTTTGGGTGCCGATCAAGTATCGCTTTTTATGCTTACGCCTCTACCCGGCAGCGAAGATCATGTTCGCGCCCACTGCGCCGGCGTGTCTATGGACGAAGACTTTAACGGATATGATTCATTTCAACCAGCCTGCGATCATCAGGCTGCCGTTGGCGTAATTCCGATGACGCGTGCCGAATGGTTAAATACCTATCACCGCGCTTGGAAACAGATATACTCGGCGGGCAATATGGCGATGATGTTGCAACGCCACCATAATCGCCATACGCGGTTGTGCCTGATGAAAAATTACATTTGGTATCGTTGGGCGGCATTTACTGAATGCTCGCACCCGATGGTGGCTGGTTTGTACCGTTTGCGCCCTTGGACTGATCGCCGGCCAAATGCCTGTCCGGTATCGTGGTGGCAGCATGTTGGCAGTGAAATTTGGCGGCACTTGCGCTATGTCGGATGTTTTTTGAAAGAGTTTTATGTCTTCCAGCACGTTTTTTACGAGGTGGAAGTAGTGCCGTACTTGACGGAGCGCCAGCAATACTTAACCGGCGAATTGCGCGGGGTGAGCGATTGGTTCGCGCGGACATTTTGGCAACCGATGAATCGCCGCTGGCTCAATTCGTTTTGGATTAAATATGGGCGCCAGAAGTGGAATTTGTTGCAGCTGTGGCATCCGTGGCGCAGCTGGCGTTGGAATCTGTCCATGTTGCCGTATGCCATAAGCGAAGCGGTATACACTTGGCGCTGGCTGCTTTGCTTTCGGCGGATAATCACTGCCGTAAGGTAGCGAAGCTGCTTTTTGTTCTTTAGAGTTGTAAGAGGTCGTTCGGCGGCCTCTTTTATTTTTAGCGTTGAATTTTTATCCGGCGTCTGCTATACTTTTTTTATATGAGCGACGGGAGAAAATTTGAATTTAACTGGCCTTTTTTCGGCAACCGCCATATTATTGAATTTTTGCAGGAGAGCATTTTAAACCAGCGAGTTTCCCATTTTTACATTTTTGCCGGCATTGAGGATTTGGGAAAAGGAAAACTGGCGCAGCATTTTGCCGCTTCGCTGTTATGCAATAATTTTTGGGAAGGCAAAGGGGGATTGCCGTGCGGGGAATGCAGTAATTGCCGGCAGGCCGTTAAAGGCAGCCACAGCGATATTACCGTCCAGCAGCGCTTAGACGATAAACAAAACATTTCCATTGAGCAAATCCGCGGCTTTATCCGGCTGATGAACTTAGGCGCTTTTAACAGCCGTTATAAAATCGGCATCATTAAGGACGCGGCCAGTTTAAGTTTGGAGGCGGCTAACGCTTTGTTAAAAACTTTAGAGGAGCCAAAGCCGGGCGTAGTGATAATTTTATTGACGGCGTCTTTAGACCAACTGCCGCCGACGATAGTTTCCCGGGGGCAAATTCTGTTGTTTCGTCCGGCCGCCCGCGAACAGGTATACGACTATCTGGTTAACGAACATCAGGCATCGCGGCATCAAGCGAAAACGATAGCGCGCATCTCCGCCGGCCGGCCGGCGCTCGCCGCCAAACTGTTGGGCAATCCGGAATTTTTTTCGGAACGGGAAAAAATAATTCACGGCTGCTTAAAAATACTGGCCTCAAGCCCCGGCGAGCGGTTGCGGCTGGCAGGGGAGCTAACGGCTAATTCCGGCGAAGCCGTTGCCGCCCGCGCTAAAGCCGCCGGCATTTTAGCCATTTGGCAAACGGTCATCCGAGATTTATTGCTCCTTAGCTTCCCGATAGAGGAATTCGTGGCTAACGAGGTGGCGCTGGATGAGTTAAAGCAAATTAAGCTGCCTTTAAATAAATTGCTCTCTGCCCGGCAAGCGCTGGAGCAAGGCCTGAAGCATATCGCCGCCAACGTTAACCCTCGCTTAGTGCTGGAAAACGTTAGTCTGCAAATATAATTTAAATAAAATTTCTAATTCCTAATTTCTAATTAACCTAATCAATTCCCAATTTTCTAATGACCAAAGTTCATAGCTTTTAGGCATTGGACATTATGGCATTGGGGTTTCATTAGAAATTAGGTCAATTAGTAAATAGAATTTATAACTGTTTATTTTATGCCAAATTTTAAAAGAATCAGCTTTATCACAATTTTATTCTTAATTGCCATAGCAACTTCCGGTTGCTCCATTACTTTCCAAAGTTCAGGCAACGGCAAATCCGTCACTGACGGCGGCGTTTTTAAAAGCGTCAACGGCGGCGGCAGTTGGCGGCAGCAAACGCTGGTCGCTACCGTTAGCGGTCAGCCTTTAAATTTTAATAAGCTTAATGTAGTGGCGCTGGCGCTTGACCCGCAAGACAAAAATGCCGTTTATGCCGGAACCGACAGCGACGGCTTGTTTTATTCTTATGACGCGGGCGCGAGCTGGACGGTAGCCAAAACTTTGGGCAAACGCTACATCACCGATATCGCGGTCAGCCCGCAGAACAAATGTTTAATTTACGCGGCCAGCGAAAATCGGATATTTAAATCCAGCGATTGCAGCCGTTCTTGGCAGGAAACTTATTTTGATAATGAGCCGAAAGTAAGAATTTATAGTTTAACGGCTGACCCGCGGGAGGAAAAAATAATTTACGCCGGCACTTCGCGGGGAGAAGTAATCGCGAGCGTGGATTACGGGCAGTCTTGGACTACTTTAAAGCGATTTAGCGACGCCCAAGCGGCGGCCGCTAATTCGGTCGTTAAGATTTTAATCAATCGCGGCAACCCCAATATTTTATGGGCGGCTACTTTAGGCAGCGGAGTTTATCGCAGCGTTGATCGCGGCAAAAGCTGGGTCGGATACATTGAGCAGTTAAGCCAGATTAACGCCTCCGACGCGGTAAGAATTACCGATATGGCGCTGGCGCTTAACGACAGCAATACGGTCATTATCGCCACTAAAGCCGGTTTAATACGCACCGTTAACAACGGCGAGCGCTGGAACGCCATCACGCTCGTGCCGCCGGCTGACAAAACCGCGATTAACGCCATCGCCATTTATCCCCGAGATAAGGAGCGCATCTATTACGTTACCAACACCTCGTTAGGCTGGACCCAAGACGGCGGCAAAACCTGGACTTCAAAAAAGCTGCCCACGAGCCGCGCCGGCGTAATTTTAACGGCTGACCCGGATAATCCGGAAATAATTTATTTAGGGGCAATGTTGATAGAAACAAAGAAATAATAATTAAAAATATGAACCAATATCTTCAGCAGCGCCAAAGCGAGTTAAAGCAGGCGATAGAATTTTTTCAAAAAGACATCGCCGCTATCCGCACCGGCCGGGCGAACCCGGCGATGCTGGACGGCGTTTTGGTTGAGGCTTACGGCGCCAAAGTGCCCCTGATGCAAGTAGGCAACATCAGCGTGGTTGACGCCCGCTGCTTAACCGTTACGGCTTGGGATAAAAACATTTTAAAAGAAATAGAAAAAGCGATTGCCGCGGCGGAATTAGGCGTCAACCCGGTTAACGAAGGCGATAAAATCAGAATCACCATTCCGCAGCCGACCGAAGAAGACCGGCGGGAGCGGGTTAAAAAGTTGAATGAAAAATTAGAGCATGCTAAAGTAAGCGTTCGGCAGGCGCGCGATAAAATTAAGGCCGGCATTGAGGAGGCGGAAAAAAACAAAGCCATTTCCGAAGACGATAAATTTAGAAATTTAAAAGAGATGGAAGAAGAAATTAAAAAGCATAACGATGAACTGCAGAAGTTAAGGGAGAAGAAGGAGAAAGAGATAATGACGATTTAAAAGTTCATACAAATTTTTATGTTTATAACTATAATCATTTTCATAATTTTGCTTTCCATATTAGTGTTCGTGCACGAATTGGGGCATTTTGTCACGGCGCGTTTTTTTGGCGTTAAAGCCGAGGAGTTTGGTTTTGGTTTTCCGCCGCGCTTGGCCGGAATATACAAATCATTGGAGAATAAATGGAAGTTTGTCTGGGGCAGCCGGGAAGTGGCTGACTCAAGCGGCACGATTTATTCTTTAAATTGGCTACCGCTGGGCGGTTTTGTAAAAATAAAAGGAGAGCAGGGCGAAAGTCGCGGCGATAAAGACAGCTTAGCGAATCAGCCGATTTGGCGGCGGGCGGTAATATTATCCGCCGGAGTAGCGATGAATCTAGTGACGGCGGCCGTATTTTTAGCCGTTGGTTTTATGGCGGGCTTGCCGCAGGCGTTGGACAACGTTAGCGGCGGCGCTAACGTTGCCCAAAGAAATTTGCAGATAATCCAAGTACTGCCTGATTCGCCCGCCCAAGCGGCGGGTTTAAAAATGGGGGACAGCGTTATCGCTCTCAACGGCCAGCCGGTCCGCACTTACCAGGAGTTAAGCGGCTTGGTCAGCGCGCGCGCCGGTCAAAAGTTACAATATCAAATAAAGCGGGGGCAGGAAGAATTGCGGTTAGAGATCACGCCGCAACTAATGTCCGACGGCGGCAAAGTCGGAATTGGCATCGCGGTAGCCGAAACCGGCATCGTCAGCTATCCCTGGTATCAGGCGGTTTGGGAAGGGATAAAATCAACGCTGATTATGAGTTGGTACATCATCGTTGCTTTCGTATTGATTATTAAGGATTTATTCGTCGGGCACCCCATCGCCGCGGAGTTGTCGGGTCCGGTTGGAATTGCCGTGATGACCGGGCAGGTGGTAAACCTGGGCTTTGTTTACATGCTGCAGTTCGCGGCCGTACTTTCAATTAACTTAGCCGTGATTAACTACGCCCCTTTTCCGGCGCTGGACGGGGGCAGAGTGCTGTTTTTATTGATTGAAAAATTGCGCGGCCGGGCAGTGCCGGAAAAAGTTGAGGCAATTATTCATAACATCGGCTTTGCCTTATTGATGCTGCTCGTAGTGATAGTTACTTTTAAAGACGTGTTTAAATTTTCCGATAAGTTTATCGCTTTGTTTCAAAGAATCTTTTAACCATCCTACTAATTACCAATCATTACCAATATACTAATTTGTTATGGAAGCAAGGAGAAACATCATCAACGATTTAGTGTATCCGGAGTTAAGTTATAAAATAATAGGAATACTATTTTCAGTTTACAATGAGTTGGGGTATGGCTATAAAGAAAAATATTATGAACAGGCGGTTGCCGAGCATTTTTTAAGGAATAAGATAAAATTTAAAAGGCAACTACCCTATAAAATTAAATATTTAGGGAAAGTAATCGGCATTAATTATTTAGATTTTTTAGTAGAAGATAAAATTATTTTAGAATTAAAACAAGGCAATTATTTTTCTAGACAAAATATTAAGCAAGTAAATGCTTACCTCAAAATTACTCATTTGCGATTAGCAATTTTGGCAAATTTTACCTCTCAAGGTATTCTGTTCAAGCGTCTGGTTAATATAAAATGAATTTCGTCAATGCTATTGGTATATTAGTACTAAATTAGTAATTAGTAGAAGTAATGATAACTAAACTTTTCAACTCCAAAATAAATTCCATCACTTCGGCGGCGATAATTGTGGCGGCGGCTTCGATGGCGAGCCGCCTGTTAGGCATTTTCCGCGACCGGATTTTAGCCGGCGAATTCGGCGCCGGCGACACGCTGGATATTTATTACGCCGCTTTCCGCATCCCCGATTTAGTTTTTAATCTGTTGGTTTTAGGGGCGCTTTCGGCCGGCTTTATTCCCGTTTTTACGGCGCTCTGCCGGCGGCAGTCGCTGCTGAAAAAAATATTCCGCCGCGGCGATGCCAGCCAAGAAGAATCCTGGTATGTGGCGAACGCGGTAATTAACCTGCTCGGCGCTCTGCTGATTGTCGTTTCGGCCGCTTTTATTTTTTTTGCCCCCGAACTGACGCGGCTGATTACTCCCGGCTTTAGCGGGGAAAAACAAGAACTTACTATCGCTTTAACCCGCATTATGTTTTTATCCCCGTTTTTTTTGGGGTTAAGCTCGGTGTTTGGCGGAATTTTGCAGTCGTTTAAGCGTTTTTTCGTCTATTCGCTCGCGCCGATTATGTATAACATCGGCATCATCATCGGCGCGTTGTATTTTGTCCCCGTCTGGGGAATTTACGGTTTGGCTTACGGCGTCGTTTTGGGCGCGTTGCTTCATTTTTTAATCCAGGTGCCGACGACTTTTTCTCTCGGCTACCGGTATTATCCGGTATTTGACTGGCGCAATCATCAGGTGCGCCAAATTATCAAAATGATGGTGCCGCGGACGCTGGCGTTAGCGATTAACCAAATTAATTTAGTGGTAGTGACAATCATCGCTTCTTTGCTCGCGGCCGGCAGTCTGGCGGTGTTTAACCTCGCGAACAACTTGCAATCGTTTCCGGTCGGAATTTTTGGCATTTCTTTCGCCGTCGCGGCTTTTCCCACGCTCGCCGAATTAGCCGGCAGCCAGGCGGCGCTCGTTAAAAATTTTTCCAAAGTCCTGCGCCAGATTATTTTTTTTATTTTGCCGGCAACCGTTTTGATTTTAACTTTGCGCGTGCAAATCATCCGTTTGATTTTCGGCAGCGGCCAGTTTGACTGGGAAGACACGATTTTAACGATGAACACTTTGACTTTTTTTAGTTTAAGTTTGTTCGCGCAGGCGGCGTTGCCTCTCCTGACGCGGATGTTTTACGCGCGCAAAAACAGCTTAACGCCTTTTTGGGCGGGTTTGGGCGCGAGCGTCGTCAACATTATTTTAAGCTGGTGGCTCGGGCAGCGCTTGGGAATTGCCGGCCTCGCGCTCGCGTTTTCTCTTTCCACCATCTTTAACTTCGCTTTGCTCTGGCTGATTTTAAAAGTGGAAATAGGGGAGCTGGACGAATGGAACGTTTTATATTCAACTTTAAAAATTTCCGCCGCGAGCATCGGCGCCGGCTTGGCCGTACAGGCGATGAAACTCATTATCGGCAGTTCCGCGTTGGTTGACATGCACCGCTTTTGGGGCGTGTTGACGCAGGCGGCGGTTGCCGGCATTTTTGGCTTAGGCATATTTATCCTGATGTGCTGGGTAATGCGTTCGGAAGAATTAATGAATTTTATCCGCAGTATCCGCTCTAAAGCCAAGCGGGAAAAAGTAACTACCGACGACGCGGCCGAAGCGAGAGGGATATAACTGTCATCTTTTAACGCTTTTGGCGTGTTCGTAGATAGAAGATAAACAGAAGGTGATTTTAATAAGGACGTTGGTTATATTAAAGCAAGGGGCGGCAAAGGCAGCGATAAGAAAATAATTATATTAATCTTTTGCTATTTTAGCTAAATTTTGTTAAAATAAACACAGCTAATTTTATTTTATGCTTAAGATTAAAAATGCAGAGTTAATTAAAGAGTTAATTGGCGAAGTTAAAGATTTTCCTAAATATACAACTCAAATAATTAATTTAGCTAATCAAAATTCTCAAGGCACAAGACCCCGGGTAGTTGGTCAACTATCCGAACTGATTAAAGAATGTCCGGAAAAAACCTATGATGGCTGGAAAAAATGGTATTTAGGGAAATACCCAAAAACTATTGCCAACGCAACAGACAAAATAAACGAGATGGTCGGTAATTTAAAAAGCGCTATTCAATCAGTTAATAAGGAGATGATTAAAAAATGGGTTGAGGAATTAGTGCTGGAAAAAACATTTATCGGCTTAAAATTTCAGGAAGCCATTTTAAAAAAAGTTGCTTCACTAAAAAATGTTAGTTATAGATTGGCTAATCCTAAAGAAGAATCGCAAGGCATAGATGGGTTTATCGGAAGTATTCCGGTGTCCATAAAGCCAATGACTTATAAAACAAAAAATGCTTTAAAAGAAGAAATAAAAGCAAAAATAATTTTTTACAACAAAACTAAATCAGGACTGGAGATTGAAGCGGACGAAATTTTAAAATTATAATTATGGCCACAAATCACAAAATTATCATCGGTGACTCACGCAACATGTCTGATGTTGAAGATAAGTCCGTTCATCTTATTGTAACTTCTCCGCCTTATTGGCAGATTAAAGATTATGGGGATGAAAAGCAGATTGGCTTTAATGATTCGTATGAGGAGTATATTAATAATTTAAATAAGGTTTGGGGAGAATCTTATAGAGTTTTACAACCGGGATGCCGGCTTTGCATAAATATTGGCGACCAATTTGCCCGGGCGGTAACCTATGGACGATATAAAGTAATACCAATTAGAACGGAAATAACAAAATTTTGCGAAGCAATCGGGTTCGATTACATGGGCGCCGTTATTTGGCAAAAAAAAACGACGATGAATACTACCGGTGGCGCATCAGTAATGGGTTCTTTTCCGTACCCTAGAAATGGCATTATTGAAATTGATTACGAATTTATCTTGCTGTTTAAAAAATTAGGGACAGCTCCCAATAATGTTCCGCCAGCGATTAAAGACAAGTCGGTATTGACGAAAGAAGAGTGGAGAAAATATTTTACCGGTCATTGGAATTTTGCTGGCGAGAAGCAAAACGGAGGGCATCTAGCAATGTTTCCGGAAGAGTTACCCAGGCGCCTTATTAAGATGTTTAGTTTTGTGGGAGAGATAGTATTAGATCCATTCTTGGGGAGTGGGACAACTATGAAAGTAGCTATAGAGCTCGAAAGAAATTCCATTGGTTTTGAGATTAATAATGAATATTTGCCAATTATCAAACAAAAAGTTGGTGTTAATAAGAAGCCATTATTTAATGGCAATGATAAATTTGAAATTATTTACCAAAAAGGGATGAATGGCAACAAAAAACCAGAGGCCAAAAGAAATACATATTCCATAAAAACAGTCATCAACAATAGAATTAACGATCCAAACTATTGGAAAGTTTTACGAGAAAATAAAAAAATGGGCGTTGTTAATTCTTAGCATTAATTTTATCATGGACTATCCCCGCCGCCGTCTCCCCGAGGACGGCGGTGTTTTTTTACTTGCCTTAATCGCTATTTTGCTATATTATCAAATATATTGACCGCCCCGTGAATTTGCCGCGACTGGTGAAGAGTCAATCTTCTATCTAGGGAGCCGGGACGCGAAATTAAAGACGGCAGTAAAAGAAAAAAAACTATGCCCCCACAACCAAACAGCATTAAGTCGCTTTTAAGCGAACAAAGAAAGTTTCCGCCGACGGAAGCGAATTTTTATCTTAAGGATCTAACGCAATATCAAGCGATGTACCAGCGCTCTATCAAGGAGCCGGACAAGTTTTGGCTGGAGCAGGCGGACAGTTTAACTTGGTTTAAAAAACCGACGCAAGGATTAAAATATGTTTGGGACAGCGAACATAACATTATTGAACATACTTGGTTTGCGGACGGGACGCTTAATGTCAGCGCTAATTGTTTGGACCGGCACTTAAATACGCCGACCGCCGACAAAACGGCGATTATTTGGCAGGGAGAAGACGACGGCGAGGTTCGTAAAATCACTTACCGCGAATTGCACGCGGAAGTTTGTAAATTCGCTAACGTGTTAAAAGCGCAAGGCGTAAGCAAGGGGGACAGAGTGGCGATTTATCTGCCGATGGTGCCGGAAGCGGCGGTCGCGATACTCGCTTGCGCGCGCATCGGCGCGATTCACTCGGTAGTGTTCGGCGGCTTTAGCGCCGCTTCTTTGGCGGACAGGATTAATGATTCCGGCTGCAAAGTTTTAATCACGGCCGACATTTCCCGGCGGGGCGGCAAAATCATTGAATTAAAAAAAACCGCGGATGAGGCGCTCGGCAGCGCGCCGAGCGTTGCCAAAGTAATAGTCGTTAAAGTTGGCCCCGGTGAATGCGCCATGCAGGCGGGAAGAGACTTATGGTACCACGAAGTAATGCTTGGCGCTGCCGCCGATTGCCCGGCGGAAAGCATGAACGCCGAAGATTATTTGTTTATTTTATACACTTCCGGCTCAACCGGAAAACCCAAAGGAGTCGTGCATTCCGCCGGCGGCTACCTGCTGCAGGCGGCTTTAACGCATAAGTATGTTTTTAATTTACAAACTGACGACGTGTATTGGTGCACGGCCGACATCGGCTGGGTTACCGGCCATAGCTATGTGGTATACGGGCCGTTAGCCAACGGCGCCACCGTAATGATGTTTGAAGGCATCCCGACTTATCCGGATGCCGGCCGGTTTTGGCAGATTTGCGACAAATTCGGCGTCACGATTTTTTATACCGCTCCGACCGCCATTCGCGCTTTAATGCGGCTCGGCGCGGAATGGCCGGCTAAATTTAAACTAAATACTTTGCGTCTGATCGCGTCCGTGGGAGAGCCGCTTAATCCGGAGGCCTGGATTTGGTACTACGAAAATATCGGCCGCGCCCGCTGTCCGCTGATAGACACCTGGTGGCAAACCGAAACCGGCGGCATTATGATTACTCCTATCCCCGGCGTGCATATCTTAAAACCCGGCAGCACTTCAGTTCCGTTTTTCGGCGTTGAACCCGCTGTTTTGCGCGATGACGGCAGCGAATGCGGCCCCAACGAAGGCGGGAAACTCTGCATCAAAAAACCCTGGCCCGGAATGATGCGCACGACTTGGGGCGACCAGCAAAAGTTTATTGATACTTATTTTAAAACTTATCCGAACTTGTATTTTTCCGGCGACGGCTGCCGCGTTGACGCTGACGGAGATTTTTGGCTGTTAGGCAGAATTGACGATGTGGTGAACGTGTCCGGCCACCGCTTAGGCACGGCCGAAGTGGAAAGCGCGCTCGTCAGTCATCCTTCCGTAGCCGAAGCGGCGGTAGTGCCGTTTCCGCACGAAGTAAAAGGGCAGGCGCTGTACGCATTCGTGACGCCGGTAAAAGACGCGAGCGAGAACGAAGAATTAAAGCAGGAATTAAAATTGCAGGTGCGCAAAGTCATCGGGCCGATTGCCGTGCCGGACGTAATACAGTTCGCACCCGCTTTGCCTAAAACGCGTTCCGGAAAAATTATGCGCCGCATTTTGCGCAAAATCGCCGAAGGGGAAGTTGATAATTTGGGCGACATCACTACTTTGGCGGATTCGGGCGTGGTAGCGGAGTTAGTGAAGGGAAGAATAGCCCTTTAACTATGCCAAGCGCCACCCGCTGGCGGCAACCTACGCAGTGTTTTATTCTCCTCTGTTTTGTGCTATAATTAAAGAATAAAGACCGCCTATGGCTAAAAACAACGCCGCCAAATTCAAGCGCCTTTTTTGGTTTTTAAACGCCGGCAATTTAGACGTAAAAAAAGACCGGCATTTAATTATTCACCAGGTGTTTTCTTACGGCAGCATGGCTGATGTGCGGCAGCTTTTTAAAATGTACGGCAAAGAAGTCATTAAGCGGGAATTTAAAAAGCCGGCCCCCGGTCTTTACTATCCGAGCGTTTTGAATTTCGCTCGGTATCTTTTAGGCATAAAAAAAATAAATAAAAAAAAATATTTAAAAAATATCTATGCGGCTCCATCACGAAATTTTAGACGATAAACGAAAACAAATTTGGTGGTCAATGTCTCATTTCAAGCGTGTTGGCTATCTCGCGGGCGGCACGGCGCTTGCTCTGCAGCTTGGCCACCGCCTTTCTTACGATTTTGACATTTTTTGCCGGCGGCCAGTTACCGCAGCCTTAATCCGTAAAATTACGCAATCGTTTCCTAGGGGTAAAGTTTTGCTCAACAACAGCGATGAATTCACTTTTCTTACCGCCGACGATATTAAAATTTCTTTCATCTATTACCCTTTTAACCTGGACGCTTACCTTCAGCGCCAGCCGACGGCGCTTCCTCTGTTATCCATTCAAGGCATTGCTCTGGCCAAAGCCTACGCGCTTAACCGGCGCAACAGTTGGCGCGATTATGTTGATTTGTATTTTATCGTGCGCGACAAGCATATGAGTTTAAAACAAGTCGTCGCGGCAGCCGATAAAGTCTATGGGGAGGCGTTTAATGAAAAATTATTTTTAGCGCAATTGCTCTATACTGACGATGTCACGCCGGGCGAGATTAAAAATATTAAATTGCTCAAAGAAAAAATAGGATTAGCAACGATAAAAAAATTTTTTCAAGCTAAAATTGACGAATACATGCGCTAAACTCCTTTTTTGACTAAAAATAATCCCGCAAGCGGCAGGATTTTTTAAATGTTGAAAGCAGTTGACTAAGCTGCCCATTTTATATTTAAAAAATTTACGGACACATTGACACTTCTTTTAAATTAAACTAAAATCAAGGTACTTTCTTTCTTTATTCCATATATGGAAAGAAAAGTTCGTTTATAATTGAATAATGAAATTCTGTCAAGATTGAATCCAAAAAAACTAAGGAAAGGGGGGATTTTTAAAGTTTGGCAGGGGTTGGACGCAAAAGTTGTAAAGACGCAAAAGTTGTAAAAAAGTTGTCTCTACATCTTAAAGAAGGGAGAACTTGATATGAAAGGTCCTCCAATCGCAGTAGCAGTAACAGCAGTTTTGGTTTTGTTTCTGCCGTGTTTTGTCA
>Ga0209541_10000388_pt1 | contig 86574 bp, 107 predicted proteins | sample RifCSPlowO2_01_FD_184027 | JGI IMG/M metagenome (GOLD analysis project Ga0209541, IMG submission 184027) | Groundwater microbial communities from Rifle, Colorado - Rifle CSP2_plank lowO2_0.1 (SPAdes) (version 2) | ecosystem: Environmental > Aquatic > Deep subsurface > Groundwater | place... | reverse complement strand
GCGAGATCAGGGTTCGTCTGCCGGGCATGATGACTCTTATCGCTATTGCCATCACGGCGGCGTATCTCTATAGCTTTATTTCGGTACTTTACGGGACTGGCCATGATCTGTGGTTCGAGCTTTCTTCGCTGATTGCCATCATGCTCATTGGCCACTTTATCGAGATGCGCGCGGTGCAGGGAGCACAGGGCGCGCTTAAGGAACTTTCAAAATTATTACCCGACAAGGCCGAGCTTGCCGACGGTAGAATAATATCGCTTTCAGAATTGAAAACTAGTGATATTGTCGTGGTTCGACCGGGTGGTAACATCCCCGCGGACGGTGTTGTGGTTGATGGGTTGTCGGACGTTAATGAGTCTATGGTAACGGGAGAGTCAGCACCGGTCTCTAAAAAAATAGACGATAAGGTAATTGCGGGCACCATCAACGGCGATGGCAATCTCAAAATTCGCGTGACTGATGTCGGTGAGAAAACATTTCTCTCTGGTGTTATGCGTCTGGTTAAAGAAGCGCAGGCATCCAAGTCACGTTTGCAGATTCTCTCTGATCGCGCGGCCTTATATCTGACCTTTGTCGCTCTGGGCGCGGGAGGGCTGACCTTTGTCGTCTGGCTTGGCTTGGGCGAAATGAATATGGCTTTTACCCGTCTTGTCGCCGTGCTTGTTATCGCCTGCCCGCATGCTCTCGGACTCGCGGTGCCACTGGTGGCCTCAATCTCGACGACTATGGCCGCGCGCAATGGCTTCCTCATTCGCCAGCGCCTTGCTCTTGAAGCCGCGCGAACAATTACTACGGTATTTTTCGATAAAACCGGGACGCTCACCGAAGGAGCATTCAAGGTTACCAGTTCAAGCTCTGATGAAACGCTTATACTTGCCGCTTCAGTGGATGCGAACTCTGAACATCCAATCGCCAAGGCAATAGTTAACGAAGCGCGAATTCGCAAACTTATTGTGCCAACGTCTACCCAGTTTCAGCGTATTGCCGGTGTCGGAGGAGAGGGGATTGTGGACGGGAAGAAAGTTTTCGTCGGGCATCGAGGTGGGCCTGATATTGTGGTAGAGATTGATGGGTCGTCAAATGGCGGACCTGGCAAAGAAATTGGTAGGATTTCCGTTGCAGATGCTTTGCGTCCAGAATCGAAAGAAGCGGTCGCGGCGCTCATCAGTATGGGCGTTAAACCAGTGATGATTACGGGAGATTCGGAAGAAGTTGCCGCGGTAGTTGCCAAAGAGCTCGGCATCACGGAATATTTTGCGCGTGTCTTGCCTGGGCAAAAAAGTGAAAAAGTAAAACTGCTCCAGTCCCGCGGTGAACGTGTGGCTATGGTGGGAGACGGCATCAATGACGCGCCGGCGCTCACTCAAGCTGACGTCGGCATTGCCATCGGTGCGGGTACCAACGTGGCCATTGAATCTGCCGGTATTATCCTCGTCAAAAACGACCCACGCGATATTGCTAAAGTTATTCACCTTTCGCGCCTCACATATTCTAAAATGATTCAAAATTTGTGGTGGGCGGCTGGATACAATATCGTTGCCATCCCCCTTGCCGCTGGAGTCCTTGCCTCCAAAGGCATTTTGCTCCAGCCTGCCGTTGCGGCTATCTTTATGAGCGTGTCAACCGTCATCGTGGCCGGCAATGCCTTACTCCTGCGCAAGCAGGTACTATAAATGTCGCGGCCCCTTTAAGGCACCTGCGGCATGGGCATGTACCCGTTTGAGATAGACTTCGAAGGTTAGCCGCGAGGTATTGCTTCCGAACTACCAGAGTCCCCGTGGCCAGCGCCCCGGGGCTCTTCGGTTCTCACCCCGACGCTCCGCAGTAGCGGAGACCCTGCCGTCGGGGCTCCGAAACGTAGTTCGTAAGCAACACCTCGCTAAACTACGATTATTATCACGATCGTAACTATATTCGTATGTCCCTAAATACAAACGATCGTGGCTACAGGGACACTTGCAAAATTTTTAGCATGTAGTAGTTTGCTGTCAGAGGTGGCCATGCCACCAATAGGAGGCAAAAGGTGGGCACGTTAAGAAGAATTTACAGAGCCTTTTTTCCAGCCACGATACCTCTGTATCTTGAACTCGTGTTTTACGTAGCCATTGCTTTGGCTCTTGCTGTGTACGGGGGAATCTTGTGAGGGCCAAAGTTGAAATAGGGCGGGGGCAGCAGTGCCCTCGCCCTGAAATAATTTAGGGTGGTGTATAATTCTAATGTGAAGGTAGAAACGGGAGCCAACAACACTGCTTACATCGATGGTGCTAACTTGCACCGAGGGGTTGAGAGTTTGGGTTGGAAGTTAGATTACGCGCGCTTTAGAGTTTGGTTAAGTGATAAGTACAAAGTTAAGACAGCCTACATTTTCATCGGACTAATTCCTAAGTACAAAGATTTATACGAATTTTTACAGCAGTGTGGGTTCGTTCTGATTTTCAAAGAAGTAATTTATGATGGCGAAGGGAAGGCAAAAGGGAATTGTGACGCGGATTTAGTCCTACACACCGTGCGTGATGTGTTCGAGAATAAGGGGGATAGGGCGGTTATTGTATCAAGTGATGGTGACTATGCTGGGCTAGTTAAGTTTTTGATTGAAAAAGATAAGCTGGCTTGCATACTTTCGCCGCATACTCAAAAGCTTTGCTCCATCTTACTTAAGCGCACTAATGCCCCAATCGCGTATCTAAATGACCAGAAGGGCATACTGAAAGCCTAAAAAGAAAAAGCCCCCGGCGGGGACGAGCCCCACAAGGGTCTTCTTCGTGAGTATTGGCTAAAGTATAGCAATTGCTATGCCAAAGTCAAGTGCTATTTGGTGTATAATCAATAGATGCTTAAAGAATTTAAACAATTTCTTTTGCGGGGGAGTGTGGTGGATTTGGCTGTGGGCGTTGTCATTGGCGCGGCTTTCGGTACGGTGGTGACGGCTTTGGTGGCGGACATACTCACGCCCCTTATCGCCGCCATTGCCCAAGTACCTGATTTCTCTGGCCTCGCCTTCACGATCAACGGGAGCAAGTTTATGTTTGGCCATTTTATTAGCGCCATTATCTCCTTCCTACTTGTAGCCGCGGCCGTGTTCTTCTTCGTTGTTAAACCCATGAATGTGCTCATCGCGCGCTCGCGCCTGCCTGACCGGCAGGCAGGCAAAGAGCCACCGGCAGATCCCACAACCAAAAAATGTACCGAATGCTTGAGCGAAATCCCAATCCAAGCCAAGCGCTGCGCCCATTGTACCCAAGCCGTTGCTTAGTTAAATGGACGTAATCTCACACGGACTCTGGGCAGTAGCGGCGGGCAGGGGGTTTGAAATATTGCAAAACGTGGGGCTAATTGCTAATATGGTATAACCAGTAAATCAATGCCATGCCATATTTAGATAAAACAATGCAAAAGCGTCTTGAGGCTAAACTTGCCCCAATAAACAAAGCACGGCCCCTGTCTCCCCCCATGATTGCCAAATTGCGCGAGCAGTTTGCCCTGGAGATGACATATAACTCTAACGCAATTGAGGGCAATCGTCTGTCACTTAAGGAAACATATTTTGTTGTGAGCCAAGGACTTACGATTAAGGGTAAATCTCTCAAGGACCACCTCGAGGCCAAGGATCACTACGAGGCCCTTAATTATCTTTATGATTTAGTCGAGCGAGACAAAAAACATACTTTCTCCGCAGTGCTTATTAGGTCATTGCAGAAACTGGTAGTCCGAGAGACAGAGCCCACGTCGGCCGGCTCATATCGTACTGGTAATGTGCGCATTACGGGCTCAAGCCATCGGCCACCCGAAGCTGGTGAAATCACGCATCTTGTGAATGACCTTGTGTCTTGGGTGGTGACGAACGAAAAAAGACTCCACCCAGTAGAACTTGCGGCTATCGCACATCACAAACTTGTGCACATCCACCCATTCGATGACGGCAATGGCCGAACAGCACGGCTTGTGATGAATGTACTACTTATGCGCGCCGGATACCCACTCGCGACTATACTCAAGAATGACCGCAAGAAGTATTACGACTCACTAGAGAAGGCAGACAAAGGAAATTACACCCCCTTTGTGCGTTTTGTCGCCCAGGCCGTAGAACGTTCGCTCGCGCTTTATCTCAAGGCCATTGTGCCAAGTGGGGCCGTGAAAAACTTGTATCAACCCCTCTCGGCCATAAGTCCACGTACGCCATATTCTGAAAAATATCTCAATCTCCTCGCTCGTACCGGTAAAATAGATGCCCACAAAGAGGGTCGCATTTGGGTCACTACCCATGGAGCCGTTGAGGATTATCGAAACGACAGAATCCGCAAGAGAAAGTAGCACAGTTTATGGACGTACTCTCTCACGGGCTTTGGGCAGTAGCCGCGGGTAAGGGGGCTCGCGTTGATTCGGCTAATAAGCTCAATTTAAGATGGGCCTTCTTTTGGGGTGTCTTCCCCGATATTTTCGCTTTCGCGCCTATTTTTATTTTGCGATTTATCCCAGGCATATTCAGAGGCATATCACGCCTTGCACCCACAGGTCTTGAGCCCTGGACACCGGGTTTCGATACACTTTCAAACGCCACCCAGTATCTCTATCAACTGTCTCACTCACTAATTATCTTCGCCACACTTGTCCTGGTTGTATGGCTGTTGCGAAAGAAGGTGCCGTTGGTGATGTTCGGTTGGCTCTTACACATCCTTGCCGATGTGCCAACACATTCGTACAAGTTTTACCCAACGCCAGTGTTCTGGCCCTTGTATGATTGGAAGTTTGACGGCTTCTCCTGGGGTTCGGGTCACTTTGAGCTCTACAACTACATAGCTTTGGCTATAGTTTTCGGCCTCCTTTACTTAATCAAGTACCTGCGTAAGAATAACTAAATGCGAGAGATTGAGGTCAAAATGCGTTTAGACAATCGTCCCGCTTTCGAAGCGGCTCTTGCCTCGCGCGGGGTAAAACTTGGTGGGTCAGTTGGCCAGCATGACACAATATATGTACACCGTGACGAGCCCATAGAGAGGCAGGGGACAGAGGGTCACATTGCTTTGCGCTTGCGGCGTGAGGGTGATAGAACGATATTTACTTGCAAGAAGCAGTGTTCAAACGAGAGCGACAAGATAGAGCATGAGACCGTGGTTGAGAGCAGAGAGGAGATGGACAAGATCTTGCGCGAACTTGGCTGGATAGTTTTCGTTGAAGTGAAGAAGGAGCGCCACAAAGGCAAAGTGGGCGAGTACGAAGTATGCTTAGACGAAGTGGCGGGCTTGGGTAGTTTCGCCGAACTTGAAAAAATTTGCGCCGATGACGCCAACCCTGTGGCAATACAAAAAGAACTGCTTGATATCATGGAGGAACTTGGTGTGCCGCGAGAAAATCGTCAGCACTTTGGTTACGACCGTCTGATGCTAAGAAAAAACAGTAAAGATTAGTGGTCGAGCCTTTTTGTCTCCCAAAGAGCAAGGAAGCGTTCGATTAGTGGTTCCTGGACCATTGATTTATATAGATTACTTCCTTTTATTGAGTTAATAGACTCTGCAAGAAAGCTAAGCTTTTTGTCTCTAAGATCTTTGCCCTCAAGTAATTCCACGAATTCACTCAGGTCGTCTTTAAGCTCTTCATATGGCGCAGGTGTTTCGAGGGGACTGCCAGCCTCCCTGGGTGGAACTTTTTCGCCCATGTTATATGTGAGTTTTGAGGACTAGTAAGTTTACACCTCGGGCGAGTTCGATTAGCATTTTGACAAACATCCGATTTTCATCCGAAGTGGCCAATCCCAGGCGTATCCTGCCAGCCAGTTCCATTATCTTCTCACGTGACAAATCCATAGATATATTATACACCAAGCCCCTTTGAGCAAAAGAGAGGCCGCCAAACCCTTGTGGGAGTGGCGGCTATCTCGGGTTACGGCTTTTTGCCCGAAATTTGAATAAGTATATGAGGGACTCGTTGTGCTCGTCTAGCTCTTGTGGGAGATTAGCCAAGCGCGCCACCGCCCACCAACCTCTATACACAAAGAGGTCGTGGAGCTCACAAAGACGTCCCATTGCCACCTTCCACTGATTGCTATCGACTCTGATGCGCAGGAGCGCTAACTGGCCGTCAGCCGCGAGCTCGAGCAGATTAGAGTACTCGAGCGAGGTGTTGATGGCGAAAGCTTTCTCGACCAAGCGCTCGCAGTATATATGGAAGATGCTACTCTCCTCTTCGCAAGTCAAGACTAGCTCCTCGGCCAGATACTCCTTGTCCACATAAGCAAACATTTCACAGAGGAAGTTGATTGCTCGATCTTCCCAAGTGGAACCTGGGTCGTACCACACGCCCACAACCATCCGCACCGTGTTTGCTAAGTGCGGCTTTAGGTCTTGGCTTGGCTTTAGCCTGAATTTTGGGCCCATAGGTCCTCCCTGCCCGTATCCTAGCCAAATTAATGGAAACTGCAAGGGTTGTGCTTGTTTGACTATGCACATCCGTCGTGTATACTGTGGATATGAAAACGATGATAAACATAAAAGCTGATAGAGACACAAAGATTAAGGCACAAAAAGTTGCTAAGCAACTTGGTCTGCCCCTCTCCACTGTAATCAACGCTTATCTCAACCAGTTTATCCGCACCAAGGAGGTCCATTTCTATGTTGAAGGAGAACTGAAGGAATCGGTCAAAAAACGTTTAGCCCTAGCGCACAAGGATGTGCTTGCTGGTCGCAATCTCTCGCCCTTATTTACCTCTGGCGGAGAAATGGATAAGTACCTCCACTCATTCTCGTGAGTCATGCGGGTTATCATCCATCGAGGATTTGCTAAGCAATTTGGCAAAGCAAATTCGAAAATAAAAGAGCAGTTTAGAGTAAGACGTGATCTTTTCATTGTATCTCCATATCACTCACTTCTTTTCACGCATCCGCTTACAGGAGATAGGACTGGTCAATGGAGTTTTAACGTGACAGGAGACTGGCGTGTTGTTTTTGAATTTAACAATTCTGACACTGTGACTTTTCTCGAAATCGGCACGCATGATAGTTTGTATAAAAAATAAAGAGAATGAAAGAAAGTGACCAATTTAGGGAACTACGTGAGGGGATAGTTAGCCGTAAACGAAAAGTGTCAGAACCTCGGGCGGTAGAGGATGGTGAAGAAAAAGATTCTGAAAGGGAGATAAGCCAAGGCGAGCGGGCCCGGATGATAGCCGAGATTATGACACCCGAGCTACGCTCTGGTTACGACAAAATTGCCTTTGCCCTTAAGGGCGAGACTTGGGTAGATGTCGATAATTTTGAAGGGCCGATAAGCGAGTGGATAGTACAGCTAAAACAAAGTGTGTCAGACCGAGGATTGAGCGAAGGGGGTGATCTTGATGTGCTCGAAGGAGAAGTTTGGAACTTCTTTGATTCTCTGGGTAGAACTCTAAACACATACAAGGTTGAAAAAAAAGTTGACGCTTATTACAAAACCAACAAGATAAATGCGAGTAACAGAGAGGCCAAGGCCGGTAAAGTTGATGAATTGGTTGAGCGGTTAGCAGACGAATATCAATTATCGAAAGCCGAAGCGAGTATCATTGCTGAGCTCGCTGAACCCGAGGACGCTCGCAATAATTACAATTTGGGTGTTTTGCTCAAAACGATAAAGGAGGTGTGGCAAGAGTATGAAGTGGGACAAGATAAGGGGGCCCTGGCCAAGATTGCCATGGGTCGCATTGTAACTAAGCTAGCCGAGAATATCGCCCCCTATTTACTAAAAGATGTAATAGAAGGTAATGAGCTTAACGCGTCTGTAGTGTTGGAGAGTATAGGTGTTCGCAAAATAGGGGATCTAGCGGGAGATTACACGGATATCTTCATGGGGCGGTTTATGAATGGCATCGATCTTAAAATAAATGTTCAAATGGCTAACCTGCTCTTTTACCAAGAGTTTGATTTCACCCAAACTAAGTCTATAGGAGAATTAGTAAATACAATGGAACGTGGCAAAATGGCTATTGGAGGTTTGCTACAGAATGTCCTTGAAGATGTTGGCCCGACTGCGGCAGGACTTGCCATGTCGGCCACTTTTCTTGCGAGCATTCATCCGCTAATGGGGGCGGCCGGTATTGCTTCAATGCCTGTAATGTTTTATTTGAGTAAAAGGCATAACGCGCAAAGACGTGAACTCAGGCAAACCAGTCGCGATGCCGCAGACAGAATCGAAACAAGACAAAACGCAACTAAGGAGGGTTTCGAAGAAATCAAAGTTTCACCTAACCTACCTGAAATAGTGGCAGATACCAGAGAGGTTTTGAACGAAGGAGACCGTATTGCTCTTGAGTCCTTCATCTTACGTCGCAAACAATCAATAAAAGAGGCTCTACCTTGGGATATAAGCGGGGTGATATCCTTGGTAGTTGGGGCGTTATTACAAAGAGAAGGTCTTGTGAGTGGTGGGGCTATCCTTTCGCAGATGCAGTACACCTCATTGCTAACACGTCCCTTAGTAAATGTGTTCGAAGGTTTGTATGGGAAGTTTGCCGAACATGTAGAGAACATTGAGAAACTGCGCGAGTTGTTCGGTGACGTAAACGACCTCGATACGCCCGAGGGTAAGCGCGAACAGGAGAGAGTGTCTGTCGGCGAACTGCAAGACTATGGAATTAAAGTCGCGCATTTAAATGTAAAGGGAATTTTGCAGGATGTGAGCTTGGAAGTTGAGAGTGGAGAATTTGCGGTGATTGCTGGGCCATCAGGCGCAGGCAAGACAACCCTACTAAGAGCTCTGGCTGGTATATACCGTCCCAACAATGGAGACATTAAGATTGGCGATGTCCCGGCGAGTAAAATTAAGCGCTATGGTTCAGAATCTTTATATACGGTTATGGCGTATGCAAGTCAGAAGCCAAAGTTACTACCGGACCTAAGCCTCCGAGAGAATATTGTTCTCTGGTCTGGCAAGAATCCTGGCGACCAAGAGATTAAGGCCGTGCTCGAAGAGCTAGGTTTGGAAAAACTCGGGGACAAGCTCGATGAGAAAACGCCGTTTCTCTCTGGTGGGGAACTGGTACGTGTGGGTTTGGCCAGGGTGCTTTTACGCGACCCTAAGATTTTGTTACTAGATGAGCCAACCGCTAGTTTAGATGACGAGTCTGCACAAAACGTAATCGATGTTATTATGGCCCTGCGTTCTGCCCGGCCCGAGATGACTACAGTCTGTGTGTCTCATGATCCACGTCTTATGGCTACCGGGAGGGTGATTAATATCAAGGATATCGAGACTAAATCGTAGAATGCCAAAAGTCACACACAAAGTTTTTAAGTTTATACAAACCGTGGAGGGGGTGTGTGAGTACTTGCATAAGCGAAATGGTTTGCGCGTGCTTATCTGGGAGGATCACAGCGCGCCGGTGGTGGCGCTTAACGTTACTTACTTAGTCGGTTCGCGTAACGAAGCGGTGGGTCACACGGGCGCTACGCACTTGCTTGAGCACCTAATGTTCAAGGGCTCACGCAAATTTGACAACAAAAAGGGTAAAAGTATAGCCGGGGTCCTTGAGCGGGTGGGAGCGCAGATGAATGCCACCACTGGTCCAGATCGCACCAATTATTACGAGGTGGTACCTGCTGAGCACGCGGAGCTCGCTTTTGCTGTTGAGTCTGATCGCATGCGTGGAGCTCTCTTGCGCGCGGAGGATAAATTGGCCGAGATGCCCGTGGTGCGTAACGAGTTTGAGATTTATGAAAACGAACCGAGTGACGCTCTGCAGAAGGCCTTATGGGCCACGGCCTTTCAAGGACATCCTTATGCCTACTATGTAATTGGCCTGCGGAGTGATATTGAGAACGTCTCTATCGAACGCTTGCGAGAGTTTTATGATGATTTCTATTGGCCCAACAATGCATATGTCGTGGTGGTGGGCGATATGAATACTAAGGAGGCGCTCGCTCTAACCGACAAACACTTCGGTAACATTAAAAGATCGCCCAAACCTATACCGCCTATGTACACTAAAGAGGCGCCGCAAGAGGGCGCCCGTCGAACTACGGTCAGGCGGCCTGGTGAAGTGCCATTGCTTGCCGTGGCTCACAAGGTGGCCCCGGCCCTCTCGCCTGACACCCCAGCTCTCGAATTACTCGCCTCTATCTTGGGCCGAGGTAGGAGTTCGCGGCTGTACAAAGCTCTTGTGCCGACCGGGTTCGCCTCGAGCGTTTCGACCAGTTATGATAGTTTGCGCGAAGGGGGTTTGCTTGAGAGTAACGTCGTAGTACATGCGGGCAAGGATTTGGCTGAGGTAGAAAAATTGGTGCTAGCCGAGTATGGCAAACTGAAGCGTTTTGGGGTGACAAGGGCTGAGCTTGCCAAGGCCACTTCGCAACTGAAGTTTGACCTCGCGCGTTCGCGCGATGGTGTCTACAATAGGGCCTATCTCATAAATGAATTTATATCTATGGGTGACTGGACTTACTATTTTAAACTTCTGGGTCAAATGGAGAAGGTAAGCGCCAGGGACGTTAAGGAAATTGCGATTAAATATCTAGGAGAAGATAATTCGACTACTGCGGTTTTTATACCAAAGAAGCCATGACCAACTTCAGCGAAAAAATAAGACAAGAAGCCCTGTCGATTGGCACGATTATATACAAGCCCTTCGTGTTGCCTGGAGTGGTGAGTTTTGTCGTATCCTTTGTAGCTGGAACGCGTCATGATAAAAAACATGGGGTTACGGCCCGCTTGTTGGCAAATTGGGCCCGTGAGGCCACGCGCGAGCACGTCCGCGAAGAATTGTCGGAGTTACTTGAGGGGCGGGCCATCTCAATACAAGTAGTCACCGACACGCTGCGTACTAGCGTTTATGTGACTTGTCCGAGCCAAGAGATTGAAGAGGCGATGTCTATCACTTCTCTCATCTGCCGCGCGCCACGTTTTGAGACCGCTGATTTGGAACTTGCCCGCCTACGTTTAGTCACGGGCCTACGCCAGTCCCTTGAGAGCACAGCAGAGAGAGCAGAGCAAAAGGTCTGGCAGAAGCTCTTCCCTCAGGCACATCCGAACTACCATGAGCCAACCTTGGAGAGTATCAGTAAATTGCAAAAGTTGAGCGCAACCGAACTGAAGAGATATTGGCAAGAGAACTGGGGAGCAAATGATCTGGTCCTTGCCGCCACGGGTGATGTTAGGTACGCAGAACTTGCGAGCATGTTTACAAAACACTTCTCAGGTTGGGAGAGTACCGGACTTCGAGCTAGCCCGGACCAGAGTTTTGACAGAAATAACGCGGATAAGAAAATCGAAGTCGTAAAGATGCCAAGCAAAGCGAGTGTGGACGTGTTGTGGGCCGAGCCAATCTCTCTAGATGTTTGGGGCAGGGAGTACCAAGCCCTGCGCTTGGCCTTGCGTGTGCTTGGGGGACACGGTTTCAGCAGTCGCTTGATGGGTATCGTGCGGGATAAACACGGTCTTACTTACGGTACTTACGCTAACCTAGCGGGTCTCTTTAGGGGTGATAGTGGAGCTATGTTTGTTAACGCTTCTTTTGCCCCGGCTCTCTACGAAAAAGGTTTGGGCATCACTGGTAAAGTTATCGCCGATTTCGCCCGCGCGGGTGTTACAGCCAAGGAACTTGAGCAAATGCGTGAGAATCTGCTCGGAAGCGTGGAAGTGGGCCTCTCAACTTCGTCGGGGGTCTTAAGAGCCTTACTTGAGATTGCCGAGAACAAAAGGCCACTCTCAAGCGTCGATGATATGCTCGCAACCGTGCGCTCACTTAAGCTTGTGGAACTCAACGCGGCTATCAAGAAATACATTCATCCCAACAAACTTGTTACTGTTGCCGCCGGCTCAATTTAATTTAGGATAATGAAATATTTAGGCATTGATTATGGGAGCAAGAGGATAGGCCTTGCTGTTTCTGACGAAGAGGGGAGAATCGCCTTTCCTCGTGAAGTCGTAAAGAGTGGGGGTGAGAAAACCTTACGATATATCGAAAGGTTTTGCGAGAGTGAAAAAATAGGGGCCATAATACTAGGCCAGTCGCTTGATTACAAAGGAGCGCCTAACCCGGTCCAATCCGCCATTGCAAATTTCAAATTGCAGATTGAATCATTAACCAAATTGCCTGTGCATTACCAAAGCGAATTGTGGACAAGTGCCGAGGCCAGCCGTAACACCGCCAAGCTAAATTTAGACGCTTCCGCCGCCGCACTCATCCTCCAGAGCTATCTGGATAGGCGTGATTAGACAAGTTAGTTACTCGTATTGACATTGTCATTACAGGGCGATATTGTGGACCTATGACAACCACCATACAAATGCGGATCGATAAATCCACCAAGGACAAGGCCCAAAAAGTTTTTAAGAAGGGTGGTCTTGATCTGTCTTCAGGATTGCGGATGTATCTAAGCAGAGTGGCCAGTAGTGGCAGAATGTTGGTCGATGACGAAACTCAAGTGTTCTCGCGTCAAAGTGGGCGTGACATTTTGAAAGTTCTTGGTCCTATCACCAAAGCCGAGTACGATTATTACGAAAGTTTATGATCACTAGGGGCCAATTGCGTCGTGGCGATGTTGTTTGGCTCAATTTTGATCCGAGCCTCGGCCACGAGTTCCGTGGCAGGAGACCGGCAATAGTTGTTCAATCAGACAAACAACTTTTAAAATCTAATCTGGTCACCGTTGTGCCACTTACTTCAAATATCCGTAATGCAGTAGATGATGATGTATTAATACAAGCCGACAAGGTCAACAATCTACAAAGCCAGTCTGTAGCTAAGGTCTATTGCGTAAGCTCTTTCGATTATGCTCGAATCGTCAAGAAGATAGGCAAAGTAAACGCTGTCACCCGAAGATCCATAAAGGCCTATCTCAAAAAGCATTTTGATTTATAAATAGGGTATAATGGGGGGGTGAAGAAGGGCTTGCTCTCAACGTTGTTCCCTACACCCCGGTCACTTGCGATGCCGGCTCTTGGTGTCGATATCTCTGATCGGGCAATCAAATATGCTGCTTTTTCACCTCATCATTATCCCAAACTAGCAATTTTTGGTGAAGAGCGTATTACTCCTGGTGTGGTAGAGGGGGGAGCAATTAATGACCAAAGTGCTCTAACCGAAGCCCTGCGTCGGGTGAAGAGCAAAAGCAAGGCTGACTTTGTTCACGCCGCACTGCCCGAGGAAAAGGCCTACGTGGTTGAAGTTGATTTACCTGCGGGTGATTCGAAGCTAGCACGCGAGACAATAGAGCTTCATCTCGACGAGCATATACCGCTAGAACCCATGTCAGCGATTTTTGAACTTGAAACAATTGATTCTAGAAAGGCCGCCCTGTCGGCCATTGAACAGAACTTAGCCGAGGATTATTACAAGGTTTTGAATGATGCTCAACTTCAGCCGGTTTCCTTTGAACTTGAGTCGCATGCCCTGGCGAGAGCCTTAGTGCCCAGCGGTTCCCTCGAGACGTGCATGATTGTTGATATTGGGCGAAATCAGAGTAACTTGTCAATAATCTCTGGTGGGTTGGTTCGTTTGGCCGCGAGCATTGATATGGGTGGCGACCTTTTTACAAAGGCTATTGTGGATGATTTGCAAGTGTCTCCCGATGAGGCAAGAGGCTTGAAAGAAGAGGAAGGTTTATTGCGCCGAGGCAGAGAGAGGAGTGCTTACCCAAGCATAGTACGTGTTGCAACTATTCTTCGTGATGAGATATACCAGCGCTTCACGTATTGGAATAGTGCACACAAAGAAACAAGTGGTCATGTGGACAGAGTTTTTATTTGTGGTGGCAACGCCAGTATCCCCGGGCTTGCTGGTTATTTGGGCTCTGAGGTGGATGTGGCGGTGTCTATAGGTAATCCATGGGTAAACGTGGCTTCGTTCGATGAATTCATACCAGAGATACCAGCGCGCGAAGCGCTAAAGTACACAACTGCCATCGGTTTAGCGCTCCGAAATTATGAACCATCACCAATATGATTAACCTCCTGCCAGAGAGCGCAAAAGACAAGATTCGCAAGGTTTATGTTTTGCGGGTAGTAGCCACCGCTCTGTTCGCCCTGCTCGTGTTACTGGTTAGTTGTGACATATTTTTACTCCCCTCATTTCTTATCTTGTCATCCAAGGGGGATGCGACCACTCTTGCCTTGAGCACGGCCCGCCTTCGTCCTGTATCTAAAGAGGCAGATACTGCTGTCGCCGAAATAGAGGAGGTAAACACCAAGATAAGACTTATCACAGCCATAGGTCGCCCTTTTTCCACCGGGGGTATGCTCGATCGGATTTTGTCTCACAAGACAAGCAACATAACTCTCTCGAATATTGACTACAGCTCAGATTCAAAGGTTAACCTTAAGGGGGTTGCTCGCGACCGTGAAGCCTTACTGACTTTAGTTAAGAATCTGCAAGATGATCCAATGTTTGCTGAAGTGGGTTCGCCGATATCCAACCTTATTGAGAATCATGATATTGCCTTCAATATTAATATGAAGGTTCAAGAAATAGCGCCATGAGTAAACACTTATTCAAAATTTCAATACTATTGGTGGTGCTTAACCTTGGGGCGGTTGTATTGTGGTTTGTTCTACTTTCTCGCACCAAGGCGGCAAGCGCTTCTGTGATGCGCGAGAGCGAGCAACTTTTGGCCGAAAATAGCAAAGAGGCTTATTTGAGTAAGGCCAGTCGAGATTTGCGAGCAAGTGAAAAGGATCAGAGATATCTAATGAGCCTTTTTGTTGAGGAGGGGTCAGAAGTCAGTTTCTTAGAGAGGGTTGAGGCTTTGGGTAGACACGCAGGTGCAGAGACAAAAATCATTGACTTTGCCATGAGAGGTGACCAACTGCATCTTGCTGTGCAGGCCAAGGGTAGCTTCCAAGATATATATTATTTTTTGCGACTGGTAGAGTCACTTCCGTTTGCTCTCTCTATAGACTCGGCTACTTTTAAAGGCGGCATAGTGGGAGAAAAGGGTGAGATACTTTGGGAGGGGGTATATAGTATGACGCTCTCAAGTTTTTTACCTAGAGCTTCTGTGGTACAAGATAGCGAGCAAGCGCAATGAAAAACTTTTTTACCTTGCTATCTGGTTTTAAAAGGGTTTTCAGACACAAAAAGCGTGCAAGCTTAGAGCATCATATTATCAATTCAGATCGTGACTGGCGCTTGATTCTGATTATCTTCTTCCTGGGGCTTATTGCTTCTGCGGCCTCCCACTATATTATTTTTATCAAATTTGATGTTGTCCCGGTTGATGTTACCGACGAGGCTCCTCCTGTTATGCGATTTTTACTCAAAGACGGGTTGGTGAAGGCTGTTGGTGAGTACCGAGCCAAAGAGACAAGCCTCAATGCCTTGATGGAAAGCCGTCCTACCGTTGTTGACCCATCAAAGTAATAGCCGTAGACTGCTCGTGTTGCCCCCGTAGCTTAACGGATAAAGCAGCGCTCTTCTAAGGCGCTGATGGAGGTTCGATTCCTCCCGGGGGCATTGAGAGCTGGCGAGCAATGCCAGGCGGAGGCCGACGGGCCGAGCCGGGGTCGCGACTTTTCGCACCGGCGAAAAAGTTGTGACCATATGGTAAAGTGTAGGTTAAACTGGCCGCGATGTACTACGTCTATGTTCTAAAGGGCGTTAGAAATGGCAAACGGTATATTGGGTACAGTGGCAAATTACCCGAGGCAAGATTAAAGGAGCACAACAATGGCTCCAATAGATACACCAAGATGAACGGACCTTTTGAGTTAATTCACAAAGAGGAGTATGCTGATAAAACAATTGCGATCAAGCGGGAAAACTTCCTGAAAAGTGGTCAGGGCAGGAAGTTTCTCGATGATTTGTTGGGCAGTTAGCTCAGTCGGTAGAGCAACCCCTTTACACGGGGAAGGTCGGGGGTTCGAGTCCTCCACTGCCCACAGTTTCAGCCGAAGGCTGACCAGCCTCTGGCTGGGGTAGAGCAACCCCTTTACACGGGCATTGGGTTTCCGCCAAAGGCGGATCAGCCTCGGGCTGACGAGTCCTCGACCGCGCACTGTGAGCTAGTCGAACAGTGCGAGCCACAGGGCTGATTAGTAAATCATGTCGTGAGACAAGGCCCGACCCAGTAGGTCATTCTACTGAATGAGGCGGGGTCGCGAAAATTCCCAGCAGGGAATTATTCGTGACCACAAAAAGAGATACGTTATGTTGTTTGTATGGAAACACAAAATGTGCTACAAAGTTAATATGATTGAGCAACCACAAGAAGGTAAGAGCCCAAGTGAGCTTGAGAGGCTGTACTCTTTATCGACTAGGCTACTGTCAAACCCCGAAGCTTGTAAGAGCGCAAGGGGGAAAGTAATAAGCCCCGAGGTTTTAATTGGGCTATCGCAACAATTGAAGGAAACGGGGAGAGAGAGCGTGCGATACAACGACATTCTTGATCAATTGCCAAATGTTATATTATCTGGAGAGGAATATGGTGGTTATAGCGTAAGATCACTTTTTGAAACAATCGATGTTCTCCAGAAGGAGGTGGGTTTAGGGGCATAGCATACATGGACCCGCGCGTAATATACGAAGATGCGGATGTGCTGGTTATCGACAAACCGGCGGGGCTTAACGTGCATGCTGATGGACGAACGCAAGAATTGACTCTTGGGGATTGGTTGCTCGAGAAATATCCCGGGATGAAGGACGTGGGCGAGCCATTTACCACGCTTGACGGACGAGTGTTCCCACGACCGGGAATAGTGCATCGGCTTGATCGCGACACGTCGGGCGTGATGATTTTGGCTAAAACTCCCGAAGCCTTCACATACCTTAAAGAGCAGTTCAAAGAGCACAAAGTTAAGAAGGAATATTTGGCCCTTGTATATGGCCACGTGAGCGGGGAGAGTGGCGTGATAGATACGCCTATTGGCAAAAGTAAAAAGGACTTTCGCCAACGCGAAGCCGGTCCCGAATCGGGAGGCGCCAAGCGCGAAGCACGCACTGTGTGGGAGATGAAAGAGCGCTTGGTGGATGCTGCGGGACACCAGTTTAGCCTCCTGCACGTGCGCCCCGAGACTGGCCGCACGCATCAGATTAGAGCCCATATGAAGTCCCTCGGCTACCCCGTCACCTGCGACAGCCTCTACGCCAGAGGCCGCATCTGCGTGCCCCCAATGACCCGCCACAGCCTCCACGCCACCAAGCTCTCGCTCGTTTTACCCTCCGGCGAGGCAAAAGTTTTCGAAAGCCCATTGCGAGATGATTTTAGACAAGCCCTTTACTCTTTAGATAAAGTATGACAACCTAATCTCCAGAACCGCGCCTATTGTGGCCCAAACGCACATTCCCAAACCAAAACGAAGGAAGGATAGAAGTTATGGCAACCGACGGCCCCACCCCGGTACCCTGCAATCCTGACATCTTCAAGAAAGGCAGAGGTGTATGCATCGTCGACGGCAGTTCCAACGCAGTTGAGCGTTGGGTACAATCCGTCGCCAAGAAGGCGAACGCTCAAGTTGACTGGCATTACAGTGGCGGTCGAGCGAACGTTCTTCACCTCGGCGACGACGCAAGTCGTCAGCGTGTTCTGAACGCAATTCACGAGCTTGAAAGCGAACTCAATGGAACCATTCTCGATGTCGGCGGCCCCGCTCTCTACAGGAACGGCGTCGAAAACTCCGAAGATGGGGAGCCGCAAGGAGCGGTCGTCCGCGAGATTAACGGCCAGCTGGTCTTGGATGATCCGGATGCCTTGGCCGTGATTCATGCGGTGGGGAAACACAACTGCCGCAACACGCTGGAACTGAACGCCGATCGCGTCGAACACTTCAAGCGGCGTCTCACAGATCGCGGCATGACCCCCGTGCAAGCGGTAATCGTGCTCTTGAACGTTGATGACGTTCACGGCGGTCCGCTCGCCGACGCACTGATGCCCGGATACAACTGGCAGGAAATCCGCGACAAGGGAGAAGTTCCTTTCGCGCGAGGGCTCGCCATGCGAGATGGTATTCAGGAAGCGCTCGGTACTTTCGACAATGACGCCGCTACGAAGTTGCGGAGCATGAGCGACGTGGCTGTCGTGGTTGTTGACCACGGCGTCGCCGAAGTGTTCGCGGCCTAAACTCGAGATGGCACAACGGGCGCACGACCTTGGGGTACGGCGCCTTTTCTTTTACACTGTCCATCGAATTTCATGAGCCCTTGCGGGGCTTGGCAAAGTTTGATAGAGTGGGCACCATGGCTATAAACAAGGCAACACACGAAGAGCGACAGAAGCTGGACCTCCGTCCAGGTGATGTGGTGCGTGTGACCCAGACTATCGAAGAGAAGAGCGAGAAGAAGAAGGCCGACAAGAAGATGGAGAAGCAGACCCGCACCCGCAACCAGATGTTTGAGGGCACCGTTATCGCTCGCAAGCACGGAGGCGAAGTGGGCGGCACTTTCACCGTGCGCAAGGTAGCTTCGGGCGTGGGAGTGGAGAAGATCTTCCCCCTCTATTCACCCGGCATTTCTAAAATCGAAGTGGTGAGTCGCTCCAAGGCTCGTCGAGCCAAACTCTACTATATCCGTAAGAAGGCCGCTAAAGAAATCTCGCGCAAGATGCGCCAAGAGCGCTTCTCGGCCACAGCCTCAAACATCGCCGACGAGTTACCAGCGGCCGAAGCCGCCGTCCCAGAGGTTGCAACTGCCGAAGTAGCAGGCTAATATTTACTTACGCTGCGCGCGTGACGGAACTGGTATACGTGCACGCTTGAGGGGCGTGTGGCCGCAAGGCCGTGGAGGTTCAAGTCCTCTCGCGCGCACAACGAGCGAAGGTGAGTTGTGCGAGTCGCAGGGCTGATTAGTAAATCATGTCGTGAGACGAGGCCCGACCCAGTAGGTCATTCTACTGAATGAGGCGGGGTCGCGAAAATTTACAGCAGTAAATTATTTGTGACCACAGACTTTAGATTTATATAAAGAAACGTCGCATGGGATGAGCCCATGCGACGCGGAAGTGTACCGAAACCTAGTAGCGAATGACGACCGGCACTGCCCACAAGAGCTTACGCCCTGCATAGAGGATGGTGTCGGCCACCAGCTTCTCGAGGATGATAGCAACACCGCCGGCGGCGAGTCCGGCCAGGAGACCGTAGAAGGGTGTCCCCGCAAAGAATCCAACCGCTATGCCCAGCGTTCCGTAAGCAAGCGTGCTCACGTAGGCGTCCAGCCGTGAGAGTTTGAGGAGTCCCGCCGGGATGATGGCCGCCAATCCGAGGGTGATGAGACCAGCCGCGATCGCCACAAAGACTAACGAGGTTGGCCACCAGAAGATGGCCCACAGGTAGTAACTGAGTCGCTTTCCTCCAGACATTGCCACACTGTCTCCAGTTAGAGCTGGCAGACGTGTGAAGGGCACCAGTCGATTGCCCTTGTTGCAGAAGAGACCTAGTGGGATACATGCGAGACCGAGGCCGAGTATCCCCCCTGCTACTATCAGGGCACCTTCATCGTTGCCACCGGTTGCCACCACACCGCACACACTAACGCCCAGGGATACCACTACCGCGCTGAGAAATGAGAGCATAGCTACGGCAACCTCGCCCACCGTTGTGTTTGTGGCGATTCCCCAGATTGTGGCGGGCAGGTTCTTCAGCCATGTGACGAAATCGCTCCACTCTTTGCGGATGTCCGCTTTGGCCGCCTTTGCCCCGACTCGCGCGAATTTGGCGAGAGCGAGTGTGAGTTGCCAAACTTCCCACAACCCTTCTCGCATTCCTGCCACTAATTCGCGGGGGAAGAAGACGATGCCGATGGTGAATGATGTGAGGATAAATGCCTCCATCCAGTTCACGTAACTTGGGGCGACGAAGCTACCGATGATGCCGCCAAAGCCTGCGGCCAAGAGCTTTCTGATGGTTCTAACGTTCTTGTCCAACTTAACCTCTCTTCCTGGTCGTCAAAGACCTTCCACTCGCAAAGCTAACATTTCCCTTGTAGAATGCAACTCACGCCCGGGTGGCGAAATTGGCAGACGCGCTGGCTTCAGGAGCCAGTGGGAGCAATCCCTTGGAGGTTCAAGTCCTCTCCCGGGCACAACACGATCTATCAAGGGTCAAGACCCCTAATTTCCTGACCTATTAAATGTGCCTCGACCTCGGGAGAGGTTGAACCGCCCCCTCTAATCGTTCTTCATCGCCGTTGCTTCAAGCTCCTCAAACTCAAGCATCATCTGATCCAATTCTCGCTCGATGATCTCGATTGCGAAGCGACTGCGCCTCACGCAGTCTATTGCTCCGGTGGCGAAGGCGTAGAGGTCGGAGTTCTCGACCATATTTTGTGCCTTCTCTTAACCCACGTACCCGGTTCGACGATACCGAGTCAGGAACACTCGTGGCTATTAATGTGTTCCCGTGCAAGTGTGCGCGAACCAGGTGGTCAAATGTAGGTGGCTGTTTCTTGTAACAAACCACAAATTCAGGAGGCCTTGCAAAACGGGAAAGAAATGTTAGGGTACTGGCAGAGGGGGTGAACATGGAGTACAGTTTCTGTCGTGACTGTGAGCAACGAACGGAGCTCACCGATCTCGGTTCTGCTGAAGTTAGTGTGACCGCCAAGATCATCGTCGGTGGTGTAACGCGGGAGGTCACGGAAAGCAGAAAGGTAGATTGGCTGTGTGGCCAATGCCGCAACGGAGAACACAACGAGCGACGCGCCTTCACGGCTGAGGACCACATTCGGCGGGCAGTAGGTGAGGCTACTCAATATCTCTCGAAAAAATCTCGGGCGAACGTGTATTGAACCATACGCGGATATGTCCTAGGAAGGTTCCAGGACCGAAGACGAACGCCCCGACGGGAGGGCCAGCAGTCTTTGGTCCTTTCGTCGTTTAGTCCACTCTTGCAAACTAGCCTACATAATATATTCTTATATTTATGACCGAATCGCCCTTGAAACTAGACGAACTCCAGCTCGCTCACGAGAACGAGTGGGTGGCTCTTGATGCAGTCCACAAAGAACTGTTAGGAAGCAGTCCAACTCTGGATGACCTCTTGGCAAGCTTGAGCGAGGAAGAAAAGGTTGCCGAGCCAATCCTGTTCAAAGTTCCATCGAGTGATATCACGCTCTCACCTTGGGGATATGAAGTATGATTACCTCGGCTCTCCCCAAAGTGACCCGGCCAAACCTTGGCGTTGGCGTCCTTGGCTTGAAGTGCAGTTCATCGGAGAGCACGGCAAGAAGCTGAAGACCGTAGGGCTAGTTGATTCCGGAGCCGACGAGATCTTGCTGGACGAGAAACTCGCACCTGTCCTTGGTGTTGACCTTGAAAAGTGTGAGCATGGTACGACCATGGGTATCGGCGGAGAGCAACAGCATTTTCGCCGCACGATCTTGGATCTATTGGTAAAGCATATGGAGGAGCCGATAAGGGTTCCTGTTTGTTTTACAAAACTGTCGGTGGCGTGTCTCTTGGGCCAGGAGGGTTTCTTTGATGACTACAAGGTGCGCTTCGAACGTGACCACAAGACCTTCGAGCTCGTTCCGGTCAAGAAATCAGGCAAGGTCTGATAGGGTTAGCCTCTTCCTCTTGTCTTTGGTATCATCAAAATACTCAAGCAGCTTCGGAATCAGTGCCTCCAAAGTTCGAAGTCTGTCTTGAGGATGTGCACTCTCTAATTAGTATGACTCTTCTGTGTAGGGGATTTCTTCGTATGTTTCGTACGGAACGTAGCCGTAGTCTGTTTGGGAACTTTCACTTTGTGAAAACCAAGCGGCTAGCGCAATAGCGGCAAGGGTTAATATAGGTACGATTATCGCTCCGAATATGGCGAAGCCGATGAAGACGCCTCTCTTTTCAACCGGGGCGGGCGTTACGGCGCTTGCCTTTAGGCTTTGGTAAAGGACGCTCGCCGCGGTGATAGCATAGGTCATAACCACAAGATTGATGATGGCGTTGCTGAATATTCCTATCAGGATGCCTGCCGTTCCAAAGAACCCCAGAATAAACCCAAGCACAAAGGAGATGACGAAGTAGGCCAACATCGTGGCGAGGCCGATTAAGATAAGTCTGCCAAATACACCCCACCAGCGACCCCGTACTAAACTTTTGCTATGCAAAATGGCGTCCATTCCACGTTTATCATCCACAACAAGGGCAAACGGCGCGAACACAAACCAAACGGTGAAGATAATCCCTGGGATTAAGGCCAGAATGTAACTGCCCATGAGTACGAGAGTAAGTAGAATGGATATCCACCAATAGGAAAAAATCTTCTCCCAACCGCGTTTATACGCTTGTGCGATTGATGTGTGTTCGGCCGGATCTTTAAGCGCGCTAATAAGCGAAATTTGGGCCCAACTGCTGATGATTATCGCCACCACAAAAATTATTGCCAACGTAATGCTTGTGAATAGCGTGTAGCTAGATCGAAAACCGAATGCGCTAGTCAGTCCAACTAATATTCCAAAAACAATCGGCAAGACCATAATGCCGAGCAAGGTCTTCCAGCGTTCCTTATAAGTTGCCCAGGCCTGTTTTAAGATTGTGCTTGGGCTTGCGAGAAAAGTGGTTTGTCCGTCCATATTTTTATATTACATTAATAATACAATGCTATGCCTATTGGCCCAGTTGTCAACGCTATGGGGTGGATGATATGGTTAGCATTATGAAACCATACTTTCTCCTTTTGCTCATCGCACTTTCCGTCTTTCTCGCCTTCTCTATCCTCCGGCCGTTCCTGGTGGTTCTGGCCCTGGCCGTCATTTTCGCCACAGTGCTTGATCCTGTGTACAAACGACTCTTGTCGCGTTTGGCGGGCAGAGCTGGTTTGGCCTCGCTACTCACTATGCTTGTGCTTGCGGTGTTTGTGGTTACGCCTCTCGTCATTTTGGGCGTTCAGATTCTCCAAGAGGCACAGGATCTTTACATCACCTTAAGCGCGGGTACAGGCAGAGATTTGATTACGAACCTGATTAACACCGTCGCCAATAGTTTGGGCGCGTACCTCCCCGGAGCCGACGCCTTCTCTGCCGATCTCGATCAATACATCAAACAGGCTTTGAGCTTTATGCTGTCGCACTTGGGTGGGATTTTCTCGGGTGTGGCGAGCTTCGTGGGGAGCTCTGTCCTCTTCCTCATCGCGCTTTACTACTTGCTTCGGGATGGGCATAGGTTGCGAGACGAAGTGGTGCGTGTCAGTCCGCTTTCAGACCGGGACGATAACACCATCCTTAGTAAATTGGCCTTGGCGGTAAACTCGGTGGTGAGAGGCCGTCTCTTAATTGCGCTCATTCAAGGTGTGCTCTGCGCGCTCGGCTTCCTTGCCGTCGGGGTACCTAACCCATTCTTGTGGGGTTCGCTCGCTGCGGTATCGGCTGTTATCCCAGGTATCGGCACGGCTCTTGTACTTGTACCGGCCGTGCTTTATCTTTTCGCCGTGGGCCAGAGCATCCAAGGTCTGGGTTTGCTCATCTGGGGCTTGGTGGTAGTGGGCTTGATAGACAATCTCTTGGGGCCCAAACTCCTGGGGGCTGGCATCAAACTCCACCCACTCATCATCTTGCTTTCTGTCTTGGGAGGCCTTGCTTACTTTGGCCCGGTGGGCTTTCTCCTCGGGCCGCTTTGTATGAGCCTCTTGTTTACGCTCCTGGATATTTACTTTTCTCAAGTTAAGTCAAAACCATGAACCCCTTTATCCGCTCGCTCATAGTGTCGGACTTTCTGCTCTATTTTTCGTATGGATTACTAACGCCGATTTTCGCCATTTTCATAAGCCAACAAATTCCAGGAGCTGATATCGAAACAGTTGGTATGGCCACGGCCATTTATTGGATTGTGCGTTCCCTTACATCCATCCCACTTGCTCGCTGGATGGACGCTCACGAGGGCGAAAAGGATGAGTTCCACTTTATGTTTTGGGGCGCACTCTTGATGTCAATTACTCTGATGAGTCTGGCTTGGGCCACCGAGATTTGGCATGTGTATCTGATCCAGGTCCTCTTCGGTGTCTTCAACTCTATGGCCATACCTGGTTGGCGTATTATATTCACCAATCACATAGATCATGGCAAGATCGGTCTCCAGTGGAGCGTGTGGGACGTGGCCGTAACTCTTGGCACTGCCCTCTCCGCCTACGCTGGTTCGGTGGTGGCACAAGAGTGGGGCTTCCACACCCTTTTTCTTTTGATTGGTGGTATCGGGGTGTTCGGGGCTCTGATACTAATCCCTCTCTATAGCCACATAGACACCCTCTCTCAATTGCGCAAGCTCCACAAAAAGATGGGCAGTGAACTGCTCGAAGTCGCATCACTCGATAAACCATAACCGCGAGCATGCTTTACACAGGCAAGGGCGATGACGGCTCTACTTACTTCTTCGGTTCGAAGGAGCGCTTTGGCAAAGACACGCCACTTGTGGAGGCTCTCGGCACGTTGGATGAACTCAATTCGCTTTTGGGGTTTGTGAGAGCCCGTATCAGAGGTCGGACCTTAAAGGGTCCCCAAGGTCCGACCTCAAAAGCAATCATCGAAGACGTACAGCAAAATTTGTTTATCATTCAAGCCGAATTGGCCGGTGCAGATAAGAAGATTGAAGAGAGTAAGGTGCGAGAGATGGAGAAACTGATAGGTGAGATTGAAAATAAACTACCACCTATCAAAACCTTTTTTATACCCGGAGCAAATGAGGAATCGGCCCTCCTAGATTTTGCCCGCACTGTCTCTCGCCGGGCCGAACGCCGAGTGGTAGCGTTAGAGAAAAAGCCCACCAAATTTACCCTCGCGTATCTTAACCGCCTCTCCTCACTCCTCTACGCTCTGGCTCGTTTGCAAGGTCAAAAGGGAGGAAAAGTTGAAAAGAGGCCAACTTATAAATAAGGCTCTTGACAGAAAGTAAGAAAGTAATACAATAGACTTATGTTAATACACGACAAGATACAATCGGTAACTAGCAAAGGCCAAATTACTTTACCTGTGGCTTGGAGGCGACTTTATGGTGCTAAAAATATATCTCTTCGCGCAAATGGAGCGGTTTTGCAGATCGTACCAGTGCGGATGCGAAGTCACGGGGATGAGGTAATTTTCGATTCCGTTAGGGATAATGGAGGTAAGGGTGTGCCGATCGAAGAATTTATCCGTACATTAAAGAAAATTCGAAAAGAAGAAAGTCGCGCTAAGATAGCTTAGCGTCATGAAAGAGTATGAGAAAGTATTAAGAAAGGCACATCCTCACGATCGCGGCATAATTGAGGAGGCATTCGAAGCTATAAAAGCAAGAAAACTTGTGGGCCGAAAATTAAAGGGTAGCAATTACTATAAAGTTAGGGTCGGGAGGTTCCGCGTAACTTATTACTTCACGGCTGAAGGTAAGATTGAGATTGATACAGTTAGGCCCCGCAATGAGAAAACCTATCGCGATTTCTAGCGCTTGAAAAGAGGGCGTATTATCGGTAGTATGGCTTTATGTTTCCGGTTTGCAAATTGCAAATTGGAAATTGAAAATTCCCCGTAAGGGGCAGATGGGGCTTATGGTGTAATGGTCAACACATTTCCCTGTGGAGGAAAAAATTCGGGTTCGACTCCCGATAAGCCCCCAACATGAACGACAAGATAGACGTTAAAGGGGCGGCTCTGGTGCTTGTGCAAGGAGACAAGGTTTTGCTGCAACTGCGGGATGATAAGCCCGGTATTTTCTACCCAAATTGCTGGACTTTTGCCGGGGCTGGGTTTATGGAAGAAGGTGAGGAGCCCTTAGCGGCCGCTAAGCGAGAATTGCTCGAAGAGACAGGCTACGTCTCAAAGAAGCCAATCCCGCTTATGGTAGAAACTTACACTTTACCCAACGGCAAAGTTATGCAAGCGCACAGATACTATGAGATGTATGATGAGATTCAAAAAATCAACTGTTACGAAGGCCAAAAGATGGAATTTAAATCAGTGGCTGAAGCACGCTTGCTCAAACTAAAACCTGGAGTGTTAGAAACGATGGAGAAAGCCGCAGAGAAATCACGGGAATAAAAAGGCCCGACGGGTGTCGGGCCTTGGCTCGTTGGCATGTAGCCAGGCGAGCGGGTTACAGGAGGGCACGGGTGCGGATGTCGGCGAAGGTCTGGTCGCGGATAAGTGTGCCGTTTTCGAACACGAGTTCGAGCAGGTCGGCACCAGGCTCTCTCTCGCGCACTGTCTTGTACTCATCGCCCACACGGATGAGCTTCATCCGGCCGGCCTTGGAGCGCTTGAGTGGATCGGTCACTGGCGATTTGTAGACGTCACGCCAGGTGCCACCCACTTCGGCCGCCGAGCATTTGAAGGCGAAGGCTTGCGTGTCACGATTGACCTTTTGCAAGAGTCCGCCCCCACTACCGAATGCGATGTTGTCGGCCGACCAACCGGCCTTCTCCATCACTGTGAGGATACGCGGCACCATCAGTCTGTCGATGCCATCGCCCTGGATTACTCGCACGTGCGGGTCGAGCACCCTGTAGCCCTTGCTATTGGTGCTTGTGTCGAAGCGCTCTCCCAGCCGCTTCAGTACCTCGAGCACCGTTTTGGGTGGGTCGCCGCTATCGGGCCGGATAACCACTATACCTTCGCGCTTAAGGACTTCGGCTCGCAACGTGTCGCCCCAAATCTCGGAGACAGCTTTGAAGATGTCGTAGCTATCCGAGACCACCGCCACCAAACCAGTTGGATACGAAGTGAGCATATTGCGGAAGGCATCCGTCTCGTGCTCGCGACCCCAAGAGGTGATGGTGGAGTGCTCGGCTGCTGGGATAGAGAAGCCGGCCATCTGTTCGTGGTAGTAGCGTTTGGCAACTACGAGCGCGGCCACTGTGTCCGTTCCTTTGAAGTTCACCAAGTGAGCCGCCCCGCCGATCCCGGCTGACTCTACCGAAGTGCTGCCTCGGTAGCCGAAGTCGTGGAGTTTGAAGTCGATACTCTCGGGCGTGCCCGTACGCTCGAGGTAGCTCAAGATGGTCGCCCGCATAGCTCGGCTCTGGGTGCAGACTGTGGTGGGGTACCACACCTGCACCAAGAGAGTTTCGAGGTAGTTGGTGAGCCAGGCCACTCGCGGGTCGGTGTTCTCGATGGTCATGAGTACGTTGTGATTGGGTACCGTCGTGCCTTCGGGTACCGCCCTCACACGAACGGGCAGGCGACCACCGTGTTCGTTCAAGATGTACCGCCAGCCCTGCTCGTTGAAGAGTGTGCGGTCACCGAAGTGAGCGGCGAATAACTCGCGCGCCTCCTCGATGTCGTCGGCAGTTACCACCGCTCCTTCCATGTAGCGCTTCAGGATGTACTGAAGACCGAAGAAGGTGGTGGTAGGGTCGATGCCCCCGCGGCTCTCGAAGAAGGAGTACACGCCGGTTGTGCCGGGTGGGTACTGACGGTGGTGGCTGACCTTGTAGCTATCGGTGGTGAGGATGATGTTGTTACGTTCCTGTCTCATGATTTCACCTCTTTGCTCGCTTCGTGAGCGAGCAGGATGTCGGCCAGGGCCTGATGCTCGGGCACGAGGAACTCTTTCATACTTGTGACGTCCTGCCAGATGAGCACGTCCACGTCGTCTGTCGCTCGTGGCGCACCGAACATGAACTGCGTGCGGAAGAAGGCCGTCTGGATCACGTCGCCAGTACCGCGGTAACGCCAGTCATCGATCTGTCGCGAGCCGAGGTACTCCATGCGGTGCACCCCGATTGCGCCTGTCTCCTCCGCGCATTCACGCGCGGCCGCGACTTCGAGCGATTCGTCTTTGGCGTCAACGAAGCCGCCGATGAAGCGCAGTTTGCCGTCGTCCTCCTTCTTACCCGCCAGGAGCACACGCCCGCGGTCTACCACAGCCACATCGACTGTTTGGTAAACCTGAGGTGCCTTGCTCGCGCTCGCGTAGATCACTCCGCGTCTGAAGTCGGCGCTGAAGTGGCTTGCGATGGAGATGTTGCGACAAGCGGTGCCGGTTGGCGATGGGCATGAGCCCACCTTGCGCTTGTCGAAGACCCCATGGTAGTAGGGGAGGAAGCTGTCGCGTGAACCGTAGAGCACTGCCACCGCCCCCGGGAACTCACGTCCTATAAGGGTGTCGAGCGCCTCGGACCAGAAGACGTCTGAACGGTTATCACGGATGCTTGCCACGCGCACTTCGGGGTACTCGCTTGCGAGCATGGCTGCCCGCAGTTCGTAGGAGAGGGGATTTGTGCCGGTGGAGCGCGTGCGACACTCACCCAAGACGATGAGCACGCGATGATGCCGTGCCCGAACGAAATCGATGAGATGACGATGCCCTGCCGTGAGTTCGGGCACTTGGAAGCGTGCCACGATAACACCAACCGAACTTGCCTTCACTCTCTTCTCTGTTTTCATTTTGCCCTCCTTGTCAAAGACCTCATCCGACTCACCTTGAGCCGGGCTGGGGAGGATTCACGCTTCCTCGTTGGAGCACCCCAGCTTTGCTCAACTTTGATATTGTATTAAGTACACTAAGTAATGTTAAAAAAATATAGATGATTAAAGGGGCTCAATTTCTTCGACCTTTGAACTCTTAAAGCGATACAGGAGTGCCGGACGATGCCTGCCACCCACACTTTGCTTGCCCGTGCTCTCGATAACCCCGATGCGGCTCACCTTCTTGCGGAAGTTGCGCTTGTCGATCGCGCGATTAAGGATACTCTCATAAGCATTCTCAAGTTCGGTAAGAGTGAAGGTGCCAGCCAAGAGTTTGGCGATAACCGTTGTGTACGATACGCGTGAGGCCAATCGTTTGGTTGCCACTCTCAAGACTTCGTCGTGGTCGTAGGCAAGTTTGGGCGCCTTACTTACTTTGTGCCAGTACACTTCTTTCGAGTCTCCCTGTTCGCTCGCGGTTAGGCTCTCCCAAGGTACAAGGGCAAGATATCCCACAGCTACTACGCGTCCGCGAGGGTCACGATCAACTTTGCTGAAGGTGTAGAGCTGTTCGAGGTGTACCTTACTTGGGTTAACCAGGGCTTTGTCTTTGATAATACGCGTGATTGTCGCCTCGGCCGTCTCGCTTGGATGAACCAATCCGCCAGGTAGGCCGGGTACTCCGTCGAAGTAGGGGGGACGCTCGACCTTTATAAGGCGCACCACCAGCTCTCCCTCGCGGAGGCTAAAGAGAGCCACATCCGCGGCCAGAACCGCGAACTTATATTTCTCTAGTTTTGCACCTTGTTTCATAGTGTCAAGCATACACTAACCAAAACCCGTGTCAAGCCCCCTCCTGTGGATATGCTAAACTGCCATGGAGTTTCATTAAACAATCATGGCTGAGGGAACAAATCTGGAGAATAGAGAAGCGAGAGAAACTCTGAACCAATTGGAGGACTATTTAGCACGCGGGTATCTTCTTCATGGTTCAAAAAGCAAGGTTGAGATATTAGAACCAAGACAGGCCCGGGATGAAGACCCGAGCCGCAAGGTCCTTAATTTGAATGGGGTTTATGCCGCTGACGATATTCGTATTTCGGTTCTCATGGCTCTGTTTGATAAAAAAGATCCTACTCGAGAAGACACAAGTTTCTTTTACCACTTATGGGACAAGGGGGAAATGAAAGCTGGGGGAGTGAATGCTACGTTCACACCTGGGTTAATCTACGTGTTGCCATCAGAAAAGTTCCAAAAAGTGCAAGACAATGGAGACGAGGATATGGTAGCGTTTGAGCCTGTTGTGCCCGTTGATATTATAAGTGTGACCCCAGAAATACTAGCGCTCATCCCTGGCATTACTTACGACATGAAATAAATTTTACGATCCGAAAATGCAAGAAGAATTGATTGATGTTACGGATGAGCAAGGCAACAAGACGGGTGAGGTGCGTGCTAAGTCTCAAGTGCACAAGCTTGGGCTTTGGCATCGGACGATATTTATATACATTATGAACTCGAAGGGCAATTTGCTTTTGCAACAAAGGGCTTTGGTGAAGGAGAGTTCGCCCGGGTTTTGGGATGCTCCTGTGGCCGGCCATATTTCGGCAGGGCAAACAAGCATCGAGGCTGCGAAGCGGGAGGCTTTAGAGGAGTTGGGTCTTGCTCTCCTTGATAGCGAACTTGAGTATTTTGGTGTGCACAGAGAGCAATCGGTTCAAAAGGGTGGCGCTTATGTAAACAACGAGTTTCATGATTTGTATTTGGTGCGCAAGGACCTACAAATTGGGGATCTTAAACTCCAAGTGGAGGAAGTAGCCCAAGTGCGATGGGTTTCCCTCGCCGATTTGCACAAGATGGTGAGTGAGAAGGACCCGACTCTGCTTCACCATAACCAGTATGCTCTACTATTTGCTAGACTAGACTTAAAGCAGTGAAAACTAATAAAGGTTACGGTCTGGTAATTTTAATTGTAGTTGTGGCGATTGTTGCTTTTTGGGCTGTTAAAATAATTGGCAAACCAGCTAACACGGCCGATACTGCTACCAGCACATCCGAACAAGAGGTTAAACAAGCCACCACGCCCACAGGTATAATCCAAACTAAGGCCAAAGCCCAAGCCGCCGCCGACCAAGGCAGTGCTTATAATAAAGAACTCAACGACGCTCTCGAACAATAGTTGCTTTCTGCTACCAACTTCTGTATTGTGCGGCCAGGGAGGTGACTACGATGAGTGGTCAATTCGATCGGTCGGCCAAAACTCCGGACATGGCGGTGGACGTCTCGCTCGGTGACTTCCACGACACTCACGATCGCGCACAGGTGTACGTGGATCGACTCAAGAAAGGTCCGCCGATGAACAAAACCGAACTCGAGCAAGCACTTGTGGCCTTGGGCGAGGCCCAAGGGCTCACAAACGCCGAGACAGGCATCGATGCTATGTACGCCATGCAGTATGGTGAGTACATCGACAAAGTGCGCAAGCTTCTCGCCAAGACCAAGAGCTAGGCTTAAATGTCACAAGCCCGGTCCCCGATGAGTGGGGCCGGGCCGTTTTCATTTTGTGCTAAACTAGCCGGATGCAATTACTCTTTAGTTATCTCAAGCGGTATTGGAAGCTTTGTGTGGGGATTGTGGTGTTAGTCTAAAAGAGTCCCTACTATGCCATGTGGCGCCAACAAATCAGCGAGCGTACAGGCTAGTGGGTGTGGACATCCTAGCTGAGGTGTGTGGCCCACAATGATACACTTAATCTAGTTAATAAATAAAACGTTTACAATGGAAAATAAAGAGAACATGTCACTTTTCGCAAGCGCCATCTGTTTGTTGGTGCTCGGCACAGTGGTTCCTGGGATGCCTGTTTACTGGGCTTGGCCACTTTCTTTCCTCGGGCTTATGCTTATGATGTTTGTGATTGCTCCCAACGTACATCACCGCAAGAAATAATTTATTGGGCAAATGAAAATCCCTACTCGGCACTCGCCTGGTAGGGATTTTGTTTTGGGCTTGTGCCCGCTAGTCGACCGTGATGGTCCGGGTCTTTGCCACCTCAGTGGAGGCGTGGGGCTTGACCACGAACTCCTCCTTCTGGGTGAAGGCGAGGCCCGCCACCCGCGGCAGATCCTTGCGATCGGCGAGGAGCTTCTGGCGGTCGAGCTCCTCCTTGACGCGCACGTACTCGTCGAGTCCGCGCCGCTTGAGGTTTGCGATCATCTCCTCGTCGTTCTCTACCGAAACGGCCGGAGGAGTCCAGCGCCACGAGATGGTGCCGTTGGTGAGCTCCACCGTCTTCTTGCCCTCCACGAAGATGAGAGTGGCCTTGTTGGCGGAGGCGAAGGTGAAGATGCCGGTCATCAGGTTGTTGCGGCGCTTGCGCACCGGTTCGCTCTCCTTGCGCAGGTTCTCACGGATCTGGCGGATCTCTGCCTCCGCCTCGAGCTCGAGGGCATCGAGCCTGGCCTGCTCGTTACCGAGGAGTCCGACGAAGCGGTCGGTTTGCTCGAGGTTCTGCGGAGTGTCCGTGGTGCTCCTCTTGACTCGCGTAGTGGTAGCACAACCGTTCATGATTTACCTCTTTACCCGGTGCTTCGGGCGACTTGCTTTTGTGTTCTACCCGTCTGACAAATTTCTGGCGGGTTCTTGCCAAATAGTAATAGAGGAGTATGATACTGTTAATATGTTGTCGAAACTCGACAAAACGCTTAGTCGGCTCGGTTTCTCTGGGGGGGCCATTCGTGTGTACGGCGAGCTTATTCGGGTTAAAGAGGCGAGTGCTGCGCACATTGCCCACCTTGCCGGGCTCCCGCGTACCAGTGTTTACGATTATCTCAAAGAGCTCACTCGAGCAGGGCTTGCCGTAGAGCTTGATGTAGATAACAAAAAGATCTTCCGCCCAGACGACCCACGCAATCTCTCCGCCCTTCTTTCAGCTAAGCTACTAGAGCTTAAGGAGGAGGAGACACATTTGCGCCAAATATTACCGGAGCTTAGTAAACACGTTGGTGGTAGTGAGCCACGAGTTAAGTTTTACTCTGGCGAAGGGGGTTTTGTGGCTGTGCTTGCCGACGTGTTGCGGAGCGGAGTCAAAGAGCTTTTGTTTATTTGGCCAGTAGGTGAGATGACGAATTTGATTGGTGAAAAGCAGATGCAAGATTTTACTTACCGGCGGGCACGAGCGGGCATGCATATCAGATCAATCTGGCCCCACTTCGCCAAGGCTTCGCGGGGCAAGCCAAATTTTAAACTCGCGCTTGAACAGGCGCGAGTCGCACCTAAAAATTTGTCTTGGCAGATGGGCGCTTGTATCTATGGCGACAAAGTAGCCTTTATCTCCTCCCGTGCCGAGCGTTTTGCTTTCGTAGTTACAAGCCACGACTTTGCGAAGCTCGAGCGTGCCCACTTCGAACTCCTGTGGCAACACTCCAAATCTGTAAGTTAGCCTGAGGGTTTAGGATTTCTGCCTAATATGCTACCCTTTTGGATGTAGTAGTAATTACATAATAATTTCACGCCATGAATAGAGAAAACAACATACCGACTGGTGGCCAGGTCGCGGAAGCAGAGAGAATGAACGCTTGGCTTGATGAACTAGTTGCCAAAGGTCACGCCGCCAATCCAATAGAGGCTCTGAAACACATGCACGAGCTGGCAGAATCTGTCTTGAGCCCGGATTCAAAGATTAACAAACTGATAGATCAAAAAGTCGAGGAGGTATTGCAGACGAGCATGGACCCATTTAATAAAGAGCAGAGAGAGCGGATTATCTATACGAAACTTACAGAGATTTTCCAAGAACATCCTGAACTAGCCGGAGATAGAAAGTACCAAGGAGAAAACTACGACGAGAAGCTTATGCGAAGGGCAGGCCACCAGATGGCGTATGCTTTCACCGTGAAAGCACTTATGGCAATCGCTACTAAATATGAGCCTGATGAAAAGCGTCGAAAATTCACAAGATTAGTGTGCGATGCGAAGATACAACACACCTTATCTAGTCAAGTCGAGGCAACTTTTTTGCAGGGTGGGCGAGACCCCGTGAGTTACGATAAATATGGGAGTTTGAATATTGGTGAAGCAAGAAGAAATTGCCTTGAGTACCAGGGAATACGAACTGAGATTATCGATAGCCTAAATCATCTCACCCCAGAACTTGCTCTCAATGTATCGCGCTCAGTTAACGAAAAAATTAGTCAGATCGCCGCTTATCAATATTTGGTAAAGTTTTATCCGTTTCTAGATCATATCGACCACAAAGAAGGTGGCGATGAGGCCCATAAGCTTGCTTCGCATGTGGCAGGCACATCAACCATTTTTGACCTGAATATAGATGTGGTTGGTGTTGTTTTTAAAGATCTTCAGGAGGTTAGTAAACTGTTATATAGATATGCAAGGATAAATGGTGGTATGAACAAAGTGGGAACGCTGATGACTAAAGAAGATGGGCTAGACGAAGAAGGAAAAATAAAAGTGTCAAACGAAATTTTGGCAAAACTGGAGGCCTGGCGTGACGAAAAGTAACCGCGTATCTAACGTCCTAATGACGCGTTCTTGTCGCGGTAACACTCCAAAGCGATCAAATAAAGCTATAATAAATGTATGACCACTGCTCCTTCTTTACTCAATACTTTAGTTCGCACGCTTGCTTTGGTTACTCTCTATCTTTTTGCCATTCGCAAGTTTACCAAGCAAGTTGAGCAACTCGAAGGTGAGCATTTAAGAGGTGCTCTCATGCGCCTCACTTCTACCCCCACGCGTGGGCTCTTGCTCGGATTTATCTTTTCAGCACTTGTTCAATCTGGTTCGGCCACCATCATTGCTCTGCAGTCGCTGGTGGGCGTGGGCCTCCTTACCTTCGCAAGTTCGGTGGCCATCGTCTTGGGCGCTAACCTCGGCTCGCGTTTGTCTATCCAACTAATAGCGTGGAAGCTTACCTATGTAGCCGCCTACTTAATGATAGCCGGTGTGTTGATAGGGCGGGTGAAAAGTCACTGGAGTCGCTACGGCAAGCCCATCTTCTATTTCGGCCTGACCTTCCTCGCTCTTTCGCTCATTAGCATCGCCGTTGCCCCCCTACAATCTGACACGCGCGTAATCGATTTCCTTTCTGGCATTTCGTCTCTACCTCTCGCATTTCTAGTTGGTTTGGTTGTTACCGTTCTTTTTCAAAATAGCAGTGTCATAACTAGCCTTGCCATAGTGCTTGCAACGCAAGGTCTCTTCTCTTTTGATCAATGCATAGGCTTACTTTTGGGCGCAGGTCTTGGTTCGACCTCTACCGTTCTTTTCGCCGCTCTCTCGGCACCGCTCGCTACCAGGCGCGTTGCCATTTCTCACGTGCTGTTCAACGCTTTGTCTCTGCTACTTGCTGTGCCCATACTCGGATCAATTTTTAGCATCGCTCAAAACTTAGGAGGGGGAGTGGCCCAACAGTCAGTCAACGCGTATTTGATCTTTAGTTTGGCCAGTGCGCTTGTCTTCTTCATCTTCCTCAAACCCTTTACCGCCCTGGTCAATCGTTTAGTCCGGTAGGGTATAATGGTTCCATAATGGAAGGAGCACCAAGGAAAGAGAGCAGAAACAGGGAGAGACGTAAGGCTTTGCTGAAACAGCTCATGCTTGCCGGCTTGCTCGTTGGGGCATCCGCTAAAGCAGAGGCACACGAGGGTATGACTGGTGATGGCAGACGCTTTAGTGGGGGTGGCGGGGGAGAGGTTAGCGCTGATGTGGGCACCCCTCAATATGGTGACTATTATGCTGATCCTAGTATCAAAGCCGGCACTGGATTTGGCGCGGGACCAATGCCCGAAAATGCGCCACAATTGGCGCAGGATGAAGTGACAACTCCTGATTCGGTCGAGCCAGCGTCCGAAGAGATAGTAGAAGCGAAGGAGGAGAGACAGATTATGAGCGACGAAGAGCGGGAGCGTTTTGTGCCGCAAGAGTATTTTAAAGCTATTGATGGTTTGAGAGTGGTAAGCGAGAACTCGGCCCAAAACGCGATTGAAGCCGAGGGTTCTATACGTGAAATTGCCAGAGCTTTGATGGAGGCAGTCACTTTGGCTAAGCCCGCCGATGATGGGGAGTTTGTGGGCGAAGCGGGTGGTACCGTGGTTGAGGAGATGCCGAACTTTTCGAGGATGTCGCTTGAGGACTTCTTGACCGAGGCAAGGCCGAACCCAAGTGAGTTCGCTGGCCTCGTACGAGAGTACGATGACAAAGATTTGGCCGAGGCGGTACGTGTCTCACATCTCTACGCCCGCTGGGTACGCGATAAGGCACGTTATGTTTTACGTCGCTTTGATAGTGTGAGCGACGTAGACTATCATACTCTTCGAAATTTAAATTTCGACGTAGACGAGCTACTTCTCAATATTATGGTCAAGAGGAGAGTCGGAGGCAACTACTTCACTTTGGGCAACATGATCGAGCTCGCCCACAGATATGAGCCGCGAGGCGAAAAGCCCGAGAATAGTTTGGGTCTTATGTTTGTGGAGTTAAACAGTTTGACCGGCAATCCAACTCACTTTGAGTCTGAAGGGCTTGTGTACGTGGATAGTACTGGCAGTGCGAGTGTCTATTGCGCACCTGCACCACCAGATTTTGCCAGGGTGCAAGTGGGTGAAGTGTTGCGGGATGGCTACAGAGTTGAGCGCGGGGTGGCGATAATAGACTTAGGACGCCTGCCCCTCTATGGCACCTTCCTAAATATGGGCGTTGTGACCTTTGGTATGGAGGGGGTGGAGTGGCAAAGCAAAGAGCCTAAACTTGATTAGAATTGTTTTGCCCCCGAGCCGTCTGACGGCTCGGGGGCGTGCTGGACATCAGGCTTTCGCGACGAGGCGGAGGTGGTGCCTCCTTGTCTCCGGGAGTTTGCCAGTTTCCTGAAACTTTTTGGCACGTTGCACTCGTTGGAGGAGTGCGATTACCTCCTCGAGCGTGCTGTTCCCAAAAATTACGTGCCATTGAAAATGGCGTTCTATGTCAATCAGCAGTTCGTTGCTCTCGCTATTCTTGCCGCCCCTAGAACGTGGAGTAAGGTGATGAAGGTTCCTCCCCTTGCGCCTTCTCTGTCTACGAGGTTGTTTGCGACGCTGGTGATCTTGCTGCCGTCTCCAACCCATCCGTAGCCCTCCCTCTTAATAAAATACCACCAGTTATTTTTATTACAAGGGTTGTTTTGGGAAGCGATGGGTGGTCTAATGTTTGGGATGGGTCGCATTAAAGCAACATTCAAAAGATACGGCAGGCACTTATGGCTCTCGGGGCTTGTGGGAGGATTTGTTTTCGACATTTTCACTATTTGGCGCATTGATTTGTGGCAGGAGGAATTGATTTTCATCATCTACCTTGTGGTGGCAGGGGCGAGTATCGCTTATATGAGTCTGCGAGAGAGCAAACTCTTACCCACACTTGCTCTGCAGTTTGTGGTGGGAGGTTTAGTAGGACGATTTTTGATTTTCTACTTTCTCTCCGGGTCGCTTGCTCGTTCGTGGCCCTTCCTCCTCTTCTTGGCTGTCCTTTTTGTGGGCAACGAGGTCTTGCACGAGCGCTACAGCATTTTCACTTTTCGCTTGACTGTATATTTTGTTATTCTTTTTTCTTTCTTCATTTTCTACATTCCGATTCTTATCGGTCACATCGGGACCAGCTCTTTCGTGCTTGCCGGAGTGGTGAGTCTTGTCACTGTTACGGCCTTTGCTCGCTTCCTCTTGCGTGCTTTAGGAAGTAAATTCGATATTTCTATCTCAGCGCTGGTTGCTAGCATTATAGGCGCCTACTTGCTGATCAATATTATGTACTTCGCTAATTTTATTCCGCCACTGCCCTTGTCGATGCAAGAAGCAGGTATTTACCACTCTGTTACTAAGACGACAAGTGGTTATCTGGTGACCGTTGAGCCCGAGCCTTGGTACGCGAGCTTGCGGAGTTATCAACTTGTTCACGCTCTGCCCGGCGAGACTATTTACGCCTTCTCCTCTGTGTTCGCCCCGACTAAAATCAGCACCACCATCTCTCACCTGTGGCAGTACTACGACGAGGGTTCAGGACGTTGGGTTACCAAGAGTAGGCTCTCCTTCCCCATAGTGGGTGGTCGCGACGGTGGCTATCGTGGCTACTCGTGGTCGAATAACTTGACCCCTGGTCGTTGGCGGGTGGATGTACTCATCGAGAGTGGCCAAATAGTTGGTCGCATCAAGTTTGAAGTTGTAGTGGTAAGCTCAAGCCCGGCTCTTGTCGAGCAAAAGCTTTAACGTTTTGATATAATATGAGGGTGAAAAATCTTAAATATATAATCGTAGCAGCTGTTGTGATTGCGCTTGTAGTCTTGTGTTGGTTCTATACTAGCAAATCGGCCACTCTCTCAAGCACAAATGGAAACAACGATTCCGGGAAAGCTATTTCGGGTGAGCGCGCTTGCTCTAACCTCGTATCCGCGAGTGAACTTAATTCGGTTTTTGGCGTCAACAACTTCAGTCTCCAAGTTAACAGTGGTGTGAATTGTATTTGGGCAACGGGGGATATCAAGAGTGGCATAGGTAGCAACATCTTGGCCCTCTCATTGAATGTGGCCAAGATCGGCGCGAACGCTGTGTCTCTTGGCGAAAGCGCTACAGTCAAAAACGGGGGTACCCCTATCTCGGGTGTGGCCCACGCGTATACCCTAAGTCAAAATAGCGGGGTTGTAATGTTTATCGGTGATTATATGTACGCCTTTGGCACTAACGACACGACTCACACAGCCGAACTCACTGCCCTGGCTAAACTTATAGCCGGCAAAAACTAGTTGACGCAAGTACGTAGCTTTGGTAGTTTGGCCAGCAGACGCAAATTAAGGCGGCACGGGAGAACGGGAGGCAGTGCCGCGAGGAGCCTATCTAACCAATTAGTTGGGGTCTGGCAAAAATATCCCCACCCTGGCCCTCCCCTTACAATTAAGTGGAGGGTCTTTGCGTCTCATCGATTATGTTGTCTATCACCTCGGTGATATTTTCCGTCACCTCGCTATTCCAGAAGCGGAGGGTTCGGATATCGAGGCTACTTGGGTAAAGCGCTCGCTCTTTGTCGTACTCAACCAATTCTTTTTGGGCGTGTTGCTTGCCGTCGAGCTCAATAGCTAAACGCAACGACGGGCAATAGAAATCTAATATGTATGGTCCAGCACCGTACTGACGACGAAACCGGTGGCCGTCAAGTTTTTTGTCGCGGATATGCTCCCAAAGAATTTTCTCGGCTGGCGTTTGCGCTCTTCGCAGATCCCGTCGCCTCCCTTTGAACTTTGGGTTATTGTAAACAAAATCCATTGTATTTTTGCCCCCTCTTGATTGTAGGATGGGGTAGGGGGGAGGTATAAATACTAACACGGGATTTGCTCGCTGGCGTGGATAAAAAATAAATGTTAAGATTTTGGTATGAAGGAATCTCTCCCATCAGAAAATGAGCCGGAACTACTAAATTACGTGGAAGCACAGGCACTGGTGAAGGAGATTAATGATCCGCTCCTGAAACTTCACCCGGAGGGCTATTTTGAAATAGGGGGTTTGGTTATTCAACCACAGCGTTTTATTGAGGTAGAAGGCAAGGACGTCCCGGTAAAAGATTTTTTAACATCAGTTCTTGACGCACAAGAGAGTGCCCAGGCCGCTTAGATACTGAAACGATGGGCAGAAAGGTTAAGAAGGCGGCACATTCTACGGCGTTTGAACTCAAGGAGGTGCTCTTTGAAGCGGCGGACATATTTTATGAACTCCTTGGTGAGGCTTGGCATATAGCTCATTTTATACTTGAGAAATTTTGGGAGCTCTTCGAATTTGTGTTAGGCGAACTGCCAGGCAAACTTTCAAAAGGTCTATAAATCGTTTCAGGGGCGGCGCATCGTCGCGCCGCCCCCTCGAACTCAGTCTCCATCACCACCTCGGTGGCAGGCGGTTAACCCCTTACCTGCGATATCGCACCTGATGGCGATACCCACGTTCTTGGCCGTATCCCGCGCGGCTTCCTGGGGTGTAGTTTGGTTGATGGGGATTGGGAAGCTGATTTCCCTGTTCTCTCTCCTCAACACGGTTATGTACACGCCGCCATCTCGATCTATGGCCAGTACTTGTATCGCGTAGTCTGCCGCTGGTGGCAGGTTCTCTGCAACTTGCTCGAGCAGCGGGCGAAGTTCTGTGACCATCTTGACCAACTCGAGTCTGTGTATCCCGTAGTCGCTGTTTGCAGTGAGCTGGATTTTCGGCACTGCAAAAAGGATTGCGAGAACGAGTGTCCCCAGCATCGTGCCCTCCCTAGGCCAGCCTCAAAGAGCGGCCTAAGGTAATCTTATGCTACAATTACGCTTATGCAAGCGAACCAAGGAACAAATGTGCAAGATTGCGTCTTTTGCAAAATCGTGTCGGGCGAGATCCCTGATTATCGCGTTTGGGAGGACGATAAGTTCGTCGCCTTTCTCGATATTCACCCGATCAGCGATGGTCACACACTAGTTATCCCCAGGGCCCACACTGACTCTGTTTTCGACTTGGTTAATCAAGATTATGTTGCCTTGTTTGAGATAGGCAAATCGCTCGCTCCAGCAATACAAAAGGTAACAAAATGTAAACGTGTGGGGATGGCCCTTGAAGGGTTAAGTGTGCCACACGTGCATTTGCATCTTGTGCCTGTTAATAATGTAAATGATCTTGACCCAAACAAAGCCCACTCTCTTTCCCCAGAATCGATGGCAGATATGCAAACCAAACTTAAAGCAGCACTCTCATGACGATTATCGGCGTCACAGGCACTATTGGCGCGGGTAAAGGTACTATTGTTGAGTACCTAAAGAAGAAAGGTTTTAAGCATTTTTCAGCCGGTGAATATTTGGAAAGGGAAATTAAAAAGAGAGATTTGCCTGTTAATCGCGATAACATGACGAGCGTGGCAAATGAGTTGCGGGCCAAACACGGTTCGGACTTCATAGCCCGCGAACTTTACAAGCAAGCGCTAGCAGCTGAACATAACGCAGTAATAGAATCGATTCGAACCGCAGGCGAGGCGAGATATCTGAAAGGGCGTGGCAAGTTTGCCCTCTTTGCTATCGACGCCGATGTTAAGAAACGATATCAGTGGACGGTTGCGCGCAAGACTGCTACTGACGCAATCAAGCTCGACAAGTTCCTGGCCGACGATGAGCGCGAGATGCACTCTGACGATCCGACCAAGCAAAACATTGCCGCGTGTATGAAGCTTGCCGACTATAAGTTTGAGAATAAGGGCACCAAGGAGGACTTGTGGCTACAAGTCGACGAGGCTCTCGCCAAGGTCGGGGCATGACTTTATTTCCGTTTCGTGTATTCTATTAATCCAGAGGCTCGTACTTTCGAGCTTAAGGAGGGCACATGCCCCCGTGGTATCTTCCGCAACGTCCAGACGAGCCCGAGGACCCGCCACCCATGCCACCTCGTAAGGGGGTGGACTACGTTGAAGTTGCGAAGGACGGTGCTCCACCAACATTGTACGCACCGGGGAACAACCCGAACGTACCAGTGAGTGGCTCGGGGACTTAGCTCGTTTTGGGTTTCGAGGGTCGCATGTGCGACCCTTTTGCTTTTTACCTGCAATGCTAGTAGTTTTGGGGTATGGCACACAAAATTTTGATACGAACACTTGTCTTAACCTGCTACGGCACTAATTCCCAGCAAGCCTCCCAAAGCGCCACCGTGAGCGTTTACTAAATTTGCAACGAAGCGCCTTTCGCGCTAGTTTTAACTTGGGAGGGTCTATGCAAGTCGAGAGGTTCGAAGAGCAGACGAGGAAGATTACTTTCGTAATCAAGGGCGAAGGAGGGGTAGACATAACCCGGGTTGCGATAGTTCTCATACCGCCAGTGGAGGGCAAGGTGCCGTATGTGTTGCTGGTGGACGTTTGTGCCGACCAGGCGCACCGCACCGGCGGGCCCATCAAGGAAGTTTTGCGCGAGGCTTTCACCACTGCTCGAGAACTTGGGTTTGCGCAAGTGAAGGCAAACATCAAGGATCTTGAGGCGACCGGATTGCCCAACGAAGTGTTAATTCGTTGGTACAGACAATTCGGTTTCAATCGCTATGCCGAACAGCTCGTGCTCGAGCTTAACGGCAAGTGACCTTGTCTCCCAACCGGGACAGGGTCACAATACTTTATATGAAGAAAAAAATTAAAATCGCAGTTCTCTTCGGCGGGCCATCAAGTGAGCACGAAGTGTCGCTTGCCTCGGGTGCGAATATTGTGAGGGCTTTGCGCACGGGGGAGAATGCGCGTCGTTATCAAGTTATGCCAATCAGGTTTCGTGAACCAGAGGAGCTTTTGAAAAAGTTGGTGGGTAAAAAGTTTGCAAACAATAAAATAGATTGCGTGTTCCCTGTCCTGCACGGCAAGTTCGGCGAAGACGGCACTTTGCAAGCTTTGCTTGAGACGCTCGGCTTGCCCTATGTCGGTTGTGGTGTACTTGCCTCTGCACTTTGCATGGATAAAGTTCTGTCGAGCGAGTTAGTTGCGGGATTGGGTATGAAGGTGCCAAACAAATTGGGGCCTTCCCTGCTCACGGCCTCCAAGGGACATTCGCGAGGAAGGCCCAACTTGCTTTGGCACCAAGCCGTGGTTAAACCTAGGTTTGGTGGTTCGAGCGTGGGTGTTTCGGTTGTAAAAAGTAATAAAGAATTAGCAAGTGCGATTAAGAAGGCAAGTAAAGAAGGTGAAGTGCTTGTGCAGAAATATCTGCAAGGCCGCGAGTTCACTTGCGGGGTCTTTGAGTTTGAGAATGGCAAACCGTTTGCTCTGCCAGTGACAGAGATAGTACCCAAGTCAGAATTCTTTGACTACAAAGCTAAATATACCAAAGGCGGGAGTGACGAAATATGCCCAGCCCAAATCCCTGCCAAACTCACCCACGAGATTCAGAGTGCAGCCCTGCTTGCCCACAAAACTTTAGGTTGCCGCCACATCTCGCGAAGCGATTTTATCTTTTCAAAAAATAGACTCTACTACCTCGAGACCAACACAATGCCTGGTATGACAAACACCAGCCTAGTACCCCAAGCCGCCGCCGTAGCCGGCATAAGTATGCCCGACCTAACCCATCGCCTAGCGCAGTCATCTTTGATATAATAACCAAATGGCGAAGCAATATGATTTTGTGGCTATTGGGGATATCGTGATGGATGCTTTTATACGTTTGCAGATTGCCGATGAGCATATGGATAAAGAAACGCGGGAGATTTGCATGCCTTTTGCTACCAAGATACCTTTCGAGTTTGTGGTTGAGATACCGGCCGTGGGCAATTGCGCCAACGCCGCTGTCGCCGCCGCGCGTTTGGGCTTAACTTCGGCTCTTGTCACCAATCAAGGCAATGACGAAACAGGTGCCAAGAACCTGAAAGCACTTGAGACCGAACACGTGGCTACCGACTTTGTGAAAGTGCACGAGGGCAAGAAGAGTAACTATCATTACGTTCTTTGGTACAAAGACGAACGCACCATACTTGTTAAGCACGAGGAGTATCCATACGAGATGCCCGACGTGGAGGCCAAATGGATTTACCTAACTTCGCTCTCGTCGACATCAGCCGAGTTCCACGACAAGATTGCCGATTATCTTGATAAGTACCCAGAGACTAAACTTGCTTTTCAACCCGGCACCTTCCAAATAAAATTAGGCAAAGAGAGATTGAAGAGGTTGTACGAACATTCAGACATCTTCTTTTGTAACGTGCAGGAGGCGCAGCAGATTTTGGGGAGCACAGAATCTGATATAAAAAAGTTGCTCGAGCAGATGCACGCACTCGGTCCCAAATTCGTGGTAATCACTGATGGGCCCACGGGCGCATACGCGCGCGACCCCTCGACCGCGCTCGGGGCAGGCGAAGCGACCTACTGGTTCCAACCCCCATACCCCGATGTGGTCGCGCCTTACGATCGCACTGGCGCGGGAGATGCTTTCGCCTCCACATTTACCATTGCCATCGAAATGGGCAAGAGTGTCCCCGAGGCTTTATCTTGGGCCCCCATCAACTCAATGAGCGTAGTGCAGAAAGTGGGAGCTCGTGAAGGTCTGTTAACTAAACAACAACTCGAAGAGTATCTCTCCAAAGCTCCCGCTGAATACAAAGCCAAGCGTATCTAGCCACATTTGGTTTTTAAGTTATCCTAAAACCCAATGTCTAATTCTCTTGCTATAGCAGGCAATTTAGACATCAGCGGAGGAAGAAAATATCTCGGAGCCAATGGTCATTCTCGAGAGTATCAACTTCCAAATAAAGTATTTCCTTGCCAAGCTCGAATCTCCTTTTCAAGATCGTGATGACATCTGAGCATTGGTAGGGATAGGCCCACACGCTTTTCTGAATCGAGACAAAGCCGAGTCCTGTAAGAAGTGAGCGAAGCTCTTCGCGTACATGCTTTAGGCGCTCGGGAACATCGGAGATGACCAATCTCCATTTGCCATCCCAACGAAATGGTTTGGGTATCGAAAGGGTTTGCAATTCATAGGCAAGAGCCAGGTCCTCGCCTTTTTCGGTTAATTTGTAAATTGTCTGTGTGCCACTTTTCTCTTTATGTAGGATTTTGCGACAGGTGAGATTTTCTAAAACTTCCCGCATATACCACTCTTTTTGACGGGTGCGCTTGTTGTCCCAAAGTTGCACAACGGCCGGAGCCATAAGAGCTGCGGCAAGGAATCCAGCGGAACTTGCTACCTGTATAACTCCGCGGGCGATGCGACCAAGCTTCTGCTTGCGCTTAAGTTTCCTGACTTCTTCAAGAGACAACTTTTTATTCTTTTTCTTCATCCTACTATTTTAGCACTTGCTATACCCGAATGTCTAATTCTCTTGCTATAGCAGGCAATTTAGACATTTGACAACAGATTTGGGAGAGATAGTATGGCTAGTGGAAGGCGAGCCTGTCTCGCTAAGGAGGCTTAACATGACCGGAACTTTTTGGGCGGGGTTCGTTTTGGCCTTGGTTGGTCTTGGTATCATTGCCACTCTCGCAATCGAGAACTGGCGGCACAGGAGGGGCTTGATCTCCCTCTTGGGCACGGGGGAATGGTTGGAGTCTGATCTCACCGACTTTCTTCCTTCGAAGTACTGCGGACGAAGTGAGGAAGCGCTTACAGAACTTTTGCGGATGGGCGCATTTTCGGCAGTAATGCAGACACTGCTCCATCACCCAAGACCTCTTGGGAGGTGGAACGTCCTTCTCACTGACCCCGAGGGGCTTCGGCACATCGTCGGATACCACACGAGGCTCGACGGAGGGCTTGTGTGGCTCGTGCCGTTCATGCATCGGATACCCCGCTCGGTCAACGAACACGCGATTGGGGGACTCGTCCTGCTCATCTGCGAGAAGGCGAAGCAAGACGAACTGCTGAAGTTCCTCGAGCAGTCAATCGCCTCGTCGCCCCGGCTTGTGAGGGTTCTGCTTTCCCAGGCCTCCGACGACTTTATCAAGCTCGCAGCTAAGGAGAGTACCGTTCTCGAACTGCAGCAGACGGCACAAGCCGAACTCACGGACCGAGCTGAGGCTCGCAGTCCAGTATAACGACCGGCCCCCGCCGACGCAGTTTGTCGGCGCGGGGCTTTTCTCTTTTATGTTATGCTCTTCGTATGCTTGGGAGAGTTTTTAGAAAAGTATTTGGCAGAGGAGGGGATGGGGCGAAGTCTATTTTGTTTGCTTTGTTTTTTGCCTGTGCTTTGCTCTTCTTAATCGTTTGGTTGCCAAATATTACGCTCATACGCATTGTGCACGAGTCTGTGATACCAGCGGGGGAGAAGTTCGCTTTTATCTTGTCATTTTTTACTAGTTTACCGCTTACTTATGGCTGGCCGACAGCCGCATCCCTCTATCTGGTTGTAATTATTTTTGGGATAAACGGCTCCTTGCTCCTTTTCTACATCAACCAAGCTGGTGGTTTGCGAAGAGAGGCTCACAAAAGCTTGCTTCGACAGATTGGAGCTGTGTTGGCCTCCTTGCTTGGTGTGGGTTGCGCGGCTTGTGGCACACTCTTCCTCGCGCCAGTTTTGGGTACGGCCTTCTCTGGATATTTACTACTTTTGCCCTTCCGCGGATTTGAATTTTCAATTATTGGCTTGGCTGTCCTCATCTGGTCGCTTTACGCTACTGCCAAAAGAATAGATAATCCATATGTATGAAAGAAGTTTCAAATAAAGAGTTGATTGAAAAAATAAAGGGTGGAGAGCATGTTAAAGTAAGTCCCCGAAACTACAAATTTGCATTTAGATATATTTCACTCATTGGGCTCATTATCTGCGCCTTGCTCATTGCAAATTACACTCATTTTGACTCTAGTTCGCAAATCATTTCAGAAAACTCAATCCACGGGCACGCGCATTTGCTCATCACCATCAAGGGCAAGCACATCATTATCCCGGCCGGTGTTGGTTTGACACAGCAAGTCGAGCATCCAGATATTTTGCATACCCACTTGGCAGATAACGAAATTCATATGGAGATGGACCCGCCGATTTACGATAAGCAGATAACAGTGGGCGAGTTCTTCAAAGTCTGGGGACAAAGATTCACCAAGCGCTGTATCTTCGACAACTGTACTTCGACTTCGCTCAGCACAGGTGGCGGGCTGCACTTCCTAGTCAATGGTCGCCTTAACAACGACTTCGATAAGTATATTATGAGAGATGGCGACGAGATTGAGATCTTATTCGAATAGTCTGTAAGAGTTTGGTATAATGGCCGTCAGTAGAGGCATAATACTAACTAATTATAAAATATGGACCAATTAAGTTCGGCTAAGATGCGTCTCTTTCAGACACTTTCTGTCTTTATGGCAGTTTTGTGTTTGGTGGGTGCGGCCTCTCTCGTTTTCATTATTAAAGCTAACAAGTCGCTCCCAACGAGTAACAACACCATAAGTGTGGAGGGTAAGGCCGAACGTTACGTGGAGCCCGATATTGCCAAACTTTCTTTTAGCGTAAGCGGTAAGGCTGCCACCGTTGTGGAGGCTCAAAAGATTGCCACCGATAAAATCAATGCCGCCGTTAAGTATCTTAAGGACCAAGATGTGTCCGACAAAGATGTCAAAACTTCAAGCTACCAAGTTTATCCAGAATACAAGTATTATTACGCTCGCCCAGCTGACGCTATTGGTGGTGCCGAAATTCTCTGTTACGTTGACTACTGCCCGCCACCCTACAATCAAGAACAAAAAGTTGTGGGTTACCGCGTTGAACAGAGCATCGACCTAACCATCCGCGGCATAAAGAACACGGGCACAATACTTGCTGGTCTTGGCACCACCGGTATCCAAAACTTGAATGGCCCTTCGTTTGAGATTGAGGCCTACGAGAAGGTTGCCGAAGAAGTTAAGAACGAGGCTATCAAGGACGCTCGGGCCAAGGCCAAAGAGCGTGCCAAGTCACTTGGTGTCTCAATCGGCAAGCTCGTGAGTGTGTCGGATGGTTACTACGGTGGTTACGGTTATGCTCGTGCCGATGTTAGTATGGCCCAAAACGCTGGCATGGAGGTCAAAGCAGTAGCTCCTTCAGTCGCCCCCGAACTCCCAACCGGTCAAAACAAGATAGTCCAAACCATAAGCGTCGTCTACGAGATCAACTAAGCAAGGTTGACTAAAAGGCCCCTCCTAGGGTAGTATATGGCTACCCCGGGAGGGGTTTTTTACTAGGAAGTAGTACGGGGGAAAATATACACTTATGGCTAAAATTATAGAATTTATAAAGGAAACACGGGGCGAGCTTAAGCACGTTTCTTGGCCTACCCGCAGTCAGACGGTGAATGCCACAGCCTTGGTTATTGGTCTTTCGCTTGCCGTGGCTCTCTTCCTCGCTTTCTTTGACTGGCTATTTAGCTTGGCGCTCAAGGCGATAATCTCCTAATATGCCTAAAGCTGTTAGCCCAACAAAACAAGAGTATACCGGCGAGCGTCATTGGTACGCTATCCACACTTACGCTGGATATGAGAACACTGTTTTGCGCAATTTGAAACAGCGCATTGAGAGCTTGGGTATGCAAGACAAGATCTTCGCCGTACTCGTGCCCACCGAGAAAAAGATTAAGATTAAAGGCGGTAAGCGAGCCGAGGCGGAGGAGAAGGTCTACCCCGGCTATGTGCTGGTAGACATGATTGTGGATGATGAGAGTTGGTACGTGGTGAGGAACACCCCGCGCGTGACAGGTTTCGTCGGTTCGGGTACTACGCCTGTGCCACTCTCGCAGAAGGAGATTGATGACCTCTTCGGCCGTATGGGTGCCTCTGTTACCAAACACAATATCGACCTTGAAGTTGGTGAGGAGGTCAAGATTGAGGACGGCCCCTTCAAAGAGCTTGAGGGCAAAGTGGCCGAAGTAGACGACGTGCGTGGCAAAGTGAAGGTGCTCGTGAATATGTTTGGCCGCGAAACCCCAGTGGAGTTAGACTTTTTGCAGGTTAAGAAAATCTAACTCGAAATGAGCAATGTACCAATGTGCAATTTGCAAACAATGAACAAAATGAATAAATTTTTAAACATTGAGTCATTGAATCATTGTTTTCAAATTGCAAATTAAAACATTCTAACATTAAACCAAAATGGCAAAGAAAGTTATAAAGAGACTCAAGATTCTGGCTCCCGGTGGTGCGGCAACTCCTGCACCTCCTATTGGCCCCACCCTTGGTCAAGCGGGTATCAACATCGGCGAGTTCGTAAAGCGCTTCAACGAGGCCACCAAAGATATGCGAGGCGAGACCATCCCAGCCGAGATTACTGTGTACGAAGATCGTTCGTTCGACTTTGTACTCAAAACTCCGCCCGCGGCCGCCCTCATACTGAAGGCCATCGGCAAAGAGAAGGGTAGTGGCACACCCAACACGGCCAAGATAGGCAAACTCACTAAAGCTCAGGTTAAGGAAATTGCCGAGAAGAAAATGCCTGACCTAAACGTCACTTCCATCGAAGCCGCTATGAGAGTCATCGAAGGCACTGCCCGTTCTATGGGCGTGGAAGTTAAGTAGAACTTATGTGCTAAGATGCCGGTGTGCTTATTCGCTTTACCAAACATGCTGAAAGAAAGTTTGGCCTGTTGCGCTTGCACGGCGTGAATGTTTCCCAAGAGCAAGTCATCGAGACAATCGAAAAACCAGACCGCCTCGACGTTGTTTCGAGGTATCCGCTGGCCATTGCCCAAGGTGAGTTAGACAAAAGGCATGTTCTTAGGGTAGTATACAGACATGAAAGGGGCGGGGTGGCTGTGATAACCTTTTACCCTGGTCGTAAGTCGCAATATGAAAAATAAAGAAACTAAAATCTCATACGATCCTGATGCTGATGTTTTGAGTATGGAAGTGCCAGGTAATAAAAAAATTGATTACGCCACAGAGGCTGGCGACTTTGTGGTACATTTTTCCAAAGAAAACATTCCGGTACTTGTGGAAGTTTTACAGGCTTCTCGTTTTCTCAAGCGCAGTCGCAAAGAAGTAATACACGCAAGCCCGATGCTTGCTCGTGCTTTGGCATAATTGCCACGGTTTTGCCCCCCGCCTGCGGAAGCATCGAAGGCGCTATGAGAGTCATCGAAGGTACTGCCCGCTCCATGGGTGTGGAGGTGAAGTAGGCTTCAGAACACAATATAAAATTAAGACGACCACGGGGAGGCCCGTGGTCGTTTGTGTTTGTGTGCGCTAGGGTTGAGGTTCAGGCGACAGGGGCCTCCTTGTTTGCACCCAGCGAGACCTGCTCGACCACTACCATGCAGTGGTCTGGCCGGTTGCCGGTTACCAACAGGCATTGGCCGAGCTCTCCCATGACCTGGCCATTCAGGCCGCCGATGATTATGCCAGACACGGGCCTTCCGCAAACAATGCGGCCGTTTTCATGCCGGTGCATCTTCGGACAAGGGGCGAAGATCTCCGCCTTGCGACTCGCCTGAGTGGTGTCGACTCTGATAGCTGCCCGCTCGCGCCCTTGAGTCTCCTCCGGTCGGGTCTGCCTCAAAAGTTCCTGGGCTTGTTTCAAGTCACCCACGGGGAAGACCACGTAACTCTTGACCAGTGTCCTAACTCTCTTTGGTGGCTTTATCGACTTAGCGATCGAATCGGCCGGGTTTATGTGAACGAAATCTCCTCCTTTCATCATGCGTCTGAATCTGGCTGCCACCGAAAGGGTGGCCGTGCCGACGAGCACGTGTGATTCGATGATTGGCAACCGCACGTGCCCATGGCGGACCCGAGTTGAACCGTTCAGCCCCATTGTCCTGACCTCCTCTTTACCGAAAGTGAGACCTTGTCTTCCCCGTTTGCAAATCTACTCCAGGCGTTCCGAAATTACAAGCTTGTGCGTGGGACGGAAATAGTTTAAGGTGATGATGGAAAGGGGAACACAAATGTTCAAAGGCAAATATATAGTGCTCGAAGGTATCGAAGGTTCGGGCAAAGGCACCCAAGCTACGAGACTCGTGCAATGGCTTGGAGACTTTGCCAAGGTGATCAAGGTCCGTGAGCCGGGCCAGACGCCGACAGGCTTGAAGATACGGGAAATCCTTCTGGATAAGAATTCTGATTTAGCCACCACAGAAGAGCTACTCTTGTTTTTCGCCGACAGGGGGATGACCATGCGTGGCATGATCGTGCCAGCTCTCGAGCGTGGAGAGTACGTGGTGGCAGATCGTAGCTATCTCTCCACTTTTGCTTACCAGATAGCGGGACGCGAGAATAAGGGTCTCCTGCCGCTTTTCGAGGATTTGCTGACCCGCGTAGCTCACAAGATTGATCTGGCCCTTGTGCTAGATTTGCCTGCCGAACAAGGGCTCGCACGTGTGAATCTGCGACAAGTGCAAACAGGACAGGCCATCGACCGTTTCGAGCAGGAGCAAATTGCCTTCCATGAGAGAGTGCGCAATGGGTATTTGGAGGGCGCTAGACGCTACGCGACCGTTACCGAAGTTATCGATGCTTCTGTCCCCGAAGAGGCGGTTTGGAGGCAAGTAATTCTACACGTCCGTCGGCACATGCTCGATGAGTAAAAGAAATAGGGCCCCAACCGTTCCGTGAGTTACGGAATGGAAGGGGCCCTTCAAGCTACCTCACTGTGATGTCATGTTCGCCGCGCCGGATGTCGAAGCGAGATGGTTCCTTGTCGAGATGGAGCACAAGGCCGTGTGGACCGAATTGCTCCTCCAGACTCCTCGCAATCAGGCCCGCCTTCTGGGCCAGGGTCGGGTGTACAAAACGGCTTGCGCGTAACTCCGCGAGGTAAACCAGCGAGGGCAAGCCTCCGGTAACCATGTTTGGTATCCGGTAACCCATTGGCAAATAGTATTGCGCCTCCTTGCTACCAGCTCCCAGCTTCTCGAGTCTCTCCTTACTGCTTGATATAAAGCCGAGTGCTCTGGTTTGCAGATCAGCAGGAAGTTCAGAGAGATACCAAGGATGGAAACCGTGACGGGTGGAGAGCAAGGGCATGCGCTGGTACACACCCCGATGCCTTTGGATGTCACGATATGACCCAAAATCGAGAAGGAATTCGTACCTTACCATCCCCAAGTCGCCAAGGAAAGCGGGCAACTCGGTCTTGGCTGGGCGCTTGGAAAGTAGCCGCTCGAAGGTCTTAAGGTCGGAGCTGTGGATGTCGCACCGCGAGAGCCCGAACTCGGGGCACTCCCAGTCGCTGTATCCGTATTCCGGCATCCACCAAGAGTTGTAGTCCTCCTTGTCTTGGTATCGTTTGCTCGAGAAGGAGGATGGCGCGGCCTCCTTCAAGGCGTCCTCGATCGCTTCTGCCACAGTCCGGACTTCCGCTAGTGGGTGATGCCGCAGCAGATCGAGTTTGTCGGCAAACTGGCGCAGATTCGAATGCCAGGAGACGTTGGTGGCGGCTCCGGCGGGCAGAAAAGCTCGCATAATGTCGAAAGCGCGAGCTCGGATAGCCTTCTCCCAGACGCTTTCTTTTTCACCCTCTTGTCTCGGGTATCTAAGCGCCAAGGCAGACACCACTTGGTTCAGACCTTCCAGATAGAAGTGCCGCCAGTTTTCCTGGATTCTTGCGCCCTCGGAATTCCCCAGCGGATCGACGAAGGGTTGTTTGCTGAAGTCCAGGTAGCGTGTAGACGACTCCTGACCGGAATATAGGCGATTGTCCTGCACCGCCTTAGCCACGGGCATCGACACACGCTCGATGAAAATTGTGGCGCTCCCGCAGTCACCGATGGACTTGTGGCCGTAGCCTACATAGTAGGTGGCCATGAACTTCTCCGGACCCTTCTCGGCCAAGACTGTTAGGTTGTCTTCAACCTTTTCAACTGAGCGCGAGTAGAGAGCCTGGAGCATGGCGTCCGCTTCCGGACCGATCAGTGCCCCTGTGTTTAGCACCACGACTCTTCCTCCGCCCGGCAAATCCCGTGTTACATGTTTGAGATCTTTGATTGTGGCCATGAGCCACCCCCTTTCCTGTCGAGAGGCTAGCACAAGCAGTTTCAAAATGCTATGCTCTTTTCAGAATTGATCGCCGAAAACAGGCGACAGGAGGAACCTTGAACGAATTTGGAGCATTGCCTAGACAAGCACTTGCTGGCCTTATCGAGGCCGGCAGGATTAAAGGTATAGACACAGCACTTGCCCAACCGGCATCGCTCGACTTGCCGGTTTCGGAGGAGTGGTACAGGGTCAACAGCATCTTCCTCCCGCGAACGGGTGAGCCGGTGCGCGATTGTCTCGCTCGTCTCGACGCCCAAGAGCATTCGGTCGGGACGATACTTGAGCGTGGCGTCAACTATCTCTCGCGGGTAGCGGGAGAGTTTGCCTTCGTGCCGAGCGTCTACGGCTACACCAATCCGAAGTCAACCACAGGTCGTACCGACGTGCATGTGCGCGTGGTAGCCGATGGAGTGCCAAGTTACGATTCAGCGGCTCCTGCAGGGTGGAAGGGCGAGTTGTGGCTCTTGGTGACACCCAAATCGTTCCCTGTGTTGGTGCCGGTTGGCACGGCTCTGGCCCAGTTGCGTTTGTGCAACCACAACACCAAGCTTGCGCGGACGGAACTTGAGCTCGAAGTGGAGAGACGCAAGCTCCTCTGGACGCTCGCTGGCGAAACTATCCACTGTGAGGACCAGTTAGTGCGGGTGGATGAAGGCTCGCTCGTGCTCACAGTGAATCTCTCTGGAGAGACCATTGGTTGGGAGTGCCTTGAGCCTTCAACCACTTTTGATTTCGGGGCACCTAAGGGCACGATTGATCCCAGCGAGTTCTTCGTCCCTCTCATTGGCCATAACGGTTCTCTGCGTTTGAGAGAGGGGCGTTTCTACATCCTCTCAACACGTGAAGCTGTGCGCGTACCGCCCGAACTTGCCTGTGAGATGAGACCGCTTGATCCACGTTGGGGCGAGCTACGCACTCACTACGCAGGCTTCATCGATCCGGGTTGGGGTTGGGGCAAAAAGGGTGAAGGCAAAGGCCGGCCGATTACCCTTGAAGTGCGACCGTTCGAGAATATGACCCTCACCCACGGCCAACCCATCGGGAGAATCCGGTTCGAGCGGATGATGGACGTGCCTGACGTACTCTATGACGCTGGCACTTCTCACTACTCTGTTCAGTCGGGACCTCGGCTGGCCAAGCAATTCAAGCACCCGTGAGTTTCGGGATAGGGCCTGGTGTTCGCACTGGGCCCGCCTTTTTTGTATACTGGTTGAAAGAAGATTATGACGGTTTCTGAAACTATAAAAAAGCAAATAGGGGAGGCGCTTACTAAGCTGGGCCTTTTGGAGGTGCCTGCACCGAGCGAAGTCGAGGTGGAATTGGCCAAGGATATGGCACATGGGGATTATGCCAGCAATGTGGCTTTGATTTTGGGCAAGCAGTTGGGTAAGGATCCTAAAGAGTTGGCCGAGCAGATTTGCAAAGAGATAGGATCTGATGCGCAGGGTTATATTGAGAGATGTGAAGTGGCCGGAGCGGGCTTCATCAACTTTTGGTTGTCTGAAAAATTTTACGCTGATACTCTTAAAGATGCTTTAGGCGAAAACCCCACTTCGCCAAGGCTTCGCGGGGCGAGGTTTGGGTGGGCGAGTGAGTTGAGAGGGAAAAAGGTTATGATTGAATTTTCACAGGCCAATCCATTTAAGCAACTACACATCGGACACTTTGTCGGTACTGTTTTGGGTGAGTGTTACGCGCGGCTCCATGAGGCATCAGGGGCAAGTGTGTTGCGTGCCAATTACCAAGGTGATGTGGGAGTGCATGTGGCCTGCTCTTTGTATGGTATGCGCGAAATGCGGGAGACGTTACCAAATGAGGGGGCGGAGTTGACGGAGAAGACAGAGTTTTTAGGTAAGGCGTATGCTTTTGGAGCGAAGCAGTATAAGGAGAGCCCGGATATTAAAAGTGAGATAGATGAGATAAATAAGAAGCTTTATCAGAAGAGTGATCAAGAATTGAATGAACTTTATGAAATGGGAAAGCGTTGGAGCCTTGCTCATTTCGATACCATATACAAGCGATTGGGTACTCGTTTTGACCACCTTTTCTTTGAGAGCGAGATGGCTCCCAAAGGCCTTGAGGTAATTGCGGCCCATCGGGAGGTTTTTGAAGATAGCGAAGGCGCGGTAGTTTTCCATGCTGAGAAATATGGTTTACACACAAGAGTATTTATTTCGTCCGCTGGTTTGCCCGTGTACGAGGCCAAGGAGCTAGGTCTTAATAAACACAAATTTGATGTTGCCCCACTTGACCTATCTATCGTAGATACTGGTAATGAGATCAATGACTACTTCAAGGTCTTGATGAAAGTAATGGAGCTAACAATCCCCGAAGTGGCCAAGCGTACCAAACACGTTTCGCATGGCATGTTGCGACTGTCTACTGGCAAAATGAGCTCACGTACCGGTAACGTAATCACGGGTGAATCTGTGATGAACGACGCGGTGGCCAATTTACCCCCGAGCGAAATTTCTCTGGAGGATAAGGACGTCATTGCTATAGGCGCCATTAAGTATTCGATACTCAAGCAGGCCCCTGGGCGAGACATAATATTTGATATGGAGAAGTCGCTCTCACTTGAAGGGGATTCGGGGCCTTACATCCAGTACGCATACACAAGAGCACAAAGCGTGCTCTTGAAAGCTCAAGCACCAAAGTTCAAAGTTCAAACAAATCCCAATCTTCAAAACTTAAACGATAGCGAGAAAAAGTTAATGAGATTGATTGGCAGATTTCCTGAAATAGTTAATGAGGCACAAAAACTACTCGCTCCCCAGGTTGTTTGCACCTACTTGATAGAACTAGCAGGGGAGTTCCATCATTTTTACGCTACTACCCGTATTGCCGACCCCTCGACAGAGCTCGGGGCAGGTGCCAATGTTGGCGAGATACGTACCCGTAGATTAGCCCTCACTGCCGCCCTGGCTCAAACCATCCAAAACGGCTTGTGGATATTGGGCATCGGCACAGTTGACAAAATGTAGTAATTGTGATAAGCTCCCAATCGGTCTGGGCCAACAAACAAAACCCAGAGAAGGAGGCCAGCAATGGCGGTAGCATACTTCGGTAAGTGCAAAAACTGCGGGGCAACGAACGAGGCTGTCAGCCAGCCCCGTTGCCAGTTCTGCCAGGGCGATCTCGAGCACGACGAGAAAACGTGCGAGTGCGAACCCTGCCAAACCAAGCGCGACATAGAAGCGGGTCGGCAAGGCTGGAGCTTGCTCATGCAGATGAAGCGCGACAAGCAGGATCTCAAGGCTCGCGAACGGCAGCTCGAACGCAACCAGTCGCAGGTCACTTGTCCGTCGTGCGCCGCAAGCCAGCCGACAACGGCAAACTTCTGCGGCAACTGCGGGCAGAAGCTCAAGTAGTTCTCAAGCAGATTATCCCAAATCCATGAACTAAGCCCGGGAGGATTCGTAAAGAACCTCGATAACACGGAGCGTGTCATGGGTTTCTACTATGCCGTTAAGTGGAGGACCGCAACCGCAACGAAACGAAAGTTTCGCCAAAGACCACAAAGGCATGGACACTTTTTTCAAAAAGTGCTGGAGCAATCCAGGGTTGATGATCGCGCGTTTAGAAAAGAAGCCACCAAAATGGCTTCTTTTTCGATTTTACCTTCGGCCTGTGGATACTGGGCAGTGGGGTTCCCGAGAAGATGTAGTACAATGGAAGCGTAAATGGCAAATGGCAAATGGCAAATGTTTGGCGGTAGGATTTTGGTTTTAATCAGTATTTTTGTTTTCACATTTACCATTTACCATTCCACATTTACCATTGCTCGAGCGGAGACTTGCACCCCCAACTTGCCAAAAGTTGTGGCTCACACGGGAGATATCACGGGTGGTCTCGATTCACTCGTTACCAAAGATGGCCAAGGGGTAGTAATTAAGAACGGTTCTTTGATCATAGACTTGGGTTGTTTTGCCGACCACTCGAGTTCAGATTTACGTTTGTACGTGATTGGCCGTTCGCACGGGGCGGAGGTCTCTGTGGGGCAGAAGCTGGGCCAGTGGCTTGCCATCCCAGCCACCATCCCACCCCACTACAAGCCTTACGTATGCACGCGCAGTGAATGTGCCGGGTATAAGCCAAGCACTGTGTCAGAGTTTTGCGACGGCAAAGAGACTTTGCCCGAGGCGACAGATGGTTGTGTCACTGGTGACCAATGGTTTAATTTAGACATTGGTTCGACTTCCTTCGACTTCGCTCAGGATAAATCGCTCACCACAAGTGGTAATCATCAATACCGTTATGTTTATATTTCAAGTGACAAAGGCGTGCACATAGACGCGATTGAGACAATCGCCCCCAGCCAGTCGGTTGATTTGTATATATTAAATGGTTCGACTTCGCTCACCACAAGTGGTAATAACCACTTGCAATTTCTCGATGGCACGGTGGCTGGAGTTTACAAATTAGGCGCCACGCTTGTTGGTATACCCGCCGGCAAGTATGCGTACACCTTCAGTTGTAATCTCAATCATGCTGTACCCACTAAAGGCGATATCGTCGTGCAATCTGGCCAAGAATCAAAAGAAGTTGGTCCCCTTACTTGCAGTTACGGCCAGGACGGCAGTTATCAAGCAAGTCTCACCATAGATAGTCCGTCAGGGGCCGTGAGCGATAGCGCGAGTATTGTCATCGGTAAACCAAGCGGAGCAAATGCCCAAGCTGGCGGTGTCAAAGCAGGCCCTGCGAGCAAAAAAGTTCTTGTCCTCCTCGGCCTGCTCATCGCCCTGGCCGTAATCTTTGAACTCGTGCATCGTGCTCGTCGCCCCGCCCCTCCCAACGTTACTTGACTCCCTCGACCACCTCCCCCATAATCCCCTTAATGAAACGAGCGGCTCTACTCTGTGCCCTCATCCTTGTAATACCGGCCTCCGCCCTGGCCAAAACTCCCGACTCCCGCGCCACACACAAAGCGCGTGCCTCGGCCGTCCAAGTAACCTCGACCAGCTCCGACTCTCCCTCAAGCCTCACCCAATCGGGCACTCTCACACTCTCAAGCGACCGCAAGCTTGAAGCCGAGATTGACCTATACAACGACCTCTCGTTCATCCGCGTTGAGGGAGCGCGTCCGTGGCGCGTCTTCAGTCGCCCAAGCGAACTCACCCTCACTATCTCCGGCCTCATTCCCGGCAAGACATACTATCTATACAAAGAGAAGCTCCGCAATCCTGAAACGTTCACCGCTTCGCCCACAGGCAGTTATTCTCTCACCCTCCCCACACCCACCCACAGATACCTCATCCTCAAAACCAAACCTTCCACCTACCACATAGACAACAGTGCCACCGGTGGTGACTGCCCAAGCATCGGCACGTGGAGCACCACCACCAAAACCTGCACCCTCTCCGCCACCGCTCCCATCAACCAAACTATCGAGATAGACGACGGCGACATCACTCTCGATGGGGTAGGTCGTGTCATTAGCCACAGCGACTCCATCGGCGTCTATGCCAACAAAGATCCCATTTTCGACGACGCCATGGCCAACATCGTCATCAAGAACCTCACCCTCTTGGGCCCCACTGTGGGCGTGCACCTAGTGGACGTACCCGGCCACAGAGTGGAGAACGTGACCGTGAGGAGCACCGTCACCGGCATTGATCTGAAGGATGACATCAACATCACGCTCACCGGCAACAGTGTCGAGGGCTCAAGTGGCACAGGCCTCATCATCCGCAACACGGCCGGTGTGACGGTCACCCGCAATAACTTCATCGCCAACGTGACAGATCTTGAGGTGAGTGGCTCAAGCGGAGTGGTGCTAGACACCCCAACCAACCGAGGCAACTACTGGAGCAAGTTCACGGAGTGTACCCAAGCCCCCGCTCCGGCCAACCCCAACCACTGCACCAACTCTCATGATGCTGGTCCCGTCACCGACCACCTCCCGTGGGCTTGCAAAGATGGCTGGAAGGCGGGGAAGGTGTGCGACGTGGTGGATGTGCCGCCACCGCCAGGGGGAGGAGGTGGCGGAGCCACGGATTTAATATCCCAATACAATGTTTGTGCCCCGGGCGGTAGTTATGCCGAGATCATTTCAACTTTAAATCAGGCCCCAATCTATACCACCGCTGATTTAACTAGTGTGAAATTGAAGCAAGTTCCGCCTGCTTGGGTGGTTCAAGTTACAGATTCAACCGGTGCAACCTTCTGGAAGATTAAAGATTTGTCTGATAACACAGTGGGGTATGTGGAGAAATCAAAACTGTGCACAAATCCTGGTCGTGAAGAAGAGTTTTTAGCCAAGACTAAACTTTGGAATAATGACGCAGACACTGCTGACAGGAAGAGCATTGTGGTGGACGCAATTAACCAGTACTACAACAATACTGACGCTCGATCACTACTCTACACAATCGGTGGGGGTGATGGCGGTAACAATTTCGGAAGTATAAATTCTAGTTCACTATTTAGACCTATCATTGGATCAATTCTACAAGACGAGACCGGCCTTTCTGCAAAATATGACAACAGAATTTGCGGCTCAAATGGTGACGGCGGTACTGGCCTAATGCAACTAACCAATTTGCTGGGTATCGGTGGGGTTGTATTTGAGCCGAAGGGCATGGGTAGTGGATTAGTACAAAAGATACCCGGTAATGACAATTGCCGTAAAAATAATGGTTATATCGCAAAGTACTACGGTAATTCTGAGCAAGGGATAATGGCAAACGTCAAAGATGGAATTCGTGTTTTCGCAGACAAGTGGGCACTTGCAGACAACGCAGAAGCTGTGCCAGGAGTATCTGCCCAAGAAATGCGCCTTGCCTCGGCCATCTATAGGTATAATCAGGGATCACCATTTAAGGCTCAGTTTGCCTACTATGCGTGGGCTACTTCAACAACTCCGACGAAGTTATTGAACTACCTGATAGCTAACGGATACAATAATCTACTAACAAATTCGGGCCTTATCGGAACTACAACCGAGGCTCGAATCACATGGCTACAGCATGTTCAAACAAAGTGCGTTGGGATTACTCAAACTCGAGAGTGTTTGGAAGTACTCACAAAGGATAAATCCTTTTTTAATGGTTTTACAGCCCCACCTCTTTATCTTGAGCGCATCGGTAAGGAGATGATGGCCAATGACCTGGGTTCCACGTTCGAAAATGCCACTTTTGGCCAGAAGCTAATTGACATAAATAATTCTCAGTTAATACTGTCGCTTGCTTCTCCGGCAGAAATACAAGTGGTTGATTCATCCGGAAGGAAGGCGGGTTCATTTGATGGTTCAGTTATTACTAAAATTCCAAATTCTGTTTATACCCCTGAGGCTGAATCGTTGACACTATTTTCGCCAGGCTCATCAAACTTGTACAAGGTCGTGGGTAAGGCAGACGGTACGTACTCATTTTCTGTTTTATATACAAGTAGCTTGGGTGTATTCCGTGTAATTGCTGCTGGTATCCATACCAAACTAGGGCAGATTGATACTTATAGCTTTGATTGGGATAATATCGCCTCTGGTGGCAACGGTGTGACAGTTAAGATTGATACCAATGGGGATGGTATCCCGGAGCGAACTATCGTCCAGAACAACGAAATCACTGCTTCAGAGCTGGGCTATGGTTCAAATGGCAATGATGGGATAAAAGACAAAGTCAATATTTGCCACAAGCCACCGGGTAACCCCGGTAACGCTCATACGATCACCATAGGAGCATCGGCTATTAAAGCGCACATTGCTCATGGCGACACAGTGGGGAAATGTGATGACGATGGGAAAGATAAGGGCGACAAAGAGGACGAGGTCGAAAACAACGAGAATGGAGACAAGGATGACAAGCACGAAGAAGATGATAAAAGTGAGAAGGGAGGAAAGAACAAGAAGGACGATAAGCAGGACGGTGATAAAGGTAAATCATCCGAGTCTCAGCCCAAAAAAGATAAGAAAAATAAACAATGACCAGCCATTCAAATAAATATTTGATTTTTGGAGTGCTTCTTGTTGTTTTGGCTATTTTGTTAGTTGCTATACCAACGAGGCCGGGAGATGCTGGGGTAGGTGATAAGTGGCTAACAGCGACCATGAAAAGTATTGACGGGACTGTTCAACTATCATTTAGTTACCCCGATAAATCATACGACAATGGTCCTAATCTTTGGCAGGACAGGGTTGAGTTTAATACAAGGATAAATGATCCTAATTACACGGATACCGAAGAATTTCACCTGACATTACTAAATATTGATGCTACCTCGAGTGGTTCTTGGATGTCAAAACAGATAGAGGATGCACTAAGAGAAGATGCACCACCGCAACACACGAGTAGCACAATGATTGGTAGAGTGGCGGAGGTTTTTGAATGGAATTACAGTGATGGTCACAGTGCAAGGATCATTGATATTATTTTGTCTGAACACACTGTACTAGAAATATATGAAAAACTACCCGAAATCGGGAAAGACCCAATGACGGATGAGCAAAAGAGACTCGCTGCCGAATACGATGCTCACTTCGCAAGATATCATGCGACTGTCCGAAAGATAATCGATTCCATCAGGATTGAGAAAATAAATTAGTAATCGCAGAGCCCATCTGACTTATCCACAGGTGGTTGTTTTTTGCTCTTGACACGTGATACTATCGAATTAGTGAAGTAGCCCTCGGTCTTTGTTTTTCACCTTTTCCCCTGTTTTATCCCGCAAAGCCTTGGCGGCGTGGGACAGCGGGGCGGCACCGAAAGGAGCCAAGTCATGAAGACGTCAGGTCGGTTTTCCTTGGTGGCCTTCGCGGCCGCCCTCGTTCTCGCAGGATGTGGTGGTCAGTCCATCACCGGCCCGTCGACTATCGAAAAGTCGGTCATCAGCGCGGAAGGCACCACTGCCACGCCCTCCCCGGCTGATTCCCCCGACTGGTTCGTTGTCCACATCGCCGCCTCCGGTCCGTACTGGAGCGTTGGTACGCCCGCTAACGCATCCTTGTTTTGTGAGGACCCCAACGAGCCTCTCACAAAGCGGGGTTCCAGTTTGGACTTCCTGATGCCTGGTGATGGGATAGTGAAACTTCCCCCGCCAGGCACCACGGCCTGTGGCACCTGTAAGCTTCAGATTTTGTCCTTCTCCTCTCAGATACCAAAGGGTGGTACAGCTACTGAGGGGGTGGAAAAGCTGACCAAGGAAGTGAGCATTCCGTGCCCTGCGGGCCAGACACCTGTGACCGCAGGCAAGTAAGCGCAATCATCGCCGGCTACAGGACATCCTGTGGCCGGCGCAACAATTACACTATTGTCCACACGCAAAGATTTTAGGCATAGTTTCTGTGGTATCATTTGTACATATGAAGAAGTTTTTCTTTCTTGCCCCTCTCTTTGTTTTGATAATAAATTTTGCCACTCCTACTCCAAGTTTCGCCGTCAAGAATGCTCTATCGGACGCTCTTTGGGTGAGCTATTCGGGTGTTCCCGATACGATGGTTGTGGGTGAGAGCAAAACTGTCTCTGTCACTTTCAAAAACGATTATTGGGAGAATGACGAAAACACATATTATTTAGCTGTTTGGAAGAGTGCCTTCAACGCAATTCGGCCGACTGGCTACGGGTGGGGGGTGGTAGAAGTTTCACTCGGCAAAGACGTTGATCCCCTTAAAAATTATACTTTCACCTTCACTATCAAGGCACCCAACACGCCGGGTACTTATGATTTTGCTTGGCGGATGTACCGCGCAGACTTCAAGCCACTGGGTTTTTTCGGCCAGCCGGGGGTAATAAAAAAGATTGTTGTGACAGCCCCTCCCACGGTTGCGATTACGGCCAATGGTAAGGGGGGTTCTATTACCATCGACTATGGCACGGCGGCTGCACTTAAGTGGACTTCGACAGGAGCTACCAAGTGTACAGCTCAACCGCCAGACTGGAGTGGGGGCAAAGCGCTTAACGGTGGTGAATCAACGGGCAATCTCACATCCAAGAAGACGTACACCCTCAAATGTGAGAACGCCGCCGGCCAGTTTGATACTGACACAGTGGTAGTGAACGTTAGTGGTGGCGGCGGAGGCGGGGGTGGTGGAGGGGGAGGCGAGCAAAACAAAGCGCCTGTTGTTAATGCCGGGCCGGATCAAACTATCACTTTGCCAGCAAACGCTCAACTTGATGGCAAGGCCACGGATGATGGTTTGCCCAACCCACCCAAGTCACTCTACTATATTTGGAGCAAAGTGGATGGTCCGGGCACGGTCACTTGGAGCAACAAAAACATTCCCAAACCTACCGCCACTTTTTCCATTGAGGGTATTTATAAGCTCAAACTTACCGCTTGTGATAATTTTAAGAACGGCTCGTGTGAAGGCCTTTCGGGCAGTGCCAATGTCCAAATTACCGTAAACAAGTCCGACGGCGGAGATAATGATCCCCCCCCCGAGCCACCCGCTTGCCCTATCTCACCCGAGACTCCGCCTGATTCACTTGGACGCACTATCGTCAACTTCACCGATGCCTATTCACCAACTTTGGCTTGGATGGGCACAAAGGAGAGCGAGTCCCACTCTCAAGCTTCGCAAAACGTTTCGCTCACTGCCGGCAATTACCGTGTTACCCTGGCCGAGTGGGATGACCACACCGGCCAAAAGAATTGTTGGCAGAGTGGTAACTGTCCGAAGGAGGGTTGGCAACAACCAAACGAAGCCTACCACTTAAGTATCAACGACGGACAGTTGGCTACCCCCGATACAGGTGACTTGACTGACGATGAGGACCTGCGTGTGGATGTGGTTAACACAGTTTTGACTTTGACCGACGTTACGACTGTCCAACCCTTCCACGCGCCAACCTACCCAGATAACTCCAACTCCAACTCCGTCGTGGCCATCTGCGCCTCCTTCGACAGGCTCGCCCCGCCAGAGATTACATTTGACGCCAATCCCACCAACGTGCCAGAGGGGGGCACCACTTCTCTTACCTGGACAAGCACACACACCGACTCTTGCGCGAGTTCCCAAGGCTCCGAGGACTGGGCAAATGGGTTCCGTCCCACGGAGGGCGAGTGGTCCTCGCAGGCACTTACCCCCGGAGAGTACACATATATCTTAAGTTGCGTTGGCCCGGGAGGCCTGACCTCCGCGAGTGTCACCGTCACTGTGGGCCCCATATTCCCGCCCACTCTTACCTTCACGGCCGATCCCACGAGTGTAGACTCTGGCGAAACGACCACTCTCACTTGGGATAGTAGTTACGCGGAGAGTTGCTTAGCCACAGATGGTTCGCAAGGTTGGCCCGGCGTGTATCAAGCCGATGGCGAGTGGACCTCTGGCCCTCTCACTCAAACCACCACCTTCACCCTTACCTGCACCGGAGCAAAGGGTGAAGTTATCAAGGACGCAACAGTGACAGTCAAAGATAAAAGCCAAGACCCCACCCTCACCTTCACCGCCGACCCCACCTCGGTTCTATCTGGCGAGACAACTACTCTCACGTGGACCACTGATAACGTAGAGAGTTGCACGGCCTCGAGTGTGCCCCCAGATCCTTTGTGGACGGGTGCTGTACCGCCAAACGGCAACAGAGAGACAAGTCCAATCAACCAAACCACTATTTACACGCTCACCTGTTTGGGCACCAACGGCGATACGATTGTAAAAGATGTGCAGGTCACCGTGAGCCCCTTCACCTTCTCGGTGGATTTGAAGGCTCGGGCAGGTGGTGCTTATGGTGATACAGCAGAGGGGGTTGTGCCACTTAATGACCTTGATTTGCGAGCGATTATTGCAGGCACTGCCAAAGGTCCGATTGATTATGTGTTTGACTGTGGCAACGGTGACCCGCTCATCAATAAAGTAGACAACACGGGTACCTCGCCCTACGATGTACTAGATGTATGCAGTTACCCAGAGGAGGGTAAATTTACCGTGGAGGTAACCGCCACGCGCAGTGGCATAGTCGACAGTGACACAGCCGAGGTTACCGTAGCCTTGGCCTGTCAGCTTGACCTTGGTATTGGTATGGCTACGCCGCCGCGCTCTGATCGTTTTGCTGTCCTGGCATCTCTAGACTATCGAGAGCTTTTTCGGCCTCTGCGGCAATCTCTTCTAGCAACTGTGCCTTTCTTGTTTCGGCTCTAGCTAGAGCTCCCTTGGCTTGTCTCCACGTATCATCTTTTAGTTGCATTTTTTCTTTTGTCTCTATCGTGCGTTTGGCGATTCCCACATTGAAATCAATGCTTTTTAGAATCTCGGGACCCGAATTTTTTGCTAGTTCGTTATTCATAGTTTTTGGTGTGTTTAATTATGTTATATTGTATGTCTAAATATGGCAGATAACAAGACAAATAAAGATATAAAATCAGACGTGGCTAAGCGCGAGGAGGAGACTCTGCGCTTTTGGCAAGAGAAAGGCATATTTGAAGCCACTTTGTCAAATAGACAAGGCAAACCCGAGTTTGTCTTCTACGATGGGCCGCCTTTCGCAACCGGTTTGCCTCATACGGGATCATTGCTCTCTTCGGTCATAAAAGATGTTATCCCGCGCTATAAAACAATGCGCGGTTTCTATGTGCGTCGCCGTTGGGGTTGGGATACCCACGGTCTACCTATCGAGAATATGGTTGAGAAGGATTTGGGTTTGAAGAGTAAGAAGGATATCGAGGCGATGGGCATCGAGAAGTTCAACGAGCTTTGTCGTGCCCAAGTGCTTGAATATGTGAATGATTGGAAGCGCTACATTGACCGCATTGGTCGCTGGGTAGACTTCGACAACTCATACAAAACGATGGATGCCACTTACACAGAGAGTGTGTGGTGGGCGCTTAAGCAAATGCACGAAAAAGGTTTGCTCTATGAAGGGCGCAAGGTACTTATGTATTGTCCGCACTGTGAGACGCCATTGGCCAAAGCCGAGATAGCGATGGATAACAGCTACAAGGATGTAACCGAAGAAGCCGTGACTGTTAAATTTAAATTGCAAATTGCAAATTCAAAACATTTCAACATTGCAGATACGCCCACGTATCTGCTGGCCTGGACCACTACGCCGTGGACTCTGCCCGCAAATGTAGCTTTGGCTGTCGGGCCTGAAATTGAATACTCACTGGTATCCCTCCCCGAACCCTCCCTTAATTTAAGGGAGGGCAGGGTGGGATATGTAGTCGCCTCTGCCCTTGTCCCCAAAATCTTTGGCGAAAATATAAAAATAGAGAAAACTTTCTTTGGCAAAGAGCTGGAGGGACTTGAATATGAGCCTCTCTATGAACTTGATGCGGTGAAGAAAACTGGCAAGCGCTCGCACTACGTTGCCCTTGCAGATTTTGTGAACACGGAGGATGGGACGGGCATAGTGCATACGGCTGTTATATATGGCGAGGATGACTATCAGTTGGGGCTCAAACAGGATTTGCCCATGGTGCCACTCTTAAATCCAAACGGTACTTATAATAACGATGCGCCCGAGTTTCTGCGTGGGCAATATATAAAGAAAGCCGACAAGATGGTTATTGAGGACCTCGAGAGGCCGGAGCGAAATCTTTTATTCGCAAAAGCGCCCAACACTCACAGCTATCCGCATTGCTATCGATGTGGCACAGCCCTCATATATAACGCCCTCTCAAGTTGGTTTATAAATATCCAAAAGATTAAGGCGCGGATGTTAGAGCTTAACGAAAATATTAATTGGGTGCCAGAGCACTTAAAGCACGGCCGTTTTAAAAACATCGTGGAGAGTGCCCCCGACTGGACAATCTCACGCAATCGTTATTGGGCCAGCCCTTTGCCGATATGGAAGTGCGCCGAGTGTAAAAAAGTTGAAGTGGTTGGCTCGCTGGAGGAGCTTAGCGGCAAGGCGGCTAAGTCGGGAAACACATATCTCTTAATGCGGCACGGTGAGTCGGTGTCTAATTTGGGAGAGTTGATAGACGCGATACCAGGCGGTTCTGGTGATGTGCTGACAGAGAGAGGCAAAGAGCAAGTCACTAAAAGTGCAATTAAGTTGAGCAAAGTGGATTACATATTCCACTCACCTTTCAATCGTTCCAAGCAAAGCGCGCAGATTGCAGCGCAAGTTCTTGGAGTTTCGCCAGAGAATATTGTAGAAGACGATCGTGTAGGTGAGTACCAGGCACCTGGTTGGGAGGGTCGTACATGGTCGCAACTATGGGCAGAAGTTTCAAATGCGAGAGATAATCTTCCACATACACTAGGTCGTATGTTTTCTTTCCTGGGAGGAATTGATAACAAGTATCGCGGCAAAAAAATTCTTGTGATCTCTCACGGTCTGCCAATTTGTCTGTTGATGGGGATTGATCGAGAACTCGCCAATGCAGAAGTAAACGAGTTCAAATACATACCAACCCCGCGCAACGCTCGCGGAGAGCTCGACTTCCATCGGCCATACATAGATGAGATAAAACTCAAGTGCCCTTGTGGTGGCGAGATGGTAAGGATACCTGAAGTGGTGGACTGTTGGGTAGAGTCCGGCTCGATGCCTTTTGCCGAGTATCATTACCCGTTTGAAAACAAGAGCGAGTTTGAGAAGCGTAGCCCAGGAGATTTCATAGCTGAATATGTGGGTCAAACACGCACGTGGTTTTATTATTTGCACACCCTTTCAACTTTGCTATTCGGCCATGAAGCATTTAAGAATGTTGTTGTGACTGGTAATATCCTTGCCGCCGATGGGGGCAAGATGAGCAAGAGCAAGGGTAATTACACCGATCCACTTGAACTCATAGCCCGCTACGGCGCGGACGCCTATCGTTACCACTTGATGACAAGTGTGGTAATGGCTGCTGAGGACTTCAACTTTACCGACGATGGAGTGAAGGAAGTGCAGCAGCGTCTGGTGAACATCCTTTGGAACTCACTCCAGTTTTACCTAATGTACGCAGGAGAAACTCAAAAGGCAAAAGGCAAAGGTCAAAATTACAATTCAAAATCTGAAAATGTTTTGGATAAGTGGATTCTCGCTCGCTTGGTCGAGCTGCACAAGGAAGTAACAGAGAATTTGGATAAATACGATACGATTAAAGCTGGTCGCCCAATAAAAGATTTCGTCACCGATTTTTCAACCTGGTACATCCGCCGCTCACGCGATCGCTTCAAGAGTGATGACGTGGCAGATAGGGAAGCGGCAATCGGCACAACCCGCTTTGTGCTCCTCGAACTCTCTAAACTCATAGCTCCCTTTATGCCCTTCCTCGCCGAGCAAATCTACAAAGCCGTCGGCGGCCCACTCGATTCAGTCCACCTCGAAAACTGGAGTGAATTTAAGGTTGAGGAAGAACATTCCAACATTCTTAAGAACATGAGAGTGTCACGTGAGGTGGTAACCCTTGCGCTTGATGCACGTTCGGCCGCGAACATAAAAGTGAGACAGCCTCTGCAGTATTTAAGATATCAAACAAACAAACTCGAGGCAGAATACGAAAAGATAATCGCGGACGAAGTAAACGTAAAGGAAGCCAAGCATACAGAGGAAATTCGTGAGCAAGACGGTCGGGTGATTAAAGAATCAAATGGTGTGCGCGTTGGCCTTAACATAGAAATCACCCCAGAACTCAAACTCGAAGGCGATATGCGTGATTTAGTGCGCCAAATTCAAGAAAAGCGCAAAGAAATGGGCCTTGCTCCCGGCGACAAAATCACTGTCACCTTGCCCCAATCACTGAGCGACCTGGTCGCTAAGTATGAGGCAGAAATCAAAAAAGCCGTCCACGCCAATGGTTTGACCATGGGCGACGAACTTAAAATAGAAAAAGCATGAAGCGTGCAATCGTTGTGCATCAATGGGGAGCTAATCCGAGTCGTGATTGGCACCCCTGGTTGAAGGGGCAGCTGGAGGAGAAAGGTTTCGAGGTTCTTGTGCCCGAAATGCCGGATACTGACGCACCAGAGATAGACAAATGGGTTGGGCGGTTAGCTGAAGTGGTTGGCAAAGCCAGTAAAGATACGATTTTGATTGGCCATTCGGTTGGTTGTCAAACAATATTACGTTATCTGCAAACTCTTGGGACGGGGGAGAGGGTTAATAAAGTAGTATTGGTCGCTCCATGGCTCGAGCTTTCGTCAGAAGTTATGCAAGAGCCAGCCTACGGACCCCTGGCCAAATCTTGGTTGGAAACGCCTATTGATTGGGACAAGGTCAAACAGCATTCTGATTCCTTCACCTGCTTCTTTTCCAAAGACGATCCATATGTACCGATTGCCAATGCAGAAATTTTCGGCAAGCTACTGGGTGCTAAAATAATAATCGAAGATGATATGGGCCACTACGAAGATGACAGCAATGTCAAAGAAGTCCCTCAAGTTTTGAAAGAAATAATCTGATGGCAGAACGGGTAATTACAACTGAAGCTTTGGTGGTGGGGTCGCGGCCGAGTGGGGAGGCAAGCTTAGTACTTACCCTATTCACGCGGGAGATGGGGTTGGTGCAGGCTTATGCTCGCGGGGTGCGTTTGCACAAGGCCAAGTTGCGATATCACGTGCAGGATTATTCTTTTGCCAATGTCACACTAGTGCCTGGAGTTGAGTATTGGCGCCTCATTGGTGCCATTCCCTCGAGTATTGGCGTTAATCAAGCCACAACCTACTTAGCTCAGGCATCGGGGCTCATAAATCGCTTTATGGGTTTGCACCAGGCGCATCCGGAGATATTTGACTTACTTGATGGTTGTGAAGGTGATTCACAGCGTTTCTCGTTGGGGATGCTTGACCATTTGGGTTATGTGGGTGTGGAAGCACGTTCGCCTGTGCACGCCACAGCTCTCATTGAGCGGGCGTATCGCGAGAGCCACCTTTAGCCCCGACCGAGGCGTCGGGGTGTGTTATAATTTGCCAATGCCTCCAGAGGGAAGTCAGAATTTAATAGATAGGATGAAAGAGCGTCTATACAGACGTGGTGCATTTAAGGCAGATGTGTCACGTTCCAAATTTTCCCAAGCGCGCGACGATGTACCCACAGCTTTCACCCCATCCGAAGATACAAGTGGCAGTGGCATGCTAACACCTAAGTTACTAAAAAAATTACTTATCTTCGCAACTGCCTTTTTCGTGATGGCTGTAATGGCCGCGATATACATTGTGTGGTCTGGCTCAAATGTGGTCTCTTCTAGTAACCTCGACATTGCTCTTAAGGGCCCGGTTTCGATTAAAGCTGGCGAAGAGCTCTCGCTCGGTGTTATCATTTCCAACAATAACAGTATAAATCTTGAGGGTGCTGATTTGCTGGTGACTTTTCCCCCAGGCACACGTACCCCAGGTAATCTTGAGCAAGAGCAGCAACATTACCGCAAAGACCTTGGTGTCATTACACAAGGGCAAGTGCGCAACGAGAGGATTAAGGCCGTCTTGTTCGGTCCTGCTGGGAGCACCCAAGATATCAAGATCGTATTGGAATATCGGACGGCTGGTAGCAATGCGATTTTTGAAAAAACCGTTACTTACAAAGCGAATATAAGTTCGGCTCCACTCGACATTGTTCTTGTTATGCCAGATGAGGTCACGGCCGGTGGCCAGATCGATTTATCATTTGATCTCTCAACGGGCAGTGCCGAGGGGCTCTCGGGTGTTCTCTTGCAACTTACGTACCCGTCAGGCTTTAAGTTCGTCTCGGCTACCCCTAAACCAGTTGCAGGTAACAATGTGTGGGGTATCGGCACTTTGAGCTCGCACGCTCCAAGGCATATTAGCGTTTCGGGTATACTCGACGGTCAGGATGGGGAAGAGAAGCTCTTCAAAGCTTTGGCCGGCTCCGCCTCTGCCCAATCAGAAAGCAAAGTGGGGGTGCCTTATGCTAGCGCTTTGCACACTGTTAGTATGCGCAAATCGTTTGTCGGTCTATCGTCCACCCTAAACGGTGAAGCAGGGGCGGAACTTGTAGCAAATCCTGCCACCACAATCCGTGGCGACATAACCTGGGTCAATAATTTGCCTGATAAGATACAAGATGCGCAAGTGCACGTAAGTTTCGCTGGCAGCGCTTTCGATCAGGCGAGTGTAGTACCGGGTAATGGCGCGTATGCTTCGATTAATAATACGATTGAGTGGAAGCAACAACACGAACAAAGCCTCGGCATTATTGATGCCGGCGGTACCTCGCATGTTAATTTTGACTTCAACACACTGCCAGTATCGGCTCTCACAAATTCGGATGCCAAGAATCCCTATGTTGACCTCACAATTACGTTTGACGGTACGCGCGTGATAAACGGAGCGCCTGGCTCGTCCGTTCATGCGAGAGTTACCAAGCGCGTCAAAGTTAATTCCAAACTCGACTTGGTGACCCGAGCGGTTTACTCAAGTGGCCCCTTCTTAAACACGGGCCCACTACCACCCAAGGCCAATGTGGAGACTACCTACACCGTGCTCTGGTCGGCGGTCAACACCTCTAATGAGGTCGACAATCTTACCGTCACAGCCGTGCTCCCCAGCCACTCTCGCTTTGCGAACAACATATCACCAGCCGCCGCCAATCTAAAGTATGATCCAACCCGTGGCACCATTACGTGGAACATTGGTCGCTTGCCTGCGGGCAACTTGGGTGCGCCAGGTGCGGAGGTTGCCTTTCAGATTGCCCTCCTGCCTTCCGTAACCCAGGTGGGTCAGACCTTGCCCCTTGTCACCAACATGGCGGCCCAAGGCACCGACCTCTTTACAGGCACGACCTTGCAGGATAGTGTAAACCTCATAGATATGCGCGTATCCACTGACCCCAACTTCCAAGAGGAGTGGGCCAGGGTCTCACAGTAAAATGGAAAAAGAAAACAACAAACTCGAGAAGATAGTTGCCCTCTGCAAGAGGAGAGGCTTCGTCTTTCAAGGTTCCGAAATCTATGGTGGCTTGGCAGGTACTTGGGACTTTGGCCACCTTGGCTCTAAACTCTCACACAATATCAAGGAGTTGTGGTGGAACAGGTTTGTTGAAAGTCGGGACGACATGTACGGCCTCGAGGCAAGTTCTATGATGCCCGAGAGCGTGTGGAAGGCGAGTGGTCACTTGGGAGAAGGATTTACTGATCCGATGATTGAGTGTACTAAATGTAAACGTAGATTTAGAGCGGACCACCTGGAAGACAAAGTTAAATGTCCCGAATGCGGGGGCAAACTTGGTGAAGAAAGGAAATTCAACACCATGTTCCCTGTCTCAGTTGGTAGCGCGGCCGGCTCCGCGAACACCGCCTATTTGCGGGGAGAATTGGCCCAGGCAATGTTTGTAAACTTTCGTAACTACATGGATACCGAGAGACCGAAGTTGCCGTTCGGTATCGCACAGATTGGAAGAGCGTATCGCAACGAGATTGCCGCGCGAGATTTTATCTTCCGTGTGCGTGAATGGAATTTGGCTGAGTTTGAGTATTTCGTGCGGGAGAAAGATTGGGAGGAGACCTTTGAAATGTGGCGCAAAGAAATGTGGGCCTGGATAGAGGAGGTAGGTATCGATAAAGACAAAGTACACGAGCTGGAGGTTGCTCCGGAAGACCGCGCCCATTACTCCAAGCGTACTGTAGACTTTGAGTACGATTTCTCATTTGGCCGCAAGGAGCTTTATGGCCTGGCGTATAGGACTGATTTTGATCTTTCCAACCACGCTAAACACTCTGGTGTGGATATGAGTTACGCAGATCAGGAAGCAGGAGAGAAGTTTGTCCCGCATGTCATAGAACCTACCTTTGGTTTAGGAAGGACCATGTTGGCCATACTAGATAGTGCATTTACCGAGGATGAGCTTGGGGGTGAACCTCGCACATACCTCAAACTTTCGTCCAAGATCGCCCCAGTTAAAGCAGCCGTGTTTCCATTGCTCAAGAATAAACCCGAACTGGTTGAGAAAGCTCGGGAGGTTTATAAAATGCTGAAGAAGGAGATTCCACAGGTGGTGTGGGATGACAACGGCAACATAGGCAAACGCTACCGCCGCCAAGACGAAATCGGCACCCCATTTTGTATCACTATTGACTTCGACACCCTCGGCGAAAAACCCGAACTCAAAGACACTGTGACATTACGTCACCGTGACACCGGCGAGCAGGAGCGTTTGCTACTGTCCGAGCTGGCTAATTTCATTTCCGAAAAAATAAAATGAGTCGTGAACTTGTTTTTCTCGGTACTGGCAATGGTATGCCCAAGAGATCAAGCTGTAGTTCTATTTTGTTAAGAGATGGTACGCAAAATTTACTTATTGATACGGGTGGTGGTCAAGACCTTGTCCGTAACTTATTTGCTGCTGGTATTGACCCGAAGAGTATCTCCGATGTTTTTATCAGTCACTATGATAGTGACCACATATTGGGCATTGTGCCCCTAGTTAGAACATTCAACCGTGGCGGAAGAAATCATACTATACATTGTTCGGCGGATGTTAAAAAGGCCGTGGATTCATTGTTTCAGTATGTTGCAGCCGACCATCACAAGGAGATGGGTGACAGATTGACAGTGAATGTGGCTAACGATCGTTCCAAAGTTAAGATTGGGAATTGGGCAGTTACCTTCTTTGATATAAAGAGCCCGGATGGTAGCCCGCAACTCGGTTTGGTTGTGGAATTTGCAGAGGGGAAGAAACTTGTTTTTCTTGGAGATGAGCCCATGCGTAACCATTATCTTGACTTGGTGCAAGGTGCAGACGTTATGATTCACGATGCCTTTTGTCTTGCGAGGGACGAAGCCAAGTTCGAGCCACATCCGAAGAACCATAGCACGGTGGCTGAAGCTGCAATGAATGCGGTGCAAGCTGGCACGAAGAGCCTGCTGTTGTTCCACATGGAAGATGACACACTAGCTACGCGTAAAGAGGAGTACGCAAAAGAAGCCAAGGCCTACTTTCAAGGTGAGGTCTTTGTGCCTATCGATTTAGATGTGTATACTTTCTGATTATGAAAATAGAGAAGAAATGTTGGCCTGAATACTTCCAGAAAGTTGTTGATGGTACAAAGAAATTTGAACTACGCCTTGCTGATTGGGAGATAGCGGAGGGGGATACTTTGGTTCTAAAGGAGTGGGATCCTGAAAATAAGAGTTACACCGGAAGGGAGATTTCGAAAGTTGCCACTTGCGTGGTCAAGACCAAGGGGCAGAAATTCTGGTCTGAGGATGATGTTGTCAGGCACGGATTCCAAGTAATAGGTTTTAAATAATATGAGAACAATCGAGAAATTAGTTTTGAAGCATCTTCGAGATCGGGGGTGGGACAAACTGCGGCCTTCTGACCTTGCCAAGTCTATTAGTATTGAGGCGGCTGAGCTGCTTGAGCTCTTTCAGTGGGTGAGTGTGACACTTGAAGAGACAAAGAAGGATAAAGGAAAGATTAAGGCAATCAAAAATGAGTTGGCCGATGTTTTAATATATTGCCTTGAGATGTCAGTGCTACTTGGTTTAGATACAGAAAAGATTGTAAAGACCAAACTTGCTTATGTGGCGAAAAAGTACCCGGCCAAACTTATGAAAAAGCGCCAAGTCGAGGCAGGGTCAGACTCTGACGTGTATTGGAAGATTAAGAAGGCTTATAGAATGAAAGGCTTATGAAGATTGAGAAGAAGTGTTGGCCGGAGCAGTTTACGGGGCTTTTGAGTGGGGGACGAAGGCTTAATTTAAGATTGGCGGATTTTAAGGTCAAGGCGGGGGACACTCTCATTCTGCGCGAGTGGGACAGGCGTACTCGCAAGTACACAGGCCGGGAACTTAAGCGCAAGGTGGGGGAGGTCCTGCCGGTGAGGCCTGACCCCTATTATGACCCAAAGATAGCCGAGCATTATGGTTTTAACGTGCTTCTGTTAGAATAAGGGGTATGAGCCTGGCTCCTCAACCTATCCAGATCAACATCACCGCGGGCACTATTGCCAAAGCTATATTGCTTGTGGTTTGTGTTGTGGCCCTGTATTTGGTGCGCGATGTGGTGATGATTATGCTAACTTCGCTTGTCATAGCCTCGGCCATTGAGCCTCTTGTGCGCGGACTCAACAAACGTCTACGCTTGCCTCGCGTGCTCTCGGTGCTTGCCATATACCTACTTGTCATCGGTGTGATACTTTTCATAACCATAATATTTATCCCGCCGATGCTCACAGAGATATCACATTTGGCCGATGTCATCCCACAGTATCTCCAAAATTTCAGCATCTCCGATGTAATTCCAGGCCAGGTTACTCTAACTGGCACACAGCTTTTCAACGCTTCGTCAATTAAAGATGTGATAGGAGAGATCCAAGGCGCACTGGCTGGTCTTTCGCACGGCTTCTTCCAGACTGCCACCATCATCTTCGGTGGGGCGATGTCGGCTGTGCTAATACTCGTCATTTCCTTTTACCTCGCCGTGGAGGAGAGGGGGATCGAGAACTTCCTCCGTGTGGTGATACCCTTCGAGCACGAGAAGTACGTCATCAGCCTGTGGAAGCGCTCACAAGAGAAGATTGGTAAATGGCTCCAAGGACAGTTGATGCTTGCCATCGTGGTGGGCGTGCTCGTGTACCTTGGCCTGCTCATCCTCCAAGTGCCTTACGCCACCACGCTGGCTGCTATCGCCGCCATACTCGAGATTATCCCCGTTTTTGGCCCAGTGATCTCGGCAATCCCCGCGGCTATTGTGGGGTTTGGCATTAGCCCGGCGATGGGCCTGATGGTCATTGGTCTGTATGTTATCATCCAGCAGTTTGAGAACCACCTCATTGTGCCGCTTGTGATTACCAAGATAGTCGGCATCCCGAGCATCATAGTCATCGTGGCTTTGCTCGTGGGGGCAAAACTAGCCGGCTTCCTGGGCATTATCTTGGCCGTGCCGCTTACCACTATCCTAGTGGAACTTTTCAACGATCGCGATAGAGCAAAGGCCGCCAGAGCAAGTGCCGTCTCCACATAAATGCCCGACAAGTTTTACATTACAACCACCACGCCGTATGTAAATGGCGAACCGCATATCGGTTTCGCGCGAGAGATTGTGGTGGCGGATGTTATCGCAAGGTGGCGAGCACTCATGGGTGACGAGGTCAAATTTAACACCGGCGCGGATGAGCACGGCCAAAAAGTTTACGAAAAGGCCAAAGAGTTGGGTAAAGACCCTCAAACTTACACCGACGAATTGGCTCCTCGTTTTGAGCGACTCAAGAGCTTGCTCGACTTATCCTTCACAAACTTTACCAGGACAACCGATCCGCACCACAAGGCAGCGGCCCAAGAGTTTTGGCGACGTTGCGACAAGAGTGGCTACATCTATAAAGGCAAGCATAAGATTAAATATTGCATTGGTTGCGAGCTAGAGAAGACGGACTCGGAGCTTGAGGATGATAAGTGCCCCATACACCCCAACAAGGAACTGGAAATACGCGAGGAGGAAAATTACTTTTTTAAATTCTCTGCTTTTGCAGAACCCTTACTATCTCTGTACGCTCACAACCCAAACCTAGTATTGCCTGACTTTCGCTTTAACGAGATTAAGAAGTTTGTGGGGAGTGGCTTGCAAGACTTCAGCATTTCGCGCTTGAAGGAAAAAATGTCTTGGGGAGTGCCTGTACCTGGGGATGATGCGCACGTTATGTACGTATGGTTTGATGCGCTTGTTAACTATATCTCCACGCTTGGTTGGCCAGAGCGAGAGGACTTCGGCGGCTTTTGGCCCGGAGTGCAGGTGTATGGTAAAGATAACCTGCGTCAACAAACTGCCATGTGGCAGGCCATGCTTATGGCTGCAAAGTTGCCTAACACAAAACAATTCCTAACCCTCGGATTTATCACAGGGGATGGTGGTATTAAGATGAGCAAGAGTTTGGGGAATGTGGTTGACCCCGAATCGCTGACGACCGAGTACGGTACCGACCCGCTTCGCTACTTTCTCTTACGCGAACTTTCGCTCTGGGAGGACAGCCCGTTCACCCCAGAGCGCTTTAAAGAAGCCTACAACGCCAACCTGGCCAACGGCCTGGGCAACCTTGCCAGTCGCATTATGAAAATGGCGGAGACCCACCTTTCAGGAGGCGTAGCCTCCTTACCCCAAGGCCAGTCCTCGGGTCCGACAGCTGACGGATCCGGAGGTCTGGCCTTTGATTCCGAATTCACCGACCTCATGTCCCACTACGAGCTTTCGAAAGCGATGGATTATATTTGGAAGGAAATTGGCCGGCTGGATACTCTTATCCAACAGAGCGAGCCATTCAAACTTGTGAAAGCAGATCCAGCGAAGGGCAAAGAACTTATTGCCGAACTCGTCATTAACCTCCACGCCATTTGCCAAATGCTCGCCCCCTTCCTACCCGCCACCGCCGAAGCTATCAAAACTGCCATCAAAGCAAACAAAAGTTTCACCACCCCGCTCTTCCCCCGCAAGGATTGATTATGGTTATTGATATCCACTCCCATTTGTTTGAGAAGCGGTTTGACGACGATCGAGACGAGACTTTCGCGCGGATGAAGGCGGCTGATGTGGCTACTATCACAGTGGGCAATGATTACGTTGAGAGCGTAAAGTCAATTGAGCTCGCCGAGAAATATAACATGTGGGCCACAGTTGGTTTGCATCCTACCGATAATATGACTGAGGTATTTGATTACGATAAGTACAAATCGCTTGCGCAGAATAAAAGGGTGGTGGCGATAGGTGAGTGTGGCCTAGATTACTTCCACGGGAAGAATAATGAATTAGGAATTATGAATTATGAGGGAGAGAAGAATAGACAGAAAGAACTTTTCAAAAAACAAATAGAACTCGCACTTGAGGTAGATAAACCGCTAATGCTGCACTGTCGCGATGCATACGAAGATGTCTTAGAGATTCTTAATTCATACTTCACAATTCATAATTCACGCTTGCGGGGTAACGTCCACTTCTTTGCCGGTGACTGGGTCACGGCCAGTAAGTTCCTCGATATTGGGTTTACGCTCTCATTCACTGGAGTGCTGACTTTTCAGCCAAAGGCTGACCAGCCTCTGGCTGGTGCCCACTCATTGATTGAGGTGGTTAAGAACGTGCCCAGCGATTGCTTTATGGTCGAAACGGACGCTCCCTATGTTGCCCCGGTGCCCTATCGGGGTAAGCGCAATGAGCCAGTTTATGTGCTCGAGACGCTCAAACGTGTGGCCGAAATACGTGGCATAAGTCCGCAAGAGGCGGCAAGGCTCACCACGGCTACGGCTAAGCGGACATTTGCCTTATCCTAAGCAATTTGGTAGGATTGCCGCATGTCCGATTTGAATGATAGCGACAACGATAAGCCTTTCGACGATGCTCAAGGTAAAGAGCCCATGCTATACGAGCTTGCCTACATTCTCGACCCTGGCATTGCCGAGGAGCGTTTGGCCGAGCATGCGGGCAAGATTACGGGTGTAATAGAGAAGCACAAAGGCGCTCTCGTGCTTGCTGATAACCCTAAGCTTCGCGGTTTGGCCTACACAATAGAGCGCGCTACTGGCGGCAAGAGGCAAAAGTACAATCAAGGTTACTTCGGCTGGGTTAAGTTCACAGTGAGTCCCACATCCATCCCTGATATCGAAAAAGAAGTTAAGGGTATGACGGAAGTGATTCGCCACATGCTCATCCACACGTTTAAGAGTGTGCCTGCCTACGTGCCACGCCGACCGGCTGATGCTCCTCGCGCTGACTCGAGTGACAAGCCAGTGGTAAAGCCTACCGAGGCAGAGCTTGATAAGGAGGTTGATGAGTTAATCGCTAGTGCCGCTCCGACAGCGGCCACATTGCCACTTTAATATAAATGGATTACAACAGAGTCATAATCGTCGGCAGACTAACCCGGGACCCAGAGCTTAAGGCCTTGCCTATGGGTGGGTCGGTCACGACTTTCTCGGTAGCCACTGGTAGGGTTTGGAAGGATCGCGATGGCAACAAGAAGGAGGATACCCAATTCCACAACGTAGTCGTGTTTGGCAAACAAGCCGAGACGGTAGCCCAATATTTGAAGAAGGGCCAAGAGGTGTTGGTGGAAGGTCGTCTGCAAACTCGTAGTTGGGATGATAAGACAAGCGGCGAGAAGAAGTACCGCACCGAGATTGTGGCCGACCGTGTGCAGTTTGGCGCCAAGTCTGGAGGTGCCGGTGGTCCAAGCGAGCACATAACTGCTAAGGGTGCCAAGGGCCCAGGTGAGAGTGACGCTGTTGAATACCCAGAAGAGAACATTAACCCCGAGGATATCCCTTTTTAATGTTAAATCTTAAATGGCAAATGGTAAAAGTAGATTTTAAAATTATTTGTTCAGGCGGGGTTCACATTTACTATTCTACATTTACCATTTAACATGCCCACCATGCAATGCCCATTTTGCGCAAATAACGTAGAGCACATCGATTACAAAGATATTGAGACACTCAAGAAGTATCTCGACACCTTTGCCCGCATAGGGAGAAAGCGCAACACCAACGTGTGTTCGCTCCACCAACGCAAGCTAGCGCGTGCCGTCAAGCAAGCCCGCTTCATGGCCCTCCTTCCCTTCGTCGCTTACTAAATCGAATATTTAAATTGACTCGGCCCCCTCCCAGAACTGCTGGGGAGGGGGCCGTTGCCTGGTCAGTCACCAGGCGATGTTGATGCCGCGGTTTGCGCGCGGTTCCTTGACCTTGACTTTTTCGTCCATCTTGGCCTTGTCGTGGGCTGCGTCCTTCTTCGCCACGTCCTCTGCGGCTTTTGTAATCGCCGCGCTGTCGAGTTTCGCCTCGTCGCACGGCTTCTCATTGCCGATGATGGCGAGGAACTCCTCAAAGGTGCCGGCGGCTTCGATGGCCCGGACGTTGATCGTTATCTCGGCCTTGGCCTGCTTGTCGTCCGCGATTGTGTCACCCGGCAACGTTTTACTGGGGGTGTCCTGGTTGTCGACGTTCTGCTGTGCAGTCGCAACCACCGGCCCCGTAAGGAGCAGGATGGTAACGATGGCGAGTGCCAGCTTCATCCTGGTGAGTTTCATCCCCTATGACCTCCGCTTTGATTGCGGGAGCGCATCATTGGCCTGGTGTGGCCTTTGCAATACACTCTCCAACTGAAAGGCTACCCCTGTGTAGGGTTTTCTGCAAGTGCTTATTAAACCCTGCTGCCGTATTCGCCGGTCTCGGTGTTGATGACTATTACGTCTCCTTCGTTTACAAAGAGGGGCACGTTGATCTGCGCTCCTGTTTCGAGGGTGACAACCTTGTTGCCTCCTTGGGCGGTGTTGCCTTTGATCGAGGGCGGAGCCTCTGTCACTTTGAGTTCAACTTTGATTGGTAGTTTAACCCCGAGTAATTTGCCTTCAAACTCAAGTAGGTCCACAAGCATATTAGCTTTCAAAAATTGGCCGGGCTCACCGATGACGTCGGCAGAGAGCTCGAAGCGCTTGGCCGGGTCGTTTTGCTCGCAGAACCAATATTCACCCTGCCTGCCGGCAGGCAGGCTTTGCTTACTATACAAAAATTTAACCGTGCGGGTGTCGAGCTCGGCCTCCGCTACCTTCTCGTTTTGATGAAATGAAATCTCGGCCACTTTGCCAGTGATGAGATTGCGCAACTTGGTATCGTTAACAGGCTTTCGTTGTTGTTTGCGAAACACGTGCGAGCCAAGTACCTCGTAAGGAACGCCATCGAGCACAATAAACTTATGCGGTTTTACTTCGCTGTAATCTAGCATAGCAGAGCTATCCTAACCAAAATAGCCCTACTTTGCAACCTTTGGGAGGGGAGGCGGGTTGTAGTTTATGAGCACACAATATAGGATATTAATAATGGCTTATCTAGAAGATACAGACACACAAGAGACGCTGGTGGATGAGGAGGTTTTGGCACGGTCCATTAGCGAGCCTCACCTTTTTGGGATGCTGGTGGATCGATACCAGGAGGCCTTTTTACGCAAGGCCAGACGCGTTTTGGGCGATAGGCCCGAGGTTCACGATGCCGTGCAGGAGACCTTCACCAAGATTTACCTTTATGGCTCACGATTTAAAACGCAGGAGGGAGCCACCTTCTCCTCCTGGGGTTACAAGATACTTATTAATACAACCTTAACGTATTATCAGAAGTTAAAGAGGAGAGGAGAGATCAGTGTGAATGTGGACGAAGAGATACTAGTGCTCGCGGCCGACAAGAGTGACACGCACGAGAAGCATGTGGCCAAAGATATGGTGGCCTCGGTACTCACGAGGATGCCCGAGCCACTCGCTAAGATTCTCTCACTCCACTTCATTGAGGATCTCTCGCAACAAGAGATAGCCGATCGCGAGGGCTTGAGCGTAGCGGCGGTTAAGACAAGAGTGCACAGAGCTAAGAAGATATTTAAACAAATAAGCGATGGATACAACTTACTCACAATCTAACCCAAATCCTAACTCGCAGTTTAAGGCGAGGGTTATGCGGCGTATTTATATCGTGACGTACTTGCGCCGAGCGCTAAGCCCGTTTGCTATCAAGTGCTACCTGGCTCTTGGATTGTTTTGGCAGATTGGCCAGTACGTGTGGGTAGATCGCGTGGTCCAAAACGCCCCCGGCTTTGCCCATCCACTGGCCACCGCTTCCTTCTTCGCTAATGCTTTTTCGCAGACCGAAGCGCTTGTGCAAGTCCTCTCCCTAGGTGTTCTTGCCTGCGTCCTCTGGCTAGTAGCCGACCTAATGTACAAAGGCCGCCACGTGCTGACCCCAGCGTTTTAAGCCGGGGTGTTAAACACCTCTTTGATTTTCTTTATGAGTTCGTTTTTGATTTTTGTGTTGGCTTTGAGGAACTCGCGCGCGGCGTCATAGCCACGGCCCATTTTCATGTCACCATATTCATATGAACCGCCACCACTCTTGGTGATAAGTTTGTACTTCTCACCCAAGGCTAGCACTTCGCCTTCAGGGCTGATGCCCTCGTTATAGAGGATATCGAACTCGGCTTGTTTGAAGGGGGCGGCCACTTTGTTCTTGACTACTTTCACTCGGTGACGCCCACCCACAGTCTCCTCACCCTTTTTAATCTGGGCGATGCGGCGGATGTCTAGTCGTACAGAGGCGTAAAACTTGAGGGCCTTGCCGCCCGGTGTCGTCTCTGGGTTGCCGAACATTACGCCGATTTGCATCCGTATCTGATTTATAAAGATCACGAGGCACTTAGATTTCGCCACAATGGGTGTGAGCTTGCGCAAAGCCTGGCTCATCAAGCGCGCTTGCTTGCCCACGTGCATAGCACCCATATCTCCCTCAATTTCGTCTTTAGGAGTAAGGGCCGCTACCGAATCAATCACTATCACATCAATCTTGCCTGAGCGCACCAGCGATTCGGTAATGTCGAGAGCTTGTTCACCATAGTCTGGTTGGCTGATTAAGAGTTCATCTATGTTCACGCCCAACTTCTTAGAGTAATCAGGGTCCATGGCGTGTTCGGCATCGATGTAGGCGCAGATGCCGCCTTTCTTTTGCGCTTCGGCCACCACGTGCAAACTCAAAGTGGTTTTGCCGCTAGACTCTGGTCCAAAGATTTCCACAATGCGTCCACGAGGCATCCCACCTACGCCGAGGGCCATATCAAGGCCCAAACTGCCAGTAGGTATGGCGTCAATGCCCACCTTCGGCCGCTCACCCAATTTCAAAATCGAGCCTTCGCCAAACTTGGCTTGGATGGCCCGGATAGCATTATCCACCCCAGTGTTAATAACCCGATCCTCCTTCTTCTCTTTAGGTTTGCGTACCATATATTATGTCTATTTATTCAATAATTATTTATGGCTACTGAAGTGGTCGCGCTATCTTTGGGTCGATAGACGAGTTCGAGTGTCTGGCTACGTTCGCGGTTAAAGCGGTCAAGCGAATCAACCTCTATTACATTATATCCCAAGCCAAGTAAGAGTTCCTTCTCGAAGTTGCCCGCGGCGTCTGTGAGCACCTTGGCCCCATTTACGGTTAAGAGCGCGCTATCTGGTGCTGTACCCTTAATCACCACGAAGGCGCTCGAGAGTGTGCTGCCATTTTTGGGGGACTCGATCTTGATGCTTGTACCCCACACTAGGTCGTGAGTTTTGAAGACGGCGAAGATGGCAAGCGAGCTTAATAAAATTATGCCGAGGGTTATTTGCAATGTTTTACCTGCACTTATGTTCATAGTTTTTCTTCGGTTTGCTTTTCCCAGCCCGAGGCTGGTCCGCCTTGGGCGGAAAATTCCTCGCCATACTCATCTGTGGCACTCGGTGTTGAGCCGAAGACCTCGCGTGGTTTTGCTCCGGAGCCCGCGCCCACCACTCCGCGTTCTTCAAGCATGTCGAGCAAACGTGCGGCCCGAGCGTAACCGACTTTAAGTTTGCGCTGGAGTAAGGACGAAGATGCTCGGCCAATCTTTTGCACAATCTCCTTCGCTTGCTCAAATAGCTCGTCATCGTCATCGCTTGTTTCGTCGTTCCAGCCAGAGGCTGGTCCGCCTCCGGCGGAAAAACCTTCACCGCCCTCGGCCGCGATCTCAAGAGCCGACGTTTCGGTGGGTGATTCGTTGTGACCGCTTATAAAGCTCACTACCTTCTTCACCTCGGCTTCAGACACGAAAGCTGATTGCAAGCGGACAGGCTTTGAGGTCTCGCCGGAGAGGTAGAGCATATCGCCTGCGCCCAAGAGCTTCTCAGCGCCAGGCATATCAATAATAGTGCGCGAGTCTATTTGCGATGGTACCTGCAAAGCCACACGTGACGGGATATTTGCCTTAATCAGGCCAGTGATTACTTCAGTGGATGGCCGTTGAGTGGAGAGTATCAAGTGGATACCAACCGCACGTGACATTTGGGCCACACGTACAATAGCCGACTCGAGTTCGCGCGGGTAGGAGGACATAATGTCAGCAAGTTCATCGATGACTATCACTATATATGGCATTGCCTCTGGCAACGAAGGAGGATCGAGTTGGCCACTCTTTCCGCCCGAGGCGGATCGGCCTAGGGCCGAATTGTATTTATCTAAGGCCGGGTTGTAGACGTTCTCATGGTAACTCTTGATGTCACGGGCGGCTTCGGCCTCAAGGATGTCGTAACGCCGGTCCATCTCCTTAGCCGCCCATTTAAGGGCGAGGATGGCCTTTTTAGGATTGGTGATAACCGGCGTAAGTAAGTGGGGGGTGTTGTTGTAGAGAGTTAGTTCAACCCGCTTAGGGTCAATCATAATGAAGCGCAAATTGGACGGAGCGTTGCGATAGAGGAGTGAGATGATGAGTGCGTGGATGGTCACAGATTTGCCCGAGCCTGTGGTGCCGGCGATAAGTAGGTGAGGTGATTTGGCTACATCAGTAAAGGTGACAGCGCCCGTGATGTCTTTACCCATTGCCACAAGGAGAGGCTTATCTGATTTGGCGAAGTTTTGGTCGGCCAGGAGTGAGCCTAGACGCACGGTTGTTTTGACCGAGTTGGGGACTTCAATACCAACCAGTGACTTACCCGGTATGGGTGCCTCGACTCGGAGTGGGTGAGCGGCAAGCGAAAGGGCCAAGTCATTTTGCAAAGCTACAATGCGCGAGAGCTTTACTCCTTCGGCCGGCTTGAGCGCGTAACGAGTGATAGAAGGGCCGATAGAAATTTCGTCCATCTCCACCTCGATGCCGAAGTTAGAGAGTGTGCGTTTTATAATGTTTGAATTCGCCTTGATATCGCCAGCGCCTGGCTTGCCACTGTCGCGACCAAGTAACTCGAGCGGGGGAGGGGTGTAAGGGGTTTGATCAGCGCGCACTAAAGGCACGAATTCTTCACGAGTATCTTTACCTAAGCCAAACATGCCTTTGACCTTGCTTGCGGTTGTCTCTTGTGGTCTCTGGGTTGGCTCGGCTGGGGTTTTGTCTTCGGCCACCTCTTCTATCTCATCTGCAACTTCGTCTACGACCTCTTCCATGTCATCCTCCACTACTCCCTTTCTGTTTCTCCACCAGGTTAAGATTTTTTCAAATGATAATGTTGTTTCAAATATAAGCACCAGTGAGATTAGAAATACTGCCACAAATATCGCCCAACTGGCTGTGCCGAAAAGCCTACTGCTCACACTCGCTATGCCGTAGCCAATGATACCTCCGGGGTGATTAACCTCGTCTCCAAACCCACGCTCTATAATACCCAAACCCGAAAGCACAAAAAATAGGCTACCCACAGCCCGCACAAGGACTAATCGTGGTTGATGCGAGCGGAAGAAGGACACAGCCACGAGCAGGGAGATTGTCGGCACGAGGTAGAAGCCTGCTCCCAAGAGGTAGCGCAGAACCTCGTATGTCTTATTGCCAATGAAGCCAGCTAAGCCCCTAGAGGATAACAGGAGGAATACGGAAAAGGCTAAAAAGGCTATGCCCCAGATGGTGTGTCGCACCCCGTCCTTTAGCCCGCCACCGCCATTCTTTGAGACATCTTGGGGTTGTTTAAAACTAGATTTAGCTTTCTTCTTCACAACCCACATTTTAGCAAGATAATTAGATATTGCCTAAGTAGTTTGTGAATAAATCGATGCAAGCCAGAGGAGAACTATTGCATTGTCGTTTGCATTCTCTTTTTATGGCGCATATACTTGACCTTAACAGAATATGAACTTCGCTCTAGGACAAAACAAGTTAGTAGCTGAAGCCGAATCCGGTCTCTTAAATCGGGCCAAAAGGCTTTCGATTGCCCTTTACAGACTAACCAGTTACTTCGAACCAAATGAACCGATGCGGGAGAGTCTAAGGGCCAAGGCTATTTCGCTAATGGACACAGTTTTAGTCATAAAGGACATTAGAAAACCGCTAAAAGAGCTATTGTCCTATACAGATGTCCTATTATATTCAGGTCTTGTCTCTGAGACGAACATAAAAATCTTAAAGGACGAATTAATGTCCCTGACAAACCAAGCCCAACAATTAACTAGCGAGGAGCCATCCCCCTTTTTTGGTCTCACGGATTTGATCCCGGATTTACCCAAAACGCTTGTGCCTCCGAGTAATCATTTGATTGGGCTAAATTTAGCTACAGCACAACTAGCGACGAGTAGTCAAAAGGATAAGCGCCGGGTGGCCATAGTGGATTTCATCAGAAAGAATGGGGGGGCAAGTGTGCGCGATTTGATGGCTGTAGTTAGGGGCTGTAGCGAAAAGACGATACAAAGAGAGTTGGCTTTACTTATTGCCCACGGTGAACTCAAGCGCGAGGGAGAGCGCAGGTGGAGTAAGTATTTGCTCGCACGAGCGTCTTAACGCATAGGTCCTTAGCCACGGATTGACCCGAGGAGGCGAATATGCTAGCTTATCCACATAGCATATTTGGCTATAAAGCTCTGTAACTATATACTTATTGAAGTAGTTGCGGCTTTTCTTTGTACGGCCATAGGCCGTGTGATTGTTTGGCAGAAAGGAGGACTTTGAAAACTGAATAGTCTCTGCGAAAACGGAGACAGTTATCCTACTTATTTTGTTCCACAAAACGTTCTTTCGTTTGTATGAAAGGGCGGGTATGGAAATTATTAATTGAGATTATTATTAATCACGAATTAGATTATATGACCAAAACCTCTATGGGTAAGGTCGCAAGAATCGCTTCGATAGTTCTCGGTGTTGCGATGTTCGCAACTGTGGCTCTGCCAGCTTCGGCCGCCACCATCGATGATCTGTTGGCGCAGATTGCTGCGTTGCAGGCTCAACTCCTTGCTATGCAAGGTGGTTCGACCTCAACTTCTTGCAACTTTACGATGAATTTATCAATGGGTATGCAGAACTCGCAAGTAATGGACTTGCAGAAGTACTTGAATGCCAAAGGTGCCGTGGTTTCGACCACTGGCGCCGGTGCACCCGGGCAGGAGACAAACTACTTTGGTGCTCGCACCAAGGCCGCTGTTATGGCCTGGCAGAATATGCACGCCGCTCAAGTTCTCGCTCCGGCGGGACTTAGCGGAGGCACAGGCTTCTGGGGAATGTTCTCACGCACTTACGCCAACACAACTTGTGGCGGTGTAGTGACTCCTCCCCCAGGCCAAAACCCTCCTCCAGTTCCTCCAGCCACTGGCGGCATCTCGGTTTCAGCTGCCGCACAGCCCGCCAACTCGCTAGCTCCTGAAAGTGCAGCTCGTGTACCTTTCACCAACTTTACGGTGACAGCTGGTGCGCAAGATGCCACCCTCAACTCTGTAGTGGTTGAACGTCAAGGTCTAGGTGCCGACGCTGCTTTCGACAGTGTGGTGCTTATAGACGAGACTGGTGCTCAAGTTGGTAATTCCAAGACTCTCAACTCTGATCACCGAGCCACTATTGGCGAGAACGTGGTCATCAAGGCTGGTACTTCGCGCACCTTTACTGTGGCCGGCAATATGGTCGCCGACAACAGTGGTCGCGCTGGTCAGGTTGCTTCTCTTGCCCTTGTGGCAGTGAACGCCTCTGGTTCGGTTTCGGGTAGCTTCCCCATCGTTGGCGCCACTCACACGATCAATGCCACTTTGGACATTGGTACCGTGACTATGGGCCGTGGATCTTATGATCCTGGCTCTGCTCTGACTAAGGAAGTAGGTGTTGTGGGTTACAACTTCTCGTCTGTCAGGGTTACAGCTGGCTCGAACGAGGATATGTACCTCCGCTCCATCCGTTGGAACCAGACTGGTTCAGCGGCTCCTAGTGATCTTGCCAACCTAACGACTGTGGTTGATGGCGTGTCTTACTCCACAGTCATCTCGTCTGACAGCAAGTATTACAGCACCGTCTTCCCAGCTCCTGGCCTCTTGATCGTCAAGGGCGCATCCAAGGATATCACCATCAAGGGTGACATTGTGGGTGGCTCTGGCCGCACAATAGCCTTTGATCTCGCCAAGAGGATTGACATCAACTTGGTTGGTAAAGACCATGGCTACGGCACCACTCCTCCCCAGACAACTGGCAACTCTAACAACTGCGGCGCGACCACTGGTACCTCGTGCTTTACTACAACCGAGGATCCTTGGTATGACGGCGCTGTCGTGACCGTGTCGGCTGGTACTATGAACGTCAGTTCGTGGTCGGCCGGTGTTCCTTCGGCAAACATCGCTGAAGGAGTG
>Ga0209541_10000386_pt1 | contig 86746 bp, 102 predicted proteins | sample RifCSPlowO2_01_FD_184027 | JGI IMG/M metagenome (GOLD analysis project Ga0209541, IMG submission 184027) | Groundwater microbial communities from Rifle, Colorado - Rifle CSP2_plank lowO2_0.1 (SPAdes) (version 2) | ecosystem: Environmental > Aquatic > Deep subsurface > Groundwater | place... | reverse complement strand
CGGACTAAACTAACCTCCTTATACATAAAGTAACTAATAGATTATAAATATTTTCATTTCTATGATTAAACCTAAATTCCATTTCTTTTAAGTAGAATGGATAATTAGTTTTGTTAATTCCATGATATTTATGAAATCTTTCTTTAGCAAAGCTCCAAAAGCCTTCAAGTCCATTAATGTGATTTCTTTCATTTACAAATTCATCTTTATCATGTCTGATAACATTATGCTTTCCATATTGTTTTAAATCAGCATAACTCCTAAATCCATCTGTGTAAAACACAGATCCTTTTTGTGTTTTATTTTCAATTTCTTTTAGTAAAGTTTCTGCTTTTACATTTTCAACAATAACTGTATTTAATGAAGAAAGTTTTGGTTTGTCTCGTTATGTTTTATTTGTAGAATTAATTAATCTAAAAAAAGATACTGAAATAAAAATCTTGGAATACTTAAAAAACAATAATTATGTTAGCTGGATTGGTATTAATGCAGGAAAGTGGAGCTTGATTTTTGATATAATTATAAAAGAAAAAGTTGATTTAGATAGTATAATAAATGATTTTCTTAATAAATTTAGCAGATTTGTTGGTGATTATATAATTCTTAATTCCAAAGATGTAGAATATTTTCCAGAAAAAATGCTGGAGTTAAATACCGAAAGATCTCCTCATAAAAAAGCTGAAAGATTAAAGACAGATAAGATGGATGTTAAAATATTATCTATTCTAAATGATAATGCTTGGAGTAATTATGTTGAAATTGCTAAAAAAGTTGGTTTAACAGCAAATGCTATTAATAATAGAGTAAAAAGTCTTGAAAAGAAAGATATTATTTTAGGATATACTCTTTCATTAGACTGGAAAAAATTAGGCTGGGAGCTTTATGGCTTGCAAATAAAGATAATTAAATTTGATAATGAAGTTAATGAAAAGCTGGTTTCTTATTTCAGGAAAAACAAAAGGGTTATTTTTTATTATAAATATTCTGGAGGTGTTTGGGATTATGACTTAGGAGTTATTGTAAAAAATTCAGAAGAGTTGAGAGAATACATTAATGAATTTAGGACTAGTTTTTCTGAATTTATTAAAATTTCAGATATTTCTATAATATTAAGAGAAGTTACAGGATACAAACTTCCTAAAGGGGTTTTTGAGAATTCATTTTAATCTCTTTATTTCTTTAACGCCTGTTCCTGTAGTTCTCTTACAGCATTGATAACTCTTATATCCGGAGAAAGAATATAAACATGATCATTTACTGAACGCAATGCTCTATAAATTCTCTGAAGAAATTCCCTGTTTGCCTTATCTTTATAAAAATCCCAGTATTGATTAGGATGTGTCTTTTTAAGTATTTTCCAGAATGTATCCGAAACATTTGGATTAGGATATTTAGTGAATATAATTGAATTGCACATTTCTCCCGGAAAATCTGCGCCCCTTGAGCATTTTGTAGAAAAAAGAGTATCTGCCAAGCCGCTTTTAAATACTGCAACAGTTCTTCCAATTCTATCTTCTTCCTGAATTTCTTTTAATTTGTCAGAAGACATTAAATTAAATAAGTTTAGGTCATTTTTTTCTTTTTCAGTAGGCAAATCCTGAAATGAATGAACATGGATTAAAGTTGGATGTTTAGTTTTATTCATACTTTCTGAAAGAGAGTTAAGATAATCCTTTCGTGTATGCACTTTTTCACTAAAATTAGAATATTTGCAGTCAATTTCTTTTCCAGTTCTTATAATTTCTATAGAACCAAATTGAAGTGTTTCAGCTTCAACAAATTTATAATCTTTTATTTCAAAAATCTCTTTTATAATTTTTTCTGAATGGAGTGTTCCAGACATAAATATTAATGCATTACTTTTATTTAATAAATCTTTAAATTTTGCAGAGAGATTAGTACTTACTAAATTAACTATTAAGTTTTCCTCATCTTTTTTGTATGTTAAGTAAATATCTTCAAAAGAACCCTCTAAATTTCTTGATATTTCTAATGCTTTGTTGGCGTAATTTAATTCATCTAAGATAATTTCAGATTCTAATTCAATGTTTTTCGTGAATAATCTTAGGATGTTTTCAATTTTTGTATCATTTATATAAAATACATCAGATTCATCTATTCCTAAGATTCTTTTATTTTTCTCTTCTAATTCAAGAAGCTCTATGATTTTTTTTATCTCTTCTTTTGTTGAGATTTTTTCTGGGTTAAGGAATTTTAATGATGCAATTAATTTTGAAATGTTCAGTTCTTCCTGTTGAAATAAATTATCTAAGAATTCATCAGCTTCATCAATTATATCTACTACTGTTTCTGGTTTTCTTCCTAGAGATAATTCTGATTTAAATTTAGCAGAGTTGTATATAATTATATCTGATTTTATATAAGATAAATATTGGTCGTAGTAAGAACATCCATATTTTCTATGATAAAATATAAAGTCTCTGTTGTTTATTCCTTTATATTTGTATTTTTTGACATCTTTAAATTTAGGAATGTCAAAGTCAGCGGGGAGTAAGGGGCTCCAATATGGATTTGCTACAGCTATATCCAGTCGTCTTATATCTTCTATGTTAGGAGCTTCTTTTTCATAGTCATTTAAATATTCTAGAAGCTTTCCATAGTTCTTTTCAGTAATTTTTATATTTTCAGGAAGTAAAGGATCAGCACAGGATATTCCAGGGCTGATTATTGAATCATGGTTGTTTTTTCCAGTAATCATTGCTATTTTCATTTTTTCACCAGAAGGTTTTAGAAGATATTTTTTTTCTAAGTAATCATCTTCATATTGTTTTTGCAGAGCCTTGAATGGAACAACAATTGATGATTTTCCAAGTACTCTTGCAACATTTAAAGCAATAGCTGATTTTCCGCTACCACATGTTCCATGTAAAAAAATAATTTTAGTTCCGTTTTTTATTAAATCAGTTATTTCTTTTACTACATCTTCTTGAGTTTTACCATTTGAAAATTTTAAGGGAGTAATTGGTTTTCCGTTTTCATTTAAATCCCAGTAGTTTTTAGAGGATATATCTTTGATTTCATTAGAATAAGTGTCTTCTTTTAAAAACTCAAGGGAATCAGATGTTTTTAGTTTAATATTTTTTCCTCGTGAAAGATATCTTTTATTTGAATAATAATCTTTTTTTGAATTTATTTCCTTTTTAATTTCTTCTTTAAATTCATGTCCATTTACCCCTATAAATTTTCCATCTGCATCAAATAATAATCTTTGTGATTTTTTTTCCTCTTTTGCCATAAAGAGTTCATAAACATGATAGTTTAAAAGAATTTTGGCTTTTTATTGTAAAATAAATCCTGAATTTTAACATGTTTTATTGATAATTCACTTGCTCCAGAGTCGCAAGTCATTGTTAAAAATTTAATGTCTTTTTCTATAAGCGAAAAACTTGATGAAGTCAGTTTTAAGCCATTGATTCATAAGCTTGCGAATGCAAATGTTACGCTAAAAAGTTGACTTTACAATCTAGATAGTTTTAAATATAATCTTTTATATTTTTATAAATGAGGGTGAAAACTATTTTAACATTCTTTTTAACATCATTTTTTATATTCCTATTAATGGTTTATTTTTTTATTCCTTTAGACGAAATAGATTTTGTTTTAAAAGAAACAAATAATAATTTTACATTAAATATTGAAGAAAACAATACTATGCAATTTTATCCTAATATGAGGTTTTCAACATCCAATATAACTTATGTTATCAGCGATTGCACTGTTAAAAAAACTGAAGATATGAATAGAGCGTTTAATATAATCCAGGATTCAACTGTATTAAAATTTAAGAAAGTGGATGAAGATGGAGATATTTCTGTTTTATGCGACAGTTCTGCAAAAATTGAAGGAGGTTTGTATATTGCAGGTGAAGGAGGGCCTTCAAATGTGACTCAAACAGATTTATTTAATGTGATTTCTAAAGGAAAAATACTATTGTTTAAAGATTCTAACTGCCCTACTCCAAATATTGCCCTTCATGAGCTGCTACATGTTCTTGGATTTGACCACTCTAAAAATAAAAAAAATATTATGTTCCCTATTTCAGACTGCAGGCAAACTATTGGCGAGGATACTATTGAATATATCAATAAGATTTATAGTATTCCAGGCTATCCTGATTTGGTTTTTGAAGATGTAAAGGCAAGTTTTAGCGGAAGGTATTTTGATACACAGATGCAAATAATGAATCAAGGCCTTTCTTCATCCGGAGAAACAGAAATTATTATTTATGGAGATGGAAAGGTTGTAAAAAAATTTAGTTTAGATGAAATGGATTATGGCTATGGGAGAGTTATAACTTTAAGCAATATATGGGTTTTAAATAAATTTGATAATGTCAAATTTGTCATTAATTCTACTTTTGAAGAAATTGATAAAAATAACAATGAAGCTGTAATGGTTATTTCGACTTCAGAGGATTGATGATTTTATCTAGATGTAATTAATATTATTGAAAAAAGGATTATTCTTAATTAATATTTGTATCTGAAAAATAGATTTATTAATCTTAAGAGTAAAGTATATTAATATAAGTTAAATTACAGATTTACATTACACGCAAAATTTAATTTATCTAGTTTAATATATATCTAAAGATATTTTATATAGAAAAAAGAAAAAAAGAAAAATTTTAGAAATTAAGATCAATCGTCAAGATCCCATTCATCAAGTTCGTCTTCTTCGATCTCGTCGACTTTATCCAAGGTATTTGAATCATCCATTTTCAACCTCATTTTTCCTTATTTTCTTAAGAGATAGATAGTTTAAAAATATTTCTGTTAATTTAATTTGGTTAAAAAGTAAAAAAAGAAAAATAGAATACATTAAAATTGGTTAAGTACACTGGGTCTTAAATAATGCCACCTAATTGCTTATTACCACAAATAGACCTTTCTTTTAATTAATTCAACAATCCTATCGAGCTTTCAAGATTTATAAATTACTACTTAAAACTCACAATCCCTAACCTTTTTGCAAGATTATATTAATAAAGAAATTGCCTAAAATTTCGCTATCTCCGCAGCAAGCTACAAAGTATTCACTGCGAAATTTTTCGCTTTCAGCGACCAGCAATTTCAGTCTTTCAAAATCTGCCACAGCAAGCTGTGGGGTATTAAACCCAGATTTAGAAATAAAATAAATACAAAAATCTAATTTTATCTAAGATAAAATTGCTAATTATTGCTTAGAAATTGATTAAAATTAAATAAATTCAATTAGGTGGGAAGTATTATGATTTAGTGTAGTTAAGATTTACGGATTTAAGGATATTGAATATTTCAAACTGAAAATACTTCAAAGTTGCTTATAATTTAGTCCCAAACATGTAGTTGATTCTTAATTAGTATATGTAATTAAAAAGTAAATTGCAAAATAGCTAAACAGTATCTACTTAGGCGTCTGAAGTTGCTCGTTGCTGTTGAAAAACTAGCAAATTATTGTTATCATCGCTGAACTTCAGAAAGCTAAGTAATTACGCTAAACAACAAACTTTAAAAAATAACATCTATTCTCTATTTTATCCCCTCATAGCTCAGTGGTTAGAGCGCCTGGCTGTAGTTAATCAGTAAACTAAGGTGGAGATTCCTAAATTGATGAACAAAAAACATCAATAGGATAACAATGAAGCCCCAAAAGCCATAATGTTCAACCAGAACCCGGGAGATCCCCAGTTCGACTCTGGGTGAGGGGATTTATTTTTACCCAGAACGAGAACGTAGTTCGACTGAGCTTTAAGACTTTTTAGTTGAATAAATATTAATAATAAAAGTATTGAAGCGAAATGGGTGAGGGGATTTATTTTTACCCAGAACGAGAACGTAGTTCGACTGAGCTTTAAGACTTTTTAGTTGAATAAATATTAATAATAAAAGTATTGAAGCGAAATGGGTGAGGGGATTTATTTTTACCCAGAACGAGAACGTAGTTCGACTGAGCTTTAAGACTTTTTAGTTGAATAAATATTAATAATAAAAGTATTGAAGCGAAATGGGTGAGGGGATTTATTTTTACCCAGAACGAGAACGTAGTTCGACTGAGCTTTAAGACTTTTTAGTTGAATAAATATTAATAATAAAAGTATTGAAGCGAAATGGGTGAGGGGATATTTTCAATCCCACTGTTCTTCTTCATCAGGACCTGTTTGCTGTTCTGAAACAAAGAATGCTTTGTTGGAGATTGTTTCATAAACCTTGCCGTCTATTTCATAAACAGCAGTTGCTGAAGGCAATGAAAACTTACCAAGAACTCCTATTTTTGAGTAGACTATATATGAAAGAACTCTTGCTTCTCCCTGTTCTAAATGATCTATCTCCCATTCAAGTCTTCTGTTTTTTTCATCTACATGGCTTGGTGCTTCAACACCAAACTTTTCATAAAATTTAACAAGAGGAGGAAGACGGTCAATTATGTTAATTCTATTAACGTATTTTCTTGCTTTTACTTTTATTGTAACCTTTAATGCAAGTTCTCCTCCTTTAGTTCTTACAAAATGAACTTTTTTTGTCAGTTCAAGCGGTTTTAATGAATATTGTTTTGTAATTATTGTTATTATCACCACTAACAGTGCTAGAATAAAAGGATAGAACCAATTTGTTTTTACTTTTATATCCAATGATTCTCCTGGTTTTAAACTTTTATTCCAAGTGTAGGTTATTATAAAATTTTTTCTTTCTATTATATCCGGAGAATGGCTGAAACTTGTGAATAATCTGGAAATAATATTCTTTTTTATTTGAGTGGTTGTAGAAGAGATTAAATTTCCTTCATTTGTTTTTTTGATTGTTTTTGTATGAACAAACAAACCATATTCTTTTGAAATGGTTGTTAATATATTCTCCTCTACAAATTGAATCATTCCTTCAATTTCTGCTTTTTGGTTTGATGTTACTATTTGTGTATCTAAAGTGTAAAAACCTGCCATCAATTTTTTGAAGTCTTCTTTATTTAAGGTTATTTCAAATTCTTTTTTTTCATAAGGAGTTAATTCAAATGTTTTTTCTATATTAAAAAAAGCAGAAGTAAAAGTTGCATTTATCTCTTTGAAGTAAATATTTTCTTTATTTTTTAAGTATAAAGTTATTTTATTTGATTTAGGGTCAATGCTTTCAGAACCTATCTCAAATGCATCTTTAAGTTCAATAAAGTTTATAGTAAGCTGCTCTTCCTGGACAGATTCATCTTCGCCTTTTATAAAATATTTTAGAACATAATAACCTTTATAATTAAAGTTTTCTCGGGGATAGATTATCACACTGATATTTTTTGTCTGGCCTTCTTCAATTTTTACATTTTCTGACGGTTCCATAATAAATCCAAGAAGATTATAAAATGTGAATTCATCTGTTTTTTCGTTGTTAGTAATCTCTAAATTAAATATAGTTGGACTGTCTATACTTAATATTGAAACTTCATTAGCGCTTTGTTTTTTTACATCAAGGTTTATTGCTAAAACAGATGGAATTATTAAAATTATGCAAAATAGAACCAAAGTTTTCTTTATCATATGCCATAAATACACAATTTCTATTTAAAGATTTCTATGGTAACTTAAAAATGATTATATTTGTATAATTCCTGCTTTTTGACCTTCTAAATCCAGATATGCTTTTGCCTGATCCAGAAATTCATCGCAATCACCTACAAGTTTATCCTCATATTGCTCTACCTTTGAATATATAACCCATTTTTCATATACTGCTCTTAAAAACTTCATAAACCCTGTTCTTTCAAATTTGCTCTCATAGTCTCTTACTAATGTACCTTTAACTTTAATTTCTACTGCTCCTGTATCTGTTTTTATCTTTTTACCCTCACTTTGCACTTCTATTTCTTTTAATCCAATTATCCTCCATGTAACTTTTATCTCAAACTTGAAGTAATCTGTTATTTTCCTGAAACAATTCCAGACAATATCCAAGTTTTTATAATCTGCAACTAATTTTTCCACGTATTTTTCTTCAACAACAATTAAATTTGTTTCTTCACTTAACCAATCATAGCAAAATCTGTAGAATTCTTTAAAATTAACTGGTCCTGTATTTTTAATTTTACTTGAAAATATTACTTCCTTCTCTACCATTTTTGTCCTCTTTTATGATTATTCTAATATAAAGATGTTTAAAAATTTGTTGGTGAGGCTTATATATTTAATTTTAATAAAAATCTGTCAATATAATTTTAAGAATTGTTGAAAATTATGGAGGAGTTATTAGATTATAGCTATTGTTATCTTTTAACTTATTTAAAGATTAAACTTCTATAATTCCTGCTTTTTGAGCTTCAGTTGCTAAAAATGCTTTTGCCTGATCCAGGAATTCATCACAGTCAGCCATAAGTTTGTCTTCATAATGCTCTATTCTGGCTTTTATTAATACTTTTTCATATATTTTATTGAGAAATGTGTTAAAAGGTGAATTTTGAAATTTGCCTTCATAATCTTTTATAAGGGTTCCAGTTACTTTTATTTGAACTGATCCGAAATTGGTTTTTATCTTTTTGCCTCCTTTTTCGTATTCAATATTGCGAAGTCCAGTAATTCTCCATATTACTTTTACCTGGAATTTGAAATAGTCAGTAATTTTTCTAAATGCAGTCCATGCTGCTTCAATACCCTTTGAATCACCGCTATTTTTTTCGTTATATTTATCTTCAGCTACAATTAAATTTGTTTCGTTACTTAACCAGTCAAAACAAAAGTTATAGAATTCTCTAAAATTAACCGGACCAGTATTCTTTAATTTACTTTCAAACACATCTTTTTTTGGCATGATATCATATTCATAAGTTTTTATGATTTAAATATTTTTCATATTTGAAAAAAATATACACTTCGTGGATTTAATGACTCAAAACTGACTATATCAAGTTTTTCGTTAATAAATGTCTATATTGTTAAAACAAATTAAGAATAACTAATTATGGTTTAGTGTAGTTAAGTTATTTTCAACTGTATTTAGATTACTATCTCACTCACATGCTGTTTTTGCAGGATTCACAGATAAGTCTGCCATCCACTCTATATAATATATCCTGATTTCCACATTCTTCACATATGCCTTCATGCATAAATTCCCTATTTTTTGCTTTTTTAACACGCAAGAGTTTTTCCTGCTCTTCTTTTAACATTTCTATTTCACTTAATTCCGGATAAATTTCTGGGTTAAAGTTTAGAATATCACGGATAGTTACAATTCCTACCAGTTCTTTTCCCTGTATTACAGGAAGTCTTCTGAATTTTAATTTCTTCATTTTTTGCAGAGCAATTTTTACAGGAGTATTTGGTTTTATAGTTGCTATTTTTTTTATAGCTACTTCAACTGCTTTAATTAAAGAAAGGTCTTTTTTTGATTTTTTTACCAATGCCCAAAGAATATCATCACTTGAAATAAAACCAACAAGCCGCTTTTTATCTACAAGAAGAAGACTTCCAACTCTTTTTTTAACCATTAACTTTGCACAATCAAGCAAATTAGCATTTGGTTCAATGGTTACAGGGTTTCTGGTCATTATGTCAGAAACCACTATATTCTCCATATAAAACCTATATCTTTCAAATATATAAATTTATCCTGGAAACCAGTATATATACTTGAGTGAAGGAATTTTTATAAAGGGTTTTTTTGATGTATTGATATAATTAATCTGCATATAAAATTTTAATAAAAGATAAAATAAAAATGAATGAAGCAATATTAAAAGCTCAAAATGATGGATTGGTTAATATAATAACAATAACATCTATTCAAGAACAATCTAAAAAAAGCGTGTTTAAATAAAAAATAAAAATGATCGAAAAATATAAAGTTTGTTTTACAAAAACAACAGAAAAACCAACTGGAGATAATAGTGTATATGGTATAGTGAATGATTATTATCAAGTTAGCAGAAGAGGTAACATATTACTTTCAGAAGGAATAGACTATATTAGTTTGATAGAACAAATTATTAAAACATGCAGAAGTCCTAAAAAAGTATCATTAGAATTAACCATAAAATAAATTAAAATCTTAATGAATAAAAAATGACAGATAGACAGCCAATAGTTTTAATGCCAGAAGATATACAGCGTATAATGGGGAAAGATGCTCAAAGAAATAATATTCTTGCTGCTAAAATGGTAGCTGATATTGTAAAAACAACTTTAGGGCCTAAAGGCATGGATAAAATGCTTGTTTCTCCTTTAAATGAGATTATTGTTACTAATGATGGTGTTACAATTCTTGAAGAAATGAAAGTTGAGCATCCTGCAGCGAGAATGATGATAGAAATTGCTAAAACTCAGGAAAGTGAAGTTGGAGATGGAACTACAACTGCTGTAATGCTTGCTGGAAAATTGCTTGAAAATGCTGAAAAATTATTAGATAAGAAAATTCATCCTACTGTAATTGTTAAAGGTTATAGATTGGCAGCAGAACAATCACATAAGATTCTTCAGGATTTGGCATTGAAAATATCTGTTGATACTCCTGAAGGAGAAGATATTTTGAGATATGTTGCTATGACTGCAATGACTGGCAAAGGAGCAGAGAGTGCTAAAGAAAAATTTGCTGATATTATTGTTAAGGCTGTAAAGCAGATTTATGATGAAGAATCAAATAATGTTGATTTAAATGATATAAAAATTGAAAAATTAAAAGGTGATGGTGTTGAAGATACAGAATTGGTTTCTGGAATTGTTTTAGACAAAGAAAGAATAAGCATTGACATGCCTAAAAGAGTTGAAAATGCAAGAATAGCTTTAATAGATTCATCATTGGAAATTAAAAATGCTGAAATAGATACAAAAGTTTCAATTTCTTCACCAGAACAATTACAGAATTTTTTAGACAGAGAAGAAAAAACTTTAAGAGCAATGGTTGATAAAGTTAAGAATTCTGGAGCAAATGTTATCTTTTGCCAGAAGGGAATTGATGATTTTGCTCAGTATCTATTAACTAAAGAAGGAATTTATGCCTGCAGAAGAGTTTCACGTTCTGATATGGAGAAATTATCAAAAGCAACAGGCGGAAAAATTATTAATAATTTAAATGAATTGAATATTGAATTATTAGGACATGCTCAGCTTGTTACAGAAAGAAAACATAGTGAAGATAAAATGACTTATGTTGTTGGATGCAAAAATCCTAAAGCTTTAACAATTTTAATTCATGGAGGAACAAGCCATGTTATTGATGAAATGGAAAGAGCAATTAAAGATGGTTTAGGAGATGTTGTTGCTTCATTAAAATCAAAATTAGTTGTTCCTGGAGGAGGAGCTGTTGAAATTGAACTTGCAAGAAGATTAAGAATTTTTGGACAAACATTAGGGGGAAGAGAAAGGCTTGCTGTAGAAGAATTTGCTTCTGCCTTAGAAGATATTCCTTTAACTTTAGCAGAGAATGCAGGATTAGATCCTATAGATATTCTTACTGAAATGAAATCAAGACATGATGCCGGAGAAAAAAATGCCGGATTGAATTTATTTACAAATAAAATTGAGAATATGCTTGAAGTGAAAATTATTGAACCATTAAAAATTAAAACCCAAGCAATAAATTCAGCAATAGATGTTACAACTATGATATTAAGAATTGATGATGTAATTGCATCTTCCGGGGATAACAGAGGTAATATGCCTTCTGCGAGAGGGATGTCTGGCATGCCTAATATGGAGTATTGAAATGGACAAAGATAAAAGTATTGAGGTTAATTGTGAGGAAGATAGAACATTTAAAGGAATAAACCCGGATAATTATGTGTGTGGAACAATAGTTAATATAAATGATGAAGCATTTAAAGTTGTTAGAGGAATTAATTTTAAAAAATATTTTGAAGCAGGACATAGTTTAAATGAACCATCTGTTTATGATCCTGTTGCGGATAGGACTGAAGAATTAACTAATTATATTTTAAAACAACAATTTAGTTAGATTTTACTTGATTTTAGTATCATTGATGATATCTTTTTATATATTAGGAAAAGGATAATGAATATTATTATTACAAATAAGATTGCATATTTTCCAATTTTTAAGTAGATAATTATATTATTTAATGTACTACCAAAGAAAAACCCAAGTGAAACATAAAGTATTGTAAGTGGGAGAGTTGTAATTGCTGAAACCAAAATGAATTTTTTTAATGGTATTTTTAAAGCTCCAGATAAAAGTAAAGTAATTGTTGATAATGGTGCAGTTGGTTTACCTATTATCATTGCACCTAAGAAATTTTTATTAAGTTTTTTTTCTAACTTTTGTATTTTTGATTTGTTTATACCTTTTTTATTCCAGTATTTTTCTAAGACTGATTTTCTTAAATATTTGCCTATTGTATAATGAATTAAGTCTCCTATAACATCTCCTAAAAAAGATAGTATGAAGATAATAAAAATATTTAAATGTCCGAGCGAGGCAGCAAATGATGCAAACATGGTTGTTAATGGTCCTTCAATAACCATTAGAATAAATATTGCTAGGTAGCTATAACCTTGAGAATTTATAGCTGCTGAAATTATATCTATGAAGCTCATTTTACCTCTTTTAATACATTTGTTTTAACATATTTGAATTTAAAAAAGTAGCTATTTCTTAGGTAATTTATTTAAACTAGGATATTTTGGTGGGTTTATGCTACAAGATAAAATTAAAATTTGGCTGGCTTATTTTATGCAATTTTTAATTTTTATATCTATAATTATTTCTTTATTCACCCAGGAGTTTTTCTATACTCTTGCGGCTGCAGTAGCTTTGATAATAACATTTCTTCCGGCAATGATAAGGAGAAGATGGAAAATAACTTTGCCATGGACACTGAATTTACTTATAGTTATCTCATTATATCTTTATGCTGTAGGATTAGTTTTTGGACTTTATGGCGAGTGGTATCCTTTTTATGATAAGTTTGGGCATTTTTTAGGTTCAATTGTTGTAGCTTTTTTGGGTTTTGCTTCTGTAATTATTGTTGATAAATATTCTGATTTAAATTTAAATAAAAGACATATAATCTTATTTATTATTGTTTTTACTATGGCAATTGGCTCTTTTTGGGAAATATTTGAATTTTTCTTTGATCAATTGTTAAGTAGAGGCAGTCAATCTGGTTTAGATGATACTATGTATGATATGATTTTCAATTTTTTTGGTGCTTCTTTAATAGCTATTATTACCAATATAAATTTTAGATATATGAAAGAAAGTGTGCTGGAACATAATAGATAAAAAGGTTTGAATTAATTTTTTATGTCCACAATTGAAAAGTTTATAAATTAAGGGTTGTTAATAATTATATGATACAGATTTTAAAAAATAGATATTTAGATAGTTTTTTAAAATTTTTCTTGATTTCTGCAATAATTCATATAGTCATTTTATTGTTTATAACTATAAAAGAAAGGGATATTGTTTATTTAAATTATTTTCATATTTTGAACATTAATTTATTCTTTAAGGGGGTTGAAGTGGGGATTTTAAGTCAAGTTATTTCTATAGTTTTGATGGTAATTATTTATATTATAATTTTCTTATTTTTTACGAGAAAGAAATAATTCAATGTTCTTAAAGTTTATAAAGAGATTATTCTTTTTTTATATATGAGGATAGCTTTTTTTACAGATGTTTTTTTTCCATTAGTAAGTGGTGTTACAACAGTAACTGCTGACTTAGCTAAAGGACTTGCAGATAAAGGGCATAAAGTTTATATTATTTGCCCTAAAATAAATAATTCCAAGGAATTTAAATATAAAAATATAAAAGTTGTGAGGCTTAAAGGTATTCCTGCATTAATTTATCCAGATTTTAAATTAACTTCACCGTTTAGTTATAAAATTTTTGATTTGATTAAAAAAGAAAGAATAGATATAATTCATTTTCAGATTACAATGCCATTGGGTATTCAGGCAATATTTTTGTCTAAATTATTAGGAATTCCTCTTGTAGGTACTTTTCATACTTTTTTTGCAGATCCAGATTATTTGAAACATGCTAATTTAGATTATAAATTTGTTGAGAATGCTTCATGGTGGTATGCAAGACAATATTATAATAGATGTGATTTAATTACCTGTCCTACAATCAGTGTAAAAAAAGAAATGATTAAGCATAGATTCAATAAAAATATAAAAATAATTTCTAATGGGATTGATCTAAAGAATTTTAAGAGAGGTAATGGAAAATTAATAAAAAAAAGATATAGGCTAGATGATAAAGTTATTTTATTTTTTGGAAGGATTGCATATGAGAAAAATATAAAGTATTTATTGGAATGTTTCAAGCTTGTCTTAAAAGATAAGCCTAATGTGAAATTAATGATTGTTGGAGGAGGTCCCCAGTTAAGTAAGTTTAAAGATAATACAAAAGAACTTGGAATTGAAAAAAATGTAGTTTTTACTGGAATGGTAAATTATAAAGAGTTGCCATCTTATATTATGGCTTGTGATTTATTTGCTACTGCATCTACAACAGAAACATTTGGTTTGACTACAATAGAATCTCAAGCAATGGGCTTGCCATCTGTTTGTGTTAATGCAAGGGGTTCAAAAGATGTTGTGAAAGATGGTTTTAATGGTTATTTAATAAAACCAGGTGATAAAAAAGGTTTTGCAGATAGAATCATAAAACTTTTATCAAAGGATAATTTAAGAATTAAGATGGGAAAAAATGCAGTTAAAGAGTCTAAGAAGTATAATAATAAAAGAATTGTTAATATTTGGGAAAAAGAATATAAAAAATTATTAAAATCTAATTCTTAGATTTTAATTTTCTTAAGAAACTATTAAAGAAGTTTAATATAAAAGCCATGTTACAGAGAAATCTTAAAGTGTAATATGAAATATAACTAAATTTATTGTTATTTCTTCCATATCCAAAGTTTTTTATTGGCCTAAGAAAAGCATATCTTCCAGCATTATGAACAATTGGTATTAGCTCTTTATTTTTTTTGTAGAATTTTCCTTCTTTTATTATAAATTTTTCATTTAAACTTCCAATAACATAGTTGTATTTTTTATCTAATTGATGAAAACCATTTTTATATAGGGTATAATTAACAATTATTTGGTCTGGTCCAAATGAGTCTTTTTTTGCTATAAACCGGTCCATATTTTTACATAATTCTTTAAATTTGTTATTGGGAGATATTATCATTCCCCCATTAATCATTTTTTTATTTTTTAATACCTTTCTGATATCTTTTTCTATTTTTTCTATAAATAGTTTATTTATTAAGGTATATTCTAACATTGGCGGGGCTAAGTCTTCACATACTCCACGAAATTCTGTTTTATTTTCGTTAAATAGGTGAGTTATATCTTTCTGAAAGATTATATCTCCACTATCACAAGCCATAACTTGTTCATACTTATTTTTGTTTAGAAAACTTAGCATATCCCTATATCTTATGTTTAATATATGTCCGTCTCTTTTACAAGCAATTACTTTAACATTTTGTAATGTCAATTCTTTTTTCTGTTTTTCTGTTAAACCATAATCTAAAATGACAATCTCTATAATTTTTGTGTTTAAATTATCTTTTAATGATTTTAACCAATGATTAATAAGAAAATCTCCATATTTGGAATCTGAAGAACCTATTATAACAAACTTCTTTTTTTGATTCATTATTTAGGTTATTTTTTAATATATTTAATTGTTTCTAAGCGGGTATAAAACTAAACTTATACGATTGAAAATAAAGAAATTGCTTAAAATTTCGCTATTTCCGCAGCAAGCTACGGAGTATTTACCGCGAAATTTTTCGCTTTCAGCGACAAGCAATTTCAGTCTTTCAAAATCTGCCACAGCAGGCTGTGGGGTATTAAACCCAGATTTAGAAATAAAAAGTAAAGATAAATTTTTACAAATGTTTAAAAATAAAAGATATATTAAATAGATATATTAACGAAATTTTACAAACTATATACAATTAAAATGAAAAAATTTGAAAAGGGGTTACTGATTGTACTTGTTATATTATTTGTATTAACACTGATTGCAAATATTTTTAATTATAATGATACCAACAGTTTATTTTTGGTTGGAATAATATTATTATTCAATGCCTTTTTTTTAGTAGGAGTATTTTGTATAACGCATTTTATAAAAGAAAGAATAGAAAGAAATTATGTTCTATTTATTTTCTTTTTTCTTATTGTAATTATTTTATATTGGTATTTGCTTAGTGAAATTTTTAGCATTTATTACGGGTCATTTATTAGTCTAGGAGGATTATTCTTTTTTTATATGGTTCAATCCACAGGGATTATTCTTTTGGTTTTGATAGGATCAATCTTAATAATAATTGGATTTACAGGATTATTTTATCATTTATATTATAAAGATTTTGAGAATAATAAGAGATATAAGGCAAGATATGTTATTTTAATTATAACCCTATTAATTATTATGGTTATACTAATTCCAAGAGCTTATGTACAAGATTCAACTCCTCATATTGCGGCATTAAAAAACATAATAAAACCTTCTTGGTTGAAAATAGATAAAGAAATTCCCTTAACAAGTAAAGAGCCTGTTTTGAATATAAATTTGCAAACAAAAAACCCCAATATAATTATTATCTTGTTGGAGTCAGTGCCTGCTAAACATATGACCTTTAATGGATATGAAAGAAATGTAACTCCTAATATAGATAAGTTTGCAAATCAAAATATTGTATTTAATAATGCATATAGTTCTGCGTCTCATACAAGCCAGGCACAACCAGTATTACTTTCATCAAGATATGCTTTAGTTAATAAAATAGGGAATGATTTTAAGAAAGATTATCCTAAGACATTTATGTGGGATATTTTGAAGAATAATGGATATAATACTTCACTTTTCTCTGCAGCAGATTTAAATACGTTTAATTTAATTGAATATTTAAATCAGAAAAATTTGGATATTTTTTGGCATTCAATAACAGATGGCAAGTTTGACTATATATTTACTAACGAAAAAAAAGATTATGATGAAAGGGTTGTAAATAAAGCCATTGAGTGGATAGATTCTTTAAATAATTCTGATCCTTTTTTTACATATATTAATTTCCAAGCAAATCATTATCCTTTTATTTATCCGAATGAATCCTCATTGTTCAAACCAGAAAAAGATAAATCTGTTTTTACGAATTATCTCTATGTTGCTGAAGAAGATTGGGAACCTACAATTAATAGATATGATAATGCACTACATTATACTGATAAGCAAATAGGTATTCTTTTGGATTATTTAGATGAAAGAGGTTTACTTAATAATACTATTATTATATTGACTTCTGATCACGGAGAGTCTCTTAATGAAAGACCCCAAGGAATTATGCATGGTTTTGGTGTTTATGAAGAAGAAATAAAAGTTCCACTCATATTTTCAATACCTGGAGAAAAACATAAAGAAATTGACGAGAAAGTGAGATTAATAGATGTCATTCCAACTATATTAAATATTTCAGGTTTTTCTTTATCAGATAATTTTCAAGGCAGGGTTATGACAAAAGATCCATTAATTTTTTCTTATGCTCAAAATCAAAATAATAAAATTGGCATTATTAAGGGTGATTTAAAATATACTTTAGATTTGAATTCTTATGTGCCAGAGGCATACAACTTAACTTCAGATCCAAAAGAAATAAATAATTTAATAAAAACTGAGAAAGATAGACAATTTTATGCAAACAGATATGGTTATATTTTGTTTAAATGGTATGATTGCCAAATAAATTATTATAAAAAGGAATTATGGAAAAAAGGTGAAAAAATAGGTTGTAATTATTAAAATTATGCGCCTATGTCGCATTCCACTCTTTATTATAGGTTATATTTGTTTTCTTGAAATGCGCCACCCGGGAGTCGAACCCGGCTCACCTCGTGTTTGCGTTTTTATACTATCTTCAAAGGAAGGTAGGGCGGTAGGAAAACTTGGTTTCCTTCGCTTGGCAACGAGATATTCTACCGATAAACCAGCGGCGCATGTAAATAATAATATTTAACAATATAACTGAGAAAACTTAATTTAAAAGTTTAATGATGCAGAAAAATTGCTATTATAATTCAACTATCTATATCATCAAAATAAACATTTCTAAAACAAGCTTTTAAAATATCTCCTAATTCATGATAGAATTCAGTATCTTTTGCTATTCCTAAATATTCAGTTGCAATTTCTATTGCTTTATTATTATCTCCGGCATGATAATAATATGTAGCAGAATTTGTTGCAGAAATTAATTCTTCAGGAAAAAGACCTTTTTGATTAATTGCCATTTGATATTCTTTCCATGCTAATAATTTTAACGATATCCATCTTTCTGTTGCTTGTTCCATAACATTAGTTTTTTCTTGTGGCATTTAAACTTTTAAGTTGAATACTTTATAAACATTTACATTATTAAAACAATAATATTTGTAGTATCCTAATATTTTTGCATAGAGTAATTTTATAAACACTTTTCCCTTAGTTTAAAGATGAAAAAAGAGCTAAAAGGCCAGTTGTTTATTATCCTATTTTCTGTTTTATTATTTATTATTCTCTTTTTCTTTTTAGGAGTTGGTTATCCAAACCTGCCATTAATATCAAAAGTTATTATGGGGTTAATTTTTTCTGGAATTTCTTATTTTTTATATAAAAAAAGTTTTTATAACTTTTTCCTGGGATTAATAACCGGATTTAGTGTAATGATTTCTCTTGGTGTTAGTTTTGGATTTCATCCTTATCTAAATTTTATAGCAACTTTGATTTCAATTTTTATTATAAATTTTTCATATAATAGCTTAAAAATTAAAGATAAGTATCCTCTGTTAATTTTTATTCTTTATATTATTGTATGGATTATTTTAAGCATCAATGTTTCTTACAGACATGACTGGTTTTTGGAAAATTTGCTGACAATTCCATTTGTTGTTTTTATCTTTATAATCTATAAAAGATTTAAGCTTTCAAATTTATCATACAGTTTAATTTTTATTTTTATGACCCTGCATATTATTGGAACACATTATACTTATGCTGAAGTGCCTTTTGGATTTTGGATACAGAATTTTTTAGGATTATCAAGAAATCATTATGATAGGATTGTTCATTTTAGTTTTGGTTTATTATTGGCTTATCCTGTAAGAGAAATATCAATAAGAATCGGAAATCTTAAAGGGGCATGGGCATTATATATTCCGATTGATTTAGTGCTGGCTTTAAGCGCATTGTATGAAATTATTGAGTGGATAATTGCAATAATGTTTGGAGGGGATTTAGGAATTGCTTATCTTGGAACACAAGGAGATGTTTGGGATGCTCAAAAAGACATGGCTTTTGCCGGGTTAGGAGCTGTTATTGCTATGTTTATTGTTTATGTATTTAACCTTTTTTATAGAAGAGAATCATTTCATAAAGAAATAAAAGAAAGTTTAAAAGTTAAGTCGAAGGAAGTTTTAGGAGAAAAAGCTATTCAGAAGATAAGTAAATAAAATAACATTTTTTATAGGTATGAAAAGAATTAATAAATTTGGTGAACAGCTGCTTGATTTACCACTCTTTTTCCTTCTACATAAAATTCTTGCATAAATAATTTTCTTTTAGGAGTTAGTTTATAATAAGAATCAACTAATTTAACAGCCTTTCCTAAATAATCTTGTGGAATAAGCCCCAATATTTCTACACTCGTAGTTTGACCTGGTTTTGATTCTATTACAACACGGGTAGAAAAGACTTCATCTGGTGAAACTAATGATTTATCAAAGTCTCTTTGTATTAATCGAGAACATGAAATCTTTTTTAATAAACCAGAGGTTTTTAAATTTGTATGTGACATTTGATTCAACAGTAAAACCCCTTTTTAAATATGTGTATACTCGCAAATTATTGCAATTATATTTAAATATTATTTATCTTTTAGTTAATTATGATATTAACATCAAGAGCAGGAATCATTTCAAGAATAAGAGATAATTTTACTCATTATGTTCATTATTTAACAAGTGCTGAATATAGACAAGAAGAAAGAACAAAAAATAGTGATGAATGGAGAGAAGCTCATAAAGATACTTTTGAAGGAATTGAAAGAGAACTTGGAATTGATAGAAGAACTGTTGATATTGAAGGAAAACTTTTAGATGGATATAAAGAACAATATAGGGTGTAATATTTTTCTATTTGCAGTTTCTCTTTTTCATTTCTTCTTCTAGTTTTTTAGAAAATCCTGGATGACAAGAGCAGTTTTTATTATGTCCACAAATTGAAAACCACATTCTTTAAAATGTGGTGTTAACTTTACTGTTTTCAATTTTGGATCATCCAAAAATCCGAACAAACCACACACCTTAGGGGTAAAACACAGGATTTTTTGATTTCTTTTTGTTTAATATATTGATAATATTCTTTCAACAGATTTAAAAATTCATAATACCTATATAAAATATGAAAAAAGAAGATAATTTAAGTGATGTGGAAAGAAAAGAAGTTAGAAAAGAAATAAAAAAAGTTGTGCATGAAACAACAATAAGCAAAGCTAAAGCTTTAAGAAAAGAATATAAAAAACAGGTTTCAGTTGCAATAATAACTGCATTTGGTTTGGTGATTGCTTTAGTTTGGAAAGATGTTGTCACAGCAATATTACCCACAGTAACTACTCCTACTTTTTTAGATAAGTTTCCTCTTTTAGCAAGTTTATATACTGCATTGGCTGTAACTGCTGTAGCAGTTATTGGCATTATTATAATTTCATATTGGGCAAAATCTCCAGAAGAAAATTAGAAATTCCTAATAATTTAATCTTTAATTTTTTTCTTCTCAAATAATTTTTGTGCTGGACATCCAAGTTTTCTTTGTTTGCAATGATTACATGCTAATCTGCTTCTAATAAAGCCATTACCAATAAAAGTTAGAATAAAGATAGTTAAAACTAATAATAAAAGTGTCCAATTGAAATCATTTATTAAAATTAAGATTCCAATAACTACGGGTATCAAAGAAACAAGTAAATCAGGAATAATATCTTTCCAAGTTATTTTCATTTTGCAAAACTTATTCAAATCTCCTTTTTTGAAGAATATGCTACTTATTTTACCTTTACCAAATGCACAGATTTTTCCATAATAACAACAATTAGTACAATGATATTTTATTAATCTGAATTCCAGAAATAAAGAAATTGCCTAAAATTTCGCTATTTCCGCAGCAAGCTACGGAGTATTCACCACGAAATTTTTCGCTTTCAGCGACCAGCAATTTCAGTCTTTCAAAATCTGCCACAGCAAGCTGTGGGGTATTAAACCCAGATTTAGAAATAAAAAGGCGAACTTTTGGGATATAATAGTATTTTTAAATTGGGTGGTGTGTTGAATAATCCAGATTATCTATATATAAAAGCTATAAGTCAAAATATTTATTCATTTATGTAGACTATAAATTTATGTGTAACAAAAAAGTTATGATTAATCAGTATATGTAAATAACTATTTTATAAGTTAAATATTCAATTTAAATTCTACCCTATTCCCCTACAAATTCTTCTAATTTAAGTGATTTAGGTGTTATAACTATAAGAGAAAACTGTTTATTAGGATGAGATTTATTCCACTCTTTAATATTATCTTTAAAATTATGGCTTGCTCCAAAATCAGTTACTGCTAATACTCCTCTTGGTGTATACTTAAGAACTTGTCCTAAAAGAAAATCTTCTCTATTCTTACAAACATTATCACCAAATTTCCATTGTCTTACTTCTTCAGATGCAATTCTATTAAGTTCTTGATGTTCTGCAGCATAAAAAGTTAAAGAATTATCTATTCCATAAAGTGCCATACCTCCAAGTTTTCTTGTTATAGGATGAAGTTCTTTCCATATGGTTTTTCTACCTTGTTCATTAAAAGGAAAATATCCTTGTTCTTTAAGAACTTCAAGTTGTTGCCATTGATTATTAACATAATTTTCAAATGCTCTTTCATGTCCTGTTGTAACTCCTTCTGGAAAAATTACAAATAATATTCCTTTTTTATTAAGGTCATTAAGAATATCATAAATTTCTCCTTGAATTTTTTCAATATCTTCTGCAATAAATTCATTTAACCATTCAAACAATGATTCGTGTTCATTACGGATATGAACTAAAGTAAAAGAAGAGTCCTCATTCATATAATAATCAACTTTTCTGGCTCCATTAAGTTTTTCAGGGATAGGAATAGAAACATCGGGTTCATATTGACTAATAAAACTTCTTGAAGCTGATTTTGAAATATAATCTGCTGTTCTTTGAGACTCTATTCCTGCACATCCTCCAAATAAAAGATTTCCTGCAAATAAAATATCTAAAAGTTTATTTTTCATAATTAATAATAATTTTACTTCTTCTCTTTTCTAGAATTCAACTCGCATCTTTGATTGTATTCAATTATATCATTTATCAAGATAGATGCTTCTTTTCTTGCATCATCTACTTTATGAACATTTAATTTTCCTTTTTTGAATTCTTTTCTTGCTGAAACAATATTTGTCAAAATTCTCAGATGATGGGGTGAAAAAATTCCTTTTTTGACAAAATTATTCTCAAAATCTCCGACTAATTTCTCCTGCGGTTTTTTTCCAAAAATAGTCTCTAATAATTCAAATACATCTTTGTAAATTTGTTCAATTGTTTTTTCACTGGTTCTTTTTTCTATTTGTTCTCTTAATTCTTTAAGTCTTTTAAGATAATCTTCGCTTTCTTTTAACAACTCATCCACTTCTTTCCCGGAAACTTCCTTGATTTTCTCATGTTCATATCCTTTGTAATATTTAATTGCAATTTTTTCTAAAATATTAATATATCTTTTCTCAAGCATTTTTTCTTTATCAACAAAAACTCTTTTCATTTCCTTGACAGTTTCTTTAACATTAGGAGGTGGCAATCCATAAAGCATTAATAATGCCTGGCTTGGTGTTAAAACACCCCAAAAAATATCCCCAATAACCAAATCTAATAAAGTTCTTTTTACTCTTTTAACTGTTTTATCTCCCATTGACATAAACATATCAATAGCTTCAGGTGAAGGTTTAAGCTTTCCCATTTTTAACAATGCTTTCCAAGGCAAAAATGTTCCCCGGTCATATAATGGAACTCCGTCTCTGATAAATGTAAAAATAACTGGATGAGCATCTTTTACACTCTCCCAAAAGTCAGTTAACAAATAAACCTGAACATTTAAAACATTTTTAACACCTGCTAATGCTGATGCTTCGCCGATATATTGATAAATAATACTTCTTAATTTTTCTTTTAATTCTAAACGGGGCATTCTTTTAACATCAGTATCATTAATAACAACAAAAACATCGACATCTGAAGTCTTAACAGCTTCGCCTCTTACTAAACTTCCTGCAATAACATAACTTACAACATATCTTTCAAATTTTCTCAAGACTAATGACTTATGGATTTCAGCAACTCTCAAAGCTCCTAAAAATCCTTTGTCATGAATAGGAAAAGACATTGCAATTGCACTTACCAAATCAAACTTTGAATCCAGGCACAATTCCCAAATATCAACCGGAGTTAATAAATGAAGCCAGATTTTTTCTTCAAATTTTTCAAGGATTTCAACAATTTCTTTTTTTACCTTTTTTATTTCCTTGAATTTTTCTTCAGGAATAATAACAAGAAGATGCAGATATTTTTCAGTTTCTTTTGGCACTTCTTCATCCTGTACAAAAATTGGAATTGATTGAGGAGGCAATATACCAACAGACTCAATAAAATTAAACTTTTTAATAATCTGCCCTTTTAATTTTTCTAATTTTTCTTTCTTCTTATCCATCTCTTTTTTTATCTTGGCTGCATCTTCACTTCCATTTGGCAATCCAGGCATTGATTTTGAATATTTATTGCTGATGTCCATACCTGGAATTTCATCATCCTGATTAGATTCATCTTTATTTTCATCTTTAATATTTTCTTCTTTATCTTCTTCTGATTTCATAATAAAACCAAAAATTCATGGCTTATAAAGGTTACTACTTTAAATTAGGAAAATAGTGTTGAATATTTTAGCTTTAAAACCCAAAACTCATTAATATCCCGCTATAATGTTCCATACCAAATATCTTTCTTATGTCTTTGTTTTAAGAGTTTAACTACTGGAGAAATCTTATAACTTATTTTTGCACAATACTTCAGTCTTGGTTTATGTATATAATATCCAGGTGGATCGGGTGTATCAAATTTTCCAAATTCTTTTTCTGCTATATCAAATGTAGTTTCAGGTTCACAGCCAATTCCAAAATTTCTTTTAAAATATTCTATTCCTCTAGTGGGTATTGATTTTGCACGCTCAACTTTTACATATTTTGGCTTTGAAGAATTCCAAGGTGTTGGAGAAGAAGAAAAAACTTCTTGATAATTAACAACATTTATCCTCATTTTCTTGCTGCCATCTTCATATTCTTGCAAACAATCTCCAACAGCTCTTTCAAATCTTTCATAAGCTTTATCAGAATCTAAAAGTCCAACTAATGATTGACTCATTCCTAATCTTTTCACAAGTTTATCTAATCTTTTTTTCTTGTATATATTCATAAAACCATTCAAAAAAATAGCTATTTAAACTTTTCTCAAATTAAAAATATCTATGTAAAATCAATGAGCTTCTTCTTGTTCAAAGCCATTTCTAATGTTTTCTTAACGAGCCAAATCTATTAGGTGAATCAACAACATCAACTGAAGCTACTACAACTAATGATGCTAATCCAGATGCACCTGCTCCAACAGAACCTGCAACTTTTAGAACATCCCCTACAACATGATAGTCAAACCCATAATCTGCTGCAAATCCAGCTGTTGCAAATAAAGCACTTCCTCCCAAGAATGCTAATGCTCCTATACCTATTTTGAATAATTCTTCACTGTATGACATATATCTTATTTTATAGGGTTTATAAGGTTCTTCTGATTCTTCAAGTGTCATAATAAAAAATTATCTTTTTTATTTATAAGATTATCTACACTGAACCATATAATCCAAATATTTAAAAACCACTTCTTAATAAAAAATACAATGTCAAACTCAATTCAAATCCCAACATATAAAACATTAATTCCTAATAGCACATATTCAAGAAGAGCAGGTTCAATTTGTTTTCAAACAATAGAAGATGAAATTCAAGCAACAAAAATTCTTCAGTTAGTAAGATATACTGCCCCTTCTGAAGATGAAGTTGTTAATCTTATTCAATCTGTTGCAAGAAATGGTCATACTTCTTCCTCACCAGAAAAACTTCAATTAGAAGAATTTTTAAAAATGCTTCCTTCAGATAAAATTGAAGGAATTCAATATGGACTAAAAGAAACATTAACTCATTTAAAAGGTCATTGTCCTAAAGGGGATTATCAGATAGGAAAAACATATCTTCAGGTTGATAATGGAACTATTCCTAATCAAATTTTAGAACATGCAAGCGATGTTATAAAAGAAAAAGGAGAAATGGCTTATAGAGGAGTTGTAGCCCATCTAGGAATTGAACAATGGGATATAAGAATAAGATTAGATGGCAAAGATAGTTTACCAAAAAGTTTGGAATTAGAATATTTATTAGATAGAGGAGTAAAAGATTGTGATGTTTTCAAAATCAAAGGAGATTATGGAAACTATCAAAATGCAGTAAATCAAATAAGATTATTAAGTAATGTTTTAAATTCTCCAGCTGATGTAAGAAAAATTGCAGACAAATCAGATATGTTCTTAATTTCAAAAGCTGCAATAACTTTAAAAGATACTGCAAAGTGTTTATTTGCTGGAAATGCTATAAAAAGTTTTACTGAAGGTTTAAAAGAAGCAATAGAATCATTACAAAATGGTGAGGAAATGTATCAAGGAGATGATGATAATGAAGATGATAAAGGAGAAAGTGGATTTCATGGTAGGGACGATTTCTTTAGAAACAATTAAGTTAAGTTCTTATAACAGAAGATTTTAAAAGCAATTATTCATATTCATTTCTAGTTATCACGGCCTTGTAGTCTAGTGGCAAAACGGCTCGTTTACACCGAGCAGTCAGGAGTTCGATTCTCTTCAGGGCCATGTTTTTATTTATTCTTAGAAACAACAACTCTATAACTTTTAATCACTTCTTCGGAGAGATTTAATATAAAGTTATCAAATTCAGAAACAAATACTTTTGCTTCTTTTAACATTTCTCTAATCTTTTCTTTTACTCCATGAAGAGGATATAGCTTTATATGAGCATGATTAATTCCCATTCCTTCCATTACCATTGCAACTCTTTGAACATTCAGTCCTTTCTCTAGCAGTTTTGACACTTTCTTTGTGACTATTAAAAACTTAGAGTAATCTTTATCAGACATATCAAAAGCATAGGAATCGTAATGCTTTTTAGTTAGAATAAGAGTCATACCTCTTGTGTTTGGCATTGCATCTAAAACTGCAAGAAAATCTTTGTCTTCCTAAATCTTAGCTGAATTATATTCTCCACTTGCGATTTTACAAAATATGCAGTCTTTCATTTTTTTCTCGCGATTGTTAGGATAAACAGATTTTTATCTTCTGATAAAAACAAAAAATTATCTGAAATTTCAGAAAAAGACATAATAAAGAAATTGCTTAAAATTTCGCTATTTCCGCAGCAAGCTACGGAGTATTTACCGCGAAATTTTTCGCTTTCAGCGACAAGCAATTTCAGTCTTTCAAATCAATCACTTTAAATCCAAACTTTTCATAGATTTTATCTGAACTTATTATCTCGCTTTCCTGGGAAAAAGCTATTTCACTTTCTTCACAGAAAGCCATAAGCAAAGCATCAAAAATACTGGCACCAGCTTCAATATATTCAGCTGTCTTAAAAAATAAATCCCACTTAACAAATGTTAAGCCAGCAATTCTAGATATTTGTAATAAAGTTTCCTTAAGAGGTATACCTTCCCTATTACAAACAATCATTAATTCTATAATGGTAAAAGGAGAAATGTAAATAGAGCTTTTATTTTTTTCATATATTTTTTTAGCCTTTTCTTTCAACCAATCAGAATCTTTTAATAGAGCCAAAAAAAAGTCAGAATCTGCGTATTTTTTTGATTGCATTTTTTTCTATTTCCTCTCTGGCTTCTTTTTTAAGTATTTCAATTGATTTTCCTTTTAATTTTTCTTTTCCAAGCTTACTTAATGCTTCAATTGGGTCATCATCAATTGGTTCAATAACCAGACTTTTACCATATACTTTTAATACTAAGGTTCTAAATCCCAAAAGCTTTCTTATTTCTTCAGGTATATATAATCTTCCTTGTTTGTCAAAATATACTATTTTTTCCATAATTATACTATATTACCATTATTTATAAATTTTTCCATTATCTTAAAATAAAACTTTTAAACATCTTTTTCTTTGATAAATTATAAAACATGGAAAATAAATATTTATTTATTTTAGGAAGAAATCCGGAATTATCAGTTAAAGAAGTTTTTTCATATTTTAATAAAGAAAAGATAAAAATTCTAAATTATTCTTTAATTAAAAATGGATTATTCTTAGAAATTAATGAAGAAATTAATTTGGATATAATTAATGAATTCGGAGGTGTTATTTCTATAGGAAAAGTTATTTTAGGAGGAAACTTAGAATTTTTAAAAAAAGAAATTAGCCAAAAAATGATTTATAGTGGAACTAAAAATAACATAACTTATGTTTTGTTTAATTTTTCTGATATTGATTCTTTTGATAAAATTAGGGAAGTTATTAAAAAAAAGTTTAGAAATGAAAAACTAAAAGCAACTGAAAAACCCCTCACTGGAATAATGGAAATGCAGAATGGAAAAAGGATAAATATAGTTGGAAGCAAGATTGATGAACAATATTTCTTATTTTCATTGGATTCTAAATTATTTTATTTTGGTAAAATTGAAAGCAGTTATAATTATAATTCTCTTGAAAAAAGAGATATGGAAAAACCATTTAGAAGAGAAGAACTCGCTATTTCTCCTCGCCTGGCAAAAATAATAATTAATTTATCTGAAGTTAAAACAAAGGGTAAGATAATTGATCCTTTTTGCGGTATTGGGGTTATATTATTTGAAGGGCTTTTGAAAAATTTGAATGTTACTGGTATTGATATTGATAAAAATGCTATTGAAGGTGCAGAGCAAAATTTGGAATGGGGAAAATTTTCAAACAAAAATTATAAAGTTTTGATTAATGATTCTTCTAAGGTAAAATTTAATGAAAACTTTGATGTTCTTGTTTCAGAGCCAGATTTAGGTGAAACATTAAAAAAATTTCCTACAAAAGAAAAAGCAGATGAAATTTTAAAGAAATTTGAAAATTTGATAATAAGGGTATTAAATAATTTTAAAAATAATGTAAAAGGAAGGATTGTTTTTAGCTCTCCTTTTATAATGACAATGGAAAAAAAGAGAAAAGGGTGTGATATTAAGAATATCCTAAACAAAACAAGATTAAAACTTGTTAAAGGATTTCCAATAGAAGACTTTAGATATAATCAAGTTGTTGGAAGACAAATTTTTGTGCTGGAGAAGTAAGGATCTTAAAAGAAATCATAAAAAGAAAGATTTATATCTAAGTATAACAGTTATACTTTATGGAAACTAAATGTATTAAAAATGTAGATGAAGAAACTTTGAAAAAATTTAGAGATTTAAATGAAAAAAATAGTAGAAATTTTTGGAATGAAATACTTTTTGGAGAAAAATTAATAACTGATAAAGAAACAGAAGAAATGATAAAAATCACTAGAGAAATCAGGAAAGAAAGAGGTTTCAGAGATGAACCTAACTTATAAAAATTCTTTTCAGAGTATTTCAGATGAGTTTTAGTCATTTTCAAGAGAGAAAGATTAGCTGCTCATTACATTCGCAGATTTCTATTAAAATTAATATAAAGAAATTGCCCAAAAGCTACTGGCAATTTCTATCTTTCAAAATCTGCCACAGCAAGCTGTGGGTATTAAACCCAGATTTAGAAATAAATTTGACGAGCGTTAAGCGAGGAGTAAATTTTACCCTTCAGGTTCAAAAATAGACAAAGCTATAAAGAAAGACATTAATAACTTACCAAAATACTATGTTTTTCTCTATCTATCAAAGGCACAAAAAGGTAGAATATCAGTGTCCTTTGATATAATAAAGGTTAGGTTTAGAATAGTTCTTTATAAGTATCAGAGATACTATTTCATCAGTAACGTTTTTAAACTAACTTTATTGTTTAATAAATATGAAAGGAAAAGTTATTCAGTTCAGGAGAGGAAGACATACAATTCATGAAAAGCATTTTCTTGTAGAAGTAGAAGGAATTAAAACAAAAGAAGATGCTTCAAAATTAGTTGGAAAAGAAGTTATATGGAAATCTCCTGCAGGAAAAATAATAAATGGAAAAGTTGCTTCATCACATGGAACCAAAGGGGTTTTAAGGTGTATTTTTGAAAAAGGGCTTCCAGGACAAGCAATTACAACTGAGGTTGAAATAAAATGAAAGAAAATATTAATATGGATGTTGACTGTTTTGAATTTTGTGATTTGATTCATTCTAGAGTTAGAAAGATTGAAGATTATGCAAAATCAGTTATAAATGGAAATATAAAAGATAATATCCATATAAGAGCTGATGCTGAAAGGTATAAAGAATTAAGAAGATATGCAATAAAAATTAGATTTGATTCTGGAGAATTAAACAATCTTGATTATAGGGTTCAAAGAGCATTAGAAAAAACATTAGAAATTTTATTTAAAAGAATGGAGGAAGCAGCATAAAATGACCAGAAGATTTCTTATGGAAATTGAATTAGATGAATTAGGTCATATGATTTTAGATAGAGTAAGAAGTATTGAAGATAGTGTAGATGAGGTAAAAAATAAACAAACAATTTCTCTTACAGGTGTATTTTATGGTGCTATTAGATATGGAGAATTAAGACAATATATAACTAATGCATATACAATGTATCCATTATTTGTTGATGAACTTGACCAAAGAGTATGTAAAGCATTATCCCGATTAGAACTAAACTCATTTCCTATCACTCATCAAGGAAGAATAGAAGAATCACTTAAAAGAATGGAGGAAGCAGCATAAAATGACAGGCGGAAACCAAAGAAAAGTAAGAAGAGAAAGATTAAGGGAATTAGTTGGGAAAGAAGTTGAAGTAAGAGTAGAAGGAGTACCTTTATCACAACAACATCCAATTAGTGATGTATTAACTTATAACCCAGACAAATATATTCCTGGAAAAAATCCTGGATTTTATGCAGGAGCATTACATTTACCTATTAAACATTCAAAAGCATTTTCTTCACCAAAACCTTGTATATATTTAAATAGAGGAATAGAAGGGAGAGTAATATAAAATGGCAACATTAAGAAAAGCGGCAGCATATTCAAAGAAATACGCAAGGCCTTATACAAGGAGAAGCAAAAAGAAAAGCAAAGCTTATATCAAAACAGTTCCACCTCAAAGTATTGTCAAATTTGATATGGGTAATCAAAAAATGTTGGAAGAAGGCAAACTTCCTTATGTATTACATATGATTACTACTGAAGATATTCAGATTAGAAGCAATGCAATTGAAGCTTGCAGACAATATGTAAACAAGAAATTAGAAAAAGTTCTTCCCGGACAATATCACTTTAAAATTCCTTCATATCCCCACCATATTCAAAGAGAAAATAAGATGCTGACTGGAGCAGGAGCAGATAGAATGTCTACAGGAATGCAGTTAAGTTTTGGAAGAACTATTGCAAGAGCAATTATATTAAAGAAAGGAGAACCTATTTTTATTGTAGCTACTGGAAATAAGAAAGCTGATTCTTTTGTAAGGCAAACATTAAAGATAATAAGAGCAAAACTTCCATGCAAAACAAGTATTATCGGACAGGAAGTTAGAGAACAAGAAGTTAAAGTGTAATAATCTAACTATAGAAAAAGACATTAGTTTTTTACCATTCTCTTGTCTTTTTCTATCTAGCAAAGGCGTAAATATGGTAAATTAAAAACGTCCTTTGCTATATCCTAAATAAACTTTTAATAAATACATTCTGACAATAAAATAGGTTATATAAGTTAGTAAAACTAAATCAGGTTATGCAAAGAATAGCTCTTAGAGGGTAGGTTGTTAACTGGTTTTATAACTATTACTAAGTGACTACAAATAGAAAAGTTTATAAAGTATAGAAGTGTTTAGAAAATATGGAAATAATCAATCAATTTATAGATAATGTGAAAAATTATAATTTAAATGATTTATATTTAGGATTAGCTGCGATACCATTAGTTATTGCTGGGGTTTTAGCTGGACGAGGAGCTTTAGAAGATTTAGTTTATATAAAAGATAAACAAATTGCTGAACTTAAACAAAAATATAATGAATCAGAAGAGAGAGATTAAAATGAAAATTACATTAGTTGGTAAAATAAGAGATGCAAAAGAAAGGAAATGGGTAACTGAAGGTATGCCAATTAATTTAGAAGATATCAATCAGGATAGGATTTATTCTGCAAGACTTGTTGTAGATGAAAACGAACAACAAAGCAGAGTATCACTTGGATGGGTTAAAGGTAAATATTTAAGAGCTTATCTTGAATCAACAAGAGGTCTTCAAGAAGCATATGTTTGTGATGTTACTAAAGAAGATGAATCAGATGAAAATGTTAGTTTTACTATTCCACATATATCACCTACATTAAATACTTATAGAGAAGGATTATATCAATAAAATGGCTAAAGAAAATGATAAACCAATGACAAGAGAAGAAGTTAGACAAAGTGCTTTAGAAGATAAATTCTTCCAGCAATTATTTGGAGCTAATGCTCTAAAAAAAGACCCTTTTAAATTCGGGCAAGTTGGAATGAGTGCAGGTGCTCAAAATTATGCTGATTTTATGGAAAGTGAAAAAGCAGATAAGATTAGAAAAGATATTTATGCTCAAAGAAGAGATGAACAAGAAAAATTAGGAATTGCAGAAGAACCTTCATATCCGGGAGGTTATGATGTTACAAGATATGTTGTATCTACTTTAGATCAATCTATGAAAGAACTTCCGTTAGGAAAACTTGAAGAAAGTATAAAGAAAACAGTTTCAGGTTTAGAATTTAATGTTCCTAAATCATTAGAAAATTTAAGCTATGAAAATATAATTGAAAATGCAGTTAAACAAGGAAAAACAAATGATAAAGGACAAATTGATGCTTCTAAATTAAGTGATGATGAAAAAAATGTTCTTGGATTATATAGTTTATTTAGAGAAGCCTATGAAGAAACTTTAGCTAGAAATTTAATAACTAATAAAGGTTATCTTAAAGGAATTAATGAAGCTATTAAAAAAATTGAAGAACAATATAAAACTAAATAAGAAATAAAATGACAGAAAATTATACACTGATTAATGATAGAATTTTGCCTGATTATGAATTAAGAGGGATTGAATATGAAGAACTTCAAAAACTTCCTGATTATATAAAGTGTTCTCCTGATCTTAATTTAACCGGATTAGCTATTCAAAGGATTAGATCTGAATTAGATTTAACAAGAATGTTTGAATCATTAGCTGAAAGTCTTGCAAGAAGTTGTGATTAAAATGTCAAATACTTCTATAAATGAAATTGGTAGAATATTGCAAGATAAAGGATTAGTTTCTTTTGGAAATAATGCTTATAATCAAATAGATAATAATTGTCATGAAATAATGGCTTATATTGCTGATATGTTTGGTTATGGTTCTTTGACTAAAAAAGAATTAAGGGATGAAGTATTTAGAGTGAGAGGAAATAGAATCTGGAGCTCTTCTTTAGAAAATACTTCTCAATCTCAAGTAAATGTTATTGTCAGATGTCCTGATAATCCTAAAGATATTCATGTATCTTTAGAAGTTCGTGGAAAAGAATATAATTATGGACCTGGATTAAAAGAAGGTTTTTCAGTAGATATGAGAATTCCTTTAAAACAAAAATAATTGAAATTTTGCTTTTACATTTTCCATTTTATTTCTAAATCTGGGTTTAATACCCCACAGCTTGCCTGTGGCAGATTTTGAAAGACTGAAATTGCTGGTCGCTGAAAGCGAAGAATTTCGCGGTGAATACTCCGTAGCTTGCTGCGGAGATAGCGAAATTTTAGGCAATTTCTTTATATTATAGCAAAGGACGTTTTTAATTTACCCAATTTACGCCTTTGCTATAGTCAACGACATTAATATTTCCACACTTTGTCGTGGACTAGATAGGGAAAGACTTTTATCTTTCACTATAGATAGAAAAGACAAGAGAATGGTAAAAAACTAATGTCTTTTTCTATATTTATAATCTTTCTTATAAAAAGTTATATAAAAACTGAAGTAGTCTTTTTTCTACAACAGCATTTATTTATTTTAAGGATTACACTTTTACTAAATAATAACTTTGCATATAATATCTAAATAATCATAACTATTTTAACCAAAGAACTATACTTAAATCAATATATTGGTCATCACACATATTACCCTCACAAATAAATAATAGTTTGTTTGGATAATCTCTTGCCTTCATTTTTTCATTTCTTTTTGTATACTTTAATATTTTTTACTTTTCAATATATTCTTTAACTAATTCACTCATTACTTTCATAAAATCTTCTGTTCTTTCCTGCCACTTGTCAATTTCAACTCCTTTTAGGTCTGTGATTTCACCATGAGAAATTTGTTTATGGAGATAATGCAAATCCCTGAAATCAGTTATGTATTTTATTTTTAATTTTCCCTGATCTGCAAAAACTTCTTTTAAATTTGATGGAATATGCTCTGGTGAAGGAGGGATTATTTTTGCTGAAATTAATGCAGCCTGTGCTGAATCAACCATAGCCCAATATAGTCCTTCAATTGAATTTAATTCAGAAACTTTACTTCTTGCAAGATGTAAAGGCGCTCTTTGCAGGTTGCTGTAAACGGCTTCTGGAGTTGACCTTATCTTTCCACTTAATAAAAGAAATTTTAATGGCTCAAAAAATCCTCCCATATCAATTATTGATTCTCCATATCTTATTACATTTATAATTACTGGATCTCCTCTAATCAAATCTTCCCACCATGTTGAAAGCTTGATTGTGTTTATATGAATTGCTTTTGGATAAGGATTTAATTTCATAATTTTTCCAAGTTCTTCTCTATACCAGGCGATAAGTTCCTGATCCCATTTTATTGAGACATCATCAATAATAATAATTATATCAATATCAGAGCCTGCACCAGCACTTTGCTTCATTGTTGAGCCGAATAAAATTATAGATTTTACGATTTTATTAAATGTTTTATAGACTTTTGTTGCAAAATCCATTGCTATATCTGTTTCTCTTTTTAAGTTTAAAGTAGGAATATTTTTTTTAGGAGTAATCTTTTGATTTGTACTTTCTTTTTGACTTTTTGACGCTTCATTTTCAGGCTTTACTTCTTTTGAAGGCCTGTATTCATCTTCTTTCTGAATTTTTACTTTAGATATTTTTCTTTTGTGTTTTTTAGAAGTTTTTTTCACCATCTTTTATATTTTTCTTTTGTTTATTTTATCTTATATTTTTTAATACTACTGACAAAAATTGAGAAAGTTTGTTCCCCATGATAAGTATTCATAGTCCATTTCATAATTTAGTTATTATTGAATAAATCAACAAACCCCCCATTATAATTATTGCAATCCATGTTAGATAATATAATATCTTTTTATATTTTCATTTTACTCTTTAAACTCTAAAATATATAATAGAATATACTTTTTAAAAGTTTGTTATGAATGAATATTTAATGCCCGTGTTTTTTCATGCCTTTTTTTTCTTCAGTTTTTCTTTCTAATATATGGATTAAACCTTGTCTAGCTAGTTCAATATCTAAGTATCCTGCTGTTCTTATTTCTTCATCAGGATAATGAAAAGAACATAAATCCAAAACAGAATAACCGGCTTCTCTCATTTCTCTTGCACTAACACCTGCTTCTCTAAATTGAGAACCATTAAAAAAAGTATTTAATTCTAAAACACTAAAATGTTTTCTTAATTCTTCACAGGAATAATGTTCAACTAACTCTTTTAGAGAATATCCTGCTTCTATTGCTTCTTTTAATGAAGATTCTTTTGTATCCATATGTCTTTTTGCATTATGATTGTCAGAAGTTATTTCGTGAAGAGTTTGAGAAGAGTTTTGATTATTATAACCCAATTGCTCTAAAGCCTCTTCTGAAAATCCAAGCATTTCCATTCCTTGAAGAGAATACCCTAATTTTTCAAGATTATCATAAGTAAGATTTTTTTTTAAAAGAGAAGAAGGTTCATCTTTATGCTTTATAAGAAAATGATAAATTGATTCTATTCCCATAAAAAAGCCCAGTTTCTTTGATAATATCTCACGCCCACTATCAGTTGATTCCATTTTTTAATGAAGTTAATGCTATTAAAAAGATTTCTATAGAAGAGTATAATAAATTTTATCACCCCATTCAGATGAATTTATTTGGGATAAGTTTATAAAATATTGAAAACTAATTATTAAATGCAATATGGAACAGGAGTTTTAGAAAAAGAAAATATTTTTTACTCCATTCCTCTTCCGGACATTCTACTTCCTTGAGCGCCTGGCTTTTGGCCTCCAAGCTCCTGGGGAAGATTTGAAAAGCCAGCACCCCATGTTTCATAATTTACTGTAGGAAGAAAAGCTCCATATCCTCCAAAATAACCTTGCTGCAAGCCAACTGCCTGATTCCAATATGGTTGCATTTGCATAGAATAAATTGGTGAGCCCATTGCCTGAAAACTTTCACTGACAGGAGAAATTTTGAAATGCTGCCACCAATCTCCTGCTTCTATAATTTTCTTGGCTTCAAAACCTTTTTTGCCAAGCTTTTTCATAATTTCCTTAAAAGGAACATTTCCCATTCCCATCGGAAGTTCTGTATGCTCCATACCAAAATTATCTGAAAGATGAACATGTTTAATAAAAGGAGCAACTTTTTCTGATTCTTTAACAATATCTTTTCCTTCAAAGCCGAACTTTCTCAACATATTTATATGGCCTACATCCCATGTAACTCCAATTAATTTTTCAGCAGCTTTTTTTGCTTCATTTTCTGATATTCCTTCTTTTTTAGCTTTTTCAATAAACTGTTTTCTTGATGCTTCAACAACATCTTTTAAATCCTGACCTCTAGCTAAACCCATGCCCGAAGGAGGATTTTCTATGCTTACTATTGGAGCTTTATTGCCGAATTTTTTATATGCATTAAATGCAACATTTCCAAATGTTTCAGCTGATTTTTCTTTTGCAAAATCATCAAGAAGTTCAAATTGTTTTGGATTTACTTTTTCTAATCCAACAATTAATCCATGAAGTAAATCAGCTTTTGCTTTAGGATTAAGAACAATTTCTTTTCTATGTTCTATGATATTCCCCTGATTATCTTTTTCATACATGGCATTACTATAATCTTCTGAAAGTTTTTTTAGTTCTTTTCTATCTTTTTCATCTCCTAATTTCCATGCTTTATTGAATAAAGATCTTGCATTTAACTGGGTATCTTTAATAAATTCTTCTGCATTCTGAATTCTGCTTAATGCTTGCCTTTGAGAAGCTGGAAGGTCTTGAGCTTTTATTTGCCCTGTAGCCCATTTACCATAAACATTATGAACAATAGGAAAATTTTGAGAAATTATTTCATCTGCTCTGTCTTTATTAAGAATCATTTGAGTTAATGCATTACTCCAATGAGAACGATTAATTGTGTTTAATTCTTCTTTAAGGTCTTCTAATTCACCTTTTTCAAGAACTTTTGGATTATCGGGATAATGTCTTGGCTCTAATCTTGATTGCTGCATTTGTCCTGTATCTTTGTCTATAATTGAGAATTTTCCTATTTTTTCCACCATTTCCCCTTCTTCTTTTACTTTTGATATTTCTGGAGCTGGAAGCTGGGTTGATGAATGGAATGTTACTGGAACATTTCCGTCAGGAGAAATTTCATGGCTTCTTTCAACTGCAAGATTCATCTGTCTTTCCATAGCTTGCCTGCTTGCCTCGCTAAATCCTTGCTGTCCCATTATACCAGAAGGTTCTAATAATGGGCCATGAATAGTAATATTTACACCTGTTAATTTTGCCATTCTGTTTGCTTCTTTTAGATGCTGTTTTGGAATTGCATCAAAAACATTTGGCTGTATCAAAGACAATTCCATTGTTTTCTGTCCAGGAGCAATTTTAGCAGAAATTTCATTAAGAATAAGAGGGCTTCTTGGATCTGTTGAAACACCTATACTTGAAACAGAAGCTCTATAACCTGTAAAAATATCTCCATATTCTGGTTTTAGTGTAGAATAACCTCCCTGATAAATATCTTTTATTGAATATTTAGCCATTTTATTTATGAGTAATCTGATGTTTAAAATCTTTAGCTAAAGCTGAAAAGCTTCTTTCTAAAAGAAATAATCTTGAGTTTATATTATTAACTTTTGAATTAGTTGTAAATAAAATAGTTAATATTAAAATTAATATTGTTTGTTCAAAAGTTGGTGAATTGCCAAATATATACCATATAGCTATTACTAATGAAATAATAAAAAGTATCCACAATATTATATCTTGAACTTTTATTTCCATTTATCCCTCTTTAAAAAATGAAACAATTAACACTATGATCATTAAAGTAAACAAAATCCAAAGGATTACATTTCTCCAATCTAAATATTTCATTTTAGTTATTAATATATCTTTTATCTTCTGTTTTTTCTCCAGGTCTTCGCCGTTTAATTTCAAAAAATCCTGGCTCTGCAACATTCATGTTTATATCTTCCTGCCTTTCAATGCCCATTGCTTTCAATGGATCTACTCCTGGCTGTCTCTGCAGGTTTTCTCTTTGAAAATCCATTGTTTCAGGAATTAAACTTGGGGCGGGTGAAGTATAATTTATTCTTTCGTCATTTTGCGAATAAAACATTTCAGTTGAAACTGTTGACATATATTTTTCATTTGGATTTCCAGCTGTTAAATTATATTTTATTGCTTCATCTTCTTCATCGGTTGAGGTTTGACCAGTTTGGATTCTTAATGGTGTTGGAGTTGCCAGAGCAACTTGATCTAAACTTGGAGTTGATCCTTTAGCTGAAGCTGAACTTAAAAATTCACTAAACTTTTTTTCATCAATACTCTCTACGAATTCTTCTTTTTCAATCGCTTTTTCCAAATCTGTTTCATCTAATTCTAAATCTATATTTCCTTTATCTTTAGAATCATCTAACTTTGATTTTTTTGAGGATTCTTTTATTTCTAAATCTGGGTTTAATACCCCACAGCTTGCTGTGGCAGATTTTGAAAGACTGAAATTGCTGGTCGCTGAAAGCGAAGAATTTCGCGGTGAATACTTCGTAGCTTGCTGCGGAGATAGCGAAATTTTAGGCAATTTCTTTATTTTTGGTTTTTTCAGCACTTTAACTGTTTTAACTGATTTTTCTTTTCTCTTTTTTACCATATTATACAGATGAATAATAATTATTTAAGTGTTATGTTTTAGAAATATATAAGGAAAAAGGATAACCTATTTACTATTTTTTAACTTTATTAAAATTTAAAAATTTAATTTAATCGAAAAACCTGATGAAATTTATTATTGAATTATAGTAAAAGATAAAAGTCTTTACCTATTTAGCCAATGACAAAGTGTGGAAATATTAATAACATTGACTATAATAAGGTTGATTTATAAGCATGTGAATGGTCAAAACTTTTATATATGCTTATTTGTTAATCTGTTCATGAAGATTAAAGGAATGACTTTTGCAGGAGCATTATGTTTATTGATAGGTGTTTTTTTACTAAGCACTTCATATGATTTTACGGGATTTGTTGTTTCAAATGAAACCGGAAGTTCTGCAGGTTCTGTTTTAGGAATAATTTTGTTAATTATTGGATTACTTTTAATAATAACTAACAGAGAAGAAAGAAAAGGAGGTATTGAAGAAATTACTGAAAAGGAGTTTCAGGCTAATGAAAAAACATTAAACAGAATTAAGCAAATTTTACAGAATAGAAGTATTGGGACTTACGAAGAAATAATTAAATTAGCTGAGGGTGTTGGTTATGAAGTAGTAAGCGGAGGAAAACATTTTAAGGTAATGTATTTTCCAGGTAAACCTTTAATAGGTAAAGGAAACAGACCAGTTACTATTCCTGTGCATGGAAAACCTACTAAAAACATGTATATAGATATTTTAAAAGATCTTTATCGTGGAGCTAATAATTATTCACCTCAACCTGCTTGATTATTATTTTTAGTTAAATAAAATTACTAAATTACCTAAATTTTTCATCTATAAAATTTGTAAGATATAATTATGAGAAATTTATCATTTTATGTAAATTCTAAATTTATAGTTAGCAAAATAACTATCATCTACCTTGGATTGTAATTATGTTATATAGGATAGATTATGATAATCATTAAATCAGAATCACATTATTCCTAACCTCTTTCTTGGGATTTGACAAACCCCCTTAATTCTTCTTCTATTTCATATACCCTTTGTTTTTTTTGATAATATCTGTTGTATAAATTTGGATGAACTTCTTTAGATAATTCAAATAAAGGAGATATATCCACATTATTTTCTTCTACTTTAAGTTTAATGTCCTCTGTTTCAGGAACTTTTTCTCTATAGAAGTATAAATTATGTCCTCTTTGTCTTGCTATTTCAAGCGACTTTGCAGTTAGTTCTGTCCATAATGGTTTAAGTTCTCCATCTAATCTTTTTAATTCATCAACTAAAGAATTTAATCTTTTATCATCCATATAATCTGCAATTCCCATATAATTAGAGCTAATTGACTGCTTTTAAGCCTTTCTTATGTAAAAAAGGCTACCTTATGTTTGAAAAGTAAAATTCACTCCTCACTTGAGTTCATCAAATTTATATTAACATTAATACTAATCTGCGAATGAAATGAGTAGCTAATTATTATTTGATGGATTAAACCCAATTATAAATAAATTTAAATAATTCTTTAAGTCCAGCTTGCCATTCCATGGGCTTTTTTATAGATATCAAATAAATCAAATGATAGATCTTCTGCACCATTAGCTGCATAGCTTCTTAAATGAGTTTTTTCTATCCAATCATCTTTTTTAACAGGTCCTGTTGGTTTTTTCTTTTTTCCATCAGCTTTCTTTGATTCTTTTTCTGATAATTTTTCTTTTCTGCTATACCATCCTATTAAAGCCAAAAATGGGTTTGACTCATCACTTGACTTTTTTGATTTATCAGATTTATCTTCAAGAAATTCATTTATTTCCCCCTGCAACTCATCCAGGCTTTCAGTTGTTGCACCTTCAATTAAAGATAAAACATCTCCTATGTCTGATTTTTCAATTTCTTCATTTATCTTGTTTAATTCATCTTCATTTAAAGCATAAGCTCTGAATGTAACTTGTGTTCTTCCAACTAACATTCCCTGCTGTCTAGGAATAGCTCTAAACATAAAATCAGTTAAGATAACAATATAATAATTTCTTTTTACTTTTAGCTTCTGGAATTCTTTAGGAATAGCTCCTCCTAAAGCAGCATCATGAACATCAATTTTTCTTTTCCCCAATAAAGTTAGCTGAAAAACAACGGTGTTAAACATACTTACCAAATCAGGACTTCTATTTCTATCTTCCATTTTTAATTGCTCTGCAGCTCTTAAATAAGGTTTTACCCATCTTGAATATAATTTTAAACTTGAAACCTGGCTTTTCAAATAGGTTTTTTCAAGTTCATACCTTTTTCTTAACTCTTTTTCTGACTGGTCAACCCAATTGTTAAATTCCTGGACTCTTGGCTTTAAAATTCTCTGAACTCTGTCATTTAAATCTAATTTTTCTACATCTTTAGGATCTTTGGAAATTAAAAAAGCATCAATTAATGTCTGATAACCTGCTTGTCCTAAAGCCATTGCTTTGATGCTTGAGTTGCCTTTTGCAATATCTACTTTATCCATCCAGATTTGTTTTAAAGATAATATTGCTGCTTCTTTTTCATCTTTATTGCCATTACGTAGAGAATCATAATGTTCCAATCTTATTTTGAATTCTTTTAAGTCATAAACAATATTTAATATGCTTCTTAAGACTACATTGACATTACCCAATAATTTTGAAGCTTCTTCCTGCAATCTTGTTGCTTTCATTCCAACTTCTGAAAAATGAGCTCCTCCTGGAGTTGAAGTAAAATTATCAACTAATTTTTCCGGAGATAACCCGAAATCAGTCAATAAATCAAGGATAAAAAAATAAACAGGCTCTAATGTTTCAGCACTTGAATCATAAAGCAAAGTATGTTCTGCTTCTGGCTCGCCTTTTTTCTGATAATATGGACTCACCTCTAATATAATATCTTTTATATCTTTCATATTATTAGATGGATTATGAGTTTAAAAAATGTTTCTTTAGAAACATTTTTCTGATATGAGATGTTAAAGAGTATGTAAATATAGGGAGTGTATTAAGTAAGAATGCTAATTTATAATAGTACTTTTAAATTTAGGAGTACTGAATTATTTATATTGTCAGTGTATAAAAGCTGTAAGTCAAAATTATAAAATACTTATCATTTAATATAAATCTTAAATTTATGAATAACAAAAGAGATCATCTAATTGAAACTGTAATTAATCAATAAAATATTAAAGGTTAAAGCTGTATGCAATGTAAAATTGTAATTTACGATAAAAAACACAACAATAAATCTTAAAAAGAGTATTTTATATCTTTTATTATGGGATTTTTAGGATTTGGGAAAAGAAGGGATGAAGTAGTTGATTTAAGAGGCTACTATAAAGACAAAAGAGTAAAAGAAAATAAAGAAAGAGCCAGTGCATCAGATAAAAATGAACTGGGTTTTCTTAATAATTTAGCATCAAGTTCCAGTTCTTCAATGAAAAATAAATCATCAGATTTAGACGAAGATGCTGAAGATTCAAGCGGTTCTGCTGAAGACAAAAGAAAAAGGCTTGCTAAAAGATTAATAGACATGACTAACAGAATAGAAGATCTTAACAGCCAGGTTTATCATTTACAGCAAAGAGTTGAACTTCTTGAAAAAAAAGGAACTATAAGAAGTTAAGAGGCTGATGTTAAATTGAATAAGTTTTACTTATCTTCTTTAACTGCTTTTTTGTTGAAATCGTCGAGCAAATCAAAAAATTCTTTCTTGTCCATAATCTTATCATTTTCAGATAATCCAATTCTTTCTGCAAATTTCCAGAATGCCTGGGGTTTATATCCTTTTTTTCTTAATGCTGCTAATGTTGGAAGCTGAGGATCATCCCATCCAGTATATTTTCCTTCTTTAACCCCATGGGTTATTTTAGTTGAAGAAAGCTCCATATCTTTAAAGTGAATTCTTCCTAAATAAGATGTCCATGGATATTGTTTTTCTTTGCCTAATGCTTTATAAATCATTAATTGTCTTTCTGCATTATCTCTATGCTCTTTAGCTCTAATAACATGAGTCATTTTTAATCCTATATCATCAACAGCAACAGCAAGATTCATCAAAGGCCAAACTTTGTATTTATTTTTCTGTAAAGGATGTTCTGTAACATTTATTCTTGCTAACGGAAAATCCCTCATTGCAGGATTTTTATTAGTAACTCCTTCTGGTGACTTAAATCTTAAAACTGCTTCACCCTGTTTAAAACTATTCTTGCCTTTGTCTATCATCTTTTTCCATCTTTCCAGATTTTCTTTAATACTTAAACTTCTGCAAGGGCACTCCTGTTTTTTGTTTATTAATTCCTTGAATTTTTCAGAATCACAGGTGCAAATATAAGCTGCTTTTTTATTAATTAACTTTTTTATATAATCATAGTATAATTTCATTCTCTTTGATTGTATGATTATTTTGGCTTTTCCTTCAAAAAGCCATTTTGAATCTTCTTCTAAAAGTTTATATGCTGGTTTGTAGATATTATCCGGATTTGTGTCTTCTATTCTAACATAAAATTTTCCTCCATATTCTTTAACAAAAAGATAACTAATTGAAGCGGTTAATACATGTCCAATATGAAAAGCACCTGAAGGGCTTGGAGACATTCTCATAATAACTTTTCCCTTTTTTGCATTAGGCAGTTCAGGCAAACCCTCTCTTACTTCTCTTTCATGAATAAAATTCTTAAGTTTTTCAAATTCATTTCTTTGCTGTTCTATACTTAAATTATTTATTTCATTAACAATTTCAGAAACTTCTTTTGCATATTTTTTCATATCTTCTTTTTTCAAACCTTCTGCAAATAATCCTGAAATAATGGCTCCTTGCTGTGCTTTTCCATTATGAGCCAAAGCATTTTTCAAACCATATGCTTTAGCAATTTTATTAACATCAATTTTCATAAATATAAAAAGAAATATAGATTAATAAAATTATGCAATAGCTAACCTGCAAAATAAAAACATTTTTATAGTGTTTTTTACTAAGATTATTGTCCTTATGACATTTATAATCCTTATGATAGGATGTGATGAAAGGAGGTGAAGATAAAGTGATAATGAATAAAAAGGGATTGTCAACAGTTGTTGTAACTTTGATTATGGTTTTGCTTGTTATAGTAGCTATTGCTTTAGTTTGGTTTGTTGTTCAGAACTTGATAAAAAACCAGCCTATTGAAGTAAGAGCAAAATGCATTGAAAACATAGTAACTGCAAGTAATGTAGTTTGTGTTAAAGCAGGCACATGTAAAAGCATAACTCTTAACAGAGAAGGAACAGGTAATGAAGTAATCAGCGGAGTTTTAGTTGGTGTTGAAGGAGATGCCGGTAAAAAAACTTTTGAAGAATCAGGCAATATTAATATTGGAGGATCTAAAGTAGTTACTTCAGGAGGTATTTTAGGTATAAATACTGCTAATCCTAAGAAAGTTGAAACAAGAGTTATATTAACAGATAGTAAAGGAGAGAAAGTAACATGTGATCCTTCTGTAGCTGAATTTACAGCTAAAGAGTGTACTATTAATAGTGATTGTACTGGTAAAATATGTGGTAGTTCAGATGGTGTTCCTATCCCTTGTACAAAGTGTAGTTCTGAAATCTGTACTCCTTAATTTTTTATTTTATTTTTCTTTATTTTTTATTTTTTTAAGAGTTAGTGGAAGCTTTGAGAATGAGAAATAATGTTAATAATAAAAGTAAGAAAATATTTACTCATAGCTCAATGCTGATCAAAGTTATATTAAATTATAATGCTAATCTGTGAATGAAATGAACAGTTAATTATCATACTTTTTAGAATAATAATTTTACCTTTTAACAATCTTATAAACTTCATCATTTTTTCTTACTATAAGATTTGATAGAATTTTAATTCCTATTTCCTGTCCCTTTTCAGCATTAGTAAGAGGTTTATTTTTTGACTCAATGCTATTTATTGTTGTTTCTTTAACACCTGTTTTATTTCCAATTATCAATATCTTATCATTGATATTCAAGTTGGATGTAAGCTTTAATGTTGCTACATTGATTTTTTTATAAAACTTTAAGACTTTTCCAATAAACTCTTTTTTTTCAGTTGCTAAAGAATGTTCAGATTTTGAAAAATCATCTGAAGTAGGCAAGCCAAGATAAAATCCTGATGAAAATCCTTTTGTATAAACTTTGCTTAATTGTTCTAATAATTCATCCTGTTCTTTTTTTGAAAGTTTTTTATCTAGTGCTTTTCTATAAACATCAACAACAGTTGAAACATATCTCGGATCTCTGTTTCTGCCTTCAATTTTAAATGCTTTTATTCCTGCTTTTTTTAATTTTTCTATAAAAGGAAGGGTACATAGGTCTTTTGCAGAAAGTATTTTATCATTTTCTAATTCTAATTCTAATTCATAGCCTTCCTGCTTGTCTTTAACTATATAACTTCTTCTGCAAGGATGAAGACATTCTCCCCTATTTGCTGATTTGTTAAATAAAAACTGTGAAATCAAGCATCTTCCAGATATTGAAACACACATTGCTCCATGAATAAATGTTTCTACATCAATAACTTTGGAAATTTCTTTTATCTGCTTTAAGTTTAATTCTCTTGCAAGAACAATTCTTTCTGCTCCTAATTTTTTGTAAAATTTTGCAGATTCTATATTAGAAACTGAAGCTTGGGTTGATATATGAAAAGGAATCCTATATTTTTTACAAAGCTGAATAACAGCTAAATCCCAGCATATTACTGCATCTATATAAGGTTTAACTTTAGAAATAAATTTTTCAACTTTCTTTATTTCATTATTATAAATTATGGTATTTATTGTTAAATAAATTTTAACTCTGTCATTTTTTCCATTTTTACAGATTTGTTTTATTCTTGACAAGTCAGTAATTTTAAAGTTTTTTGCAAAGGCCCTCATTGAAAATTCTTTTAAGCCAAGATAAACTGAATCAGCTCCAGATTCTACAGCAGCTATTAAAGCTGGAAATGAACCTGCAGGTGCCAATAATTCTATTTTTTTATTCATAGATTTTGAAGTACTATTATGTTTAAAAACCCTTTTTATTTTTTAAAGAGAGGGTAAAATTCACTTGAAATAATATGTTTAATATGAAAGTTCAGATATGGATAAAATTATTAATAAATTACTGGAGTAGTGTCCTGCAATATTGAAGTACCAACGCCATTAGTTACAAGTTATTATTAATTATATAATTAAAATGAAAGATATGAACATCTCAGTAATATTGGCTGCCAGAAATGAAGAAGATAATATAAAAATTCTTGTACCTTCTTTATTAAAGAGTTATGATAAGGATATACTTGAAGTTATTGTGGTTAATGACAATAGTATAGACAATACCAAAGAGGTTACAGAACAATTAATGAAAAAAAATAAAAAAATTAAATTAATAAACAGGACTCCTCCGGGAGGTGTTGGAAGAGCTTTAAAAGAAGGATTTCGTTCAGTAAGTAAAGAAGCTGATTATGTTTTAATTATGGATTCTGACTTTATTAATAATGTTCCAGATGTAAAAGTTTTTATAGAAAAAGCAAAACAAGGATATGAAGTTGTAATTGGCTCAAGATATATACCCGGAGGAAAACTTGTAAATTATCCCTCTTTTAAAAAAATGGCAAACAGAACATATCATTTTATTGTCAGATATGTAATGAGAATTCCTCATTCTGATTTAACCAATAATTTCAAGCTTTTTAAAGCTGAAATTGTTAAAAAAATTAAATGGAAAAGCAATAATTTTGCAATTAATGCAGAAACAGGATTGTTTCCATATGTAAAAAAATATAAGATGATTGAAGTTCCTGTTTCATGGATTGAGCGTTCATATGGCAAATCTGATTTTAAAGTAATTAAATTAGGGCCAAGTTACTTAAAAGTAATGTTTAGGGTTATGTTTAGAAAAAAAAGCATTTGAAATTTATAGTATTTAACTCATAATCAGCTTCCAGCATGATTATTTCTAAATCTGGGTTTAATACCCCACAGCTTGCTGTGGCAGATTTTGAAAGACTGAAATTGCTGGTCGCTGAAAGCAAAAAATTTCGCGGTGAATACTTCGTAGCTTGCTGCGGAGATAGCGAAATTTTAGGCAATTTCTTTATTCGTATGAGGAAAAGTTAATAGACAGATAATTTAATTGAAAGTGTTATTATAATAATTGGTTAGGACTATAATTACAAATTAAACAAATTTCTAGACTTAATTGAATTAATCTTCGACTGATGTTTGATATACACATAAAACATCATAGCATTTTAATTCTTCATAACCTTCATAACCTGACTTTTTTTCTCCAACAAAAACAGGGTTTTCATAAGCTTGGCTGTTTATGCCCTTAAGATATGCTGAAATTCCAAATATTTCTCTGCTATTTAATTTTTGATTTTTATTTAATTCAAAATTATACCCTCTAAGTGCAACTGTATTATCTAAACCTGCATTATAATCAAAAGACCAAATAAACCTTGGATTATCTTTCCAAATAAATGTAGCAAGATGATTTGCCTGAAAACCTGTTACAATTATATTTTCAGGATTATTCTCTGAGATTATTTTGTTTAAATCTTTTTCAATTAAAACATCATTAGTAGCTCCAAAAAATCCAAATATCATTATTACAGTTATAAATACAGAAATTACTGCATGCCATTTTACTTCTTTTTTATTCAAAACTTTGCTTAATAAAAATATGATTAATGGAGTTATAATAAAGAAATATTTTACCAAATTTTTAACCATTAAAAAGAAAACAGATACAGCTATCAAAAATAAAATATCTTTTTTGTTTTCTTTGATATCTATTTTATACAGTTTAAACAAAAGAGGAGAAATAATAAATAACATAAGAATTGCAATTGAACTTCCTAAAATATACATATTGCCAGAACTTGGTTTTATTCCAGAAGCTTCAACAAAAAGTATTCCAATATGCTTTATAGTTGTAAAAAGAGGATTTCCAAATAAATAATAATCAATTATAAATAATGGGATTAAACCAATAAAAACCATAATAATATATTTTACAAGACTTGAAAACTTTTCATTCCAAAAATAAAAAATAATAAATAAAACTAAGATATAAATTATAGGGTTATAAATTGCTAAAGACAAACCAAAAAATAGTCCTGAGTAAATCTGATTATGTTTTATCTTTTTTTCTTTAAAAAATATAAATGCTAGTAAGAAAAAGAAAGTAGCAGGTAAAATTGGAGTTGTTTGTATTCCTGTATACCAAACTATAGGTGAAAATACAAAAATAACAAAGGTTTTTTTATCTTTTAACCAGATTAACAGAGTTAAGCCTATTAAAAAAACCCAAAAAACATTGATTAATTTTACTGTTATTAAGCTTGGCCATATTCTTAGAAAAAATGACATAAATAAAGGATATAGGACTGAATGAGTTACATATGGATTAATATTATTTATTCCAGCTAAGTTCTTTGCTATTGTAATATATTCAAATGTATCATGGAACAGAATTTTTGTTGAAAAAACTGCATATAAAATTAAAACCAATGCAAAAATACCTATGAACAACAGGTTTTTTTTAGTCATAATCTTCATATTTCGAAGATATATGTAAAGTTTAAAAGTTTTAGTGTGATAAAATATAGTTCTAAAGAGCATTATATTCTAAAATTATTTTTAATAATTAGATTCATGAAGATATAGAGAACTGCGTGGCTTATATCATATTTATTTTGCAATTCTCTATATGTATAACCTCATTAAGTTGTCATCTATCCTATGCAGTTATACATAACTATATTTGACAGGTAATTTCATTCAAGTAATTTAAGCTATAAGTTCAATAACTGATATAAATAATCATTTTTAACAAAACTATTCAAAGTTATCTCTTATCAATAACTTTTAAATAAGGTCTAAATTACATTATCTAATGGAAGCAGACGCAGAAACTATTAAAAAGCGACAAAATACTGAAATTGACCATGGACTCAAGTTATTGGCTAAATCTTCAATGATTGTTTTTGTTGGGTTATTTTTATCAAAATTATTCACCTATGGCTATAAAATAATTGTTGCAAGATGGTTTAGCCCTGAAGTTTATGGTGTATTTTCTTTATCAATTATGGTTTTGAGCTTGTTTGTTGCAATATTTTCATTTGGATTTTCAGAAGGATTAGTAAGGTTTATTCCATTATATAGAAATAAAGAAAACTCCAGCAAAATAGGATATTTATATAAAACAGTGATGATTATTATGATTACTTCCGGGATAATTTCTGGATTTTTGCTGTATTTTTTAGCTGAATTTATCTCAGTAAATTTATTTCATAGTTCAGACTTAATTATTTATCTTAAAGTATTTGCTTTTTTAATCCCTTTCTACCTTTTGGCTAATATTTTTCTTTCAATAATTCAAGGTTATGAAAAAATATCCTCTTATTCATTTATTTCAAATATACTTCAAAATTTTGTCAAGATATTTTTTCTTGTATTTTTTATTTTTATAGGATTAAAAAATGGAGCAATTATTTTTTCTACATTTTTAGGAATATTCTCCATGTTTTTGGTAGGATATATAATATGCAGATATAAAGTTTCAGATCTTTTATTAAAATATGAGTTTAAAGATGATGTAAAAAAAGATATAAGAAAAGAATTTATTTCTTATTCATGGCCAATATTATTTTTAGGTGTTGCAATTTTTATTTTTTCATGGACTGACTCATTTTTTATAGGATATTTTATGGACCCTTTTTCAGTAGGATTGTACAATGCAGCATTTACTGTAGCTGCTTTAATGGGTTTTGTTCCGGAATTATTCAGGCAGTTATTTCTTCCTTTAATCACAAGAGAATATTCAAATAAAAATATTGAAGTAATTAATGAATTAAGCAAACAATCTGCCAAATGGATTTTGATGCTGAACCTGCCTGTGTTTTTTATTCTTTTTACTTATCCGGGATTAATAGTTAATGTTTTATTCGGAGCAGAATATATTTCCTCTTATAATGCACTTAGAATTCTTGCAATTTCCGGAATTTTTACAAGTTTTTCCTTGCTTCTTACTAATATGATATTAATGACTGGAAAATCAAAAGTGATTCTCTCAAATTTACTCGTATTTTCCCTGATGAATATTATTTTGAATATATTTTTAGTTCCTTTATATGGAATTAACGGCGCTGCATTATCAACTACATTAACTTCAATTGGAATGAGTATTGCCTTATTTATAGAAGTCAAACATTATACCGGAATTATTCCTTTAAAGGCAAAGATGATGAATATAATTATAATCTCTATTATTTCAATATCCTTTATTGTTTTCTTAAGAAGATTTATTGAAAACAGTGCAATTAATATTATATTTACAGGCTTGTTTTTTATATTGTCTTATTTTTGCCTGCTGCTTTTAACTAATTCATTTGACAGAAATGACTGGATGATTTTAAAGGCGATTAAAAGTAAGATATTGGTTAGTAGGAATAAATGATTAATCTAGGAGCATAGATATTATATTGACAGGGTAAATTATAGATGTTGTAAAAACTTTTATTAAATTAACAAAGTTACAATTATATTTATATACTTATTTTATAGTGATTTTTTATGGCAGGTGTTAAGCTTAGAAAAATAAAGAAGAGTAAATTAAACACAGACGCTTTGAAGTATTTTAAAGAAAAGAAACTGCTTTTTGCAGCATGGGGGTGTGAAAATAAATATTTTTCAATAATTGAGGATTGGATACCTCCATTTAAGAGATTTTTTGAAGAAGTAATTGTTTTTGACCCTCAGGCTAATTGGTATAGATATGGGAAAGAATATGTAAATGAAAAACTTCTTTCTATGATTTCAGAAAAAAAACCAGAATTTGTTCTTTTATATCTATTGAATGATGTTTTTTACATAGATACTGTCAGAAAAATAAAAGAAATTTCTCCAGAAACAAAGATAATTAATTTCTTTGGAGATGATGATGCACAATATGACAGTCTTTCAATTTATACTGTTCTTTTTTCTGATTTTAACTTAGTTGCACAGAGCAAGTTTATCAAAGATTATATTAAAGCAGGTGTTAAAAATGTTTTTTTCACAACAGGATTAGGATTAGAATTTTCAAGAACTGAAAGAGTTTCTAAAAAATATGATGTTACTTTTATTGGAACTCCAAGAGGAAAATATAGAAGCGAGCCAATAAAATATCTTATGGATCATGGAGTTAATATAAAACTTTTTGGATTTGGGTGGAATGACTATCCGGAATTTAAAGAGATTTACGGAGGACCACTGGGGAAAAAGGAAATGGTTGATGTAGTAAAACAAAGCAAAATAAATTTATCATTGACAAAAGATCATTCTGGAATTCCTCATTTTAAAGGAAGAGTCTGTGAAATGGGTTCTTACAAAGAATTTTTACTTGTTGAAAAATCTCCTGCTTTCAGTGAGTTATTTAAAGAAGGAAAAGAAATAGTAAGTTTTTCAGATTATGAAGATTTGTTGAAAAAAGTAAATTATTATCTTAAAAATGAGCCCGCAAGAGAAAAAATTGCTGAAGCAACCTATGATAAAATACTAAATAATTATCATTTTGGTGTAGAATTAAATAATATACTTAATGAAGTATATAAACAAAGGAATACCTATCCAAAATATCTTCCAAAAATTGACAAAAAAATAGAAAAGATAACTTCTTTGGATTTTACTCTTTCACCAGCTAAAATTAAAAACAAATTAAAAAATGCTGATTATGTTTACTTTAGTAATGGAAAAGTCAAATTTTATGAATCTAAGAATTATTTTCAGTTATATTCTCTTATTTTAAACAAAAAACCAATTAGTGTTTGTGATTATTATGTTCACTCTAAACGACTTGGAAATTATCTTGTATCTAAAATGTATCCTAAAATACACAGTTTGCCTGATAGAGATGATTTAACTCCCATGATGAATATTAATCAATTAATGGTGGAAAAAGATTATTTTTTTAATAACCTAATTAAATTTAAGAAGTTAATGTCTGGAGAAAAGATTAATTTGCTTAATTTAGAAAATTCTACTTTTATTTCTATACCTCTTTTGGAAATTGACGATTCTCAAATTGATTTTAATGAAGTTAATGACAATAACTTCAGGAATGAAATACTGTGGAATTTTGCACCCTTAGTTTATCAGAATAAACTGTTTTTTAATAAATATCTTTATAATTTTATCTTAGAAAGTTTATTTTTAAGAAAATTCTTTCTTTTAAAATATCTAAAAAAGAATTTGTCAAATAAAGTCAAGTGGAAAACATATCAGATTTTATCTGAACAGGGGATTTGATTGATACATAATTTAATTAGAATAATCTGCTCATAATCAGCTTCCAGCATGATTATTCGCTAAGAGGTAGTTAAGTGAGTATTATAATAATAGATAGGGATTATATAATCAACAATAGGCGTAATAATATTTCAAAGGATTAATTAGATTTTCAACATTTAATAATTTATTACAAATATTTATCATTTATTCAGTTTTACTTTTCTTCAACACCTAGCTGCTTGTCTGTTAGGAATTTTGTATTTCCTTCATCTATAGCTTTCATTAAACGCTTTACTGTCATATTTGCTCCATCAATTCCAGATTTTGCAATCATAGGGTCCCATCTTTCTGGAACAAAACAATAAATGCTTGCAAATGCTTCATTTTGAATTCTTATCAAATCTTCTGGAGTTAAATCTCCAACCTGAAGAACAGCTGCATTATATCTTCTATATTTAGAAAAATCTTCTGTCATTAATTTTAATCCATTTTCTCCTTTTTTTGCCATTTCATAAAGTTCTGTTCCAGGATATGGAACAGCAATGCTTATATTTGCCTGTCTTACTTCCGGATGTTCTCTTAAAAATTTAAGGGTTTTTTTAACTGTTTCTTCTGTTTCACCTGGAAGGCCAATCATGCAGGAATTTAGGGTTTCAATACCATATTTATTAGTTAGTTCATTAGCCTTTATGTAATTATCCAAGGGAACCATTTTTTTCATTGTAACTCTTATTGTTTCGTCAACTGATTCTAAACCAAATGAAAGTCTTACTAATCCGGCTTTTGCCATTTTAGAAATTAATTCTTCATCTACTAAATTAGCACGAGTGCTTCCTTCCCATGTTATCCCTAAATTTTCCTTTATAATTAAATCACATATTTTCATTGTGTGATTTCTGTCTAATGTTAAAGTGTCATCCAAAAACATAAAATGCTCTACACCATATTTATTAATGCATTCTTTCATTTCTTCAATTACTAATTCCGGGTCTTTTCTTCTTGTATCTTTACCAAAAACTTTAGTACTACAGAAAATACAGTTAAACGGACAACCCCTCATAGTCATAATAGTTGTAAATCTTTTTACACCATCCAATATTCCTAAGTTGTATTTATCTACTTTTAATAAATGTCTTGCAGGAACAGGCAAAGAATTTACATCATGAACTGGAACAGCTATTCCTGTAGATTTTATCTCACCATTCTCTCTGAACATTATTCCTTTTACTGAAGAAATATCCTGCTTTTTTTCATATTTATCAAGAAAATCCGGCCAGGAATTATCACCTTCACCTATAAAAGCATAATCAAAACAATCTTCAAATACCTGCTCTCTTAATACAGTTATATGAGGGCCTCCAATTGCAACAGGAACTTTTGGAAATTCTTTTTTTAATTCTCTTGCAAGCTGTACAACAATATGGTAAAAAGGAGTTGTTGCAGTTATTCCAATTACATCTGGATTAAATTCTTTTGTTAAGGTAACCATCTCTTTTATTGAAATTTCTTCTGCTTCACCGTCGATAATTCTTACTTCATGCCCCTGCTTTTCTGCAATTGCAGCAAGATAAGCAAGATTTAACGGAGGCCATTTACCTGCTTTTTTTGCGAAGTGAGCTATTTTCCCATATTCAGCTGTCCATAAAGGATATAACAGCATTATTTTCATGTTTGTTAAAAAAACTGTTTATTTTTAAAACTTGTTAAGGTGGAATATATAACAAATAAAATATTATTTAGATAAATTTATTGAAATTTAGAGGTTATAACTCTTTATAAATGCCTTGATGTAACCTATTCATTGGAGTATATCCTCTTTTTTGATAATAATCAATTAGTTCTTTATGACCTTCTCTAACAAAAAGAGCAACATCTTTTATTCCTTTTTCTTTAAGTAATTTTTCAGATTCTTCTAGAAGTTTAGACCCAATTCCTCTTTCTCTAAAATCCTTTCTTACTGCAAGACGAAATATAAAAGAATTCCACCTATCTTGAATTATATACACACACTTCCTACAACCTGTTCATCAATAGTTGCTACTAAAATAGAATCTGGGTTTTGTTGGATTTTTAGTCTAAGAGTTTCTTTATTATCAACAGAGTCATTAAATAATCCTCCTTCTTGAAGATTTATTTTTACGTCTTCATAATCTTCATTTCTATATGCACGTACTTCTATCATAAAAATCAATTAAGAGGATAGTTAATAAATTTTATATACTCTAATATCTACAATACTTCAATATTCATTTTAAATAATATAAATGCTTAAAAGTAATGGAGATTTATTTATTATATGGAAAGAACAATAGAGGGAATATTTGAAGTTGAAAGAGATAGAGTAGATTTAGGTGGTGCAAATATCAGCTATTTAAAAAAATCAATTACTGGTATGGTAATAGGGGTTAAAGATTGTGTGATAACTCCTGCTCCTTCTGCTAGTTTTAGAAAAAATCCTGAACAAATAAAAGGAGTTACTTTAGAAGTAGAAAGTGAAAGAGGGGGAGGAGAGGTTAATTTTGCTAGAGATTTATCTTCTATAGAAAGAAGAGCTGTATTAAACCAAAGAGTAAATTATACTTTATCAAAAGAAGCATATGAAGAAAATTCTGTTGGAGGTTATATTGAAACTTTTAAACATTCTTTAGAAGTTTTATCAGGCAACTTTAAAGGTGAAACAATACAGGCAGAGTATTCTCAATAATTTCTTAAAATTTAGAAGAGATTTTTTATTCTTTGCAATATTTTAATATTCATTTTGGATAATATAAATGCTTAAAAATGAGTATGTCAATGAGTTTCATGGAAAAAAGAACATTAAATCATCATGCTTCAACTGTTTTAGCAAAATGCGAACAAACAGGAGAATTTATTCTTGGAGAATATGATCCTGGTTATCCTGTTGTAAGAAATAAACACTGGATAGGAAGAGCAAAGCTTCTTGGAGGAAATCACTTTTATGGAAAAGATTCTGATATTTCACCATATTCTACATTAAATAGAGAAATTAATGAAGAATTTTCTGGAGAACAAGCATCAAAAGATGAAATAGCTGGAGAGCGGAATATTGAAAAATTTGCTAAACAAGAAGATATAAATTATGTGAGAAAAATTTTATTAGATACTGAACCATTGCAAGATTATTTTCTTTATCATCCTGGACAAGGAGATACACAAGGAGCTTTTGTGATTCAAAGTGTTTTTAGAGCTAGAGATGTTACAAAGGATGCTATAGATACAGTTAAACGTTATAATTTAGATGGGGGCTCTTTAACAAATGAAGGATTAGTTGTTGTTAAAAGTCTTAAGGATTTAAAACAAGGACATCCATTTTGCCAAGGAATTACTGGATTAGTTATTGGACAGACAGAAGGTGTTCATGTTGCCAGTCCATGCGATGATGATTTTCTTTTTGAACCTATTGGCTTGTCAAGAGATTCATATGAAGCTTATTCTGATAGGTTTCAGTATAGAAATCATTCTAAAAAATAAATTTTAAAATGGAAAGATTAACAAAAAAATTACTCTTTGCAGGAAGTTTAAGTCTATCAGGTTTATTATGTGGATGTGGTGTATTAGAAGGTACAAGTTCAAAAACATCTTCACCAAAATCAACACCTACTCCTATTACCTACTCATTTGATAATTTTGTAAGTTTAGGTTATCCTTATAATGTTACTCATATTTCTATAACTCAAATAGGATTTGAAGATTTAGATAATGATGGAGATAAAGACATAATTGTTGGATCAGAGAGTGGAGAGGTAATAATATATGAAAATAAAATTTCTCAAAAAAAACCTTATCAAGCTGAGAATTCAGGTCAGTAAATTATTAATCTATAAAAATAAGTTTAACAAAAATGACTAAAGAAAAAATTGGAAGACATGCAAGTAATGTAATAGTTACAACAAAAAACAGAGATAGTTTTCTTTTAAGCAGATATGATGATGGATATCCTGTAAAAAAGATGTTCAGGGGATGGGCAAATTTAACAGGGGGAGCAAACAGCAAGAAAGATAGCATATATATTTCTCCTGAAGAATTGCTTAGAAGAGAAGTTGGTGAAGAATATTCTACTAGTCAAGCAATGTATGAGAAAGATATGATACATCTTGAGGAAAGCTCACCAACAGGAGCTGTCAAGCCAAATAGGGCTTTTGCTTCTAGAGAAGATATAGAATCTATCAGAGGCTCAATTTTAGAAAATTTAGTTCCTTATTGTGATTTTATTGTAAGAATACCTGGAGAAAATTTCCGTCAGGGAAAAAATAAAGAGCAATATAAAAATATTTTCAGTGTTTTTGAATCAGTTATTCCTGAAGAAGCAATGGCTCTTGCTAAAAGAAATTTAGATTCTGGAAAAGGATTAGTCAATGAGGGTTTAGTTCATCTTGCAACAACAGATGAATTAATGGATGGATTTCCACTTTTAGCTTGGGCAACTTCACCGATTTTAAGCCATTATACTGACTTAAACTTTCCAAATTTAATAAATGCAACTGAAGTAGAAATTGGAATGCCAAGAGGAAGTTTTGAAAGTTATTTTGAAGATTTTTCTTATGAACCTGGTTTTTTTAAAGATGAAAAATAAAAAGATTTACCTTTTAACATCTTTTTTTATCATATTAATAATTTCTGGAAACTTAGAAAGCTTAAAATGTCCATTTTTATTTTTATAGACAAGAATCCTGGCATTTTTTAATTTTTTTTTGTATTTTTCAGCATGAGATACAAGGACTACATCATCATTTTTTGAAAACAATAAGTTAAGATTTTTTACATTTTTTTCAATTAAAGACAAATCTGATTTAAGTTTAAAACCACCAACTAAATCTTCTTCTGACAATGAATTATCGAATGGTGGAGCAATTAAATAAACTGACAGAATTTTTTTAGGAAATTTATTTTCTGACAGATATTTTGCAAGAAATATTCCTCCTAATGATGCTCCTATTAATATAACATAATTGTTTAGAAAGGGAAAATATTTTTCAAAATGGATTTTCCATTCAGAATATTTTGCATTTTCACTTAAAGGCATTCTTGGCCGGATTATTTTAAAATTTCTGCCTAATTGTTTATCTAAGTAGGAATCATGCCACCTTATTTTTTTCTCAATTGATATTTCCCTATTTTTTAAATAATCAAGATAATCTTTTTTATTTTTGAAAGTCATTCCACCATGGACAAAAAATATTTGTATTTTATTTTTTGATTTCTTTGTCTCGTTTTTTATTTTCTTTTTCATACATAAAACAATTAATAAAACTTTATTAATTTATCTAAGATATTAGATTTTCCTTATGAATTTAAGGAAAGTCAACACACATAGGATCTTCATCTAATGTGCCTATTGCCAACTCTTCAATCTGCCTTGCATATTCTCCATAAGTGCATCTTCCACACTCTCCATTTACATTTATACCTTTTAGCAATTCTCTATGCCTATCACTTCCCCAAAAATTAAGAATTCCTTCTGGATTTGGAAAATGAGATGCTAATCTGAATCGTGGTTCTATTCTATGATCTGCACAAACATAAACATGCCCGTCTGCACATACCTGCAACATTAAAGGAGCACAGACACAATTTTTGAATGTGTGCATTACTCTGAAATCTGGATTATATTTATGCATTATAGTAAATACTCTGAAGTTTTCTCCATCTCCAAGTTCATGACATTTTTCAAATAATTCATGAATTTTTTCAATATTATAATTTAATTCCATAGCACTTTTGAAATCTTTTCTTTCCAAGTCAGCTGGTCTTGCATGAAAATCTCTAACACCAATTTCTTTTGCAAGTCTGCATGCTTCATATATATCCTGCCAATTATCCGGACGGATTAAGAACTTGAAGGCGATATCAATTTTACTTCCTGTTTCTCTCTTTTTCTTCACTAATAATTTTAAGTTATTAATGACTTTTTCAAAGGTCTGTCCATTTCCATTAAGATTTCCCATTTCTTTTTTAAATAAATCTCTTATTTTACTGAAGACTATTTCATTATCGTCGCTTATTCCATGAACTCGCTCATAACATTCTTTTACTTTTTCAAATGTAATGTCATTTTCACCAAAACCATGAACTTTATCAAAAGTTTCTTTTGTACCTGCATCAACTGAAATACCTACCCATCTGCAATGCATCATTTGGTCTGCTATTTCTTCATTAATTATACTTCCATTAGTTGCAAACGAACACTGCATTTCTTTACTTCTTATATATTCTGGAAGCTTCCATACATTTTTATTCATTAACGGTTCTCCACCACCACCTAAACAAACCCCTTTAACTCCCCATTTTGATGCAAAATCAATAATTTTTTTAAGATGCTCTTCTGTCATTAATTTCATATCTCTTGGAACTTCATCAGGATTTATTGTCAGATATCTTTGAGCATTGCAATGTTCACATTTATAATTGCATATATGTGCTGGGTCTAAAGAAAGTTCTATTGGAGGAGGTAAAATAACTCCTGGTAATCCTTTTAGCCATGCTGCAATTGGCTTGTAATGAGTATGATAATAAACTAAACCTTTGTAAGAATTAAATGAATTATACTTACTTTTATCATTCCACTCTCTCTCTTTTTTTCTAATATCTATCATCTTTCGATGAAAATATTGAAATTCAGTTATAAAGGTTGTGGGAGTAAAATATATATTAATCCTACCTAATAAAGAGTTTAATAAAATTTATTAAGATGATTGAGATAATATTTATTTTATGGATTAAATACACATTCAATTTGATAATAGTATCTGTTAGTTCTCATAATTTAGGGGGTATCATTTCAATAAGTTTTGAGTTTTAAAGCTAAAATTTTACTGATATATGGGATAAAAAGCATAATCTTCAAAAGTTAAATTAAAGTTACTATGATTAGTTAGAAAATGTAATTAAAAATATATCTATTCTTACTAAATAATTTTAACTGTTTAATAATTGAAAATAAAGTTCCTAAAATAAGAATGATAAGTGTGTAAATTAATATCCATATAATCTTATCTTTTGTTGTTGTGATTATAATTAGAGGTAAACCAACTATCACTGCTATTAGCGTCTGCCAAAAGTATTTTTCAATTTCATCAAGAGAAGGCATTTTTTATTTTGCTTCTCCAATTATCATCTAGGAGTAAACCTGCCACAATTAAGAGTATAGATATTATAGCCAAAGTTCTAACATCAGGATAATAATTACCAAATACTACTCTTGAAGGGATTATATTTACAGAAACAAGTAAATAATATCCTCCTAAAAATAGTAAAACAAGAGCCAGCACTCTTTTTATGGCCTTTTGGGTAGATGCTTTCATTTTTCCTCTTTTTTATTATTTCTAACAAGTTCAAATGATTTAAATTCTTTTCGTTTTAAAATTAAAAAGGAATATTCTTTTTTAATTTGTGGACATAAAAAAATGAAGATTGTCATAACCTCAACTTCTCTTTTATTTCATATGCTAATTCTTTTGTTGATGCAGCTATGATTTGATATTTTTTATTAAAATCATATGAAAGATCCCCTGCTCTTTTTCCATCATAAGTTATTATACATCCTCCTGCTTTTTCAATTAAAGGAATTCCTGCAACTAATTCTTCTGGTTTTTGAATTGGACAAAGAAATGCGTCTAATCTTCCAGTTGCAATACCAAAAAAATGAAATCCTGCTGAACTTGCATTTCTCCACCATGAATTTTCAATAATTTCTGAATAAGGTAAATAAGCATCGATTTTTTGTTTTGGGCCTAAATCAACTATAACACTTGCTTCAGCATCTCCAACATTTCCTTCTAAAGATTTTCTTCCAGAAGTTCGAGGACTTTGATCTGTTGTTAAAATTTCTCCAGTAGAATGGTCTATTATTCCTGCCCATACTGCACTTCCTAAATTTTTAGGTTTTGGTGAATCAAATATAGATAAAATAGAAGAATATGGAAATATACCTCTAAAATAATTATAGGTTCCATCTAATGGATCTAATACCCATAATCCTTTAGGATTTTCTGTTAGAGTAGATCTTCTTTTTTCTTCTCCATCTAAATTTACATGAAGATTATGTTTTTGAATATAGCCAATAACTGCATTTTCTGCAGCAATATCTGCTTCTGTTACAACTTCGTTTTTAGAAATATCTTTAACTCTTCTTTTTTGTGTTAAAGTTGTATCTTTTAATAAATTTTTTAGCAAAGATAATACTTTTATTCCATGGTAACTTTGACTTCTTGTATTCATTATAGTTTTTTGGGTAGATGATTGTTTTTAAAGATTGCTGAATTGAAAGGATATATTCAATATTGAATTAAATTATTAAAATTATCCTAACTAAATAATCTTTAAAAAGGAATATTAATTAAGGTTTTTATGAATGAAATTGGAAATATGAGTGATATTGAAAATATAAATAAGATTAATAATAAACAATTAGATCTTCTTTTGGTTAATGCTGGTGGAAGCAGAAAAAGAGTTTATCAGGAATTAAGCAAAGATTATTCTGCAATAGAACCTCCATTTTGGGCTGCAATAACAGCGGGTTTTATAAGAAATAAAGGGTTCAATGTTAGGATTCTTGATGCTAATGCTGAGAATATTGATACTTTAGAAACTGCAGAAAAAATAAAACAGGAAAATCCTAAGCTAGTCTGTATTGTTGTTTATGGACAGCATCCATCTGCATCAACTCAATTAATGATTAGTGTTGGAAATTTATGCAAAGAAATTAAAAATATAGATTCAGACAGAAAAATTATTTTAATAGGACTGCATCCTTCTGCTCTTCCTAAAAAAACAATTGAAGAAGAAAACTGTGATTATGTTTCTCAAGGTGAAGGATTTTATACAGTTCTTGGACTATTGGAGAATAAAAAACATAATGAAATTCCTGGTTTATGGTATCGAGAAAACAATCAAATAAAATCAAATCCACCTGCTCCTTTAATTCAGGATTTAACAAAAGAATTAAGCGATGTTGCATGGGATTTATTACCTATGGATAAGTATAAAGCTCATAACTGGCATTGTTTAGGTGATTTAGAATCAAGAAAAAAATATGCTTCAATTTCTACAAGTTTAGGTTGCCCATTTAACTGTATTTTTTGCTGTATAAATGCACCATTTGGAAAATCATCTTATAGATGCTGGAGTCCTGAATGGGCTTTAAAGCAGTTAGATATTTTAGTTAATCAATATGGTGTGAAGAATGTCAAGGTTATAGATGAATTATTTGTTTTAAATCCAGAGCATTTTATGAAAATTGCTGATGGAGTAATAGAAAGAGGATATAAGTTGAATTTTTGGGCATATGCAAGAGTTGATACAATTAAAGAAGAACATTTGAAAAAATTAAAAAAGGCTGGATTTAATTGGCTGGCATTAGGAATTGAATCTGCTAATGAAGATGTAAGAAAAGGAGCATCAAAAGGAAGATTTGATCAGACAGATATAAAAGAAATTGTCAAAAAAATAAAAGATGCTGATATTTACATTATAGGAAATTATATTTTTGGACTGCCTGAAGATGATTTAGGAACTATGCAGGAAACATTAAATCTTGCTTTGGAATTAAACTGCGAGTTTGGTAATTTTTACTGTGCAAGTGCATATCCAGGTTCAAAATTATATAATTGGAGTATGGAAAATAATATTCCTCTGCCAGAATCATGGGAAGGTTATGCCCAGCATAATTACAATTTTTTACCACTCCCAACAAATACAATTACACCAAAAGATGTTTTAGAATTCAGAGATTATGCTTTTGATGTTTATTTTAGAAATCCATTATATTTGAAAATGATTGAAGATAAATTTGGAATAAAGGCAAAAAAGCATATTGAAGAAATGACTAAGATAAAACTGAAAAGAAAGTTGTTGGGAGATTAAAGATAAAGATTAGAATAAATGATAAATAAAAAAGATGTAATACCATCCTAAAAGATAGATTATTACTACATAAATCTTTAAAAAAGAAATGTAACTTTAATAAAAATGGATTTTATTAGCAGTAATGGGAAATTAGAGGAAATAAACAAAGAGGTGCGCGAGCTTAAATTTAAAGTTGAAGAAATGAGGCAAATACTTGAAGATAATCAAAATATTTCTGGAAATGGAAAAATATTGACAAATTTAACAAAAGAAGATTTGCTTGCATTTGAAGATGATATTAGAAAAATTTATGAAGCAGGAGGAATAAGGGCACCTGTTCATTTTTGTAAAGGAAATGAAGAACATTTAATTGAAATATTCAAGCATGTAAAAAAAGATGACTGGATATTTTCAACACATAGAAGTCATTATCATGCTTTATTAAAAGGAGTTGATAAATCTTGGTTGAAAAATGAAATTCTTGAGAAAAGAAGTATTCATATTAACAACAATGAGCATAAGATATATACTTCAGCTATTGTAGGTGGAATTCTTCCTATAGCACTTGGAGCAGCTCTTGGGATAAAATTAAAAAAATCACATCAAAGAGTTTGGGCATTTGTTGGAGATATGTGTTCTGAAATGGGTATTTTTCATGAATGCACAAAATATGCCAAAGGGCATGATTTACCTATAAATTTTGTTATTGAAGACAATGGTTTAAGTGTTGATACTCCTACACAAAAAGTATGGGGTGAAAATGATTTGGGAAATGCTAAGATAATCAGATATAAATATACAAGAATATGCCCTCATCATGGGTCTGGAAAATGGGTGAGATTTTAAAATAAACTTAAGATATTTATATTAAAAATAAAATGAGCTACAAAGAAGAAATAAAAAAGGCAATGACTATGCTTGGAGAAAATCCAAAAACTATTTTCATAGGACAGACAGTTGAATACACTGGAAGCAATATTTATGGAAGTCTTGAAGGAGTTCCTAAAGAAAAAAGAATTGAACTGCCTATTATTGAAGATACTCAAATGGGAATGTCTATAGGATTAAGCTTAGAAGGTTTTATTCCAATTTCTATATTTCCACGATTTGATTTTTTTATATGTGCAACTAATCAATTAGTTAATCATTTGGATAAAACAAAAGAAATGAGTAGTGGAAGATTTAAACCTAAAGTAATTTTAAGAACTATGATTGGGGGAACAACTCCTTTATATCCAGGAGTTCAGCATTGTTCAGATTATACAGAAGCTATGAAATATTTATTGAAAAACATTGATATTGTCAGTTTAAAAATAGCAGAAGATGTAATTCCAGCTTATAAAAAGGCATTAGAAAGCGACAGGTCAACTCTTATTATAGAAGAAGCTGACTTGTATAATGAAGAAATAATTACTGGAAAATCAACTACTAAGGATTAAAGGGGTTATTATATGTTTAAAGGAAAATTTGGTGGATTAAAACTTGCAATCAAAAAATGGCTTTTGTTATTCGGATATGAACTGATTAGAGATAAAGAAGGAAACAATAAGTTAAAGAAAATTTATTCATCAAAACCAGCAGTTCAGTTTATGAAAGATTATAATAAAAAAGACAATTTGATTGTTGCTGAAGTTGGTGTTTGGAAAGGAGATACAACAAAGCATATAATAAAAATTCTACCTATAAAAAAAATCTATGCAATTGATTCTTGGACGACATTTGACTCAGGTGAACATGATATAAGAACTATGAATAATGCAGAAAAAATTGCAAGAAAAAGGCTAGATAAATATAAAGATAAAGTTGTTATAATAAAAAAATATTCTAAAGATGCTGTTAAAGATATTAAAGAAAAATTAGATTTTATTTATATTGACGCTGATCATGATTATGAACCTGTCAAAAAAGACATAGAATTATATTATAAATTATTACACAAAGGAGGGGTTTTATCTGGTGATGATATACAAAACAGAAAAATCCCAAATGGGGTTGGAAAAGCATTAGCTGAATTTGCTGTAAAAAACAATCTGGATTTTTTTATAGAAGGAAATAACTGGTGGATTATAAAAAAATAAGAAAAAACATATAATATATTATAGACAAAGAGATAGTCTGCCCATAATCAGCTTTCAGACATGATTATAATTAACAACAGTAATATCCTTAATAAGTTGTTTATGTCCACAATTGAAAACTGCATCATTTATGATGCAGTTAATATTAAGCAGTTTTCAATTTGGATCATCCTAAAGTCCTAAACAAACCACACCTTTTAAGGTGTGGTAAAACACAAGGACTTTTTGATTAGATAGAGAGATTATATCACTATATTCGTTAAAAAGATAACTAAGTGAGAATCTAAACGCAGTGAGATTTGAGCTATTAATATCACTATAGCCAACGACATTAGTATTTCCACACTTTGTCGTTGGATAGATAGGGAAAGATTTATGTCTTTCACTATAATTGCTAATATTAAATTAACTTACTAACTTATTTCCTATTCAAAATATTTATTTTTCTTAAATGTATCAACAATTGGACGGGTAATTAAAATGTCTTTAAAATTATGCCCCATGCTTGATGAAACATTGCATATATGAGTGCAGTCACATTTATGATTTTTAATCTGATTAAATATTGCTTTTGCATTTTCTGAATGAAGCAATTGTTCTGGTGTTGATATAATTTTATTGGATTTATCTTTAAGATTGCCTATTTTTGGCTGTAATTCACAAATTCTTAGAGAACCGTCACTTTCCAAGATTAAATCATTTTTTCCTGCATTGCAATTAAATGGCCATTTTTCTCCATTTAGAACTTCCATTTGAGATATTATTATATGCCTGTCTCTAAGATTTGAATAAAGTCTTTTTAATGAACTCTTGTGTTTTTTTGAGTTGTAATATATTCTAGTATTATATCTAAGGGTATTAATTTTCTTTAATTCTTCCTGAGTTGGAAGAGTCAATAATCCTTTATGCTCTCCACGAATTAAATCAAAAAAATGATCTGATAAATCTAATGTTTTTACTAATTCTACAAGCGGAGGTAGTTCATTCATATTTTCCTTAGTAATTACCGTATTAACTGTTAAAAATTTAAAATTAGAATATTTTTTTCTTAATTCATTCATTGTTTTTATAAAATGAACTGATTTTTTGAAATTACCTTTAATTCCTCTGAGAAAATCATGCCTTGCTTCTAATCCATCTAAAGAACAATCTATTGCAAAATCAACATTTGGGTATTTTTTTAATGTTAATTCCATATCTTTTACAACTTTTTCTTCCATTAAGCAGTTAGTTGGTATGCTGATTAAACGTGGATTTGTGTATTTTACAATTAAATCTATGATTTGTGGAAAATCTTTCCTAATAAATGGTTCTCCTCCTGAAAGCAGGACTTCAGAAAGATTATAGAATTTAGAAAGAATCTTCTCTATTTCTTCTAAAGATAAATCTTCATTTTTATTAAGACTTTTCCAATAAAAACAGTGTTTGCATTTTGAATTGCATTTTGTTGTTATAAAAAATGTAATTCCACTAAGTTTCCTTTTGTTTACATTTCTAATAAAACCAAGATATTTTTTTTCAATATCTTTTGTTCTTAATAATATTGGAACTTCTATTAAATCAAATAATTCCGAATCTGAAACTTTTCTGTTTTTTTGAATTTCTTTTCTTTTTCTTAGTATTTCTTCAAAATTATCTAAATTGTATAAATATGCTCTAAATACTTCAAGTCCATGTTTTTTAAATAAAAGAGTCTGAAAAAAATCAACTGCGAGTAATGGGCTATTAAGTAATATTGTTTTAGCTTCAAAGTTCTTTAAGAATGTCATTAATTTGTTTCTTTTATCTCTGTATATTTCTTTTTTCATAGGAGCAGATTTCATAGTATAATGACTAAGATGATGTGAGATTAAATTTGGGTTGTAAACTACTTTCCAGCCAGAGATATTTGCTCTTAATCCTAAATCTGAATCTTCAACACCATAATAATAATCAGAATCAAAACCACCAATTTCTTCTGTCATTTTTTTTCTTACTATAAGAGAAGCACTTTTTAAATAGCCAACTCTTCTAAAAGAATTATATTGTCCGGTGTCTTTTTCTCCATAACCTATATCTGTTCCACTTCCATTTCTTGCCAGAATGCCTCCTGCTGAATCAATTAAACCATCTCCTCTAAATATCTTGCCATTGCATAAACCAACATCTAAATGTGATTCCATGTACTTAACAGCTATTTTTATCCAATCTTTTGTAAGTCTTGCATCACTATCCATAAAAACAACATATTTTGAATTAGAAAGAGATAAGCCTATACTTCTTTTTTCTGAAGGACCTTTTCCCGGAAAATTTTTAAAATTTATTTTAGGATATTTTTTCATAATGTACTCAGAAGTTCCATCTGTAGAATCATTATCTAATAAATAAATTTTGATATTTTTATAAGATTGGTTTATTATAGAATTTAAACAATCTCCAATTATATCTTTATTATTATGTGAGACAATAATTACATCAACACTTGTTTTTTCCATATTAATCATTTAACTTAATTATATAGTTAAAAAATGCTTTTTAAAGTTTATATAGAAATGTTAATTTAATTACATATATTAAAGATTATCATAGATTATCAGCATAACATTACACCTGTAGGCTTATTAATTAATTTTATAATAATTGCGACTTTGGAGCAAACAAATTGATTATAAAGACAATGCATAAAAGATTATTCCTAAAGTTCAAGCCCTTCTTTGTTATAACCTTTTATTAATCCTTGCTTTATTTTTGTTGCAACATACTTAAATCTTCCTCTTAAAATCCAAAAAATTGCTTTTTTTAATCTGGAACGGTAATAATTATAACTCCATAATCTTTCTGCATATTCCCAGAGAATATCATCAGGAATATTGCTGAAATTGTGCTTCATATCTCTCCAATTACCTGTCCAATCAGCCCATTCTTCTAATGTTTGGGGTTTTTTTATTCTTCCTTGAATAACTAAATCATCAAATACTTTTGTTCCAGGAATTGGATTAAATATTTTAATGTCCATTATATCTGGTTTAGTTTCTTTTATGAATTTTTCAGTCATTTTCAATTCTTCTAATGTTTCTGTAGGTATTCCAATCATAAAACTTGCATCACTAAAAATTCCATTTCTTTTGCATATTTCAATTGCTTCAGCCTGAATTTCTACACTAATATTTTTATTTAGAAAATCCAGAACTCTTTGGCTTCCAGTTTCTGATCCTATTTGAATTGTATGCAATCCGGCTCTTCTTAAAACTTTAATAGCATCTTCATTTCTTTTCATAAAATCGGCTCTTCCAAAAATAAGAAAGTTTATTTTTCCTTTATAGTTTTTTTCTAAGAATTCACCAACTTCAATACTTCTTTGTTTGAATGTTATAAAATTTTCATCGCTTATTGTGAAGTCTACAATGCCGTATTTTTCAATAGCCTCTTTAAATAATGCTTTTGTTTTTTCAGTGTCATATACTCTAACACAAGGATTTCCGTTTTTTCCCCACATATCAATATTATAGCAAAATGTGCATTTTCCAGGACAGCCTCTACTTGTAAAAATAAAAAACTGCCTGTATTTTTTAGTATCTACCAAGCTATAATCTGGAAATTTGACATTATTTAAATCTACAAAAGGCCTAGTAGGATTTTTGTTTATATTCATTAATTTTCCCAGTTCATCTGGATTTTTGTCAAAAGTATCGCAAAACTCTAAAAATGCCTCTTCACCTTCTCCTCTTAGTATATAATCTACATAAGGCTCTTTTAAAACAGAATCAGGCTCAATACTTGGATGAACACCACCTATAATAATAATTGATTTAGTCATTACTTCTTTAATCTTTGGACCAAGATGAACAATATCATATAACATTGTAGAAGTCATTGTTGTAAATCCGACAATATCCGGTTTATATTCTTCTAAAAATTTAAAGAAAAGTTCATCGCTTGATTCAAGATTTTCTCCTAACTCTACATTCCGGTCATAAATCTTCACAGGATGCTTGTGTTCTATTGCTGTTGCAACTATAATCAAACTTGAAGGCGGAGCAGCAATATTTGTTTTCTCTTTTAAATTATTATGTGGCTGAACCAATAAGACTTTAGCCATATTTTGTTAAAATTTAGATGATTTTTAAGGTTTATCTATCTAAAATATAATGATTGTAACTAATTTAACAGTTTATTATTTCAATATTTTACTTATTTCTTTTTCAACATCTTCTACACTTATGTCTTTCATCTCCTTGTAAATAACATGAGATTTTTGTCCTGATGGACCAATATGCTTCAAATTCATATGTTTAGGTATTAAAGCTATGAGATTTGCATCTGCTATCCATGATAAGTGCATTGGTGCGCCATCATGAGCAATTACCAATGAACTCTTTTTGAATAATAAGTAATTTACTCTTAAATTTCCTTTGATTAATGAAATACAAGAAGGGTTTCTTTTAACTAACCAGCTTATTTTATTATCATCAGAACCAACAATTATTATCTTATATAAAGGATATTTTTTATTTAGAAACTTTATGAGTTTATCAAATTTTTCCAATGCCCATTGTTTTTTTTCAAAACTTGCATCTGGAACAATGCAAATGAATTTCTTAATGTCGTGTTTTTTAAGGAAATTATTTAGCTCTTCAACATCATTTTTATCAGTAATAATTTCCTGTGAATAATCATTTATTTTTATTCCAAGAGCTTTTTTAACAAGTTCTAATTCTGAAATACTTGAATGTATTTCAGTTTTATATTCAATTGGATGAGTTAAAAATGGCCTGCCTCCATTAAAGCTAAAATAACCTGTTCTTATCTTTATTTTAGAGAAATACATAAAAAACATATTAATGAACATTGTTCCTGCTTCTATACCTATATCGTAATTTTCTTTTTTAATTTCTTTGAAAACACGCATGTAATTTGACAAGGTCTTTAATGGGTTTTTCTTCCATGAAAAATCAAGCAAGATTATTTTATCTATATTTTTGTTTTTTTCTATTATAGGATAATTTGAATGTGATGCAATAACAGTTAGCTTTGAACTTGGAAAGTTCTTTTTAATCTCTCTAAAAAGAGAGGTTGTTAAAATCATGTCTCCAATCTTGCAGTTACGAATTATGAGGATTTTTTTGGGTTGTCTGACAGTTATTTTATGGCTTTTTATGAAAAGACTTAAGGTTTTATCAATTAAATAGAATTTTATAGCATTGAATTTAGTATTTTTTCTTACAGTATATTCATGATAAAATTGAATCTTAGAGTTACTAGACATAAAAAAGCTGAAGAATTGGCATATTTAATCTTTGTGGAGCAGGTGTATTTTTTAAGATTGTAACATTAATTAGCTGATAAAAAATTGTTATTAAATAACAGTAATAAACCCTTTATAGAAATTATTTTATATTATGTTTTTCTATTTATATCATGATATTGTTAATTACCTTTTTATCAAGTGGGATAATAGTACTAGCTATTCTTGTTTTGGGTTTTAGATGGAAAAAACTAAAATTGTTTTTTCATGATGATAACTATACTTATTTTGATATTTGTTTTGTAACATTATATTTTTTAGAACAGGCAGTATTCATTATTTTATCCTATTTTTATACTAAGTATTACCAATTATTGACTGGTTTTTTTGCTTTAGTTGTTATTAGCACAGTTTCTCTCCAAAGAGTTATGATGGAAAGTAAAAACAAAAAACTTGAATAACATACCTCAGAATACGCAATTAAATTTAAAAATTTTAGAAAAAATTATGAAGATAAATTAGAAGATATGCAACAAAATATAGAAAAATTAGAAGAAGAAAATATATACTTAAAAGAATGTTTGAATTCAAGAATATCAAAGAAGTAATCTTATTTTATCTGAGATATTTGAAAATTCAATTTCTAGATTATCTGCTTCTTTTTTTATTTGTTTAATATGTTCTTTAGCTAATTCGCTATAAGTTCCATTTTTGGATAAAATATTTTTAATTTCTTTTGTATCACAAGAAATATTCTTCTTTTTCATTATAAATCAAATCCCCTTTTTTATATAAATATTATGTAAGTTTAGTTTATAAGTTTTTCCTAAATCTGGTGATTTAATGTCTGAAAATAGTAATCTACTCCAAAACTTCTTTTTATAGTATAATATAACTTCTTATGTTTTCTTAATCTTGGTTTGACAAAATTAATTAACTTCCTTATTTTAGGATATGTACTACCTCTAACTACTTTTCTTTCTTTGTCTACATAATCACTATTTTTTCTTATATACATACTTGGAGGAGTAAAATTTTTCACACCTAAAAATTTATACAGTTTATTCAGTTCTTTTTGCTTGTCTTTGTCTGATTTTTCAAAATCATAAATAAATACCTTGTCTTTTCCAAATTCTTTTATCCATGGCTGAATATATTCTTCCTGATTAATATACATATTTTCTTTTTTTGCTGGAAGCAAATCAAAGTATTTTGTAACATTATATAATGATCTTACTCTATCTTCTTCTTTTCTTCTGTAAATTATAATCTTAACATCTGGAAATAATTTTTTAAGAAGTTTAGCTGAACGCTTTTTCATTATTATCAATGTACTTATTTCTCCAACAACTTTACTAAAATCACAATCTTTGAATTTCCTATAATAATTCTTTAAACCCATTGCTTCATATTCTTCTGGAAAATAATTTATTTCAGTAAGAAGATTAAATTTTGGGAGACTTATTTCAGGATGTTCATATAAACAAGTAACTAACCAGTTAGAGCCACTTCTTCCAAAACCTACTCCAATAAAGTCTATTCTCATATAAAACCTCTAAAATCATAGAATTTATATAATTATCTAGTATGAAGCCTATATGACTAAAATTGATAAAAATGATGTATTTTTTGAAGGAATAATTGAAGAATATAAGAAAACAAAAGAAGATTTTCAAAGCAAAAACCTTAATCAATTGGCTAAAGAAATTTCTCATGAAATAAAAGAACATGAAAGTACATTTAATGAAGTCTTTGGTTTTTTAGTAGAATCATTTAAAGGACAATTAAGAAGAGATAATAAAACTCCATTGGTTTTTCATTCTATTTTTATAACTAAGATTTTGTATTTATGTGATGAAAAAGAATTAGATAGTTTACTTGTAGCTTCACTTCATGATATTTTAGAAGATACAGAAGTAAGTGAAGAAGAATTAAAAGATAAGCCTTTTATGAAAGATAAAGGATATTTAATTGATTACTTAAAGACTTTAAAAGAAAATACAGAGTTATCAAGAGAACCTGATGGTCAAAATCTGCCTCCAAGATATAAAGAACATATAAAGAGGATTATTGGAGCTCCCAGAGAAGTTGTTAATTTGGAAGTTATAGATAGGTTTTGTGATTTAATGGATTTAGAATATATAACAAAACTTCCAAAAGAAGAAAGAGATATGAGATTAAAAGCTAAAATAATCAAGGTAAGAAGTTTTGTTGAGAATATAACTAAAAACAGGCAGGATTATAATAAAACCTGTTTGGAATTATTTGAATATCAGCTTAATAAAGTTGAAAATGAATGGGGTATAAACAAGTCTGGCGAAATTATTTCTTAACTCTAAGCTGAAAAATGACAGGTATAACAAATTTGTATTAGTTTGCTAGAAATTCTATCAAATCTTTCTTGAGGTAAAGGTCTTGACTGAACTGGATTTGCTTTTACATACTCTTCCGAAGAGCCTATATCTTGGATTGTTCTTTTACTCCAACTTGTATCTGAAGGATATGCCTGAGAAATATCTCCACTAAAGTCATTAAGTCTAAGATGTAAATGAGGTTTTGTATTTTCAGGAGTAAGGCATTTTCCATATACTACTTGTGAAGGAGCATACAAACCATTTTCATTATTCCATTCTTTTTCTAAAATACACTGCATTGCATAACTTAATCCTGCAAAAGCTTTTCCGAAATTATTTGTTAAATTTGATGAACTGCTAATATGACAAAATGCTTCTAAATGCCCTAAAGGCATTAATAAAAGATTCATCCCTGTTTCTGGATTTGAGGGGGTTTTAGGCTGTAAAGTTGCATACCAATCTGTTTTAGGATTATCTCCTGTTTTTAATACAACAACAGAACCATATTTACTTTTTTCTCCAATTTGAGCTTTTCCTTCTTCACAAAAATTACATCCTTCTTTTCTTTTTATATCAAATAAAGTTAAATCTTGCATATTTTTACATAATTATATGGTTTTTAAAGATATTGCTTGTTTTCTTATTGGGTTTATATTAATTATTTCTTAGCTCTAAGCATAAAATAACCCTGCATCCACTTTAAGTTGCTGAATATTATAAATATCCAAAATAAAAGAACAAACTTATTAAATAAAGTGCATAAAACAAGGATTATCCATTGATATTCAAAAGAAAATCCTAAAGGACTATGACTTATCCAGGAAGTGTTTTTACTAAGGCTTCTTTTTATTACATCAGACAAATTATCTTTTATTTTATATTGATGTGCTATTAATGAAATTAGTGCTCCTGCATAATTCATCATTAAATATGAAAAAACAGCTATTCCAAAAAGCAATAAAACATAAGGATTCTCTGTTGATTTAAATGTAACCCATGCTCCTGCTAAAAAGATTATAAAAACTCTTAATAATCCATTTGTTTCATCAAACCATTTAATGTAAATATCTTCTTTGTTGTTATATCTTGCCCATGCAGTTCCTACAATATCCATACAAAATGAAAGATAAAGAATAATTCCGGCAAACCAAATATAATCAGGAAAAGAAACAATTAGAATTGCTGAAAGTATTGCAAGAAAAAGATTAAGCAAATTAACTAATTTAACAGGCAAATCTAAAATAGCTACAAAAGACAATAAAATTTTAGAGGGTTTTGTAAAAATCCAGTTAACTAAGTTTCTTGCTCTGTATTTTCCTTTTATTGAATGATTTAGCTTCATTCTGTCATATTTCATATGAAATGTTAAAAAACTGAATTTATAAAATTATAGTATAAAAACTCTGAGTTTATTCCTACACAATCTTTATAAAATATCATCTTTATTGGTTTTTATGAATCATTATTATGAATCTCTGCTTATTAATACAGTTGATGGGTTTCAATGCAAGGTTTATGCAAATAATCACCCTGAAGGTGTATTTATTGTTAAATTAAAATATGTTCCTGTAGATAAATTGAATTTTACAGGTTTAAAAAAAAGGTTTTTATTTGGAAAAGCTGTTTATAGGTTTAATTTATTTAATAATAAAGAGGTTGTTGAAAAAAACTTAACAGAAATAAGGGAAAAATTTCCTGAATATTATTATTGGTCAGAAACTCATAAAAATTGGTTTTTAGCTGTTCCTAGTCATAAAATTAAAAAGAAACATGATCCTAAAGAAGGACTTAAAGAATTAATAAAAATACCTGAATCAGATTTAGATGATTATCTAAAGTCAGTAAAAAGTTTAATAGGTTTTATTCTAAACAGCGGAGTCTCTGTAGATAATTTAGGAATAAATCATTCTACGCTTTTAGGAAATTATACTATAGGAAAATCTGATATTGACATTGTTGTTTATGGAAAAGATAATGGATGGAAAGTTATTAATTTTCTTGAAAAAAATAATCATCATTCTTTGAAGTGGAAAACTGAAGAAGAGTGGAGAAAATATTACAAAGACAGAATTGTGTCTAAAAGTTTCAATGAAGAAGAATATGTTGCAAATATGATTCAAAAAAAAGATGATGGTTTGTTTAATGGCAATGTATTTTCAATTTTTGTTGTTGAAGAACCAGAAGAAGTATGGTATAATTGGGAAGATGTTCATGAGCCTCTTGCTACTGTAAAAATAACAGGAACTGTTACAGATTATTACAATTCGATTGTAAGACCAGGATATTATGAATTAAAAGATACTCAAATTATTGAAGGTTATAATAATGTAGAGGTAAAAAGGATTGTTAACTGGTCAAGGCCATTTTCATTACAGGCAAAAAAAGATGAAATGGTTGAATGTGTTGGACTTCTTGAAGAAATTAAACCAAGAAATGGAAATTCTTTTTATCAGGTAGTTATAGGTTATTTTGATACTTATACAACAGACAGAGGGGAAAAAGAGTACTTAAAAAAATTAATAGACTAAAATGACATATTTTCCAGAATCAGTAATTATAATTACAGAAGATGATATTCAATTCAAGACTTTTTCTAATGAACATCCAGATGGATTTATTATTGCTAAGCCAAAATATATTCCAACAGATGAAATATTCAGCAATGAACTACCAAAAAGAAGCATTTTTAACAAAAAAGTAAACCGTATAGATTTTTGGACTAATCAAAAAGAATTGAATTATTACTTAGATTCTTTTTGTAGGGTTTATCCTAATTATAAATATTATTCAGAAATACATAAAAACTGGTTTTTTGCAATTCCAAAAAGCTCAATAAAGCAAATATTTGAACCTAAAGAGGGCTTGAAAACTTTAATGAATCTTAAAGAAAAAGACAAAAATCCTCATTTGAATACAGTTATAAATTTTGTAAATTTTATTCTTGAAAGCAAGATTTCTCTTGATGATTTAGGCATTACTTTTTCTACTTTAGTTGGAAATTATGATCCAAAATATTCAGATATTAACATAGTTATTTATGGAAAAGATAATGCCTGGAAAATTCTTAATTTCCTAAAAAAAATAAATCATCCTTCTTTGAAATGGAAAACTGAAAAAGACTGGGAAAGATTCAGAAACAAAAGAAACAGGAGCAAATTCTTTGAAGAACATGAATTTTTTGAACAAATGTCAAGAAAAAAAACAGAAGGTTTTTTTGAGAATAAGCTTTTTGTTTTATTTCCTGTTGAAAAAGAAACTGAAATCAAAGATAAGTGGGGTGATGAAACTTATACTCCTTTAGGATTAGCAGAAATTGAAGGAATAGTTAAAGATAATTACAGTTCTATTGTAAGACCTGGTTTTTATGAAATAAAAAATTCTAAACTTCTAAATGATATTTCAAATAAAAAGAATATTAATATAAAGAAAATTGTCTTTTATTCCCGAGATTATGTTATGCAGGTTTATCCTGGAGAAAAAATTAAAGCATGTGGTTTATTAGAAGAAGTAAAGAATAAGAATGGAAAAAAGTACCATAGAATAGTTATAGGTTATTTTGATTCATATTTAAATGAAAGAAGAGATAAAGAATATTTAAAGAAAATTGATTAAATAAAATAATAAATAAAAATGAATGAAAATAAAATTCCAAATAAGTTCTCTGGAAAAGACTGCATTTTTTGCAGAGAAGCTCTTTTAGATATTGGAGAAAAATCAGAATATGGTGCAGTTGTTATTTTTAAAATTGGAAAATCAAAAGAGAATGGATGGTTTGCAACTTTATCTCCTAAAACAGCAGGAAATCCTGATAAAGATTTTTCAATTCAATTAATTCCTTTTAAACATTTAAGAAATTTCTCAGAAATTAATAATACTGAACTTTCTAAAAACTATGGCATAGCATTTGGAAAAATAAGCTATGCTATATCAAATATTCTTGAAGAAGATTTTGAAAATGGAGAACCTAAAAATAATGAATGGGGAAGTAAAAATGCAATAGGAACTTATGGCAAATGCAAATATGTTGATGAACATATTCATGTAAAACTTTTTCCATATAGAGGAATTATAGGGCAGCCATTTACCCTAGATTCAACTTATGAAAAAAAAGAAAAATTCATTGATTCAGAAACAAATGAAGAATATGTAAAAATGAAACCTATAAAAAAAGTGTTTATTCCTAAAGAAAGATTTGAATATCTTAAAAGTAGGTTTATTGAATTGCTGAATTAATCTTCTGATTTATCATTTCTTTTATATTTAAGTTATTTATCTCTCCAATCTTTCTATAAATAAGACTTTTATGTAGAGTAAAAATCATATCCACATAAATAAAAGAATTGAAACGAATATCTCCCTTACAGAATTCTTTTGGAAGTAATATTTCATATTTTTGGATATTTCTCCTTTTAGTAGTAATCTGACAAAGTATAGCATTTTCACCTTCTAATGAATTAATAACTAATGCTGGTCTTTTCTTTATTTTTGTTAAATCACTAAAAGGAAAATCAACTAATACAATATCAAATCTTTTAATCATCATTGTAAGTATTCAAAAGCTTTTTCATCCTCTTTAGAAGCCCATGATTCAGATAATAATTTTTCGTCTCCAAGAAATCTTGCATTTTCCCAATCATCTTTATCCAATTGTTCAAGTTCTTCAATTCTTTTTTGAACACACTTTCTAACAAACTCACTCCATTTTATCTCAGAAAATCTTTTCATTTTCTTGTAAACTTCATCATCTATTGAAAGGGTTATATTTGTCATAAATAATTAAGTGAACTCACTTATTTAAATTTTACTATACTAAAAAATATCATTTATTTATCATCAACCTTCTTTCATAAAAACATAATGAGGATGAAGCTTGTTTCTGTTATTTTCTACTACTTCTATTAATTTCATGCCTCCGATATTGTTAATCATTTCTTCCTGTTTTTTTGGAGAGCCATAAAAAGTATATAATTCTCCAAAATTCTGCTTTTCATATTTATACCTTGAGAATAAAGTTCCTTTAGCTATGTTTCTTGAGAAGAATTTTGGCCTGAATTGAAAAAACAATGCTTTAGGATTATGGGAACTGTAAATAAAATATGCTCCTGGTTTTAATACTCTTTTTATTTCTCTTAATGCTTTTTCTCTTTTTGATTCAGGAAAAATATAATCCAATCCATTATAAGAGAAAAACACGATATCAAAATGATTATCTGGAAATTTTAAATCACATGCATCTCCAACTTCAAATTTAATATTTGGATAATTACTTTTTGCTCTTTTTATCATGTCTTTTACAATATCAACACCAAGTACATCATGGCCTCTCTCAAATAATTCTTTTGTTGTTCTTCCGCATCCACATCCCAAATCAAGTATTTTTCCTTTGAAATATTTTTTAATCAACTGCTCTTCTATTTCAAATAATCCTTTAAGATTCAAATCAAAATGATTAACTGATTCTTTTGTTTCATATGATTTTTTGTTAATAGTGTTCTTGTCGCTTTTAGGAAGTGGTCTTCTTTTTATTCTGTCCCATACCCATCTTGCTGATGCTGAATTTCTGATTGCTTTTCTTCCAAGAATATAAACAGGATTTTTACTATAAATATTATAATAAACTTTTTCTCCACCCCATTTTTCTTTGAAGGTATTAATACCTACTAAATGCCCTCTTGCATTAATCTGCCAGCCACCTAAATCAACTTTCTTTTTTCCTTTAGATTTTGCATATTTAATTGAACTCCAATAAAGAAAATCATTAACTCTTAAATCCTGATATTCAATTAAAGAAGCATATGCTTTAAATATTATTTTATCTTCAAATTCTTCAAAAACCCCTCCACCTAATAATAAATCGCCTTTTTTTACCAAGTATAATTTATGATTTGGCTTTTGGAATATTTCTAGTTTTTGAGCATCTATACCTCCTTCTGTCCAAACTTTACAATAAATTTTATACCAGTCCTGCCAATCTTTTTCTGATTTTGCCTCTATAAATTTCAAACCTTCACTAAGTGCTTTATTGATATTTTTTCTTCTGCTTCTATCAACACGATTAAGTATTTCCTGCTCTGGTTTATCAATATCTACCATAATTGTTGCCTGAATATCTTTGAATCCTTTCCAAGTCATTTTTAATTTATTTTTGTTTAAATTAATATCTTTACTTTTGTTTTAATTATATTTAAAGTAATTAATGAAATTTAATCTTCTTCTTAAAAGTAAATTAAGTGGATAGGCTTTGCTTGGAGGAAAACCTTCTCTTTCTTTGCAATTAATGCATAAATGTCCTTTTGGAAAAGAGTTTTCAATATTCTGCTTTCTAAATTCCTGCATTTTTTTGCTGTTCCATATTTCTTTTAGTGTCTGCTTGTTTAAATCTCCAAGAACTAATTTAGCATCATAATCAAAACAACAAGGAACTACTCTTCCATCCCATAAAACAGTTACTTTTCCCCATGGCCAAAAACAAGGATAATAATATTCTCTTTTATATTTATGAGAAAATTCATCTGCTAGGGAAGTAATTTCTTTAATACTTCCATCCCATGTAATAAAGTCTTTAATCTCAACAAAATCTATGCCTTTTTTATTCTTCCATTGTTTCTTGAAATCTTCAATTTCATTTTTAGTTTCTTTCATTCTTATTATTGCAATAGTTGTTATTGGGAGATTATGATTTTTTCTATTTTTTCTGAAGTTTTTTTCTTTTAGAAACTTTTCAATATTTTGAATAGCAACACCATAATCTGCTCTTCCTCTTCTTATCTTTTCATATGTTTCTTTAGTCGCTCCATCTAAAGAAATATGAAGATAATCTAATTTTGAATCTAATATTTGCTTTATTTTTTCTTTTGTTAAACTTGAAGGATTTGTAGAAAATGAAGCCTGAATTCCATATTTGTGACAGATTTCTATTATTTTTCCTATTTGAGGATGAAGTAAAGGATCACCAAAATGATGAAGCACAATTCTAGTATTATATTTCATTTGTTTAATGATTTTCTCAAAGAGTTCTAAGCTAATATAACCGATTTTCCTCTTCATATGACCTCTAGGACACATAATACACTTCATTCCACAGGCATTTGTCAGTTCTATATTGCTTACTGAAGGATAAGTGTTAATATTGAGTTTTTTATGAGAATAATTATAGCCTTTTTTCCATAAATTGATAGTTTTATTATATGTATTAACCATTTTTTCAAGTTTTATTTTAAGTTCTTCTTGAGAATACACTAACACAGATTAATAAGGTTTTTAACTCTTATGAAGCTGAGATTTTATGGCAATTTCCCTAACAATAGATACTGAAAAAGACTTACATTCAGACACATATGATAGTTTAAAATATGGTATTCCAAAAGCATTGAAAATTGCTGATAAATATAATATTAAACTGACTTTTTTTGTTCCAGCTAATTTATTAGAGAAATTTCCTGATTATTTTAAAGACTTAAAGAAAAAAGGGCATGAAATAGCATTACATGGATTAGAACATGAAAGATTTGATGATTTACATTTTAAAGAAAAAGAAGAAAGAATAATAAAGGCAATTTTAATCTATAAGAAAATATTTAATGAAGAACCTAAAGGGTTTAGAGCACCACAACATTCAATTGATGATGAAACATTAGATATTTTAAATAAAAATAAGTTTTTGTATGATTCTTCTTATACTCCTTTTAATATATTGCAGTTAGTATTTTTCCCAAAAAAAATTAAACTATGGTTTAAAGGATTTTTTATGCCAAGAAAAACTTTTTACATAAGAAAAAACTTATATGAAGTTCCTTTGTCTGGATTTATTATTCCATTTGTTTCATTACCATTAAGAGCTTTTCCAAAACCAATGTTAAAGGCATTTCTGTTGATTCTTAGATTAACAAATAAAGATATGGTTTTTTATGCTCATTCATGGGATTTTATAGAATTACCTAAGAGTAAGATTGATAAAGCATTTAGCCATAAAAAATTAACTGAAAATTTAGAAGTAACAATAAAATATCTAAAAAACAAAGATAAATTTTTAACAATGGAGCAATTAGCAAATGGAAGAAGATAAAAATAATAAAATGAAAAAGGTAAATAAAAATAATAAAATTGAAGGAAATAAAATTAAAGTTCTTGAAGTAACTGCATTTTCATCTGGATTTTGCGGAATATGGATGAGAGTCAAGCAAGAATCTGAATTACTAGTTGAAAAAGGTTATGATGTAACTGTTTTTTCTTCAAATATTCATAGAGGAACAGGAAAAATAGAATATGCAAATGAATTTGATGAATTAAATAATGAAAAAAACAACATTAAAATTCATAGATTTAAAACTAAAGGAAATTTTGGAGAAAATACTTTTTTTTGGGATTATGAAGATGAAGCTTTAAAATTAAAACCAAATATAATCATATGCCATGCTTATAGACAATATTATTCTACAAAAGCTTTGAAAATAGCTAAAAAATTAGGTATTCCATGCATTCTTGTAACTCATGCTCCATTTCTTGATAAAAAATTAAGAAGCTGGAAATTAAATTTAATGGTTTGGATTTATGATAATTTTGTTGGAAGAATAATATTAAACAAATATTCTAAAATATTCACGATAACAAAATGGGAAATTCCTTATTTATTAAATTTAGGAGTTAAAAAAGAAAAAATCATTTATATGCCAAATGGAGTCCCAAAAGGATTTTACAAAATTAAAATTCCTAAAACAAAAAATAAGCTCAACAATAAGAAAACAAAGAAAATAATTAAAGAGATTTTATTTTTAGGAAGAATTGCACCAATAAAAGATGTTGAAACATTGATTAAAGCATTTAAGCTGGTTTTAGAGAAAAAACCAAATACAATTTTGAATTTAGTTGGACCAGTAGAAGAAGATTATGGAATAAAAATAAAAGAACTGATAAAAAATATTGATTCAAATTCTAATTTAGAAAAAAATGTTAAGTTTTTAGGAGCTGTTTATGAATTAGACAAGAAAATTAAGATAATTGATAATTGTGATGTTTTTGTTCTTTCAAGCAAGAGAGAAGGTATGCCTCAGTCTCTTGTTGAAGTTATGTCAAGAGAAAAAATAGCTATTTCTTCTGATATTCAAGCAGGAAAAGAAGTAATAACCAATGGAGAAAATGGTTATTTATTTAGTGTTGGAGATGAAAAAGAGCTTTATAGAAAAATAATGCTTGCTCTTGAAGATGATAATTCTAAAAATAAAGACCCCAAGAATAAAAACAAAGAAATAAAAAAAAATGCAAGAAAATCTATTGAAAAATTTGCATGGAATAAGCTTGTTGAGGAGATTGATAAGATTATAAGAGAGGAAATAAATGTAAAGGAGAAAGTATAGTGAAAGACAGAAATCTTTCCCTATCTATTCAACGACAAAGTGTGGAAATACTAATGTCGTTGACTATAGCTAAAGATAGGGTTAATGTAAAACTTGATAATGTAATGTGACTGATTAACAATGCTGATTTTTTATTAAACAGTTTATTGAACAATTCTACATATCTTTTCTAATTTGCTTTTGAGCACAAGATTCTGCTTTGCTCTAACTTCTATTGCATTTATAACAGCCCGAATAGCTTCTTTTTCTAATTGCGGAACAGGTAATTCGCCATGTGAATCAAAAGATAACTTAATTCCATTATCCTAAAAATCACTACTAATACCTGTAGCTATATCAAAGGACACTAATATTCTACCTTTTTGTGCCTTTGATAGATAGAGAAAAACATAGTATTTTGGTAAGTTATTAATGTCTTTCTCTATAATGTTCTAACTAAAGAAATAAAATCTACTCTATTTGTGGATTCTATAAGATATCCAGAAGCCATATTAGATTCAGCATAAGTTCTTTCATAACTAACACAATATCCTGCTTTATTTAGTGTAAACCAAAGACTGTTCTTCATATTTTTCATATAAAAGATTAATTTTTAAAGATTTATGTTTATTGTATCTACTTAGGCGTCTGAAGTTGCTCGTTGCTGTTGAAAAACTAGCAAATTATTGTTATCATCGCTGAGCTTCAGAAAGCGAAATAATAACCGTATACTACAAATAAAAAGTTATGACAAAACTTCTTAAAACTTTGGTAAAAAACATATCTACTTTGTGTAAAAGAATCTATCCTAAAGGACATCTTTCATCGTGTCTATAGGATAATATCTTATATAGAAATATGTACATCATAATGACCATAAAGTTTATAAATACATACATTCTAATGTACATAAGTAAAAGGTAAAAAACATGGAAAGAGCTAAATTAGAAGAATTTAATCATTGGTGGACAAGTGAAAAAGTAGATACAGATTTAGCTTTGCCTTTTAAAAGAGATATTTATCTAGAGATAGAGAAGCATTTGGATAAAAGGTTCATATTAGCATTGGTTGGGCTAAGGAGAGTTGGAAAAACAACAACAATGTATCAGTTGATACAAAAATTAATAGAAGCAAATATTAACAAAACAAATATTTTATTCTTTTCTTTTGATGAAGTTTCAGTAAAATTGAGCGATGTCTTAGAAGCCTATAAAGAAATTCATTCCAAAGACCTTAGAGCAGAAAAGACCTATATCTTCTTAGATGAAATTCAAAAGTGCGAAGGATGGGAAAATGAATTAAAAAAATACTATGATCTTTATCCTAAACTAAAGTTTATAATAAGCGGTTCAGAATCTCTTTTCATAAGAAAAAAAACAAAAGAAACTCTTGCAGGCAGAATTTTTGAGTTTACATTAACTCCATTTACTTTTAGAGAATATCTTAGATTTAACAAAGTAAAAGAAAACGAATTTAAATACGAAACAAAAATCAAGCCTTTTTTTATAAAATTTGCAGAAAAAGGGGGTTTTCCTGAAACTTTTTCTTTTAAAACAGATAAAGATTTCAAAGAGTATATTCGAGCTTTAGTTGTGGATAAAATAGTTTACAAAGATATTCCTAAAATGTTTAAACTAGAAGACCCTGATTTTTTAAAGGTTCTCTTAGAATTAATTTCTACAAACCCCGGTATGTATGTTGATTACCAATCTTTAAGCAAGCAGTTTGAAAAAGATAGAAGAGTAATAAAGGATTATATTAATTATCTCAAAGAAAGTTTTTTAATAACTATTTTAGGCAATTACAGAAAAGGAAACATAACTACTTTAAGAAAGAAAAAAAGAGCATATCCAACAGACAATGCTTTGTCTTACCTATATAAACCTAAGATTGAAGAAGCTTTTTTTGGAAGAATGATTGAAACTCTTGCAGTAAACAAAATTAAAGCCTCATCATTTTGGAAGAATAGTGGAGAAATTGACGTAGTTCATGAAGATATCCCTATAGAAGTAAAATATCAAGAAAAGATTAATTCAGAAGATTTTAAAATAGTAAAAGAATTTATGAAGAAATTTAATAAGAAAACTGGTTTAATATTAACCAAAAACGAAGAGAAAGAGATTAAATTTGAAGAGGGTGTAATAAAATTAATTCCTGTTTGGAAATGGCTTCTTAAAGAAAAATGAATTTAGAAAGTATATCCTTTTTGATATACTTTGTGTAAACAAATGTAAATTCAATATTTAATATACTAACCCTCAACAATCCTTATAAAACTGTTTTTTTGTATTAAATTATGAGAATAATACTAATTTCAACAGCAACATTTCCTTCTGATCAAGGTATAAGAACAATATCTTCTGTTTTGAGAAAAGCAGGACATGATGTTAAAATAGTATTCATGGCATATTCTGAAGATTATACTAAGTTTTATCATGAAAGAGAATTAAATCAACTTTATGAATTATGTAAAAATGCTGATTTAATCGGAATTAACTGCTATGTTTCAACAATGCCAAGAGCAATTCAGATAACAAATTATCTAAAACCAAGAGTTTCTATTCCTATTATATGGGGAGGAATTCATCCTACTCTTTTTCCTGAAGATTGTATAAAACATGTTGATTTAGTATGTGTTGGTGATGGTGAAGGGGCTGTTATTGAGCTGGCAGATGCATTATCCAAGAAAAAGCCCATAACTGAAATCAAGAACTTATGGATAAGAGATATTAAAACTGGAAATGTAATAAAAAATTCTGTAAGAAACTTAATTGAAAATCTTGATGAACTGCCATTTGCAGATTATGACATAGAAAATCATTATATTCTAGAAAATCATAATATAAGAAAGTTTAAAGAAAATGATTTAGCAGGTGGAATTTTCTTTTTAACAGGCAGAGGATGTCCTTATGGCTGTACTTACTGCAGTAATAATTTATTAAATGAGCTTTACAAAGGAAAATGCAGCAAAATTGTAAGATGGCACAGTGTTGATTATATAATTGATCATGTGCTTTATTTAAAAAATAAATTTAAAACTTTAAGTTATTTTGATATTAGAGATGATACTTTTTCTTTCAGACCATTATCGCAAATACAGGAATTCTGTGAAAAATACAAGAAAAAAGTCAATATGAGGTTTAAATGTTTAGCAGATCCAAAAACAGTCAGTGAAGAAAAAGTAAAGCTTTTAGTTGATGCCGGATGTACAGATATTATTGTAGGAATTCAGGGAGGTGAAAAAACAAATCTTGATATTTTCAAAAGAAATCAGACAGATACTCATGCTTTAAATGCAGGAAAAATTCTTAATAAACATAAAGATAAACTTGCTGTAATGTATGATGTAATTACATGCAATCCATTTGAAAAACCTGAAGATGTAATTAATATGATAAAACTTCTTCAAAAATTGCCTAAACCTTATTTTGTTTCTGTAAATAATTTAGTGTTTTTTCCTGGAACAGGATTGTATAAAATGGCTCAAAAAGATCCTATAATTAAAAAGCAGGCTGAAATGACTTCTAAATTAAATTATTGGGACAGAAGCAAGCATATTTTATTGAAAAGAAAAAACATGTACTTAGTTTTAATCTTGAATTTAATGAGAGGTAGTGTTACTAAAAACAGATATGGTTTGCTTCCTGAAAAATTAATTAATTATCTGTTAAAACAGGAAAAAGTAAAACATAATCTTGAAAATCCAACTCTAACTTATGTTGCATTAACTTTTGTTGGAATAATGGATTTAACAAGAGAAAGAATTGCAAAACCATTATATCGTTCAATGCCAGTAAACTTTAAAGTCTGGTATGATAAAGTGAGATACAGGGTTTAGGATGATAAAATATAGTGAAAGACAAAAGTCTTTCCCTATCTATTCAACGACAAAGTGTGGAAATATTAATGTCGTTGACTATAGATATAGAAGAGAAGATTGTAAATTTGTAGATAAAACATAATTTAGATGATAACAGTAATAAGAGTTAATATGTAGAGAAAATGCAGGTTAGCGGATGATAGTGTAATGATATGGGTTTGATGGTGGATTAAAGTTAACTAAAGATAACTTGCGACTTCGGAGCAAGCAAACAACAAAAACATGAAAACATTAATTATAAAATTAGGAGCATTAGGGGATGTTGTCAGAACAACAGTTCTTCTTAGAGAATTAGAAGGAGAAATCTACTGGTTAACAAAGAAAAACAGCGAGCCTGTTTTAAGTTCAAAAAAAATATCAAGAATTTATTTTATAGAAGATGAAGGTAGTATAGGTGAATTAAAAAACATGGAATTTGACTTGGTAATCAATCTGGATGAAGAAAAAGAGGTTTTGGAATTATTAAAACAACTGAAATTCCACAAACTAATAGGCGTATTTTTAGGAGAAGATAATGAAATCTATTATTCGCCTGAAAGCAAATATTGGTTTGACATGTCTAAGATAAGCAAATTCAGTTCAGTAGAAGCTGATCAGTTAAAAAAAGAAAATATTATTTCAGTTCCTCAAATAATTACTGAAATGGTCCTTGGACAAGGAAGCTGGAAAGAGCAGGAATATGATATAGGAATCAATGAAAAATCATTGGAAGAAGTTAAAGGCAAGATTGGATTAATTAATATTGTGACTGGTGTTTGGAAAAATAAATTTTGGACAGGATACAATGAACTTTATGATTTGTTTGAAAAAGAAGGCTATGATGTTAAATTTTTAGGATTAAGAAATACTATAAAAGAGCATATAGATGATATTAATAACTGCGAAATTATTGTCTGCGGAGATACATTTGGCATGCATGTTGCTCTTGCATTAAAAAAGAAAGTTATTGCCTTGTTTAACTGCACTCCTCCTCATGAGATTTATGATTATGAAAGAATGATTAAAATAGTAAGCCCTTTGTATGAAGATTATTTTTATAAAAAAGAGCTAAGTGCAGAAGCAATGTCAGCTATTTCTGTAGAAGAAGTATATAATGCAGTTAAAGAATTCTTAAAAGGAGATAAAGTCCCTTAATTTTATGATATCTATTGTTATAACTTCTTTTAATGAGCCTAAAACAATAGGAAAAGCAATTGAATCTTTTCTTATACAAGATATAAAAGATAAATTTGAATTATATGTTGCTGCTCCTGATGAAGAAACCCTGAATATCGCAAGACAATTTCAAAAGAAAAATAAAAGTAAAAATATTAAATTATTTAAAGATCCTGGAAAAGGCAAAAGTCATGCTTTAAACTTAATTCTCCAGAAATTAAAAGGAGATATCTTTATTTTTACAGATGGAGATGTTTATGTCTCGGATAATTCAGTAAATGAGATAATTGAAAAATTTAAAGATAAAAAAGTTGGATGTGTGAGCGGAAGAGTTGTTTCTCAAAATAACAGAAACAATTTATATGGCTATTGGAGTCACTTGTTATGCTATGCAGCCCATAAATTAAGAGAAAAAAGAAATTTGAAAGATGAATTCCTTGAATGTTCAGGTTATCTTTGGGCATTTAAAAAAGGGATAATTAAAAGATTTCCTGTTCATATTGCTGAAGATACAATTGTTCCTATTTTCTTTTGGTTAAACTGCTATAAAATAAAATATGCTTCAAATGCATTGGTTTTTGTAAAGTTTCCAGTTAATCTTGAAGATTTTTTAAAACAAAAAATAAGAGCTGCAGCATCTCATGGAACAATATTCAGATATGTTAATCCAAACAAAATACCAAGAATGAAATCATTAAAAAATGAAATCCTGGAATCATGTCATTTATTTAATTATCCTAGAAATATAAAAGAATTTATTTACACTTTTCAGTTATTTCCAATCAGGCTTTACATATGGCTTAATCTTTATTTTAATCAAAAAATAAGAAATAAGTATTATACAGATGCCTGGAAAAGAGCAGAAAGCACGAAGTGAAAAATCGGAAGATTTATAAACATTCATTAATAATGAATAATTATTCACTTTAAGTGAACATAATAATATGATACCCAAAAACACAAGGAAAATTATACTTTATTTGCTTAGAAATTTGGAGGTGATTAATATTAATCACCTGACTTTTCCTTAATTTTTTGGCACTACACCCAATTCCTTAAGTATCTTTTTTTGTTTTGGTTCAAGCGAAACATGAATGCTCCATTCAAAACCACTGGATTTATCTTTCAAATTTATTTTAT